>Ga0302268_1000001_pt1 | contig 346561 bp, 599 predicted proteins | sample III_Bog_E2_1_FD_194554 | JGI IMG/M metagenome (GOLD analysis project Ga0302268, IMG submission 194554) | Peat permafrost microbial communities from Stordalen Mire near Abisko, Sweden - III_Bog_E2_1 | ecosystem: Environmental > Terrestrial > Soil > Wetlands > Peat | place: Sweden: Abisko... | reverse complement strand
TATGAGTATCCGTTTGAGTGTTTTAAATATAGTGTTTTATTGTTAATTATTTAGCATGTGTTACTTGTCAACCATCTCTTTATTAGTTAACTACGTACAACTCTCAATTTTAACTTGGGGATTAATTAAAACATAAGAAACAACTCCATAGTAGTTGATCAGAACAATCAACCACGTATGCTTTATTTTAGTCTATCCTAATTGATGACCCATACAATCAAATTTTATAACTATATAAATAACAAGACATTACTAATATTAAATAGATAAAGCGAATCAACATAAATATATATATTAAGATATCCAAACGGATACTCATATATCTTTTTATGATGATTTTTTTAAAAAATATAACACGTATACGATAGTTCAAATTTTAAATAATGGTATTACATTTGGACTAGGAATTAAAGAGATAGGTGGTTATTACTCATCAAATTATTTCATAACTTTAAAAGAATATAGAAAATTAAAACTTCAAAAATTAGAATTGTTATGATAACTAATATAAATAAATATGATAAAGTAGTATATATTTTGGTCATGATGGTAAAATTAGTCAGTCTAAATTTATCTATGGTAATATTTATACAGTAACAGGCTACTTTCGATCTTATATACCAGAATTGTCTTATATAACTACAGATGAAATAGAAAATTTTTATATTTATCTTAATTTTTTTATTACATTAAAAGAATATAGAAAATTAAAACTTCAAAAATTAGAATTATGTTTAGAGTAGGAGAAAAAATAGTTTATATAAAGCAATCATATACTGGACTTAAATTAGCATCAATTCATATTATAAAAGATATTAGATTTGATACTAGTATATCATTAGAAGATTCTTATAAAAATTGGTGGTTTTCATCCGAATGTTTTATATCACTATCTGAATATCGAAAACAAAAACTTAATGAATTAAAAAAAATATCATAATATTTTTTTATTCAAAATTAATTTCATATATTTGCACATTAAATGTTTAACTAAATAATTATAATATGATAGATAAAAATATTTGTATACCTGGCAACATATTTGTTGTAAATAACAAAGTTTCAAAAGTAAATAATCAATATAATGATTATTATAATCAAAAAGACTCATTAGGATTAAATGCTTATATTCATATGAAAGATGGAATAGATTATTCTGGTTATAACATGATTGAAATTCCATCAGGTACAAAAATTGAAATAATTAAATTTAAAAATGCAACAGCATTTTTTAAAATAATAAGTGAGCCTAATAATATTTATTCTGCATATTGGTCTCCATTTAAAGTTAAAGTTGATAAAATTGAAGGTCAAGAAATTAGTGAACCTGAAGTTATACCAACTAGATATAAAATCTTCTATAAAGGAAAAGCTCACAAGCCAAAATATTTCAATGATCTTGGTAAAGTTAAAGCATCATTACTTATTACAATTGGATATTATGAAAATCAATATGAAATGTTCCAAAAATATATTGATCGTAATCCAGAATTAGAAGACTCACAAATTCCAGAATGGTGTCAATCTGCGAATGAAACATTTGATAGAGATGATTGTAAATATCTTGAAATTATGTCATACGTTAATGGTGATAACAAACATCCTATCAAATTTGATTTTGATATGCTTAAATATTATGATGATTCAATGAGATTGATTAATGTCACTGCTCAGTTTGGCAACGCAGCAAGAGAAGTATTCAAAAATGTAATGAATACAAAAGAATATTCTTATATGTTAGTTTATTATCCTTATGAATATCGTAATCCTAATAATTTTGATGTAAGTTATGGCTATAAAAGTAGTAATTTTGATTTTAGTGAATTGAAAGAAGATCAAAGAATTAAAGACATTTTAAAAGAATCTGGGATCAAAGGAACAAAAAAATCTACCAAATTTGGTAAAACTGCAATAGCTTTTAAAACTCTTGATGATCTTAAACAAGTTATGTTAAGGCTAGAACCAAAAGAATATTTTATTCTTGATTGTGACGGTGATCAATTAATTGAAAAAAATACAAGATTTATTAAATTAATTATGCTTCAAGAAGAAAATTTTGATGAATAATATATGAAAATAGGAGATAAAATATTTTGCTTAGATTATCAAATATATTCGGATTATAATGACGATATTAAATATAAAGGAGGATTATTAAAAAAAAATACAGAATATACAATCTATGGTATTTTTTTAGAATTTAGTGATTATTCTGAAAAATGGGTAGCAGAAACTCCTAAGATAGATGATAATAATTGTCAAATATATTTTGAATTAATTGAACTTGATGAGTTGATGTTTAATAAATGTAGATTTTTAACTAATAATGAATATAGAAAACTTAAGTTGCAGAAAATATATGAAAGTAGGTGATAAAGTAATTTTTCATAGTAATCATTATTATAGAGATTTAATAGAAGGTTACACATATACAATATCTGAAATTAATAGAATAGATGATGCTTATATTGAAATACCTAACGAAGATTATATTATAGTATTATTAGAAAATACTTACGTTTTTTTATCAGATTTTATAACTATAAAAGAATATCGAAAACTTAAATTGAAAGAAATAGATGAAAGTAGGTGATAAAGTTGTATGTATTGATAATTATAATTATACATATAAAATTTCATTAGATAAAATTTTAACAATAAAATTCAATAATAATTCTTATATGAAATTTGATGAAATCGATTATAGATATTCAAGTAATAGATTTATAACTATAAAAGAATATAGAAAACGTAAATTAAAAAAATTAAAAAACTTATACTAATATTTGGTAGTTATAAAAAAATATATTATCTTTATAATATGACAGAAAACAAACAAATAAATAAAAATGTAACTTTTTTTGGAGGTGCTATTAATGATAGAACTACTTCTAAATATAGTGATAGTGTTTTAATTGGAAACTTTTTAGCTTCAAATGGGTATATAATTAAAAATGGAGGATATAGTGGATTAATGGAAGCTGTTTCTAAGGGAGCTAATGAAGCAGAAGGTACAATAATTGGTTATACTTGTTTATCTATTGGCTGTGCAAGAGGAAATGAATATTTAACAGAAACAGTTCCTTGTATTGACATCTATCAAAGATTGAGATTATTAATATCTGATAGTGAAATTTTTATAGTCCAAATAGGTGGAATTGGTACATTATCTGAAGTGTTTCTTCTATTAGATGGCATAAGAAAATTAAAAGTAAAACCAAGAATATTTTTATTTGGACCTGAATGGAACAATTTATTTAATAATTTAACTGACTTTATGTCACCTGATCAAATAAAAATGATCACATTTTGTCAGGATTTTGAAGAATTTATAAAAGTTTTTTAAATTTATTTAGTTGGTATCATATTTGTAATATTAAAAAAAATATAAATGACTGTATTTTATACATATTTATTTGGTGTGATAGTAGTATTTATTCTAATTATAAATATTCATATATTAGATGAAAAAACAAAATATAAAGATGATGATAGAGATTTATCTATAAAATACTATATATTATTTTATATTTTTAATATATTTTGTTATTTATTTTTAAATGTAATACGTGAAAAAAGAAAAATAAATTATTATAAATATTATATAAAATGTTTTGATGATAATAGAATATATTTTGAATTATCATTTAGTTTAGAAATTGAAATCAAAAAAAGAAATAAAATAATTAGATATTTAAAAATTAAACAATTAAAAAAATAATCATTATATAAACTTAAATATGATAATAGCAGTAAAAGTGTATCAAATTATTTTATTTATGATATTAATTGCAATTATTTATAAAATTGTTCTGGTATTAGATGAAAAAACAAAATTTCCTGATGATCATAGAAAAATATCTTTTAAATATTCTATATTTTTTTATATTTTTAATGCTTTTTGCTTTCTATTTTTAAATACTATAAGAGAAAATAGAAAAAATGATTATTATAAATATTACGTAAAATATTATAAAAAATATAAAAAATCACTTGATTTTTTAACTAAATATTCTATATATGATGATTGTAATGCAATAAATTATAATATTAAAACTTATAATAAAATACTTAGATATTTAAAAATTAAACAATTAAAAAAATAATCATTATATAAACCCAAACATGACAATATTGTTATGCTTAACAAAAAAAAAAGAAAATTATGAAACATCAACATTAGGTTTTATCATTTGATAGAGGTTCACCTTTTATTATTTTTAATCAATTAGTATTTAAAAAAATTAATAATTTAATAAAAAAATAATAAAAATATGAAAACTACAATAAAAAATGATATAAAAAAACTGGCGGAGAATCAATCAAATCTCAGAAATCAAAGAAAAACTATTCACATTAAAGGTGAAAGAGTAATGGAATCATGGAAAGCAGATTATTTACATTCTGAAAACAGACATGAATTAAGAATGTTATATGCAGCTTATGCAGTATTAAAAGGTAAAATATTTGAAGAAATTGAACCTAAAAATAAACCAGATAAATTGCCTTTATCATATTACAAAAATTCAATTGATAAATTAGTTGAAAAATATAATGTGATAGAAGAAATTAAAGATGAATCATTAGCATCTATTTAATATGATAATGAAAAACGTCAAAGATGATTTAGAAAAAGATAAATTATTTATATTAATTGACAACAAGCTTGATGTTACTTATGGAGGAGTTCAAGGTGCTCACGCTTCATGCCAATGGTTACTTGATCATAAATAGGTGCAAACCTGGAATAATCAATACTTAATTTTTCTATCTGCAGAACTTGAAAAATGGATATTTAAGTTAACTCTTAAAAATATAGATTTCACAGTGTTCTATGAACCTGATTTAGATAATAAACCAACTGCATTAGCAGTACATGGCAATGATTCTCTATTTCGTAATTTAAAACTTTGGGGTGCTTTATAAGCACCCCGATTTTAATAAAAATGCTCATTTAGTCCAGTGATAGGGCGGTAGCCTCTAAAACTACCTACATCGGTTTGAATCCGATAGTGAGCACAAATATATTTTTCATAAGGTATATTTATTTTTAAAAGGATTGAAATTCATTTCAATCCTTTTTTTATGTATAAAAATTTGCACATTCAAAATTTAATAGTTATATTTGTATCTTATTTTAAAACTTATAAAAATGATTGTAAATATTGTAAATTATGTAATGAGTAGTTCATATATATCATTAAATACTGATTATAATATTTTTTATAATAATAATGATTCTATTAAAATATTAGATTTTAATAAGATGCTTGATATTACTATATCAATGAAAATAAATAATATAAATTTAGGTGGACTATTATGGTTCGTTAAAGAAATTCGTATGTATGAAATATGTCAATTAAAAGAATGTAAAGATTTTACTGATATGTTGAGAATGATTGGTATAATAATTGGCACAAATACTATATCTATAAGTGATGAAATATATTCAATAAAAGGTTTAACTTTATTAGAATTAACTCACATAATTGATAATAATCCTGATAATTCATTTCAGAAATTACGAACATATATTAGAAAGAAAAAACTTGAAAAAATAATGATAGATGCTTAACGTTGGAGACAAAATTTATTTTATTAAATCTTTATGATACAATATAGATTTACCATCAAATAAAGAATTAACAATCTTACATATATTTGATTGCCGTAATAATATTGTAATAGGAGGAGTTACTACTGTAATTAGAATAAAAGAAGCTATAATTGTTGATGATTATTATTCAGAACAATTTTTATCATTGAAAGATTATAGAAAAGAAAAACTAAAAAAATTATCAAATATATGCAAGCTTGGGTAAAAAAACATAATTCAACATTTTATTGTATTGATAACTATATAAAAAAAGATAATAAAAATTATAATCTTAAATCTTATAAAATGGGTACATCTTTTGATAAATATACTAATTTTAGAATAATATACTATGATAGTAATATATCAAGACAAGTTTTTTTTTCAAATATAACATTATCTGCTAATGAATATAATAATTTTATAAGAAAAACAAAAATTGAAAAATTATCAAAATATGAATGATTGGATAAATAAATGGATAGAAAGAAAAAATGAATTACCATTATTTTTTGATTATATTATTAAAAAAGATAATGAAAAATATGAATTTTATTCATATATGAAATTAACAACTTATGAATTTAGCATAAAAGTTAAATTGTCATATTATATTATAAATGTAGATACTATGTTTTCAGATGAAAAAGAAATATCATTTAATTCATTTAATAATTATCTTAGAAAAATTAAATTAGAAAAATTAAATGAAAATATCTAATTTTGAATTATTGATTTATGTTATAAATAACGTTGAACGTTTTTATATATCAGAAGGATATGTTATAGATCGTATATCATATAATATAATTAGAAATACATTATGTATAACTGTACGATATTTAATTAAAGTTGATTCTGAATTATGTACAAGTATTACAGTAAATGTTAATATTAGAGATTATATTAGAGAAACTAGAAGAATAAAATTTAAGAAAATGAAAATAGATGAAAATAACAAAAAAGGATATGATGATTTATATATTGAATCATGATGAAGAATTTATTCTTAATAAAAAATATACTATTGACGATATAAAATATCATATATCAATAATGAAATTAATATTGATATTACATATTTAATAGCTGATAATAAATATAAACAATTTAATTATTATATTTATATTTTAGAATACGTAAAATATATAAGAAAATTTAAATTATCTAAAATAATATTATGATAAACGTAAAGTTATATAATAAAGAATTATTTACTAAACATAATTTGTTTATTGAAGTCTGTATTCCTAATGATAAATATAATTCTATATCTCATTTATTTGATGTAATAATAAATAAATTAATAGAGTATAAAAATAGAGATGTTTATTTTGCTTCTATTCGTAGTTTAATAGGTATAATGCTAGTTGAAATGAAACATGTAGATGAATTGGAATTAGAAGATTTTTTTAGAATTTTTCAATATAGATTTGATGTGCTTGATAATAAAATAGATGTGTTTAATGGATGGTATCATTTTATAAATCAAGATATAGAAGATATTAAAGGAATAACTTTACATCAATTTAATATGATGATTAATGATGATAAATATATTAAAAAATATTTTAGAATGATTAAACTTCAAAAATTATCAAAATTATGATAGTAGAATATTATAATATAGATTTTTCAATAAATTATCAATCTGAAGAAATAGATTCAAATAGAATATATAATATTATTAAAAATTATATAAATAATTATATAATGATATATAAAAATAATCCTCATATTTATGTAGGTAAGGATTGTTTTGATTTTATTTTATATTCCGATAAATTTCATCTTATTTCTTACAAATCATCAAAACCTTATATCGGAATATTATATGACTGTTATCTTTATATAAACACAGATTTACAAGAAGGGGATTTTTATTTATCTAATAATAAAATAGATTTTAAACAATATAATAGAAAATTAAAAATAGAAAAAATAAATAATTATTATAATGAAAATAGTAAAATTTAATGTTGAAATATTTGATAATTATATATTAAAAACTACTAGGATTTTTACGAATTATTATATAAAGAAATATCTAAAAATTTTAATGATTATGGAGTTGCTGTTGTTTTTAGTCGTAAAATGATGGATAATTTAAATTATCTTAATTGTAATTATAAAATTCATATTCAATATCAAGTAAATGATTATATAAACATAAATGATGTTTTTATATATCCATATTATGCAGCCAATGAATGTGATATTATATTAACAGATTTTGATTTTATTAAATATTATAGAAAACAAAAACTTAAAGAAATATGTTTAAACCAGGAGATAGAGTAGTTTGCATAAATGATGAAAATAATTGTGATCCAAATATAAATCTAATTAAATATAATATTTATATTGTAAAAGAGTTACATGAATATACCAATAATAGAATAATATTAGAATATCATGAAAATAGTTTATATTATAATACTAGATTTATATTATTAAAAGAATATAGAAAAGAAAAACTCAAACAAATAGAATTATGTTCAAACCAGGAGATAAAGTAGTGTGTATTAATGATAAATATTTTTATAATGATAAATCTATAATAGAAATGATTAAATATAATATTTATACAATAAATAGAATTGCAGAAATTTCAGGTAGCAATACAGATAGAGTTGTATTATATGAATGTAAACGTATGTATTTTTCACACAGATTCATATCATTAAAAGAATATAGAAAACAAAAATTATTAGAAATATGTTCAAAGTAGGAGATAAAGTAGTTTGTATTGATGTTAAAAAATATAATAATAATAATTATAATGTAAACCTAATTAAATATAATATTTATACAATTAATATAGATTTTTCAGTTTTTGATAGATCAAGTTTTGGTAGATCAAGAGTTGAAATAAAAGAATGTTGTAATGAGACATTTTATTCAGAGAGATTTATATTATTAAAAGAATATAGAAAACAAAAACTCAAACAAATAGAATTATGTTCAAACCAGGAGATAAAGTAGTTTGCATTGATCAACAATATAGAAAAAAATACAATTTACCTAATACAATATTAGAAGTTACAGAATATAAAGATATAAGATATAAAAAATTATTTAGTGAAAATTTTATTATTTGTTTCAAAGATATAAAATATGGATATAATTATAATTGTTTTATGCTATTAAAAGAATATCGTAAATTAAAATTATTAAAATTAAATAAAAATGATAAGTGAATCAAGTCTTGTTAATTATATAGAAAATCTAAATCTTAGAAAAACCCATGAATGTTTTGATACTAACTATATAATTGATAATAATTATATAATATGCATTGAATCATCTACTAATGTTTTTTTCATAGATAAAAAAATGAATTCGAACCTGTATATTTTCATAATTAATATTGAAAAATTAAAAGATATTTATTATAAAAAAACTGGTAAAAATATAGAAATTTTAATGAGAAAAGAAAAACTAAAAAAATTAGAAGAATGTTCAAGATAAGAGATAGAGTAGTTTGCATTGATAATTCTTATTTATATGATATAAATCTATTACAATTAAATAATATTTATATAATTGAAGATATTTTTAGTTATGATACAGAAAATAATTATATTGGTATGATATTAGAAAAATATAATTTTGAATTTAATTCTAATAGATTTATATCATTAAAAGAATATAGAAAACAAAAAATATTAAAATTATGTTAAAACCAGGAGATAAAGTAATTTGTATTGATAATTCTTATTTAGATGATAATAGTATGAGAAAATTATTATTAAACCATATTTATATAATTAAACTATGCTTTACATATCAATCAGATCATTTTAATTATATTATATTAGAAAATGATTTTGAATATCATGAAAATAGATTTATAACATTAAAAGAATATAGAAAACAAAAACTATTAAAATTATGTTCAAACCAGGAGATAAGTTATTAGAAATATCAACTAACAAAATTTTCACATTCTGTGATTATATAAAAACTATATCATATTCATCAAATTATAATGATATGATAGTGAATGATTATGATTATGAAAATGGTTTAATATCAATCAATGAAGATGCAGAAAATTATCATAGAATTAATAAATATTTATCTATTAAAGAATGTAGAAAAGAAAAACTTAAAAAATTATATAAAGATTTTAATATTTAAAGTTAAAAATCAATAAAATAAATAATATATTAATATCTAAATCATTTATATTTTATATCTTTGTCATCATTATAATAATTATTTAAAATACTCATGAAAATAACATATACTAAGCAAAAAGGGGCGAGAATTAAATATTCATTCAAAAGACCATTTTCAATTAATATAAATGGTTATTGGTGGAATTGTGAATTATTAAGATGGGAAAAAGAAGATGACTTCAATTTTTATAAATATGAATATACTAGTAATTATTATTCTTTAAAATCAGTTAAAAGATTTCTTATAAAATATAAAGCACCAAAAGGTAAAGATTCCGTTACAAAAAAATTAAATAAAAATATAAAAAAGTGTAAATAAAATAAACTTTTTTAAAATATTATACTATTAAATATAATTAAACAAATAGTTCTTTGATGTCATGATAAAATGGTTGTTAGTTAAAAACTTAACTAACGTAAAATCATAAAAGTAATAAGTTTGATTAAAAATCAAACTGAAACTTTTAATCGTTATACATATCAATAATATTGATTACAGTAAACATAGAACGATTAATACACTTTTAAATACATCTTAACAACGGACTATAATAAGTCTTAAAAATGGTTGTTCGTTATGTAGTTTAAATAATTAAAAGCGACTACGATTTCTTTAAATTATTAAAGAATAGTGTGTTCGGATAAAGAATTTCATCAAACGAAATTCAAACGTCACAGCAAGTACAAATTTGTATAAGTTTAAGTTGACGGTATACCTATTAATATATCAACCATGTGGATTAATCATGATATGAAAGTTATCATAAAAAAAGATTTAGTTGGAAGTAAATTAAGAAAAAGAAAATTATTAAAAATAAATGAAAATAGGAGATAAAGTTTTATTTACTGATTATTTTTATGAACATCATAAATATATAACAGATAATAGATATAATATTTTTACAATCAAAGATTATTTTAGCGATAATTTCACCATTATTTCTTTATATGAACTTCCAATGTATTATTTTGAACCAAAAAATTTAATAACAGTATCAGAAATTAGAAAAAAAAAATTAAAAAAATTAAAAATATATGAATAAATTCGGAGTAATATTAGCAAGAGTTCAGCCAGTACATAATGGTCATATGGCATTAATTAAAAAGGCATATGATGAAAATGAAAATGTAGTATTTTTAGTTGGAAGTGCGGATAAAGTTGACTCAAGAAATCCAATTCCAGTTAGCATTAGAATTGAAATGCTAAAAGATGCATTAAAAGAAGCTAAGTTGATTGATAAATGTTTAATAATACCATTAGATGATTTAACTTCAGAAAGTGATAATTCTATTGAATGGGGTTTTTATCTTTATACTAAAATAGTAGATCAAATTAAAGATAGTTGTTTCACTATGTATTATTCAGATGGATTTGAAATCATCACTAAATGGTTTCCAGGATTTATGTTCAAAAATAATGTATCTCTGGTGCTATTAGCAAGAGGAACTGTTGAAGATGGTGTATCTGCTACCGAAGTTAGAAAAGCTATACTGAGCAATTCTCCTGAGCTAAAAAACATGGTTCCAAAATCAGTCTATAATAACAGAAATACGATTAAATCATTTATTGAATTAAATAAAGAATGAAAAATATTTATATAACAAAAGATGAACTTGATAATTTCACAGAAGAACAATTAAATAGATTAGTATTTGTTTTTTATGATGGGCAAGGAGACACTAGCGTTATGATATGGAAAGATTTTATTGAATTATCAAAAGAATGGGAGAAAGAACTTGGAATTGGATTTCCAAAAAATTCAGATAAATTTGATTTTTTATATAAAGATAGTGAACTAAATGGTAATATAAGTGAATTTCTATATTTTGATTTTAATAATGAATACAAAAGAATTTATTTTAAATAATAATTATTATGGCAAAAGATTATTTTGATAAAGAATTTAAAAAAATGTGGATGGAAACGTGCATTGAATCTTGGAATGATCAATTTCTTGGAATATACTATACAAAACCATTTGAGGAAATTATTTATCTACATAATAATATAGAAGAATTAGAAAGATATATTTCAGCATATGAAAAAAAATATGATACTAAACTAACATATAGATTAGATAACGGTTGCTCTTATATTTCACAATTAAAATAGAGATATGAAAGAGCACAATCACAATAATGATATTAATTATAATGCTGTTATTGAACAATGTGGTTTAATATTATATAAAAAGAAAGCAATAGGTAATAAAGCAAGATTATTGTATATAATTCAAGCAAAATCTGGTAGATATGATCATCAAAGTATTATTATAATAAAAGAAATTAATAAAGATTTCATAAAAATAAATGATTCTAATGATATAGAATCAAAATTATATGAACCAGATAGATTACTTTATAACCAAATAAAAGAATATATAATAGAAGCAAATTATGAATATAGATAGAAAATTAGCAACAATTCAGGTAATTAAAGACATATTACCAATTAAAGGAGCAGATAGAATAGAGGTTGCACGCATAAAAGGTTGGAAAGTAGTAGTTAAAAAAGACGAATTTAAAGTAGGTGACAAAGTTGTTTATTTTGAAATTGATTCACTATTACCTATTAGAGAAGAATTTGAATTTCTTAGAAATAGTTCATATAGAAAAACTGATGAACAAGAAGGTTTCCTCTTGAGAACGGTCAAATTACGCAAACAATTTTCATGTGGACTAATAATGTCATTAGATATTTTAAATGATACACCTTGTCATATATTTAAATTGACAGAAGGTGATGATGTATCTGATTATCTAAATGTTGTAAAATTTGAAGTTCCAATACCTGATGAACTTAAAGCTGATGTTGTTGGTCCTATTCCTTCATTCATATTGAAGACAAATGAAGAACGCGCACAAAATTTATCTGATGATTTCGATGAATGGAAAAAAGATAATGTAATATTCTATGAAACAGAGAAACTTGATGGTCAATCTACCACTATGTATTTACATAATGGAGTATTTGGCGTGTGTGGTAGAAACTGGGAATTTAAAAGAAATCCAAATAATTTATTTTGGAAATTTGCAATTGAAAATAATATTGAAGAGAAATTAAGAATATATGGTAAAAATATTGCTGTTCAAGGTGAATTAATTGGTTCAGGAATAGAAGGCAATAACTATAAATTAAGCCATAAAACAATAAAATATTTTAGAGTTTTTAATATAGATGAATATAAATTGGAAGATTATAATACATTCGTTGATATTGTAACTAATGTATTAAATGCTGACACGGTTCCTTTAATTTGTAGTTATTATAAATTACCTGGCACTATTGATGAAATATTAAAACATGTTGAAGGCAAATCTGTATTAACAAATTCATCAAAAAGGGAGGGAAGTGTATTTAAATCAATTGATTCATCAATAAGTTTTAAGGTCATTAACAATGAATATTTAATTAATTGATAATCAACAAATTACGGGAAGATATTATATATTTATATTATATATCATGATCTTGCATCTTTTTTATAATACATTTAATATTAGTGAATTACAATGGTAGAATTTAAATTTAAAATTAGTGATGAAGCATTTAATTTATTGATGTACATTAAAGAGCATAAACAAGCAGAATATCGTGATTATGAATTTGAAAATATAGATAAATTTATAAAATCTAATAATGAATTTATTACAGTTGAACAATTTAAACATAGAAATTGTAATGGAACTTATTATTTAATCGACTTGAGATACATAATTTAGTTTGTAGTAATAATTTTGCATGGCATCCTACATTTATATTAACTGAAATAGGTAAAAAAATGTTAGAAAATAATTGTAGAAGAATTAAATTAGAAAATTTAAATAAAATATAAAAAAATGTTTAAACATGGTGATGTAGTAATTGCATTAGAAACATATGATAATTTAATTGTAATAAATAATTCTTATATTATTGAACGTACTGGATATGTGAAAAATAGAAAAAAATATTATGTAATATTACAGTATCCGCCTGGTTTTTATATAGAAGAAGAAAAATTTAAATTAGATATAAAATATCAAAGAATAGAAAAATTGAAAAAAATATGCAAAATATAATAAATAGCAGAAATATTATTAATAATATTAGTCATGATGCTCATAAATTATTAATTTATATTTATGAGAATGGTAGTGCTGAATATAAAGATCCACAATATCAATCTATCTCTGATTTTATAGGCAATTCATTATATTTGAATCTTGTTGAAGAATTTAAAATAAGAAATTGTGACGGTACACTTTATTTAATACCAGAGTTAATAAAATATTCATTAGTTGATAAATATTTTTCAGAATATACTGATAAATATATATTATCTGATTTTGGTAAAAAAATACTTGTTAGCGTTATTAGAAAAGAAAAATTAAAAAAATTAGAAAAATTATAAAAAATATGCAAAAAATAGTAATAGTAAATAGTAATAATGGTTGTACTTTTTCATTATCAACAAAAGTTATACGTAGATATTTCGAACTTTCAAATTTGGGTAAACCATATTTTTATATCAGAGATTATAGTTATTTAAATATCACTAAATATAAAAAAATTGAAGATGCTGATGATTATTTTTATACTTCATTTAATGATTTAGGAAAAGAATTAACAAATGAAAATAACATTTTTGATAAAGAAAATTATTTTGATCAAATGGAAATTTTAAGAGATGATGTAAATTTAGTTAAAGCAGTGGAAGAAATAAAACCTGACGAAATAAAAATTGTTGAAATTCCAGATGATGTTGAATGGTATATTAGAGAAGAAGATGATGGACATGAATCAATAGAAGAAACACATAGATCTTGGTTTTAATTAATTAAATAAATATATGAAAAAAGAGTTTTATAGTTATTCTGATGAAGAACAAAAACAAATAAAAAGAATTCAAGCATTTAGTTTGATGAAAGAAATAGAAATTATTAATTGTGATAAATTAGATGATGAAACGCACACACAGTTAATGATATATGTTGTGTTATTTTCTAATCCTCACTTATCATATCTTAATAAATTTAATACAGAATATACTATTGTAGGCAATGAGATTATTGAAAAAACTTATACAGTTAATAAAAAAATCGAAAAAATCGAAAAAATAAAACCTGATTATATTTTTGAAAGAAAAGAATATAAAAGAAAAACAGTAGTAGAAGGAAAGGTAGGAATTGTAAATGATTATGAAGAATATGTTAATAGTAAGAAATATTATGAATATTCAGATGATAGTTATGAAAGGAAAAATTGGAGAACTATTGAATATAAATGGAAAAATTACATTAAAGAAATAAATATATGAAAAAATTATTTTTATGTGCATTGTTTAGTGTATTATTTTTGTCTTGTCAAAAATATAAAACATATGTGACAAAACCAGTTGTTTTAAGACAAATGGTTAAAACTGAAGTATCAAATAAATCAGCAAGTGGTAGTTTTTTATTGGTTTATGGGATTTATAACTCTAAAGAAAAAACCGAATTGATGGTTAGATGTTTAGGAAACGTAGATGGTATGTATAGATTAATTGAGTTGCCAATGAAGAGCGTTAGAATAAAGATCAATAACAATATAATTACTCCAACATTACAATTTGTTTATTATAGTAATTACGAATTAAATATTAACTCTTTACTTTCTATAGGAGAATGTCCAGATCCATTTTCTAACTATAACTTCCTATATTATATTATAAATATTCCAGAAAAATATATTCCAGAAAAATTAATACCAATAACATTATAATAAATTAAATTAAAAAATTATAAATATGAAAAAATTAATATTATTTAGTTGCATTTTATTATTTAGCTGTAATAATAAAATACATTATGATGGACAAGAGTTTGATAATTATGATCAATATGTAGAATATTCCATTAATCAGTTGAAATCTCCAGTAGTAATTACTAATATTAGATCTAAATTTTATTCTAGTGATACTATATATTCTATTGTAGTTAAAGATGCCAATAATATAATTAAAGAATATGATTCACAATCAGAATTAATTGATATTATAGCAAAAACAAAAGATATTGGAGATACAATTAGATAAATAATATATTATGGAACAAAATAAAGAAATTATTTACAGAGTTGTAAAAAATATATAAAATTATAGAAATATTTATAATTTTATAATTATCACAATAAAAAATGCGATGTTATTATAGTTACTAATGTAGATAATCCTTATTATAGAATTATGAATAATGATAAAGAAAATTTGGAATATGATGAATATATTGATAGTCATGATTTAAATATTTATTGACTTATTGATTATTTAATTTATTATGGATTAATGAATAAAAATTACAAACAATTAAATTTAAATAATTAAATCATGGATGATATAACAATATTATGCATATGCATTCCGCTTGCGATATTTTTTATATTTTTAGCAATATCTACTATTTTTGGTAAAAACAGAAATAGTGGAATTGGTGGATTTAAACCACCAATATCAAATAAAAACTTAAATTCTAAAAAATAAATTATGGATTATACCGCAGTTTATTACGACAAGAATTTAAAGGTTATTTCTTATGAAAATTTAAAAGATTTAGAAATTTTTATAAATCAGAACAAATCAAGTAAATTAAAATATGTTCTTTCTGTGAATTTGGACCTTAATCTATTTAATTGAATTAAGAATTCACTTTTTGTTATTAATGTATTAGTTTTTCCAGATTTTCCAATAGAATGTTCTAATTTATAAGGTATTGATTCTTTTAAACTATTTCTAAAATATTCATTTTTTTCAAATAAGCAATCATAAGATCTTGTTATTAAATTATCATATTCTTCGGATTGTCTATCAATTGGAGTAGATATCCAATATAATTTTTGCTTATCTACCCAATTTAAATATTGACCAGCTTTCCATGCTTCAAACCCTGATAGTTTCCATATATTCTCTTTAATTTGTATATCTGGAGTCCTTAAAGACTGTACAAAGCCTTCATATGAAGCCACAGATATACCGTCAATCTCGAATTGATAAGGATATAAATTTGATAGTTTTTTTTCTAAACCATCAGTTCTAAATTTAATATCTAATATTTCCATTCTATATTATATGGTATAAAAATAAAAAAGTTATGATTAAAGTAAATATTATATTATCCGAGATTAACTATTATAAAAATAAGTTAACTGAATTTGAAAAGGAGCATATTACAATTGAAAATAATATTAAAACAGTACATATAAAATCGGTTAATGATTGTAATAATTATGTTAATATTATGAAATCATTAAATGAATATGAAAATAAATATAAAAATGCAATAGAATATAATGCTAAAATTGATATTAGAAAAGATAAGTTAAAACAATTATCAAAATATTATCATTATTGTAATAAAATTAATATTTAAAATAGTTGAGAATAATTTGTGTATTTGAATTTTTTTATTATCTTTGTATTTGAAATCAATAAAAAATTGTTTTCATGTTTAATTAAAATAATAATAATATGAATTTATTAAATGTAACACCAACAACAACAGTATCATCAACAAAAAAAGTTGATAAACTTGGATTATTAAATAAACTTAATGTAATAGAATCTGACATAAAGGATTTTATATTAACATTGAGAGTATTAGAAAAAGTTAAAATTATTGATACCCATAGTCACTATTATTCTGATAATTCTAAAACTAATTTTTCTACTAAACAAGAAATTTTCAAACATTTAGGATATGAAATCACGGATAAAGTAAATAATTATAATAGTATATTAAGAGAATTAAAAAACTTTAATATTAAAGTACCAGATAATTTAATTAAATATGATTTAGAAGTTGAAGAAATTAAATCTGGTTGTAGATATAATGGATCATCAAGTGAAAAATATAATCAAATTTTAATTAAAACAGATGAAAATTATAATAAATATCTAAATTCAAGATTAAATTCAAAACTTAGTTCTATCGTAGAAATAGCAGAAACATTTGGATTTATGATAATTCCATTAGAATTAGCAAAAAATTCAATTTTAACTTGTGATCCAAAAAGAAAATCTGTAGATATTGAATCTGCAATTAACAATTATAAATTTGCAAATTCAGAAAGATATTTTTACATTTTATGTCCAATTGGATTTTATGATTTTGAAAAACATGTAAAATCTCAAAAATACTATGATGTTTATTTTCCTAGTTCATTATCAATGGTTAGTATGAATGTTGGTATGAATTTACCATTATTCAGAAGTATGTATGAAACTATGGTAAATCTTGGTAATAGAGTAGATGCACTTGAAAATTCAACAAAAGTTTTAAAAGAGCAAGTAAAAGGAATAGAACAAAATATTTGTAGAATTCAGTCAGAACTTGAAAAAATATCAAAAGAACAAATTCGTCAGCAACAACTAGCTATTCAGCAAGCTGAACAAATTAAAACATTAAACCTTGAAGTCCAACAAGCATTAGCAAGAAGAGAAGATCCTTTATTATTTTCTACATCTTATAGTATAACTAATTTTTCTGAAGATTCTCATTGTGATGTTGCATTTGCATGGGGTACAGAATTTCCAAATGAATTTTTAGAAATGATGAATGTTAAAGGAATTAAAAAAAGTAATTATTGGTTAAAATAATATTATGAAATTAAATGAAACTTGGGTATTATATGATATGTGTATGTCTGAAATAGTTGAAGTATTTTCAGATAAAAATAAAGCAATTGAACTTTGTGATATAAATATTAAAGATTGTTATATTAAAAATCGTGAGTTAACTCATTTTTTTAAAGATATGTCTGATGAACAATATGATGAGCATTTTAAAAAATATTTTTCAAATACTTTATTTAGCGTTATTACATTAGATGAAGCTATTGAAAATATAAAAGAAAAATTAACTGATTATTTTGAATCAATAATATATCCTAATTATAATTAAAATGATTGATAAAAAAAGATTAAAAGAACACCTTAATAATGGTAAAATAGAATATGTTATGTGCGCTTCTAATTGGATAGATGATGGAATAGATTATCTTTATAAGCCATATAATATAGATAAAGGAATTTGCTATAATAGCGTACGGCATCCTTGCATATATGAGCAAACAAATAAAATTTATCCTGCTGAAAAATATGGAATGTTGACTGTTGAAGGATTTTTAACTACAAAAAATAGATTTCTTAATAGAGAAGAAGCTTTAGAATTAGTTAAATCAAATGATCAGTTAAAACAAGATTTAATAGGTAGTGTATTAACATCTGAAGATTTATGGTAAATAGAAATATAATTAAAATAGGATATATGAGAATTAATATAGATACTATTTTATGCTATTATATTGGTAGAGGTGATAAAACTATTATAATTCAAAGATCACTAGATGATATAAATGATATTGAAATAGATTTTGATAATAATATAGAATGTGAAAAATCATTAGCTGAATTAGATTCATTATTAGTTTTAAATGCTCATAATTATATAAGAAAATTAAAAATAGAAGAACTAAATGATAATAGAACGAGATAAAATTAAAATAGGTGATTATAGATTAAAAATTGATAGTATATTTGCATATTATCCTACTACAGTTGAAGAAAATGATCGTTGGTTTATTGTAATTGAACGTGACGTACCAGATGGTATTACAGAATTAGAAGTCGAATTTGATACAGAAGAAGAAAGAGATAAAGTTTTATTAGAATTAGATAAATTATGTACTATTGATCCAATGAATTTAAGAAAAGAAAAATTAGAAGAAATAAATAAAAATGGAAAAATTTAAAATAATTAAACAAGTTCACACATATCAAAATAATATTACTAATTTTGTTGTATATAAAAAGAATTTTATTGGTTGGACTCCAGCAAATATTATTTACAATAATTTTAAATATCAATATGATTCATTCTTTGAAGCTGAGATGTCAATATTTAATTATTTTGAAACTAAACATGGTGGTATAATAGATATTGATGTAAATATTTATACATACTCACCGTATTCTTTACCAATATGAATTAAAAAATAAATAATATTTTATATATAAAGATATAATTAAAAATGAAAGATAATAGATTAGTAAGAACTGAGTTAGTTACAAGAGAGATCGAAATTGATTTAACATATCATGAGATAAAAAAACTTATGATTGAAAAGTCTCCAACTGAAATTTTTGTTATGACATATAGTAGTTCCAAACCATGTATTCGTATTACTAAGCCAATATTAGATAGTGATAAAGAAATATGTGTTTGTTATGAATCATGTAAAGATAAAGATGAATATTTCCTTACATGGATAGGTTTTTATAATTTACTTGAAAAATATGGATTATCAAATATTAGATTTTAATATTTTATCAAATAAAAAAAATAAATTAAAATGAAAATAAAAAAAGAAGATTATTATGAATATAAACAAAATAGATCATTATCATCATTTAAACATGCATTAATTGTTATTGGTGTAGCATTTTTAGCATTTATGGCATTCCAATTTGGAACTAAAATTGGTCAAAATACAGAATTGAATTATTATTTAAATGTAATGAATCCTGTTGACCCAAATATTGAAGTTGGGCAAACTTGGATTTATATTCTTAATAAAGATAATCCATTTGAAGATACAATTCAAATTAAGAAAAAAATTATAGGAATTAAAAATGATTATATTTTATATGTTCAAAGCAACTCTGATAGTACAATAAATAGTAATGATACTATTAGTGAAAATGAATCTTATTTTATAATAGGATGTGAATTATTGAAATCAGATAGTACTAAATTTAATATTGAGTTTCCTATATTTAATGAAAATATACCTGAATATAAACCTGAATATGAATTCAAATTAAATTATATAAATAATTAAAAATATGAAAAAATTAGAATATATTAATGTATTTATTCTGATAATATTATGTGGTATTTTAGGGTATCTAATATCTTATCCATTTGATCTCAAATTTCAAACTATAGTTATATCAGTATTATTTTTATCATATTTAACTTTTTTTTTATATAAAAATAAAAAATAAAGAAAAATTAAAAAATAATGAGAATACTATTATATTTTATGTTGTTTATGCTAATGTCTCTAACTGGTTTATTTTGTTATTTAATATATTATCAGCCAAATGATAAATTACATATTGGATTATCAATAATAGCATTTTTTATATATTTAGGAATATTTATATATGTAGATGAAAAATCAAGAAAAATTAATTAATTAAATGAATAAAAATGAATAAAAATAATATTACAGTCAAAGTGGAGGGAGCAACTGCAATCGGCAAATCCGCTGTTACACTAGCAATAGTAAAAGCTCTTAAAGAATTTGGATTTGAAGTAGATTTAGAAGATACTGGACATAGAAATATTAATCATTTAGAGCATTCCATGGAGCATGATATATCATTTTCTGAACGAATGAATACTATGAATAGTAATACTAAAGTGATAATAAAAGAAATAACAATTTAAATATGAAAAGATATAGAAGATTAGAAGATATTTTAGTGTTTCATTGGACTGGTGATTTTTCAATTATTGATGAAATTAATAATGCAGTAAAATCATTTAATAAAGAACATCAAGATACTTTAAATGCAAGTAAAGATGTTGATAATGACGATAAAATTTTAATAATAACTCATAATGGAGAATATGGTACAATGAGTGAATCAGTTAAAATGAATGATTATATTATATTTGATGTAAATGAAATTGAAACATCATTAGGTGCATATTCTGAAGATTATTTAAATGATCATTTTATATTAATATAATGAAAAGAATAGAAGTCGAATTTAATGTTAAAATGATTATTGATGTTGAAGATAATCAGAATATAGAAACAGTTGTTAATACAATTGAAATTGGTGAATTTGATATAGATGAAGATGCCAATATTATAGCATGTAACATAACGAATAGAAATTATTCTAATTTTTTAAAAAAATGAAAATTTTAAACATAGGGGATATTCACGGATTTGATTCATGGAAAAAATTTGTAGATGATATTTCTCAATATGATAAAATAATATTTGTAGGAGATTATGTTGATGAATATCATCTAAGTAATATTACAATATTAAATAATTTATTAGATATCATTGAATTTAAGAAAAAATATCCAGATAAAGTTATTTTATTATTAGGTAATCATGATTATCAATATGCTATACGACCACCTAGTATGAATATTTTAGGACATTGCTCTGGATATAGAGCAGAAATGCATTTTGATTTATATGAAATATTTCATAATAATTTAAAATTATTTCAATTATCTTATCAATACGAAAATTATATTTGGACCCATGCAGGAATTCATCGTGGATGGTATGACCATTTTTTAATAGAATTTAAAAAAGTTTCTGATTTTGAAGGTACTATATCAGATAAATTAAATTTAGCATTTGAATTTGAGTTAGAATGCTTACTTGATTGCGGATATGTACGTGGTGGATATAATAAAGTTAGCGGTCCATTGTGGGCTGATAAAACTGAATCATGGACTAAACCATTAAAGAATTGTCATCAAATTTGCGGTCATACCCACACAGATAAAATAGTTCATCATGAAATACCAAATATAAATTCATCTGTTACATATATTGACTCCTTGCCAGAATATTGTTACATTTTAAATATATAAATTATGAAAATTAAAATATTTAATTACTATTTCGGTACCAGACTTGCATATGCTGATACTATTACTAAACTTGAGTATGAATTGAATCATTGGATAGAATATGATAAACCTGAAATTAAACAATTCACACAATCAAATACTAAAGAATATTTAATATATACCTTTTTATATTACGAAAAAAAAGAATTAAGAAAAACAAAACTTGAAAAAATTAATGAATTATGAAAACAGATAAATTAAAAAATAGATTACTTGAGTTTTATATATTAGGATTCAAAAATGAAATAGATTTTTGTGATGTACCAAATAAAGAAAATCTAAAAAAATCATATTTATTAGGAAAAAAACATTCAGATGCAGGCGATACATTTGAATCTACTGAATATTTGAACGACGATATCATTGAATATTTAATAGAAAAAGAGGAATTAAATTATTGAGGATGAATAAATTATAAATAATATTTGCAATTTGCAAATTGCAAATTTAAAAATTTTATATATAGTTTATGATTGTGAGTTATTAATTTAACTATCAATTAATTAAGTTAGAGAAGCTTAACGATTTATTATTTACGTAAAAAATGATACTGATTGTGCTATAGTTTAATAGTGCTAAATGGATAAGGAATAACCAATTCCCCCATTTTAGGTGACTTTTTTTAATTCAGTAAGACGATTAAGTTGTTTTTTTCAAAGTAAAAAAACATTGGTTACATCTATTCATTGTATTCTCAGGTGGAGATAGCTAGGTGGCGGAAAGGTTAGACGTTTGGGTAAAAGTCCCATTAGTGAGGTAGCTCAAAGATTATTTCTTATATAGGTTCGAGTCCTATCCTAACTACATTTAAAAATGAAAAGACGGATCTAAGCCAAAAAAGCATTAGTATGTGGGTTCAACTCCCACATTTTCACTAAATAATATTAATTAAAGAAAGTAAGTCAAAAGGTCAGACTAGTAAAGCCAAAAAAGCGTTTATATAAAAAATATTCATTTATGTTGGTTCGAATCCAACCTTTCTTTCAAAAATTTAAAAATATGAAATCACATACTCAAAAAAATAATTTTTTATTTAACTGAAAAGTTTGTGATGATGAAAAAACTTTTTTTGAATTTTTGAAATAATAATAAAATATTGAATTTTTTATTTGGTTAATCCATAATATAGTTGTATCTTTGTAAGCTATATTATGGATTTATTAATTTATATTATGAAACAAGGGGATAAAGTAGTTTGTATATGTAACACAAGAGGAGCCTTTATGGGGAGTCCAAGATTATATGTAGGTAAAACATATACAGTAAAAGATTATCATATGGTAGGATTTTCTGCAAATTTTATATGTCTTGATGAGCATCCACAATATTCATATACAGAAAAAGATTTTATAACTCAATCTGAAAATAGAAAAAATAAGTTAAATAAAATAAATAAATGTATAATATGAAAAAATTTAATTTAGATAGGGAGCATGGTATTTTTTGTGGAGTGTGTGCTGGATTGTCAAATTATTTTGATATTGATAAATTATTAATAAGAGTATTATTTTTGATATTTTTTAGTTATAGTTTATTACCATATCTTATAATTGCATTAGTCAAATCAAATAATGATACTGATGAACAAACATAAAAATAAAAAAGTTTCATTCGATTTTGATAGTACATTATCAAAAACTAATATTCAGGATTATGCAAAATTATTGATCGAAAAAGGAATAGAAGTTCATATTGTAACTGATAGATTTGAAAATACAACTAAATGCGCATACACAAATGATTATTTGTTTGAAGTAGTTGAAAAATTAGGAATTAATAAAAATAATATTCATTTCCTTAATATGACAGATAAACATAAATTTTTTTTAGATAATTCAGATTTTATTTGGCATCTTGATGATGATGATATTGCTATGAGTTTTATTAATGCGGAAACAAATGTTATATGTATATTAAATGATAAAATGATAGATTGGAAAGTTAACTGCAATAATTTATTACAAAAATATATAAAATGAAAAAAGGTAAAAAATTAAAAATATTCTTATGTTTTTTCGTGATATTATTAATGTCATTTTATTTAATTGATCTTGTATCATATTATTTAATAGGCGCTGAAATTAATATTAAGTATTTTATATTTGATACAATTGCTATAATATATTGGATTTATCTTTTGAAAAATACTATTAAAAATAAAAACAAAAAAAGTGAAACAATAACTAAATAAAAATATAAACCAAATAAAAAATTAAACATAAATAAATATGGAAACTAAATTATCAAAGGAAGAATTGCAAGAGCAATTGAATATAATTGAAGAAAAAGAAAAAGAATTGAAAGAAGAAATTTTTTATCAAGATTATTCTGATCTTACATTTTTTCAATTATGGAAAAATCATAACGATTGGAAAAGAATTATTATATTTGATATTATTTATAGTATTATAATTGCTGCATTATGTTATCATACAATATTATTACCAGTAATATTTATTCCTACTGCAATTCTTTTTTTAGCTTCTTTATCAACTGCATTAGACGTTAAGATGAAAATTAATAGCATTAAAAAGAAAAGAACAAATTAAAATTTAATATGAATGAAATAGAAATATATGATTATAAATTTCTAATAGTAATTAATATTATATAATATAAAATTAAATTATGGAATCAGATTCAAAATGTCCAAAATGTGGTTCATATAGATTCTACGATGGTACTAAATGTACAAATTGTGGATATAAGAATGATAATCCTGATGATGATATAATTATATGTCCTGGATTTTTTAAATATGATAAATTAAATATGATAAATATGGTGTGGGGAGTTGATAGTGGAAGTATAGATGATAAAATTTTAAAGCCATTAGGATTAGTTTGTGATGGAGGTGGATCATTTAAAAATAATGAGCTTAGTTATCATGTTACAAATATTAATAGTAATAAAAATAAAATTGATATTTATCTTACTAAAAAAGAATTTAATAATATTGAAAATTATATGAAAAAATATAATAAAGAAATTAGATTAAAAAAATTAAAAATATTAAATTTAAAATAAAAATGGAAAAAGCAACTTATTGTATAGGAGTAAATGAAGTAGGAATTAATTCATATGTAGAACATGAAATTCCTGAAAACGATGTAGATGAATCAACAGTGTTAACGCCTGATGTTGATATTAATGAATCTTATAATGAAACAGATGGATTAATTAATGATGTAAAATAAAATTATAGAATATGAATATGAAAAAAATTATAATTCTTCTTATACTTGGATTTGGAATATTTTCAAATTCATATTCTATTGATAAATATTCTATTGATAGCGTAAAAATAAGAGTAAATAATGTAAAATATGAAAATTGTTATACTCTATATGAATGGCAATCTTGGCAAAAAGTCAATGGTCAATTGTATATAGATAAAGATAATAAAAGAATAACTTTAGCATTAAATATGCCTAAAGTATACATTTATATGAATGAAAAACTTGAAAGATATAGTAATAATATAAATTTTGATTGTTTTTATACGAATGATGTTTATACGCTATCTATTTATATGTATAATAATGATACATATTTTTATATTTTAGATGACTTTAATCAAATTGAAATAATTTATAAATTAAATAAAAAATGGAAGAATTAAAACAAGGCACAAGAGTAAAATATCATGAGCAATTACTTATTGGAACAGGTAAAATTGTTGGAGTGGTAACAAATGATATGCCTTTAACTGGTAGATTATATATAGTTGAACCAGATGAAAAAGTAATTAGTGAAATTTATCATTATTCAAATATCGCAGTATTCGAAAGTAATTTAGAAGTTATAGATGAAATAAAAATAAAAAAAGCATTTTTATCATTTGAAGATAACTTAAACATTAAAGATCTTGAAATAGAAGATGGAAACCAATTTAAATGCTTTCATATTGATTTAACTGAAGGTGAAGATAATGGTATGTATATCAAACTTTGTTCTTGGGATGAAAATTTAGAGCATAAAAATTTTGATCAATTTATAGGCAAAAAAGTTAAAATAACTATTGAAGAAATAAATTAAATTATGAAAAAATTTTTAATGTCATATTTTGCAATTATTTGGGAAGTCAAATATAGTATATTGACTACATGGTTGTTTTTCTTTTTATTAGCAACGTGCAGTAAATCACCTTTTAGTTTTTTACATTTAGCGATTTCATCATTTTGTTTTGTATTAGGAATTATTTCATTTATAATTTTATTTATAACTTTATTATCAAATCATAGATATAAATAATATGAAAATAGGAGAATTAATAGATTTAAACTCAGAAGCTCATGAAATTATAAATTCCAATTTAAGTTGGAATGTTAAATATGATTTGATTTTTTCTGATGATATGTCATCAAAAGTTAAATTAGATTATTATGATCCAGACACATCATATGAAGAAGATGTACTAGCTTGGATTGGAGCCTTTGATGAATATTTAAAATATAATAACATATTAAAATGAAAAATATCGCACTTTTTTTTGGTAGCTATAATCCTTGTCATAATACACATATTAAGGTAGCTGAATGTGTATCTAAGTTAGATTATATTGATGAAGTGCAATTAGTAGTTTCGCCACAAAATCCATTTAAGCATGATTTAGCTGATTATAATGATAGATTTAATATGTGTGAGTTATCTGTAGAAAATTATGCTAATATCACAGTAAATCATATCGAACGTTATTTACCTTTACCATCATTTACCATTAATGCATTAAATGAGTTAAGTAAATTAAATCCTGATACTAAATATTATATGATAATGGGGTTAGATATTTTTTTAGATATAGATAAATGGAAAAGTTATAAGGTTATATGTGAAAAATACCCTTTTTTAGTTTTACCAAGAGATTTTGATATAGAAACAAATGAAAAATGTTTTATTTATAAGAAAACTGAATTACTCAATAGTAATGTAATTATAAATAAAGATACTGTTTTTTTGAAAGATTTTAAAATATCATCATTATCTTCAACAAAAATAAGAAATAGTGTTGCAAATTCAGAAGATATTAGTATCTTTGTACCAGAAACAGTAAATAAATATATTCATCAACATAATCTATACAAAATATGATTTATGTAACAACTACTTATTCCGATGATTATACCCATATTGAAAATGTATGGGATGTAAATGTAGATAATGTTGAAGAACTTTATAAAATTTTTATTACTGAAAAATCAATAGAGATGAATATTATTATAAATAAATATTGGTTAAATATAATGGATTTTGAACTTTTTCATAAACATTTAACAAAAACACAATATAATAATTTATCTAAAAAATGGAAAAAGTTTTTACGTTTATGGAATAAAGATAAATTCATTTTTGAAAAATTAAATGGATTAAAATTAGAATTTAAATGTTTATCTAATTAATAAAATATGCATAATTTCAGTGAACTGTTAAATTTTAATACATTAGAAGAAGGTCAAAAAAATTTGAATAAAGCGGTTGAAATTCGAGATATGATGGGAGGAGAATTATATTGGAACATAGCTAATGATGATTGTGATGAAATTTCAAATAAGCTTGTTGATCTTAAAGTTAAATTGTTCAAAATAAAAGAAAAACTTAACGGCATAAGTATTAAAGTTATTAAATTTTATTTAAGAATAAAAAAAATAGAATATTTAGATTCATCTTTAAATAGTAATGATAATAGATGTTTTGGATATTATATTCTAGATACTATAGAATTTAAATATATTGAAAATTTTTACAATAAAATTGATATAAATATATGGAAAATATAAACGAATTATCTTTAAAATTAAAGAATGAATTGATTAATGATTTAATGACATCTCCAAGAAATTTAGATGTAGAATATCTTCATGTTGGAATGAAAGTATACTCCAGACGAGAGTTGGCTAATGAAATTAAAAATGAAACTGAATTTGGATTAGAGTGGCTAGCAACATCAATAACTGTTGCAATAAATATAATTGCTAAGGATTCATTAAAAAATAAATAAAGAAAATTATAATAAACAATAAATAAAAATTAAAATGAAAGAAAAAATTAAAGAATACCCAGTTATTACGACAGAAGAATTCGAAGCAAAAAAATTATTTATGATAATTGATGTTCTTGATATATTTTATAAAAAGCATATCAAAAATAGTATAGAGTCAGTAAATATTGTTCTTAATTTTTTTGATAAATTCTCAAAAGAAAATAATATACAATGTAAAAATTTGTATGTAGTATCATTTGAATATAAAGGAGATGTAGTAGGATATTATGGATGCTGTGATATATTATCAGATGAATATTTAGAAAAATTTAGTGACTATTGCGATAATATCGGATTAGATTTAGATTATTATATCGAAGATAATGATTAATTTAAAAAAAATTAACGGAAATGAAATTATAGATTTCATTAACAAATCATATGAAGATAATGATGATCTTGATGATTGCTCACTAGGATTTCCACTTACATTTGAAAGTCAAAGAATTTTCAATGACAGATATGAATTGAGATTTATGTCCCGTTATAATAATTGGGGTAGTAACGGTACATTACAACCTATATCTGATAATATTATTGCTATTGATGAAGAAGGTAATATTATAATAGGATTAGAAGAACCTTTTGAAGATGATGAAAGTTCTGATATATTAGAAGATATACTAAGCAAATGGTTACCTACTCATGTTTTCAGTGATCAATCTGAAAATTTTAATAATATAATGATTGACGCACGTGAAAAAATTAATAAAATTTCTATTAACGATATAAATCTTATGGATAATATAATCAAACAATTAACCAATGCTAGAACAATGATGAAATAATATGAATGCTACTGAAATTGTTACAAATAGAGAAGATTTTAAAGATAAATTAAAAAAACTTTTCATTCCATCATGTATAAAGGATTTTGGTGATATAGAACCATTTAACATAGGATACGCAATGAAAAACTGGACATTTTTTTATTATTCTGTTGAAAATATTGGAATACATACAGTAGAATTAATTGAAAATAAATAATATGAAAAAACAATTTATATCACCTTTTAATGAGGAGTCTTTTGAAAAAGAATTTATTCAACATGATATTAGTAAATATGATGTTTTGTATCATGTAACAACTGAAGATAGAATAGAAAATATTAAAAATGATGGACTGAAAATTAACCAGCCTCAGTATAAATCACTTGTTGAGACAGGGATGTTGTTCTTTTCTTATCCTATACTACATAATACTCAAGATTTATTTAGATATTATGATAAATCGTATATTGTAGCACTTGATGTACAAAAATTGATTAAAGATGGTATTATTTTTTATGATGATAATTTCTCAAATCAAGATCAATCATCAAATAGAAATCATTTATGCTGTGAAGTAGATATACCAGTTAAATATATTAAAAAAATTATAGAACCATTTGAATAATAATTTGCATTGAAAATATTAATTCAATTGATGCGTTCACTCGTAATTTGCCATTATTTAAGCCTTTGCATGTAGTATCTAATGATCAATTTAGAATTGAATTTAAAGAATATAAAAATAGGTTATATTATAAAAACCGTCATATATTTATTACACCATCTGAATATAGAAAACTTAAATTAAATAAATTAAATAATTAAATCTGGCGATATATTAATTTGTACTCAGCATAATTCAAGTTTTGGGTTCACTAACACTAACTTAAAACTTTTTACTCCATTGCATGTTAAACATTTAAAATATGGAGATACATTTGAATTTTATGAATATCCAGGTAAAACTTATATATCTGAATATCACACTTTCATAAAATTATCTGATTATAGAAAACTTAAATTAAATAAATTAAATGATAAAACCTGGTGATATATTAATTTGTACTCATAATAAAGAAGGTTCAAGTAAAATTGAACTTTTCAAACCTTTACATGTTAAACTAACAACAAATGATGATCATTTTTTTGAATTTGAAGAATTTGAAAATGTTGCATACACCAGTAATTATCATATTTTTATAAAATTATCTGAATATAGAAAACTTAAATTAAATGAATTAAATGAAATCTCAAATAAAGAAATTTATTGATTATATATTCGAAAAAATACATAAGCAAAAAATAGAATTAATTCTTAAAAAATATAAAATTGATACTGATTCATATGAGAAAGGTAGGCAATTTGGATATGAGAAAGGGTTTATTGACGGAACAAAATCGAATCCACAAAAACATTACTCTGTACCAAAAAAAGATTATGATGACTTAATTATATATTTAGCATCTCATAATCTTGTACTTATATATAACGTAGATTCACCAGATGGAACTGGATTAATGGTTAGAAAAATATAAAAATAATAATTATGGGCCTTGATTTAACATTTTATAAAACAAAAGATATATATAATGAGATAACTCCAGTTATATATAAAGATAATGATTATACAGAAGATGAAGCAAAAAATTCAATAATATTTGAAGATTTTGAAAAAAAGGTAATAGAAATTTATTATCTTAGAAATAATTACCAATTACTAACTTATTTAATTAGTGAATATGGTCAAATAAAAAATGATAAAAAATCATATTTTAAAAATAATGAGCTTAATGATTGCATTGTTAAAATTAAAGAAAGTGATATATTAAATATTAAAGAAGTTATAAAAAATAAGCACTGGACAGATAAAGATGAAACTCATTTCATTGATATTCTTAAAAAATCAATTGTGCACAATAGCATTTTAATACATATTAGTTATTAATATTATTATTTAACTTTTAAGATACTACATATACCAAATATATGTGGTATCTTTGTATTTGAAATTTTTAAACAATTAAATCATATTATTATGAGTACAATGTTAATATTATCAGTATTTTTAGGAATTATTTCTGTTATTTTTTTTGGATTTGCATTTCTTGGTAAATCAAATAGATTAATGATGTATATTATTGGATGCTTATTCTTTTGTGCTAGCATGATTTTTATGCATGAATATTCTGATCATGTAAAATGTAATAATTCTAAATTAGAGTATTATATTAAAAAATAAATTATTAGAGTATTTTTATTATAACTTCATGTTATTCATTTAGTGAAATAACAACAAGAGATAAACAGGTTTGGTGAGGTTATGAAATAATATTTGTAAACCGAAGTGGAACTAAGATGCCATTGAAAAAAGTTAGTAAGTTCGGCGCAGGACTAAAAAGATTACAAGGTCTAAGTTAGAGAGGGATCCAAGAAAGAACTGAACTATGCCATAGTAGAAATAAATACCTGTAATAATTTATAAAAAGTGAATGATTAATCATTCACTTTTTTTGCGTATATAATAGTTATATAACATAAATTTAATATAATTTTAATAGTAAATCATCTAATAATATAGTGAATATTAAATATATAATAATAAAAAATATGGAAATAGAAGCACTTTTTATATCAGATGTGCATCTTGGTACAAAATATACAAAAGCTACTGAATTATTAGAAATATTAAAATATTATAAGCCAAAAAAATTATTTTTAATAGGAGATATCATTGATGGATGGGCGTTAAAAAAGAAGCATTACTGGAATCAAGAACAAACAAATGTAATTAGAAAAATTTTATCATATTCAAAAAATGGAACAGAAATATATTACATATCAGGAAATCATGATGATTTTTTAAAACATTATATATTTGATTTTGGTAATATTCATATAATATCTGAAATGATATGGAATAATTGTTTAATTACTCATGGAGATAAATATGATACTGTAGTTATGAATAATAAATGGATTGCTCATTTGGGTAGTATTGGTTATGATATCGCTCTTTATTTAAATAAATATATTAGTAATATTAGAAAATTATTTGGTTTAGATAAAAAATCTTTCAGTAAATGGTTAAAAAATAATGTAAAAGAAGCTATCAATTTTATATACAAATTTGAAGAAATTTTAATAACAGATACAATAAAAAAAGGTTGTGATACTGTAATTTGCGGTCATGTTCACACTCCTGATGATAAAATTATAAATAATGTAAGATATTTAAATACTGGTGATTGGATTGAAAATTGTTCATATATTATATATGATAAAAATAAATTCACTTTAAAATATTATGATTAATATAAAAGATTTATTGACAATTATTATTCCTTGTAAAAATGAAGAAAAATATATAGAAAGCACTTTAACTAATATTAATAATCAAAATAATGTTAAAGGAATAATTGTTTATATTTCTGATGCAGGATCAACAGATAACACATTAGATATAATTAGTAGTTTTGAAAATAATTTAAAAAATAATTTAAAAATTAAAATAATTGAAGGTGGTAGAGTATCTGTAGGTAGAAATAATGGATTGAAATTAGTTGATACTCCTTATGTTTTATTTATGGACGCTGATACAACATTAGAAAATGATAATCAAATAAATGAATATTTAAATTGTATGATAAATAATGATTTATATTTAATGACTTCTCCATTATATTGTATTGTAAATGATAAATATGCAAAAATAATGTTCAAATCTTTTAACGCTTTAAATAAAATATTATCTAATATTCAACCGTTTGCAATTGGATTGTTTTTTATGACAAAAACTGATATTATTAAAAAATTAGGTGGCTTTGATGAATCTGTTATACATTCAGAAGATTATCTATTATCTAAAAAATATAATAGAAATAAATTTAAAATAGGTAAATATAAAGTAGGACAAGATAATAGAAGATTTAAAAGATTTGGATATTTCAAAATGATAAAATTATTATCAAATGGATTATTATATCAAAATAATATAGATTATTTCAGAAAAGATAATAATTATTGGAATTAAAAAATTCTGAAAGAACTATAAGTTAAAATTAGTTGCAGCATTTTTTAGTTTAATTATTTCTTTATCTTTATCAAATATTAATATAGCATCTGGATAAATGATCCATCCTTTAGTATGACTAAAATCATAAAAATTAATTGTATATGATGCCATAGTTCCAGTTTCATAATCAATTATTTTAAAAATTTTATTTGTTAATTTTTTCAAATAATATTTTTTTAATTCTGAATTTGAAAAACTTATATTATTCACATCAAGAATAACATAATCTCCTACTTCAGGTTTATCAGTATTATTTATTTCTTCAAATCTTTTTAAGTATTTCATATGTTAAATTTATTTGCATTTTTTTTAATTTCTATTCGTTGTTTTAATTCTTCTTTTGTTTTTCCAATTGCATTTATATCCTCTAAATTAAATATTTTATTATAACCTCCATAAGGTTTATCATATGGAAAAAACTTTAATACATTTTCTGGAATTTTAAATCCATATGTTACAATTATTCTATCATCATTAAAAAATGTATATATTTGTCCAGGATGATTAAGAAGATAATCTTTTAAATTATCAAGTTCTTTTTCATCATAGTATCTTTTTAAATGATTAATATATTTTTTACTTATTATTGAAACATAATCTCCTACTTCAGGCTTATTAGTAGTATTTTCAAATGTTTTTATATATTTCATATGTTAAATTTATTTGCTTGTAATATAGCTTTTAATTCTTCTTTATTTTTAGAATATTTTATAATATCTATTGCTTTCATAGAAAATCCATATTCATTATTTGATAGAAATATTTTAAAATTATTTAATTCAAATGGAATATTATCATATTGTATAATATAATGTGTAGTTCCAGGAAATAATTTACCAGTAATTTCAACAAGTTTACCTATATTATTATTAATAAAATCATTAAATATTTTATATTTTTCATTATTATGACCTTCATACCATTCACATATGACGTAATTTCCTACTTCAAGTTTATCAGTATTATTTATTTCTTCAAATGTTTTTATGTATTTCATAAATTAAATTTATTTGCTGCAATTTTAAGTTTCAAATCCTCTTTGGTTTTAGAAAATGCATATATTTCGTTATATTGAAAATTTTTAAAATATCCATATTTTTCAATATATCCTAATAATTCTTTCATATTATCAGGTATATTTTTACCATATGATACCTCAACGCTATGTATATTATTTCCAATACTATAAAATTTAATTATTTTACCTGGATAATTAAGAAAAAAATCTTTATAATCTTCATATCTACTATTTATTGAAACATAATCTCCTACTTCAGGCTTATTAGTAGTATTTTCAAATAATTTTAAGTATTTCATATTATTATATATTAAAAAAATATAATTAAATTCCTCAATTGAAATAATTATAGTATTTTTGTACATAATATTAAATATAAATATATGGAACTAAAAGTAGTAGATTATAAGATATATAAAATTCATACCACACGTGAACAATATCGTGAGAATGCTATCAAATATGATTATGCATTAAAAAATAAAAATTGGGCTAACGATTTTGAAGGAATGATTGAAAAAAAATATTCTGGATATTCTGATGAAATAGGTTCATTTAGTGAGAATCATTATTTATTAAAAACTGTATTTGTTGGTGATAAATTTGATATAAATAAAGATTTTTATGATAAATGTAAAGAACCTTACTATAATATAGTAAATATTGAATTTAGAGAATATGGTGATAATTTGACCGATGAAATTATTAAATCTAAATTTGAAGTAGTTAAACCAAATAAACCAACTACATATCCTAAATATAATAATGAAATTAAATTTAATTATGATAAAAAAAATGTTACAATTGAAAAAATATACTTTGATGGATATCAATGGCAATATAAATTAAAGAATATTGGGCATATTTATGATTATATTTCTGAAACTACTATCAATAAATATAATTGAATTGTTAAAAAAATATAAAAATTATTTAATTTTTTGGTATATAATAAAAAATGTGATAATTTTGTAATGTAATTAAAAATTAAAATATGCAACCAGAATACGAGCACATTATTCAAATCTTAGCATCATTAGCCGCTGGCTCTATATTGGGATTAGAACGTGGATTTCATGGTAAGCCTGCAGGTTTTAAAACTATGATATTGATTTGCGTTAGTTCATGTTTATTCACTATACTATCAGTTAATTTAGTTAGTGGTGATCGTATAGCATCAAATATAGTTACAGGAATAGGATTTATTGGTGCTGGAGTTGTATTTAAAGAAGGTGGAAATGTTCGTGGTATAACTTCTGCAGCTATCATTTGGATGGCATCAGCAATAGGTATGTGTATTGGGTTTCAAAATTACGCACTATCTTTCTTTGTTTTATTAGTAGTTATGCTAGTTATGATTGTACTATTTAAGTTTGAGAAATTGTTTGATACTTTTCATCATTCTAAATTATATATTATACATTTTATATTTTCTGAATATTCATTAGAAGATTTAGAAAAAGAAATGACAGAACTTGAAATTTCATATAAAAGAAATAAAATAGGTAAAACTAATAATATTATTAATGTTGAATATAATGTAATAATTTATCCAATTGAAAATATGAAAAAAATTGATAATTTTTTAATCAATAATACTCATATAAATAGTTTTTATGATTAAATAAAATAAATAAATAAATATGTGGAATATTTTAAAAAGTAATGCTCGTAAAAAACTTGACGCTGAAAAAATTAAATTTGAATCTGAAAAAATTAAGCTTGAAGCTGAAAGATTGGATGCGCTATATAATATAGAAAGCAAACGACTAAATGATAAGATATCTAATGCATGTATCAAATTTAGAAAAAAAGAAAAAGACAGAATAAAAAAATTGAATGAAATTTGTCCAAAATGTTCTTCTAATAAAGTTGTTGATAAAATAAGTCAATTGAAAGGAGAGATAAATGGAACATCATTTGGATCAATGTCATTTGGATCAGGATATTCTTCAGGATCAATTCATGGAAGCATGGATACGTATGAAATTAATAAATGTAATGATTGTGGTAATGAATGGAAAAAAGTTACTTATAATAATTACGGTGAAACTTCATGGGATCAAAAAATTAGATTCTTAAGATTATCTATATCTAATTTTATTCAATTTCCAGATAAAAAAGAACCTTATTATGTTATAGAAACAAGAAATTTCTGGTCTGGTACTAAATTAGAAATTTTACCTTTATTGCTTGAAAAAGAACATATTGAAAATGAATATTATAGTGTTAACAAAATTATAATGGATTTAATTAAAGGTAATGAAGATATTTTAATTGATAAATTAGGATTTATAAAATGATAAATGGAATAGTTATAGATATTAAAAAATGAAAAAAGATAAAAAATTAGTCATATCTTGTGGATTACCAGCAGCAGGTAAATCAAGCATCATTGAAAAATATGTTGATTATAAATGTACATTACTATCAAGAGATATTGAAGGAGATACATTAAGTTCTCTTAATAAAAAACTTGAACAATTAATGTTAGATGGCGTGGATATTGTATTAGATGGAACATATTCAACTAAATTATCTAGGGCTGATGTTATTGAATTAGCAAAAAAATATAATTATTATATATTATGTATTCATTTTACTACAAAAATTGAAGATTGTATGTTCAATCAGGTAACAAGAATGATAAGAAAATATGGTAAATTATTCACAGAATTAAGTGAATATTCTAACTCTAATGATCCACATATGTTTCCTGTTGCTGCACTTTATAAAATTAATAAAAATTTTGAAGCACCTGAATTATCAGAAGGTATTGATGATATAGAAAAAATAGATTTTAAACGTTATTCATCAGAATATAAAAATAAAGCAATTTTATTTGATTATGATGGTACATTGAGATTAACTAAAAGTGGTGAACATTATCCAACTGATATTAGTGATATTGAAATAATTCCAGGTAGAACAGAAAAACTTTTAGAATTACAAAGTCAAGGTTATATATTACTTGGAGTTTCAAATCAAAGTGGAATAGCAAAAGGATTATTATCTAATGATACAGCAATAGCTTGTTTTGAAAAAACAAATGAAATGCTAGGAGTTAATATTGATTATAAATATTGTGGGCATTCAGTTCCTCCAATAACTTGCTATTGTAGAAAACCAGGAGTTGGACTAGGAATAGAATTTATTGAAAAATATAAACTTGATCCATCTCAATGCATAATGGTTGGAGATTTAACAAGTGATAAAACATTTGCTAAAAGATGTGGATTCAAATATATTGATGCTGCTAATTTCTTCTAATTAATATTAAAAAACATTAAATTAAACCTTGAATATTTTATATTCAAGGTTTTTTTTATACTTTTGTATTGTAATTAAAACAAACTACTTATGAAAGAGCCGAAAGATATAATTGATATTCCTACAATTGATAATATTGATTTATTCTATTCAAATAGGGATAGAGCAGAACATATGAATTTAGAACATTGTCCATGCTGTGGAAAAGAATTAAAAAATCCAGAATATTTCATCAATTCTATATATGGTGGATGTATGTATAAATCTGATGATAAAGAAGTTTATTCTGACACATGGATTATGGGTGTAGGTCCAGAATGTAGAAAAAAGTTTCCAGAAGGTTATGTATTCAAATAATTGGTATTATGAAAGATAAACTTTTTAAAATTTTTAAAATTTTTTATAATTTCATTTTATTGATTGTATATGGATATATGTTTTCACTTACAATTGGTGCAATAAAAATTACATATAATTTATATAATATTCATTATTATTCATTAAATAAATGTATTTAGAATTATATTGTTTTAGGATTAGTTTCATTGATAATTTTTATTATATTTATTACTATATTAGTTATTTCATATATTACATTAAAAACTAAAAAAAATAAAATATAAAATTATGCCAAAAATTTATGAAGTGGGCGGATGTGTACGTGACCGTATCTTAGGAGTTGATTGTAAAGATATAGACTTTACTTTTGTATTGGATGACAAGAATCAATCAGTTGAATCTGGATTCATGTCAATGGACTTGTGGTTACGTAAAAATGGCTACACCGTATATAATTCAACTCCAAGATGTTTCACAATCAAAGCAAAGTTTCCAAAAGGACATAAGCATGAAGGGTTAACTGCAGATTTTGTAATGGCTAGAAAGGAAATTGGTTATTACGAAGGAACAAGACGTCCAATTTTAGAACTTGGTACACTTGAAGATGATTTAATCAGACGTGATTTCACATTGAATGCTATGGCACTTGATGAAGATGAAAATTTGATTGATTTATTTGATGGAGTAAAAGATCTTAAAATGGGTATTCTTAGAACGCCAAGACCTTGCCAACTTACATTTGATGAGGATCCATTACGGATTTTACGTTGTGAGCGTTTTTGTATTACAAAAGGTTTCAGAATGACTGATGATATTGAAGTTGCTATTAAAAATTATGATTATGAATCAAAAATGCAAGTAGTTTCAAATGAAAGAATTCAAGATGAACTTACCAAGTGTTTTAAATTTGATACATTAAAAACAATTTTGATGTTGAATGAATTTCCTGAATTGAGAGATTATGTATTTAATCATACTAAGATGTGGTTGAAACCATCATTTCAAAAATAAAAAAAGAGTTGTGATTTAAATCACAACTCTTTTTTTATTTTTTCTTTAAACGTTTATTTAAAATTTCACTTATAACATAATTAATATCATTATTTGTTGGTTTATAACCTTCAATTGTAGTGGATTTAAAATTTTTAACTGCACTATTTATTGCAACTAAAAATTGAAGTTTTAATTCTTCTCTTATTCTCCAATTTTCAAATTCCTTTATTTCTTTTTCTTTATCTGTTTTCATAATATTATTAATAACAATGTTTCATGTAATTCTTTAAATAACAATCAATATTTTCTCTACCCACTGTATTAGCTGATTGCATTGCATATGCAGGTAGTTTTATTTTTTTCATGTCACAGTATCTACATAACCATTTCGCACACTCATAGCCATCCCCATTACCTGTACCTAAGTCATGATCAAAGCATATCGCATCAGGTAATCCATTGATCATAATCCAATCTTGAAATTCAAGTTGTGATGTTACCCAGGATACATTTACGTCTTTTCCTATTGGACTAAAAACTAACCAATCATTTTTCATTGGATCACGAGAGTCATCTAGCCAAAGTAATGTTTTCATCATTTTTTTGTAAATTTATTTTTAATTGATTTATATCTTTTTCTAAAAAAAGTTTTTATAATTGATAAAATAATAGAACCACATAAAGACAATCCTAAATAAATCAACATAAAAACAAAAAATATTTTAGTTAAACGATCTGATGATTTGGACATTTTATTCATTTATTTTTTATTACAAATATATAATAAAAAAATGAATTATTGTTGAATAATTCATTAATTTTTGTTAAATATTTTAATAATCTTGATAATAATTCATATTCGGTAAATTATTATCATGTGCATATTTTTTACCTTTATTTATTATATCTTCTTCTGATGTGGAATCAAAATTATATTCAATTCCGTTTTCATCACACCATCTTTTATAATAAGTATAATATTTATCTAATGATGTACCAGGCATCTGATTTGTATCAGCTTCGTTTAATTCTTTAAATTTTTTAACTTTCATATTTGTATATATTAAATTTATAAATTAAATTTACTTGCTTCTTTTTTTAGTTTATATTGTTTATATTGTTCTGGATATTTGTCAATAATTTCTTTTCTATATTTATAATTTAAAACATCAAAAAAATCTTCATCATTTACATTATCTTTTATGTTCCAATTTGCACCTGCTTTTATTAATTCATTCATAATTTGAATATTACTATAATATGAAGTATACCATAAAGCTGTTCTATTTAAATTATTAGTCAAATCTAAAATAGCTCCTGCTTTTATTAATTCTTTAACTCCTTCTAAAAAATCTTTATTAACTGATGTTATTAATGGAGTATTACCTTCCATTGTTTTGGAGTTTATATCAACATCAGTTTTTTCAATCAATTCCTTAATTTCTTCAATATTTTTAGTTCTAATATAAAAATATAGATTATCATTATTATAATTATTTTCAAATTTTTTTAAGTATTTCATATGTTAAATTTACCTGCTTCTTTTTTAAGTTTATATTCTTCATATTTTTTAGGATAATTATCAATTATATATTGTAATATTATTGGATTTGAACTATTAATTCTACTAAAAATATCTAATCCTTTTATATTTTTAGTATTAAGATCAATTCCAGATTTCATTATTAAATCAATAATATTATCAATTTTAAATTTATATGTGGTATAATTCCATTGATTATTATCTACAATATGAAATAAGCAATTTTCATTAACTCTATTTGTTAAATTTACATCTGCTCCACTCTCAATTAACAATTTAATGATACTATAATTTAATTTAATTACAGCCTTAATTAATGGAGTTCTACTTTTACTAGAATCAAAGCAATTAACATTAGCTCCATCTGTTATTAATTCTCTTACTTTTTGTAAAGATGATTTAGATTCAGAATATTTTAATAATTCATCATCTAATTCTTTCTGAGTATATGTTATTAAATGTTTCATATGTTAAATTTATTTGCTTCTTTTTTAAGTTTGTATTTTTCATATTGCGTAGGATATTTATTCATAATTTCTTTTGAATGTTTTATAGTTAAATAATCAAGAAATTCCAATTCATATTTATTAATAATATTCCAATCAGCTCCTTCTTCTATTAATAATTCCATAACATCATAATGATGTCTATCTGCAGCCCATATTAATGCACTTTTATTATCACAATCAACATAATCAATATTGGCGCCAGCATTCAATAGTTCTGTTGATATTTGTGCATATAAATTATAATATTTAGATATATTATTTTTTATATAACAACTTAAAATTGAACATTTAATTAACGGAGTTCTATTCATCCAATTTACATCAATATTATCAATAATACATCCATTATCAATAGCATTTCTTATTTTTTTTAATAATTTTATAGCATCTGATTCATAATATATTTCATCTTCTAAAATATAATTCAAATCAGAATTCATTATAGAAATCTCAAATTTTTTTAAATATTTCATAAGTTAAATTGTTTTGCTAATTTTCTATCTGGATATTTATTATAAAACCAATTCCAATAACCTTCCAAATCATTATATGGTAAATTATTATTATAACATTGAAATTGTGTTACAGATTCTGGTAATTCTGGCAATTCAGATAAATTATTATTCTCGCATAAAAAATATTCTAAATTACTTGGTAATTCTGGCAATTCTTCTAAATTATTACCACCACAAGATAAATTTATTAATGATTTTGGTAATTTAGGCAATGTTTTTAATTTATTCTCATGAATATATAATCCTGTTAATGTATCTGGTAATTCTGGCAACGTTTTTAATTCATTATTACCACAAAATAATTCTTCTAAATTACTTGGTAATTCTGGTAATGATTTTAATTTATTGTGATGACAATCTAAATATGTTAATGTATCTGATAATTCAGGTAAAGACGTTAAACCTTTATTAGCAAGATTGAGTTTTGTTATTATATTTTCAAATCTTTTTATATATTTCATATGTTAAATTTATTTGTATCTTTAAGATATGGTAATGCTTCTTTACTTGTTAACTTCCATTTTGAATTTAATGTTGTAATATTTCTAATTTTATCAAGTGTCATACTTGATAAAATATTAGGTTGTATATATCTATCTATCTTAAAATCAATTTTCATAAGAATATTATATTCCTGTACATTAGCTGCATAAGCTATAATTTTAATAAAACTTTTATGATAAAATATATCATAATCTATATTATTTTCATCTAAAATATCAATGTGCTCATATAGATCTTCATATACATTTTCATATTCAAAATATGTTTTAAACATTATATTATATCCATTTCTATCTATTTTCTTATCTTCATATTCTTTTATATATTTCATAAGTTAAATTTATTTGTAGCGTTATTTAATTCCCATTGATAATATGTAGTTTCTTTTAATTCTTCAAATTTATCTTGAGAAACTTTTAACGATGATGATATAAATATTTTTTCAAATGAAGAAGGATATGTGTTTATTATTTCCCTTCCAATATGAATTTTTTCATTTTCTTTTAATTCATGTTGATCTAGTTCACATATATAAGAAATAATATCTACATTCAGTTGAATACATTCATCAAAAATTTTTGGAGATAAAATTCTGCATAGTGCTAAATAATTATTTTGCTTGTTAAATTTCCAATTATAACTACCGGATTTATATATCATATAAAATCCTGAAGGATATTCAGTTATAAAATCATTAAATTGAATTTTTGATTTTATTTTATCTTTATAATTCTCATATATTTTAATATATTTCATAAGTTAAATTTTTCTTCTGCTTCTTTTTTAATTAAATAGTTATTATATTCATTTGGATAATTTTTTATAATATTTTCATATTGCTTATCAGTCAATAAATATGTAAAATAGTAACCTTTATTATTTTTAACATTCCAATCTGCTCCTGCTTCAATTAAAATGTTAACTATCTGCATATAATCATGCTGTGCTGCATAAAATAATGGAGTACGACCATCAATAGCTTTAATATTTATATCAGTGCCAGTACGAATTAAATGTTTAATTCTATTAATATCACCTTTTAAAATTGCATTAAATAAATCAATGCCTTTATCTTCAAATAATTTTATATATTTCATATGTTAAATTTATTTATATTCTTCCAAAGTTCTGGATCAGTTGACATTCTAAAAAATGGTTCTTCTTTAAAATTATTATGAGTTATCCAATTTTCAACAGTAAATTTATTAATATCACTAGATCCATTATAATATCTAAATGGTGGATATTCTAAATCTTCTATTTTTGCAAATGTATATGTGATTCCATTATAATCAATTAATTTAACTAAATATTTTTTATTTTTATTATAATTACTATTAAAACTATAATATGATCCAATATTAAGATTTAATTCTATTTTTTCAAATGTTTTTATATATTTCATATGTTAAATTTATTTGAACTTATTATCAAATCAAAATCATCTTTATTTATTTGATTTATTATATAATCAACATGTTTAGCTGTTATGCTAAATGTATATATACAATTATATTCATTTTTAACTAAATCTAATCCATCTATAGTTTCAAAATATTCTTCAATAATATTAAATTCATCATGAATATTTGATAATTTCAAATAAGTTTCTCCTAATATTATAGCAAATTCAAATGTTGTTGAAGAAGGTGTCTTTGAATAAAAAGATATTTCATTATGATATTTATATATTTTATTATAATTTGAAGTTAGATTAAAATCTAATGATAATATAAAATTTACTAAAAAATTCATAAAATAAGCACTATTATCAGTTAAATCATATTTCTCAAATGTTTTTATATATTTCATATTATTATTTATTATTTATTATTTATTATTATTATTTAACTTTTCAATTGCTTCATTCATAATATCATCTGTTATACCTAATTCATGAGTGGTTTTAACAATATGTTTTTTATTAAATACATCATATAAATCATGCTTATTATCATCTATAATTATAAAATTACTAACTATTTTATTATTTTTCAACCAATCTTTTATATCGGCACCTCTTTTTTTAGATTTGTCATTTGGAACACAGTCATATATTTTATATTTAAAACCTGCTTTTTTCATCATATCTTCTATTTTACTTTTAGGTTTATCATCTCTATATGATGAAGATAAAACAACTTTAGCATCTGTTTTTTCAATTATTGTGTTTAAATTACTCATGGCAGTTTTACTCCATTTATCAGGCTCATTAAAAAATTTATGATAATTTACATCAGAATTTTTATTATAAGGAATAAGTGGTCCATCAATATCTTCAAATATTACTTTTATTCCTCCATCTTTTTCTTTTTCTTTATCTTTTTCAATAGTTTTTATTATACCATTAAATGATTCTAATCTGGAATAATTTTCATCATCTGCATCTATTATTATCCAAGGAGCATTTTTAGTATTTGTTTTTTTGAAAATTTCATTTATATATTTAGTAAATTCGTCCCATTTATCTAAAGTTTGTTCATCATTCTTACTAAATTTCCAATATTTTAATGGGTTAGATTTTCTTAATTCAAACCTCATTTTTTGTACATCCTGAGATATAGAAAACCATATTTTTATAAGTATTATATCATCATCAATTAATTTATCTTCAAAATTATTGACTTCTTTCATGAATTTATTATATTTATCTTCATTTGAATATCCCATTACAGGTTCTACATAACCTCTTGTATACCAAGATCTATCAAAGAACACAATTTCACCGTTTTTAGGTAACACTTTTTCATATCTTTCAAACCAATTATCACTTTCTTCTTCTGAAGGAATACCAAAAGTTTGAACTTTAAAATGCTTAGGATCAAGAAATCTTGTTATATTTCTAATTGCAGATCCTTTTCCTGCTGCATCTCTACCTTCAAATATAATTAACACTTTTTTATTATTATATACAATCCACTCTTGTAATTTCAATAATTCTATTTGATATTTATATTTTGTTTTTTGATAATCATCAAAAGGTACTTTATTTATTTTAATATCTATTTTATTATATGGTTCATATGACTTATCAGTTTCAATTTTATTGTAGAAAAATTCATAAGTGTTATCTATATATCTATCAACATTATCAAGATATGCTTTGAAAACACTATCTGCATTCTTTATATTAATATCAAATGAATTTGTTATAGAATATATTTTTAGAATATCATTAGCAAATTTACCTAATCTCATCTGTTTAATTATATCATCATCTACATTATTTAAAAAATCTTTAAATAAATCTTTAAATTTACCCATAGTATTTTTATTATAATTATTTAATAAATATGTTTTATATGATTCTAAATCTTCTTTAATTTGAGTTTTATAGAAATCTAATGTGTATTTTTTATCAATAGATTGCTTCAAATTTATAATTAAGCTTTTAAAAGAATGAATAAGGTTTTCCAATTCATCTTTACTACGATGAAAAAAAGCTTCATTTAGTTTATTATAATCATTATAGTTTAACATTAGGCACTAATATTTTTATTTGTATTATATATAAAAAAATAAGATCGTTATTTTATATTAAACTATTTTTATTTATGAATAATTATTTATATCTTTGTAATCTTAAATATTTTTAATGCTTATGATAAAAAAATATCATAAATATTATATTAAACTTTATATTAATTAAAAAATAAAAATATGAAAAATATTGAAAAAACTAAATTTGAAATTAATAGTATAGACTTTAGTAATTTGAATGACACTGATTCAAATAATTTAAAAATAGAGTTATTGAAATATAATGATGATGAATTAAAAGAATTATTATTATATATAATGGACGATAAATTATCAATAAACATAAATATGGATAGTGATCCAAATTTAAAAATACTATTTGATGATAAAAGAATTATGAATATTCTTGAAACCATGTATGATGAAAATAAAAAAGAAATGGATAATATAGAAAAAAATACTCCAAATTTTAAAGCTATATTATGCGTTGGATTAGGATATGATATTTCAGGGTTGACTGATGAAAATATTAAAAATATTCTTGAAAATGAATTTGGTGATAAATCAAAAATGATATTAACAGCAATGAGATTAGCATTCAAATTTGGTAAATGCTCTAATGAATAATAAAATAATATTTATTAAAAAAGTTCAAGTAAATTACTTGAACTTTTTTGTTTTTATAGTTTTCTATTTTTTATTTTGTAAAATTGAAAATCATTTGGTAAATTTTTATTTGGAAAATAATAAGTTAATGTATCATTAGTAGGCGATATTATTTGTTTGTAAAATCCATTAGGAACATGAGCACCAGATTTTAGAATTAATAAATTTCCAGTAAAATCTAATACAACTTTAACTGTCAATTTTTTATATTTAGTAAATAGAGTAGTTCTTTCATAGTTTTCTAAATGTTCCCATGTTACTCTATTTAATGTATAATATTGCAAAGAGCAATTTAAATATGAAAATGTTTCATATAAATGATTTTTAGTATCAGAAAAAGTTGCGGCTGGAGCTAAATGTCCTTTATCCCATACATTATTCAAATAATCCGCATTAGTTGAAGTAATTATACCTGGAACTTCATAAAAATCCATTCCTGCTCTTGAAACATTCTTTGTCACATTAGTTATATAATAAATAACCCAATTAGGTTGCTTATATACCTCATTGTATGATACAGTATAAATGTCGTTTTTGACTATAACATTAGTTCTTTGAGAAAAAGAAAATAATGTTGCAAACATAAAAATTAATAATATTGATAATTTTTTCATAAGATTTTTTATTTTATATATTAATATATATAAGTATCAAAAATAAAATTTATAAAATATGAAATATATAAAAACTTTTGAATTCGTTAGCAGAGAAGTAGATTTACCAATAGGATATTATGTTATTCCTGCTCTTAAAGGAATAAATTATGATATTCAATATAAAAATAAAATCAGTAATAATATTTTTCAAATAATAAATAAAAGTAAGACACAATTTAAAATTGATTTTAAAGATTATTATCATGAAGATGGGTTTTGGATTGACAAAAAAGATGTTTATAAATTCTCAGGAAGTAAAAAAGTACTACAAGATAAATTGGAATTAATGAAACAAACGAATAAATTTAACTTATGATAACAAATTTTAAACTATATGAAATAATAAAAAAATCTCCAACTAAAAAAGCATTAGCAAGAGATTATAAAATAGGAGATTATGTTATATGTGAATGTAAAACATCATTTACATTTCCTGAACTTCCTGAACTTAATGAATTTACATTGAATAATATCGGACAAATAATAGATATTTTGGATATAAGAAGACGTAGTGATATTTATGTTGTTCAATTTGATTATATTCCAGAAATATTAAGACCTGGATTCCAAATCAAATATAATAAAGCTGATATAAATAAAAAATATGAAAATTCAATAACTTTTAATAGAGAAGATATAAAATATTTATCAGATGATAAATCAGATTTAGAAACATTAATATCAGCAAATAAATTTAATTTATAATTTATTTATATAAAATATTTTTCATATTTTTTGCATTATCTGATTGACCATCAAACGCTTCTACTTCCCAAGGACGTTGATCATAATTCATATCTGATATATCAACCACTTCATTCAACCATAAATATGCACCACTTTTGCTAATGATTAATGTTTTATCATAATATTGTTTTAAATGAATTAATTCATGAGATAATATAGTAATATTTTGACTTCTATCATAATTTCCAATAAGAATATAATATATATCATTAGAATCCACTATATATGCTTTTAATTCAATATCTTCTCCATTAATTTCTTCTGATGTCTGTTGAATATTTTTAATTATAACAGTTACGGTATCAATTTTAAGTGATCTTAGTCCTGATTCTACTATAGTATCTAAATATGATTTATTAGTTAAATTATAAATATGATGATATTTATAAAATTCAATTTTATCAAATGGTTTATCTTTAACTGTAGATAATTTATAAATTATAAATGTAACTATTAGTAAAGATAAAATTATTATTCCAATTTTTATTATTTTGCTCATTTGTGAGTTATTTTTTTTAAAGATTCAATTATTAAATTTATATTAGCATTAATCCAACCGCATAATTGATTAGATATTATATTCTCAGTTTCTCTATCCTTTTTAGCTAAATTTAACCAATATGATAAAGGTTTTACTGCTAAATTATATTTATTACCACCTAACCATAAAGAATTGATTGTAGCAGAATATTTATTTGTTGATCTATTTATTCCATTTGGATTAACTTCTATGTTTTTTATTACATTAAATATAGTATTTGTAGGATCTGATTTTTTTAATTGAATTATCATTGCTTCATCTTCAATAATCTCATCATTAATGAGTCTATTTAGAGAATTTATTGATATTATTGATTTAGTAACTACTTGTTCAGTTAATTTACCAATAGGTAATAATAAATTTTTAAGTTGTTCTATTAATTTATTTGCTTTTATTCCTGCGTTATACCTAGTATTTTCAGGAGTAAAACCATCAGTTAGTACATCTTCATTGTATTTATCAAAACTTTTTATATTTTTCATAATACCATATATATTAAAAAATAAAAATCAAATATGCAGGACGATAAAAAATGGTTAGAAGATATTAATGACGATATGATATGTGAAGTTTGTGGGCATAAAAATAAAAATTGTACATGTAAAACTCAAAGAACTAATAATATAATTATGACAATTGGCGTTATTCTTCTTGTGTTAGCTTTTCTTGCATTAGAATTTTTAGTATAAAAATAAAATAAATAATATGATTAAAGTTTATATTGCATCTCCTTATACAAAAGGAGATCCTGCAGTTAATGTCAAAACTCAAATTGATATGGCAGATGAATTAATAAATAAAGGATTTGCGCCATTCGTTCCATTATATTTCCATTTTCAACATATGCATCATCCCAGACCATATGAAGATTGGTTGAAATTAGATTTAGAATGGATAAAAAGTTGTGATTGTATATTAAGATTACCAGGAGAATCAAGCGGAGCAGATAAAGAAGTTGATTTTGCAACTAATAATGATACATTAGTATTTTTCTCAATGAAAGATTTATGTTTTTATTACGATATAGAATATTAATTTATTGATATATAAATATTTAAAAAATATTTTAAAATTTAACACTAAAATATTTGGTGATATGAAAACTTTTAGTAATTTTGCATCACAAACAAAAACAAATGTAATTATTTACAATCAAATCAACTAAGAAAAATAATAAATATCTTAGTTGATTTGATAATTTAATAAGAGGACTTGAAAAAAATTTCAAAACTTTAACATTAAATATTTGGTGAAATGAAAACATTTTTATAATTTTATTCTACAATAAAAAAACAAAAATTTTTAAGTAATAGTATTGAAAAAAAAAAACTTCAAAACTTTATCATTAAATATTTGGTAAAACAAAAAACTTTTTGTAATTTTATTCTACAACAAAAAATATCAAGTAAGAGTACTTGAGAAAAAAAGTTCAAAACTTTAACATTAAATATTTGGTAAAACAAAAAACTTTTTGTAATTTTGAACTACAACATCAAAAGAAAAGTAATTATAAAAATTATATTTTAATTGAAAAAAAGTAGAAAAAACTTTCAAAAATATTTGGTAAAACAAAAAACTTTTTGTAACTTTGAACTACAATTCAAAAAGAAATATAGTTTTAAAAAATTAAATTTCAATTGAAAAAAGTTCAAACTTTAACATTAAAATATTTGGTAAAACAAAAAACTTTTTGTAACTTTGAACTACAATAAAAAACAAATCAAACTTCAGATTGAAAAAAATCTAATGGTACAAAAACCAACTCAAAGCTTGCGAGAGTATAGATAGTGCAAATGAACACACTTAGATTAATGTAATAATAATTTAGTAGTAAGGAAACAAACTTTAATCTTGAAAAAGTTTATAGTGAAACTTGAAAATAAATTTAATATTACAAAAGTAAATATAGTAAGTTCAAACTTACTGTTTCTAATCTGTGAAGATAAAAAGGACTGAAAATGATTTGATTTTTATTTACTCTTGTAAACGTACTTGAGAAAAAATAGAAAATACTTTCAAAAATATTTGGTAAAACAAAAAACTTTTTGTAAATTTATTCTATAATAATTTAAATCAAAAAATCAGATTTAAACAAGAAATATCAGCGAGATTTGCGCTCTGAGTGTATATATTTATAAGAAAATATATATCAACCAGATGAATGAGAAGCTCATAGTGGTGAGTCAATGATAAGATTATAATCTTAAATAATCAATATTATCAAAGATAGACAGTCCATTGAAACAGATATATAAGACATGTAGAACTTATCTTGTTATAAATATACAAAGCAACCACACCGTGGAGATTGAATATTGGAATTAAATTTCGAATATGATAAAATCCTAATGTTAGATGAGACGTGACTAACTACTTTCATTCCACTACAAGGACTGATTATTGATTAAATTATAAAATGTTGGAGATAAGCACACAGGGTGCATCATTATTAGAATAATCTAATTTGAAGGGGCAAGTGTCAATGACACAAGGTTCAATTCCTTCTATCTTCACTATGAATATTGATTTCAACACTGAAAATCAGAACTTGTTCTGAAAGTAAGTTCCACTATTGATATTCATAACCAACAACAAGCGAGTTTTGGTTAAATAATAAATATTAAAAAATGTATATTAATTAATTGAAATCTCTTGAAAAAGAGCTGTTAATTTAAATAATATGATTTAATAACATTATTTAATCAAAATTCCTTGGATAAAAACAAGTAGGAGTACTTGAAAAATAGTTCAAACTTTAACATTAAAATATTTGGTAAAACAAAAAACTTTTTGTAAATTTGAACTACAATAAAAAAGAAAATCATAATTCAGATTTAATAGATAATCTAATGGGATAAAAACCACCTTGAAGCTTGCAAAAGGAAAGATAGTGCAATTAAACACTCTTAGATTGATAATGATAATAATCGTAAGATTATTAAATTACAAGAATAAATATGATAAATGAAAATTTATTTTTTCTAAGCTGAGAAGCTAAAAGAACTGATAAAAGATTTTTTTTAATACTCATTTCAAGTAAGAGTACTTGAAAAAAATGTAGAAAAAATTCAAAAATATTTGGTAAAACAAAAAACTTTTTGTAATTTTGTACTTAATAAATAATAATCATCTAATTGAAACTAGTTTATTGCTTCCATGTGATACTTCAATTTATGATTAGTAAGATTATTATTAATTTAAAAAAGTATAAAAATTCAAAAATATTTGGTAAAACAAAAAACTTTTTGTAAATTTGGACTACAATAATGAAACAAATCAAATTTCAGATTGAAGCAATAAAAATATAATGGTACAAAAACCACCTTGAAGCTTGCAAAAGGAGATAGTGCAAATGAACACAACTTATATATTAAGTATCTTGCTGAAACAATTAAAATCTAATGGGATAGAAACCACCTTGAAGCTTGCAAAAGGAGATAGTGCAATTAAACACACTTAGATATTAAATATTGTATAAGTAACTAAAAAATCTAATGGGATAGAAACCACCTTGAAGCTTGCAAAAGGAGATAGTGCAATTAAACACACTTAGATATTAATGAAATTGAAAAAGTAATAAAAATAATCAAAGGCAATAGCCACCTTGAAGCTTGCAAAAGGAGAGATTAATATTACAAAAGTAAATATTGCAAAAGTAATAAAAATTCAAGGATTTATATTACAAGAGTAGATATAATGAACATAACCAAATGTTTATTGTTCCAATGATAAAGTTCTGTGAAGAACAAAGGACTGAAATAGATTTGTGACATTTTCAAGTAAAAGTACTTGAACTTTTAAAACAACATGAATTAATATAAAATTATGTAGGTTGAAATTCCAGGAAAGTGGATCAATAATGAGCAGAAAGTTAATGTCTTTCTATCGCTTTTGTTAAGTCTTATTTAAAATTCTTCTATATTAATTCTGTTGTTTTTTTAAAGCGTTCTTTGTAAAATTGAAAATATTTGGCTGTCTGTAGTCATAAATAAACTACGAAAGTAGTATAAAGTGAGTTATAGTTGTTTCTATAACTTGCGGTATTAAATGTGCAGTTGATTTTATTTTTTCGGAAATAAAATTAATTGTAAACAATAATACTTGAGCAGACAATCAGGATATCATTAAACCTTGATTATCGAGGGTAACACTGTAGAGAAAGTGGTTTAATGCAAAGGCTATGTGGGTAGTCTGAGTGAGATGGGAACATCAATAAGAATAACCTGAAGGATTATTGCAAGAAATACGATTTCCAGTTGTGTAATTGCGTTATCCAATATAAAAGTTGACTTAAAACCGAAAGGTAAATTAGATTGTAATACAATGTACAGGTGGTGCTGTAATTAAGGTTACCTTAACATTACCAAGTGTTACGAGAGTATCTTAGTTGACTTAAAATATGGAGGTAGGGATATCTCAGAGAGTAGTTTAGTATAGCTCAGTTCAAAAGATTGAGAAGCTGGTTGTCGAACCACTACTTTCATCATCCACAAAACAAACTTTAACTGCAAATTTAATGCAAATTAAAATAAACAAATAAAGGAAAAGAGTTCGACTGTTGTTAGTGATAGGTGACTACTAGTTATGAGAAGCAATTCGTCGTAGCCGTGAAAGACCCCAAGTCCAACATGATTTTTAAGAAAGTTCTCTAAATCCGCAAGATTTAATCTGGAAGGCATTCTAGATGAGTAATGATTATTAAGAGAGTAATTAACAACAAAAGGAGTGGTGAATCTAATTGACCGTCATTGGAGGAGTACCAATTCAAAAGATTGGTGGAAAAGAAGCAGAAAAAATAATAGTTTCTAAAGTTCTTCTCTATAATGCTGTATTCTCAAGCAATATAAAATAAAAATCCTATCTAATTGAAAAATTAGATAGGATTTTTTATTTATAAGCTATTTCACTTATAAATACACTTTATAAGTTATTTCACTTATAAATTGAATTTGTTTGCATCTTGTTTTAATTTATAATCTTTCATAAATTCTTCAACTTCGTCGTCAATAACTATATATTCTCTGTTTTTTAAACATAATCTATCATCCACGTACTTTCCTTTTTGATCTAGATACACTCCAACATCACCATTACAGGAACCAAATGGATGAGTAAGAGTACCAGTTAAATACTCATCATCCTCTTTAAATTTGATTTTAGTGCCTACTGGATATTTAGATCTACCTGCTAATATAACATCATCATCTAACATTGTAAATTGATGCTCATTAAATTTTAGTATTTTCATATTACTATATATTAAATTTTTTAGCATTAAATATATCAGGATGATTTATCTCTAACCATTTGTTATATTCATCTAAATTGTTATAAGGTAGGTTATTACCTTCACATACTAATATTTCTAATGTCTCTGGTAATAATGGTAACTCAGATAAATTATTATTACTACAATTTAATGTCTTTAATGAATATGGTAATGTCGGCAATTCTTTTAAATTATTAGAATAGCAAAATATTTTTTTTATTGAGTGCGGTAAAGTAGGTAACTCACGCAAAACATTATTAAAACAAGATAATATCTCTAATGTCTCTGGTAATGTTGGCAATTCTTTTAAATTATTATTATAGCAATATAATTCTGTTGTTGTATCTGGAATATTTGATATTATAAATAATCCTTTATCATTTAATGTCAATACATTATCCATTATATGTTCAAATGTTTTTATATATTTCATATATTAAATTTATTTGTATTTTTAACCATTAAATAATTTGAATATTCTTCTGGATATTCTTCTATAATTTCTTTTCTATATGCAGGAGGTAAATAATCTATAAATGTATGGTCAATATCATCAGTTATATTCCAATCTGCTCCATTTTCAATTAAAAACTTAGTTATTTTTAATGCTTTTTTATCTCTATAATTATAATTAGAATTCACAATTAATGCAGTTTCACTATTATTATTTATTTTATTTATATCTGCTCCTGCTGTTATTAAATCTTGAATCATTTCTTCTTTTTTATTTCGTACTACTAATATCAATGGAGTATTTCCAAAATTATCAGTAGTATTAACATCAGCTCCTGAATCAATTAAAATTTTAAATATTTGATATAACCCATACCTTATAGTGATTATTAAAGGAGTATCTCCATTACTATTTTTAATATTAAGATTTATATTTGGGATTTTAGATATCAATTCTTTAATTTTAGGTGAATCAATTTCATAAATATATTTAAATATATCTTTTTCATCATAAAATTTTGTTAATTCAAATTGTTTTATATATTTCATAAGTTAAATTTATTTGCTTGTAATTCTAATTCTAATTCTTCTTTAGTTCTAGCATATTTTTCAACATCACTTGAATTTAACTCTATATGATAAACATAATATTTTCCTTTTTTATCAAAACATTCAATTAGTTCATCTGGTACATATTCATATCCAAACTTAATCCAAATAGGATTGGTTCCTCTTATATCAATAATTTTACAAATATTATTTTTAAAAAAAACTGATATCCCTTGGTTTCTAGGTTCAAAGTTAATTATAGCATAATCTCCTTTTTTTATATCTCTATTTAATCTTTCAAATGTTTTTAAATATTTCATATGTTAAATTTATCAGTATTTTTATTAAGTTTAAGTTCTTTAACTATTTCTGGATATTTTTTATCAAGCCATTTTTTCAATTTATCATCTGTAATTAAATCATAAAATGTTTCACCTTTATATTTTATATTATAATCAATTCCGTTATCTAATAATAATTGAATCATTTTCTTTTTTTCATATATATCTCCTTCACCTGTTATAACAAAAAATAAAACTGTTTGATATTTTAATATGTCATTTAATTTATCAATATAATCAGGTAATAAATATATAAATCTTTTAAGATTACCATCATAAGCGGATTGCATCAGGGCATTATAACCCATTCGTATACCCATTCGTATTAAATCATTTTCTACTGCTGAATTCCACATATCTAAATCATGAGATTTAAATACGTTAGTAAACCTATTTTCAAATGTTTTTAAATATTTCATGTAACTATATATTAAATTAAGTTATTAAAAAATAAAAATAAGAATATTTTATATTAATAATAATAATCATTGAATTATATTTATTATCTTTGTATTCTAAATAATATAAATATTATGAATGTAACAGATGTAATGTTAAATGTTATTTCTTTATTTGATAAAGAAGACAAAGTAAATTCAGATTATTATCATAATGGTAGTGAAACTGGACCAATATTAGAATATGATGTTAGTTATGATAATGTTATTGAAGCTACATATGGATGGAATGATTATGAAGAAGGAGAAACTACACAAATAAAAATTTATTTCACAACAGATGATATAAAAGTAGAAAAAAATATCTCTGGTTCAAGTGTGATGTGTGATGACCCATATGATGAAGATTCGAATTTTGTATTTTCAAATGAGATAGATTTTATAACTTGGTTAAAAGAAGAAATCTAATGAATTACGATGAAACATTTGCTAAAAGAGATAAATTAATAATCAAAGCAGATTCTATAACAGAAAATTATTTAGAACTTGCTACAGAATTATTAGAAAAATCTAATAATTTTTTACATACTTCTAGAATAACTCACACTGATATTGATTCTGATGGCATAACATTTGAATTTTGGATAAATGATTATGATTTTCCTCAAGGAAAACGTCAAATTCTTATAACTAAAGAAATTTTAGATAAAAATATTAATTCTTTTTTAAGAAAGAAAAAACTAAAATTATTAAAATGAATAAGCCAGATAGAAATCAATATTATAAATTATACTCTACTGTTATAGTTTGTAATTCAGTTGGATCATCATTATGTAATAAATGTAAAAAAAACAATCAAGAGTTTTCAGTTTTTCTTGGATCTGATACTAAACTTAGTACTTTATTTGGATATTATTGTAGTGATTGTTTACCATTACTTGTAAAAGAAGCAAATATTAAAGGTCAATATAATTTTGAAAAATATTACAATAACGCTTGTAAACGATATTATGAAGAATGTGTTCAATATGTAAGAAAAACAAAATTAGATAATCTAGGTAATATTATAAAAGAATAATAATATGAAAAAAATTAAAGCTGAAGCTGAAAAAATTATTGCGATAATTAAAGATCCAATTAATGGTACAATTCAAACAATAACATCTATATCCAAAGATACGTTTGAAACAGAAGATGGTAAAATATTTTATTATGATAAAGATGCAATAGAATATGAAAAAAAATTAAAATATGTTAAGTAGATGATATTTATTTGATATAATAAATAATTAGTTGTACTTTTGTAGTACAAATTAATCATTTAAAATCATATAATTATGAGAATATTTAATATTGAAAATTTATCACAAAAAGATGCAATTGAATTTTTAAGTAATAAATTAACTGATAAAGTTGAATATGTTAAAGTATCAAATGCTTGCATGGGAAATGATACTATTATATTGACATTATCTTTTGATAAAAAAGAAAATTGGCATTATGGTTATATCCAAAACTCAAACTATTTAAGAATGAATATTGAGCAATCTGGTGAAGTAGAAATATTTGAATGTTCATTACATCAAAAAGGTTCTTCAAGAAGAGAAAGATTAAATTCTAAATTCCGTAAATGTACAGTAAAATCAATGGAAAAAGTTGTTGAAAAAATAATTATTTTTGTTGAAAAAGTAAATTCAGAATTAAAAATATGTGAAATTAATTAATACAATTGTATGAAAAATAACTATTTAAATTTATATGTAGATGATATTAAGATAACTAATATTATATTTAATCTTTTATCCAAATATAATAGTAATATGTCTAATCAAGATTTTAAAAATAATATTATTGAAATAGACAATATTCAATCTGATGATTTATCTGAGTATGATGATGATTTGATTTGTGATTTTTATGACAATAAATTATCAAAAATTTGTAAAAAACAAATAGATTTTTATTTAAAAGATAATACTATGATGGCAAGAGGTGAAAAATTTTGTGATTATATGCGGTTTATTAAGGGTATAAATTATTAAAAAATAGAGATATTAAATATCTCTCTTTTTGTTTTTTATTATTTTTATCCAATCTTCTAATTTATGTTCTGGTATCCATTTTAATTCACTTTCAGTATCAGTTTCAAATTCTTCTGAAGTATATCTTTCACCTCTTCTTTTAGGAATAAATTCAAAATCTCCAAACATTTTAGCAACATCAATAATCGTAGTATTTATTCCAGATCTTAAATACCATTCATGATTCATATTTGTGAATGATGATAATACTACACCTCTCACAATGTCCTCAATGTGTGTAAAATCTCTACTCTGAGTACCTGGCTCAACAACTGTACATTTATTACCTTCTTTAATTTGCTGCTCAAATATACCAATTACAGTAGCATAATCACCTGTAGTTATTTGTCCTTCTCCATACACATTAAAAAAATAACAAATTTCATATTGTAAATTATACCAAGTATTATAATTTTTAATTAGTTCAACTATTTTTGCTTTCATCCATGAATAAGGAGCTAAATTTTCATTTTCTCCGTTATTTCCAAATTTAGAAGAAGATGCAGAATATATTAATTTGGCATTCCATTTTCTACATAATTCCATTATTATTGGAGTTCCATATAAAATAGTTTTTTCTACATATTTAATATCATCAAAAGATTTTACTATTCTTGAATATTCACCAAAATGAAATACTACATCAAATTCTTTATCTTTAAATATTTCAGGAGCATCCCATGTATTACCATCATAATATGTTACCCCATCTATATGATTTTCTTTTTTGCCTGTGAAATAATTATCTAATGATGTTATATTTATATCTTTATAATTTTTCTTTAAATATTTAATAAGATTAGTTCCTACAAATCCAGCGCCTCCTGTTATTAATACATTATTCATTCCTATTTTTATTTTTATATATTTATTATATATGGTCATAAAAACAAAAAAGATGATACATATATATCATCTTTTTCTAAATATGCCTGATTTTACAGGACCTTTTGAGCTTAATTGTTATTCTTTCTTGGATATCAAAAGTGCTAATTACACTACATATTATTTTTAATCTACTCAATAACTGATCATGATGACCTTAATAAAATCTATATAGATATCAATAAACTTAATTTGTTAGTATCTTCTAACTGATTTTCATCACATTTGTGAATGAAAGATGGTGTTAATAAACTCAATTTAGTAGTATCTTCTAACTCACTTAGGCCTACAGATAACTCTATATTCGGTGTTAATAAACTCAATTTGCTAGTCTCTTTTAACAATGAATCGACAGCACCCGAAATAACGCCAGGTGTTAATAAACTCAATTTGATAGTCTCTTCTAACCAACTCTTTATAAGTATTTGAATAACATAATAATTATTATTATAATTCTTTTTAAAAAATGTCCAAATTTCATCATAGTCACAATAAAAATAGTTATTTATTAAATCCTGCTCGAATAAACAAATACCTGAAATATCAATATGTATTATTTCTTTATTTTCAATTTTATATAATTTAATTTTTCTAACTAACTTTTCGTCATAAAACCAATATATTTTTTTTGGATAATCAGAATGTTTAACTGGATAACATGAATTAAACTTATTCCAAAACCATTTTTTTAATTCTTCTTCTTTCATGTATATTATTTTTTTAAATCTCGTTTAATCATTTCTGTTAATGTTTTAACTTTGCAATTATCAGCAATAGGTTTTTGTTTAACATATTGATCTAATTTTCTATCTAGTACTTCATATTCAGTTTTTTTAAAAATCATACGTGAATTACAACTAAATCCACCTTCACTATTATGCGCAGCCAGCGCAACTTTTAGTTTTCATTTTTAAATGTTTTAATATAATTGATGGCATCTTCTTCAGTCCATTCTCCTGATTTTATTTTTTCATCAGTTACTTTCTTTATATCACCAACCATTCTACCAGTAGTAATATTTAACATTCCCATAATAATAGTTCCTGTTATTGGTGATCTCCATTTAGATTCATTATCTTTCTTACGAACTTCCAATATTCTATTTTTTATTTCATCCAATCCTGATATAATACGTTGTCTTTTATCATCATATTTAGTGGTTATATCACACTTACAGAACTCAATTAACTCTAATACTATATCATGTCCAACTTCTAAATCTAACCTTCTTATAGCTGATTCTGTTACATCCCTATGCATCTTTACTCTACCATGATATTTGACCATTCTATAAACATAATCAATAGTTTTCTTATTAGTTATATTAAATCTTTTTAATATTTTTTTTACCATTTTTGCACCTACATTTTCATGATCATGAAATGTCCAATTTCCATCATCATTTTTAGATCTAACAGAAATTTTACCAATATCATGTAATACTGCAACAATTTTCATTTTTAAGTTATCATTATCATATTCAATCACGTTATTAAGTACGCCTAATGTATGGTAATAATTATTTTTATGACCATTAGTAGTTGTATGTAAATTACATAATTCTGGTAAAATTATATCTAAATCACCATCTTTATATAACATATTAATAGTATCAGTTAATTTTTTTGACCGTAATAAACTTAACGCGTTTTTCATTTTATTAAATTAAATAGTAATTACTAAAAACATTTTTGAAAATTTCATAATTATTACCTACTGAGTTTCTATCATTGATAATGGCAAATATAACTTTTTCAAAATATTTAGAATATCCTTCATTTACTAATAAATGTTTGAACATTTTAGCCATTTCTTCAGGATCATTTTTGAATACTCCACATCCAAATGAACCTAAAATTATAATATCTACATCATTTTTAATAGCAAGAGATAGTATTAATCTTATTTTTTCTTTGGTGAGTTCTTCATAATCCCATTTCGTTATTTTTTCAGAATTAATATTAATTGATGATATATTATCTTTTGTAATTGTATCAGAATAATCATTAAAATCAACTTCTACATTATTAAGATTTAATGCTGCAATAGTTACAACATCTGACTCAACTTCATTTATATAATTATAATTTACATCTTTGAAAAACACAGCATTCTTTGTATATAACGCTTTATCGTCTCCTAATGGATAGTTATCAGTATTAATAACATGAGTTAAATTTGAGCATCTAAATAAGCATTCTTCTTGTGCTTTTGATCCTCTTGCAACTCCGCCACCTGGATGTTTATATGATGCCATATTAAGAACGCAAGTTTTACCTAATTTACTATATTCTGTAACTGCAGATACACTATCAGAATTTATAACCTGTATATTTTCATAACAAGGAATCCTAATATCTGACATTAATCGTTCGTCAAATAAATGTAATGTAGTTTCTGAATTTAGCATTTCTGAACTATGTGATTTGGTGTCTTCAAATACATGTATCAATTCTTGATTAGTCATTTTCTATATTTTTTACTGATTTAAGGCTTAAAACTCTAAAATATTTATCTCCAAAAGTTTTATCTTCTTCTGTAATAACTTCCATTTCGAGAACTTTATTTTTTATTCTTTTTGATTTACCATTCATTAATGGTAATCCATAATCATAACCAGAATAAGATTGTTGAGAATATTCATTGAATCTGAATTCAAATGAATTGTCTCTATAATTTCCTTCACTATTTAAAGAATGATAAAAATTATGTGAAAAAATACCAGAAATTTTATATTTTTCATAAGTTTCTGCAATTATTTTTTTATTATCAAATTCTTTTTTTTCATGTTCAATATTTTGATCAAGTAATTCTTTTGATGTAAATAATATATCATTATAAAAATAACAACCTAATTCAATTAATCTATTTTTAACTATTTCATAACGTTCACCATAAACACCAGTTTCAAAATACCATATCAAGTAAGATTGATCTTTACATTCACTAATAAGTTGACTTTCATATTTACCAAAATGAAAATATTTATCTGGATATTCAAATTTTGGCTCTTTTGACCAACTTTGACTTTTTCCTTTTAATTCTTCATCAATTTTCACGTCAGGGTAAAGTTCTTTTACTTTATCTAAATCAAAAGAAATATTTTTTATATAATTATAATTCTGTTTAATACCATATTGATATGATTCAGTGTTAATTGTTCTATACAAAGGTTCTTCTGAATAACTCCAAAGAGTATAAAATTTATTTGCAAATCCAATTAGTTTCATATGTTTATGTTTTAAATTATTGATACACAAAGATACTACAAAAATCTGATATATAAAAATATATAACAATTATTACCATTATATTGTAGTTAAATATTATTAAATATAAAACATATCAATCTAATATTTATATAAAGTAAAAATATAAAATTATGGGATTCAATAAAAGATTTATATCAAAAGATTCACTTAGAAACATTGCAAATTTAGATGATTATTTAAGTTTTTTTAATTATTTTAAAAGTGATGTAGTATTATTTGAAGATACATTCTCTCTTAATATTATGAAAGATTTAAAAAAATATAATATTACTGATAAATATGAAATATTAAATATAATGAATAAGTGCAAATGAAATATTTATGCAAAAAAACATACTCAAAAGAAATTATAGCTGGAAATTTTTATGATTATTATTTAACATCTACTAAAAATTATGTTAAAATTGAAGAGTTATATTTCGTTGCTAATAATAATATGTTATCAGAGCCAAAAATTTATAAATATTTTTATACCGAAACAGAAATACGAAAAATAAAATTGGAAAAATTGAAAGAATTTAAATAATTTATTGTATCTTTGTTTCAAATAAGATAATTTATGAGATATCTATGTAAAAAATATTATATTGATTTTATTGTAGGAGAATATTATTATTCTGATAATATATCATATAGAAATATTAACTATAATTATAAATATATTTTAATTAATAGCACTAAATTTATTTTAGATGATGATGACACTAGAATAGATCCAAAATTATATGAATATTTTAGTAATATTCAAGAACTACGAAAACTTAAATTAAAAAAATTAGATGAAATATCTATGTAAAAAAGCATATAATGAAAATTTTATTGTAGGAAAGTATTATTATTCTGATAATAATATTCATTCTGATAATATGTCATATAGAAATATTAACTATAATTATAAATATATTTTAATTAATAGCACTAAATTTATTTTAGATAATAACACTATAATAGATCCAAAATTATATGAATATTTTAGTAATATTCAAGAACTACGAAAACTTAAATTAAAAAAGTTATATGAAATATCTATGTAAAAAATCATATCCAGATTTTATTGTAGGAAAATATTATTATAGTGAGAACTATGATTATGAAGGTTTTATAATAATAAATCAACATATGTTTTTTGACTTTCCTGAAATTAAAACAGGAAATATTCATGACTATTTTGAAACAATGCCAGAAATTAGAAGAAAAAAGCTAGCAAAATTACAAGAATTCAAATAATTTAAACATTCGTTTATTTTTTGTATATAATACAAATTTAAATCGGTTTTTTATTTAATAATTTATCAATGATGTTGTAGTTAATGTCAACCATATTTTTTCTTTATCAGTATCAAATAATACTTTATTATTTTTTTCTAAATAATTATGAAAATCTTCACTTTCTATAATTTCAATAAATGAGTCAACATTTTTTTTATCCATAACAACAGATAATCCAGATAATATTAACGTAGGAGATTTCATTATTTTATAATGAATTTTGCCCTTTATAAATGTAATAGGTAATATTATCTGAATCTCATTTTCATTCAGTTCTTTTAATAAGCCTTGTTTTCTACCGTATCCGTACCATGCATCATATTTAGATAATTTAGTAATATTACCATTATCTCTTTTATTTAATTCATATTTATTATCTAATAGATATTTATATGCTAACGGAAAATCTTCAATTAAAATATCTTTAGTTATAATTTTATTATTAATATAAGGATATATGAACCAATAATCTTTTTTAGTAGTTGATTTATATGCCTTTTTACAAATATTTTTTTCTATTTTAATATTAGAATCATTTTTATAAACATAATTATCATCAGAATAATCAAATTTGTAAATTTTATCTCTAAGTGTTGCTATTCCGCCATTTGCATATTTAATTATATTTTTTAAATTATTTGATGTCTCTTGTTTAAACCAATTACAATTTTTCTTACTTAATATCTGTGAAACTGATTCTGTTTCATATTCAAAAGTATCATTAATTATATCATTACAAATTATTATACATGTATAAGCTGAAATATTATCCCAAATTTTATTATTTTTATTATCATATATTTTTAATAATCTATTATTTATAATTTCTCTTAATATTTCTCCTGTTTTATTTATTAAAAATGAATTAGGTATAATAAATCCTACTTTCTTACTAATTTTTAATGATTTTTCAATAAATGCATAATATAAATCTATATTTCCTTTTTTAATAGTTTCAAAATTTAATTCTTTTAATTTATTAACATAATCATTTTCTAAATTTTGAATTCTTACATATGGAGGATTTCCAAATATGATATCAAATTTCATGTCAACAAATAAAAAATCACTATTTTGTATATTTACTAATAATAATTGATTATTATATCCTAATACATTAAAATATCTATTTAATAATTCTTTTAAAATATTTATAAAATTAATATCGATATCATAACAATATAATCTATTTTCAACAAAAAATATCATATCATTTAATTCGACATTTTGTTTTCTAAAATATTCTAAAAGACTAAACACAAAAGAACCTTTACCAACACTTGGTTCACAAATAATATCTGTTATTTTTGGCTCTAAATATTCAATTATTTGTTCACATACTATACTTTTTGTAAATACAACTCCTTGTTTTTTTATTAATTCAATATCATTTGAATCAAAATTATTACTTTCATTTATTATTTCACTTATTATTTCACTTATTTCATTTTCATTCATTCATGTTAATTATTTTTATCTATTTAGTATATTTTCAACATTTTGTTTATATATTTAATATGAATTTGTTAATATATTTTACATCGTAATAATATTTATAATAATAATTTATAAAAAAGTCATATTTTTAAAAATTTATTGTATCTTTGTAAAAAAGATTAATATGAAATATCTATGTAAAAAGACATATTTATCATATTTTATATTTGGTGAATATTATGAAAGTGAATTAGGTAGAGATAATACTATAAACATGATCATTGATAGTAACTCATGGATACATTTTAAGTTAGATAAAAATTCAAAGTTATATGAGTATTTTTATGATGAAAATCAAATTAGAAAAATGAAATTAAAAAAATTAAAAATATTTTAATATGAAAGTAAGAATGTCAAGCAAAAATGATTATGATTCTAAATATGATTGGAATTGTTTTTGTCAAGGTGGAGAATCTGGAATCGTTTTACCATCAGGTAGTTTTGATAAATTATTTTCTGGAAATCCAATAGAAGGATTATCAGAAGGAATATCAAGTAAAGAAACTTATACTACCGCATTTTTTGAAGCATTTCCTAAAACTCCAGATTGCTTTATTCGTGGAGAAGGTAAAACAATTGAAGAAGCTGAAGAAAGTGCTTGGAAAAAATTTCAAAAGATTATAACTTGTAATCATGAAATGGAACGTAGAGATAGAACAGATGGTTATGCATATTGTAAACATTGCTCATATTCAGCGACTGTATTTGAACCTTTAACTAAATGTTGTAAATGTGGTAAACCAACCGCATATAGTACTGATTATAAAGGTAATTATTATTGTAAAAAACATCACTTTACAAAGCCAAAAAATCCAAATCATTCAATGTGGGAGATTGAGCATAAAAGACTTTCAAGAAAGCATAAGAAATTATTAAAAATATGTGCTAAAAAAATGTTTGAATCAGAAGGTCATTATGGTAAAATTAAATTTAAATACTTTGCAGGAAAAATTCTTACTTGTGATGGGTATAGATTAGATATTTTATTTAGAAGTCAAGAAATAAAGTTTATACAAAAATGGAAATAATTAAAAAAAGCATCAATTAAATTGATTCTTTTTTATAAGTTAAAGTTTGAAGATGCTAAATGAAGAGGTAAATTTTCAGTTATAACATCATATAAAATTTTGAATTCATCAATTATATCACCCATTGTTTTAGATTTTTTAATAATATTTTCTATTATAGGTGAATATATTTCAGTTAATTCAGTGTATACGTTATCTGGCATTTTCCTAATCTCAATTTTTGATGGACCTCCTATAAATCCATTAATTGGTGATGTATGATATTTAATTCTATTAACTGAATATTTTGGATTCATTGATTGCATAGCTGATTCCCTCTCTTTTTCTGTTATTATAATTTTTCTTAATTCAGGATCATTTAAGCATTCAGATTTTTCTATTATTTGTTCAATAATACCATAAATTGGAGAGCATGACCGATAATTAGTACCATAAGTCATATTTCCGTTACTGTTATTTATAGTAATATTAAAATCTTTATTCTTATATAAAGTAATTTCTCTCTCTTTCTGTTTTTCAAACGTTTTTAAATATTTCATATAAATAGTTTATGATAATTTTTTATATTGATTATCTGTTATTATTAATATATAATCACCTTCAGTGGTTGATATATTATATACACTCTGATTATTATTTATAGCAGATAAGATATCAAGATATTCATCTATCATATCCAAATCTAAATTTTTTTCAGATAATTTAGATGTCACGATTTCTTTAGTTATTTGTGATAACTCTAATATTCTAACTTTCATTAGTGTATATTAATATTAATTTTTAATTGTAATACTTTGTTAATGATTATTATATATTAATTTTTATAAGTTGAATTTATCTGATGTCAGTTCAAAATCTTGAAGTTTAACCTTTCCCATAAATAATGCATGATCTCTATTATCTGGTTCTAATTTTAAAATCCATTCAAAATATTCATCATAATCATCTGTTAAGCTATTATATTGTTTAACTTTTTCTTTATAAATATATACAAGAACATTTTCATTAGTATACCAAAGGCACCAATCTTCAATTAAATCATCTGGTACTCCTATCTTTTTTAAAGACAATCTAAAATATGGTTGCAATAATGTTACTTGCCAATATTTATCCTCATATTTCCAATCACCATATTTTTCAAATGTATTTATATATTTCATAGATTAAAATTTTTTGCTTTTATTTTATATTCTAAATCTTCTTTATTTTCAGAATAATCAATAATACTACTATATAAAAATTCTCTAAATCCAATATTATGATTAAGATTATAATTCTCATATCCAAATAAACTTGCAATCTCCATAGGTATATCTTCGTATTCAACACTTACTGTATTGAAATGATATTTTATTTCAATTTTTATAATTTTACCAATAGTATTATCAATAAAATCAGTCATTTCTTTATTCTGCATGGAAGATTTCATTAATACATAATCTCCTACTTTTGGTTCATCTTTAATATTTTCAAATTTCTTTATATATTTCATAAGTTAAATTTATTTGCTTGTAATTTCAATTTTAATTCTTCAATTGTTTTTCCATATTCCACTAATAATTCGATATCAAAAATTCTTGTACCATCATGAAAAAATAAATCTATATTATCTGGTATATTTTCATATCTAACTCTACATTTATATTTTTTTAAATTTGGATCGAATTCTACAGCTGTTAATCTACCAAAATTTTTAGTTACAAAATTTATAACGCTATTAGTACTATAACTATTCATTAAAACATAATCACCAACTTCTGGTAAATCAATATTATTTTCAAATTTCTTTATATATTTCATAAATTAAATTTATTGGTATTTAATAATAATTCAAAATTTTCAATTTCTAATGAAGTTAAAAATCTTAAAATTTGTTCTTTAATAATTCCAATTTTACATATTTCATTTTGAACTAAATAAAATGACTCGTCTTTTTTAATTATTTTAGCATCAAATGTATAGTTATTTTGTCTATATTTTATATAATCACCAACTTTACAATCGTTAGGATTAAATAATTTCTTTTCAAATCTTTTTATATATTTCATAAGTTAAATTTATCTATATTATTATATAATCCAGGAATACTATAAATATTTCTAAAATATTTCGGAGTCATAAATTTTTCCTTCTTACAATCATAAACAAAAACTACTTCAATTTTTCTATAATCTTTTAAAAATACATGAATATCTCCAAATTCTGCTGATTCACCATCGTAATTGACTCCTAATACAAAATCTGGTCCTTCACTTACATAATCAAATTCATATTGATTGATAGCATTTACTCCATCTTTTATTGATTTTGGAGTACCATCAAACCAATCGCAAACATCTATAGCAGCAGAGATATAATCATTATCTGTTACATCATCAGCCATTCCAAATGCATATTCTAAAATTTGATGATTTAATGGTATAGGATCATCAGAAGGTAACGGCTTACCATTACAAAAACTAAGTGCAATTTCTGGTGTAACTTCTAAATAAAATTCAGCATCATTTTGATCTAAACTTTCAAACCTTTTTATATATTTCATAAGTTAAATTTAATTGTTTGATTAACTTGTTCAGGATCTTTTAATATTCTATATAATTCTAACCATCTTGTTATTTCTTCATATTCATCATCATCATATCTCCATTCATTTGGTAAAGTTGGATCATGAACTATTTCGTCATCATCATAAAGAATTTCAAATTTTTCTCCTATTAATACATTGAGTTCTTCCTTCGTAACTCTTATTATTTTTTTGCTACTCAAAGCATATAACGCTATCATGCCTTCTAAATGATTTTAAAAACTTTTTTATATCATCTTCTTCATCTGAATCATATCTCCATTCATCTAGATGATTTGAATCATATCTAATTCTTTCATTATCATAAAGAACTGTAAAATCATTGTCTATTAATGCATCAAGTTCTTCTTGAGTTACTTTTATAATTTTAGAATCATTATCTAAATTTATTAAATTAATCATATTTTCTTTTTTCCTTGATTCAAATGTTTTTATGTATTTCATAAGTTAAATTTATTTGCACTATCATTAAGTTCAATTCGGTTATATAATTCTTCTGTTGTTATTTCTTTACCAAATTCATCAACTAATTTATATGAAAAATTTAATAATCCTTCTTCAAGAATAATATGCTCAATTGTATATTGTATTAACGATTTTTTATCATTTTTATAATCCTTTTCATATTGTATATAATAACTATCTTTAATCAAATCATCAAAAGGAATATGACGTTTATCAACTGGTATAGTAACAATAGCGAATATTCCTGTAATGCTATCAGTTGAATTTTCATTAAATTTTTTTATTTTCATATTAATAATTGATTTTATCTATATATAAAATTTATAAGTTATTTTTTATATATAAAGATATGAAACATTTGAAATTATATGAGGAATTAAAATTCAATGAGAAACAATACCATACTTATGAACTATTGAATCTTGTTCAGATGCATGATTTAGGTTCAAAAGGAGAAGCTGAAATGATTGATATGATAAATTCTGGACAAATAGATTTAAATTTACAAGATCAACTAAGTTATAGAACAGCTTTAATATATTCTATGATTAATAGATATGAAAAAGTATTTGATGAATTGATAAAATCAGATGTGAATTTAGATTTACAAGATGATAATGGAAATACAGCATTAATAATCTCAGCAATAGGTAGCACTGGAAGTAGTAGTGATTATTATAAATCTATAATGGAAAAATTAATTGATGCAGGAGCAGATTGGAATAAAACACAAAATTATGGACGTGAAAAAGATTTTCTTGAACATATACAAGATAACGAATTTAAAAGACATATATTAAAGAAATATCATAAACAATATGAAATATATTTAATGATAAAAACTTCTGAAAAATTTAATATATGAAATATATAAAAACATTTGAACAAAATTTAGATTTAAATAATGAATTAATAGACTCTTGTATAAATAATAATATAAAAAAAGTTGAAAGTTTAATAAAACAAGGAGCTGATGTTAATTATATCAATAAAGATGGTTTCAACTCATTAATATATTCTGTTAATAATATTGATATTTTAAAAATATTAATTAAAAACGGAGCGGATGTAAATATCCAAGATACTACAAATCAAGGTTATACACCATTATTACTAGCATCCTCTAATAGATTTATGTTTCCTTATATCGAAAATTATGATACTATAAAATTATTAATAGATTCAGGAGCTGATTGGAATGTTAAAGGTAGAATTGTTAAAATTACTTTTTTTGATTATTTACCTACTGAAATTAAAGAAAAAATTAAAAAAGATTATCCAGATAAATATGAAGATTATTTATTACAACAAGAAGCTGAAAAATTCAACATATAAAAAAAGACTCAATTAAATTGAGTCTTTTTTAAATTTTAGAAATATATTAATTTTTAATTTATTACTTCTACATTAGAACAATTCAGTCCTTTTTTACCTTCAACTAGATCAAAACTGACTTCGTCATTTTCATATATTTTGTCTATCAAATTTGTGATGTGAACAAAATATTCCTTACCTGTTTCTTTTTCGGCTACGAACCCATATCCTTTTTCCGAATTGAAAAATTTTACGGTGCCATTTAATTTACTCATTATTTATTATTATTTTTATTATTGTGGATAAATTCCACATTCTATATAGTAATAAAAAATAATAAGTTTATAAATATTTGAAATAATTATTTTTATAAGATTTTTTGTTACCTGATAATACTTCCCATATTCTATTAGTTTTAGTATTAAAATACGACGCACAATTTTTTACACTATTAAATTCTTTAATTATTTCTCCACTTTCTGATATTTGAGCAACTTTTTTAGATCTTAATAATTTATATTCTTCAGTCATAGGTCTTTTTTTTACACCAATCATAGCTTTACTCATTTTCAATTTAACTTCATCTGTTCTTTTTTGACCAGTATTCTTTTTTACCCTTTTTTCAATAGTTTCTTTACTTTGCTGTTTACCTTTTTTTGAAATGCTTATTTTTAATTTAGCTTCATCACTCATTTTTTTACCTTTATTTAATATACTTAATTTTAATTTAGTTTCATCACTTGTTATTCTACCTTTTTGTGATTTACTCATTTTTAATTTAGTTTCATCTGAAATATTTATTCCTTTTAATTTTTCTGATATTATTTTTTTTGTTTCTTCACTTTGTTTTATACCAAAGTGACTTTTGTTTCCAATACTTTTTTGCCTTAATATATCTTTTGTTTTGTCACTATGTTTCATTCCTAAATTATGTCCAGCATTAGGTAAAATATTATATCCATTTTTACAGCAATCAAAAAAATCAATATAATATTGTTCTCTAATTAAAATTTCATTAATACTACATTCTTCTAAAATTGTATATGTAAAATTTTCAATACCATATTTATCATAAGCTCTTTGTAATTTAATAGAATGATGTTTATTCTTTTTTAATTGATTCTTATGTTGAGTAAATCTTCCTTTAACATTTATTGATGATCCAACATAACATTTATTATTTATTAAATTTGTTATTTTATATACACCAATAATCATTTTTGATTTATTATTTTTTCAATAAAATCTTTCATAGCATTTTCTATGAATAATGATTTATTAATTGATTTCTCTTTTGAAATCTTATCAAATTCTTTTGATATTTCTTTTTCTATTGTAAATGTTTTTTGAACTTTCATATATTGTTTTATCTGTATATATAAATATAATAAAGTCAAAAACAGGCAAAAAAAAAGACTACAGATATTTCTGTAGTCTTTTTAAATAAATAATAAGTTTATTATATTTTAGATATTTTATTTAATTCGTTTAATTTGAATTTTCTTTCTAATTGTTTAGGAATTTCATATTTGAATTCGTAACCTTGACTTCTCAAATAATCTATTGCTATTAAAGGAGATATACTTTCAGTTATCATTCCGCCCCAATTGCCATTGTTTCTATGTAAGTTAATAATACCATTATAATATATTGTGATATAAGAATCATTCACATTATTATATGCAGTTGATGTTGTATTAATTTGAACTGCTAATCCATAATTCCATTCACCTGCAAGATAATCAATAAATGGCTCACCGTACATTTCGCATATTATTTCAACTTCTTCTTTGGTTATATTTTTTAAATCTTTCATTTTTTAGGTTTTTTATTTTTTATTATTAATTCAACTATATAAAAAAAACTTACAATTATTATAATATCAAATGTTAAGCAGAATCTCCACCATTCAAAAGAATATGCTTTTATATTTATAAAAATAGCAATTTTACTTATAATCATGCCTATAATAATGCTAAAAATATACATTGTTTTATTTTTCATAACTATTTTTTAATTTTAAATAAATTTGATAATATTCTTCTTCTGAAATTTTATCAATTTCATTATTTATCAATTTAGAATCTTTAGGTTCAGATATTACGTTATCACGTTCAATTTGTTTTTCCTCATATTTCTTCAATTTTACTTGAATTGCATCATGTTCATTTTTTTGTTTAAGACGTCTTTTTTCATGATAATCTATTGAATTAATCAAATGATTATATAATTTAGTTTCTTTATATCTTAAAAATCTATTCATATTATTAGTATTTAAAGTTAATGTGCAAAGATACAAATAAAAATTGAATATAATATAAAAATTAATAATATTTAATATAATAGGACAGCAATAAAAATATATATAATAATGTCGCACTTAAAGTGACGAGGTTCATTTTTTGGGTTATGTTAGTTTAGAGTCATTATGACTTTGGAATTGTTGAAAAGCAATGAATGAATTAGCAAACTAAAAATAAAAAAAATAAAAAAATTATGACAAACAACAAACTGTTGGACAGGAACCCTTCTGTTCAAATTTCTAGCAAAAGAAACGAATTGAAAATTTATCAAGGTAACATTATTTACTTAAATAATGGTGATAACTTTGAACTTAATTTTTTCAATCCAACAAATGAAAAAATTGGAGTTAGTATCGAATTTAACGGAATCAAAAAAGGAGATTCTTATTTAATTTTAAATCCTGGTCAAAATGTATTTTTAGATCGGTTTTTAGATGAACAACGTAAAATGTTATTTGAAACTTATAACATTGATGGTAATAATAAAGAAGCGTTAGAAGCGATTGAAAAAAATGGATTAATTACCTTTAATTTCTATAAAGAATATTGGAGAAGTAATAATACTAATGAAGTAAATGTAAATTATGAATTTCCACCTAAGCCTTATAATTATAATAATCTTAATAACACTGGAACATATTATGGAAATTATTTTGGAAATTCTTCAATAACATCATTAACTGGAAATTCTATAAGTTTTTCTGGATTTTTTGATACTAATAATTCTAATTCTAAATATAATTCAGATACTAGTTGTGTTTATACTCAAAGTTGCAATTCATTAAATAATAATATATTTAATTCATCAAGTAATATTGGAGGATCAACATTTACATCTAGTTTAAATATTAATTCTATTGAAACTGGTAGAGTTGAAAAAGGAGAATTATCAGATCAAAAATTAAAAAATGTAAACGTCGAATTTTCAAATACATCATTCTATTCAATATCTTATAAACTTATGCCTTATTCTTCTAAATCTCAGAGTATCAATGAGATACGTGAATATTGTAATGAGTGCGGATATCGTTTAAGAAAAAGTTCTTGGAAATTCTGTCCGAAATGCGGAACTAAAATTTAATTTATAATATGAATAAGGTAGATATAGTTTGCATATTGGATATGTCTGGCTCAATGGGGTCGATAATAGTAAAAGCGAGAGAAGGATTTAACAAATTCTTAACGGAACAAAAGGAAAATGGAAATAAAATAAATTTTTCATTGATGTTTTTTGATACAAGTTTTTATATGCCATATAAAAACGTTGACATTAAAGAAGTAAATGAACTTAATGAAAACACTTATTATGCTAATGGTGGTACTAGTTTATATGATGCGTTAGGATTTGCTTCAGATAATTATATAAAGCAACTAGGATCAACTAAAAAAAGTAAAAGAAGTGATAAAACATTATTTGTTATATTAACAGACGGAGAAGAAAATTCTTCTACTATATATAGTCGTGATATGATTAAATTAATGGTGACAGATATGAGAGAAAATTTAAATATTGAATTTATTTATTTAGGTGCAAATCAAGATTCATGTTTTGTCGCAGAATCAATGGGAATGAGTAGAAGCAATTCATTTAATTATGATGCTACGAATGACGGAATAATAGTAGCATATTCAAATATTTCTGCTGCAACGACTTATTATACCGAAAATAATGTAAAGGATAATCTTTTCCAAAAATAAAGATAAAATAGTGAGATTTAATGAACCTTAAATAACAAAAAAGAGAATCAATTGATTCTCTTTTTTTATAAATTAAATTTTAATGCATTTAGATAAATTTCGTAATTTTCTTTTGATATATCATTTATAATATTATCTATTTCTGTGATTTTTATTCTACCTAATTCTGAATATTTATCCATTATATATTTTATAAATTTTGATATTTTTTCTATTTCTGAATCTATCCATCCTGGATTATCTAGTATAGTATTAATATCAAACAAAAAATAATCATTATTTGTGGATAATCTTAAATTTAAAAAATAATTTCTTTGTATATCATTTTTATTATAACTAAACGCATAATCACAATTATATTCATATGAATAAATAATTTCATTTTGATTTTTATTTATAAAATTATGTATATAATAAGCGAGTTCTTGAATTTTCTCTTTACTATTTGATTTTTCAAACTTTTTAATATATTTCAATTTATTTAAATTTTATTTTTCCTTTTGCATTGGTTTTTTTATCTATTTCTTCTTCATCGATCCATATTTTAACTATTTCTTGAGTTTTAATATTAAATGCTTCAATATAATAATCTGGTGATTTTAACTCATCATTTACATCTAAAATATGTACTAAATTTTCAACTTTCAAATTATTCTCAATCAACTTAACGAAATCTCCTTTCTTATATTTAGGATTTTTTTCTATGTATTTAGCATTTTTCATAAGATATTATTTTTTTAAAATATGTTATAAATTAAATTTATTTACTGTTTTATCAAATTCTATTTTCTTTTTATATTCATCTACATTAAAAGTTTTATATTTATCATTTGAATGATGATATATATTACCATCATCTCCTATTTCAGCATCTACATTTCCTAAAACATCACATAATTTAGTAATGATTGTTAAGTTTTCACTATCATTTATTCTTTCAAAAAATCCAGATCCATGTCCATTTCTTGTCAACCATAAATCATTACCAATTTGGTCATCTGTCATATCTTCAAAAACATCTCCTGCTGAATTAATAAACCATTCAACTTCTTTTACAATCTCATCTTTAGAATTTTCATCGATATCATATATATTTTTTCCTTCCCATGGATCATAATCTGTTTCATGACCTTCTTCAGTCCAAATTAATGCTGTTATATAGCTATCAACAGCAGTATCTATATCGTAATCATTTTCAAATTCATTAATATCATGATATTCTTCGAAATCTTCATCATCGTCAAATTCTTCAAATATTTTTAAATGTTTCATAGTTTTACATATTAAATTTGTTTGCTGTTAATAATAGTTCAAGTTCTTCAATTTCACTTGAAGTTAAATCTCTATCAATCTCACTTTCACCTATCCAAAATTCTTTTAATTCTCTTGTCTTTTTATGAATAGATATTACTTTATATCTTGGCTCATACATATCATCATCATTTTCATCAAAATCTGTATCGTTAACTTCAATAATTTTAACAAATGGACCTACAACATTCAATTCACTTTCAGAATCATCTAATTTTACATAATCTTCTAATTTTACATAATCTCCTACATGTTGAGATGTATAATGTCCTACTGGTGATAATTCGTCATCATCGTCAAATTCTTCAAATATTTTTAAGTGTTTCATAATTTTTACATATTAAATTTATCTACATTTACAATATAACTATATTCATTTATAATTTCAGGATTCAATATATTTGATTTCATTATTAATTTATAATTTTCATTATCATTTTCAATTAAGTATTTTTGAAATTCATAAGTTTTAAACCATTCTAATATTTTTCCATTATATAATTTAGCAATTTCTAATAAATTTATATGCTTTCTATAATATTTAAACCAAATATCATAGTCATAATCATAAAATGCATATTTTTTTTCCATTTTTTTAAACATTTCTAAATTATCTGTTTTAATCCAAATCGGAAATATATCATCAGGACTGTCTACATATTTACTAACTACATCATCAATAGAGTTTTTTAAATTATCAAAATTAAGATGACTATAACTATCTTCATATTCAATAGTTTCATATCTTAAGTCATCAGAATCATATATATTAGATAAAAATTCTTTAATAGTTTTAACATTTAATTTATATTTTATCATATACTTAATCATAGTTTTATACTCAAAAACCAATTCTATCTGATATTTTTTTGTGTCACTATCATGATTAGTATTATCATTAATATTAAAAGGCATTTTTTCTAATGCTTTCTTTGCTGCTATTTCTACTGCACGTTCATGAGCCATTGAAATTTCACTTTCAAATGTTTCTAAATCATCAGTTAAATCTAAATATTTAAATAAGTCTGCTATTTTACCTTGTTCTGTAGGATCTATATTATCGTCAAAATAAAATAACTTGGATAATTCTATAATTTTATCATTAGTTTCTTTTTTTGTATAATTACCCAAATAATCTAATTCTTCTTTATCAACATAGAATTCATAATTATTATTATCTCGAGTTAATTGTAAAATAGAACTTATAGAACCATTTTCGATATCAAGTAAATTTTCAAGAACCTCAATATTAATAATTAAAGTGAATCCTTTCTCATCATATGAAAATTCTTTTTCATATGGATAATGATAATTTTTTTCTGAATTTATTATTGCTTCATCTTCATCGAATCCAATATATTTGTTGATATCTTCTGGTTTAAATTTCTTTGATGATAATACTTTTATTAAATTTGGTATATTATCTATATTATCTTCAACATCAGAACTTTCTGTTATTGGATTATTTTTTAAATATGCAACTTGTTTAGTTTGTTTAAATGTTAAGTCACTAAGTTTTTTAACTTTAATATTTATTTCATTATTTAATTCTGCTTGTGTTTTTCTATCTTTTTCGTTTTGAACTCTCTTTCTAAGTTTTTTGAGACTATCTTGCATATATGCAATCTTATCTGCAATGTTATCATCAATTTTGAAAGGTTTTTCGTTATTTATTTTGATTGGAGTAAAATATTCATAATTTTTAATATATCTCATAATAATATATATAATTTTTTATAGATTAAATTTTTTTGCACTTATTTTAATTAAAAGGTTATTAATATATTCTTTTAATTCTATCATATCGTCTGAGGTTTTAATTGTAAAATCTCTAAATATAACATCAGGATTATATTTTTGAAATTTATTTTTATACCAATTCAATTGTAATTTACTCAATATATCATCTCTATTATAATCATCCGATAACGGAATTATATGTTCCATACTATTATAGTTATATGGTAATAAATTAATATCATCAACATGATTTAATATTATAAAAAAATATATATCATTAGTAAATAATTCAAATTTTATTTTTTTTGAATTTAAAAAATTAATAATATATGGTATTTTTTCAAAAAATTTATCACTAATAATTACTCCTGGTAATTTACCATATTCTCCTCCAACTTTAATATCGGACGGTTCTATTACTTTATAACTTTCTAAATATTTCATATATAAACTTTATTTTATTATATTATTATATATAAAAAATATAAAATCATTTGTGGGTATGCAAATTAATTTATATATTTGCTTAAATAAAAATAAAATAAAAATGGCTAAGAAAAAAGATTCATATGTCTGTTCAGAGTGTTTAAATGAATTTCCTTCAAAGGAAATTTTTGCTGCATTAGTGCCCAATAGAGAGTATTATACAAATTATTGTAAAAAATGTTTAATTGATTTAGAAATTGATAAATGTAAAGCATATACAAGTAGTACATTCAAAGGTCCTTATATTTTAGTTAAAGATATTGGCAGTGAAAAAAAAGTAACGAAAAAGAAAACAACAACGAAAAAAACTACTAAAAAGATTATTAAAGAAAAATAATTATTTTTATGAAAGATAATAAAGAGAAAATAAAAAAATTACGAAAATATTATTGGGATAATTGTAGTCATGCATCAAGAGAAGAGTGGTCAAATGAAGAAAATGATTTAAAAAATGATATATCTTCAATATTTGGCAAATTTGATGTCACGGAAGAAAATATTAGTGATGATGAAATAGATAATTTAAAAAACTTAATAGATAATTGTGCTATAGAAGTTAAAAAAAGCAAAATAAATAGTTATTTAAAATATTTAGATGAAAAAATTATATGGAGATGTGAATCACCATATAACATTATTGAAAAAGAAAAAATTCAAACAAAATTTGATTATTTTTATAATTTAGATTATGATAAGATAGAAGAATCAGAATTGGATGATTTTTATGATTTAATTCAAAATTTTATGTGGAGTAAAAATGAAAAGAATTAAAAATATAATAAGAGAATCAATAAATGTAAAAGAATTAATTTATTCTGATGATACTTTAATTAAAACAATAGAAGATATTACTAATTTGATGATTAAGTGCTTTAAAAATGACGGTAAAGTTCTTTTATGTGGAAATGGTGGAAGTGCTGCTGATGCTCAGCACATTGCTGCAGAATTATCAGGTAGATTTTATATAGATAGAGATCCATTATTTGCTGAAGCATTACATGTAAATACATCATATTTGACTGCTGTTGCAAACGATTATTCCTTTGATAATATATATTCAAGATTAATAAAAGGAATGGGTAGAAAAAATGATATTCTAATTGCAATCTCAACCTCAGGTAACTCTAATAATGTTTTTAATGCTTGTTATGAAGCTAATAAATTAGGAATGATAACTATTGCATTAACAGGTAAAGATGGTGGAAAACTCAAAGGAATAAGTAATTACACAATTAATGTTCCATCTGATAATACACCAAGAATACAAGAATCTCATATTATGATTGGACATATCATATGTGAAATGGTAGAAGAAATAATGTTTAAAAAATAATAAAATCAAATGAAAATACGAAATGGATTTGTAAGTAACTCATCATCAAGCAGTTTTGTAGTAATTAAAGATTCTTTAACTAATAAACAAAAAGAAATGATTTATGATTATCAAAGTTATGTTGAGTTTTTTAAAACTATTGATGAAATATGTATAGATAAATTCGAATATTGTGATACTGATCCATGGAGAATAGTTGATTATAATGATTTTATATTTGGTGAAACTTCAATGGATAATTTTAGTATGCAAGATTTTTTAGATTATATAAAAGTTGATCCAGATTCAATTAATTGGAACGAAGGATATAATGACGAGCCATATCAAAGTCAATTAGATTTTATAACTGAGTCAAAAAAAAAGTTTCGTAAAAAAAAACTTATTAAATTAAAATATAAAAAATATTAAAATAGATGAAAATTGAACCAAGTAGTTTTGTAGTTTCAAAAAAAGCGTTAAGTAAGAGACAAAAAGATATGATTATTAATTATGTTGATTGGATAAATATATTTATAACAAATGAAGATGATATTGATAAATTTAAAAATTATGAACCAAAATCTTGGAATATAACAGAATATAATGATTTAATATTTGGTGAAACATCTAAATATATATTTGATATGATTGAATATTTAAAATATATAAGTGTTGATAGTAATTATATAATGTTTGATGACGGATGTACTGAACCAAGTGAAAATCAACTTGAATTTATTAGTAATATTAAACAAGTAATTAAAAGTTCTGAAATTGAAAAAAATGAAAACATAAAAAAAGATTTTAAAACATCAGTAAATAGTTTAGATTTTAGTAAATCAAAACCTAGTATTAATGGCATAATTTTTAATCAATCTAAGTCAAAAAGGCACGAAAAAAAGAAAAAATGAGTCAAAAATTTTTAAAATATAATTTTAATGAGGTTGATAATTCATCAAATCTACATAAGTATATTGATAAATATAATAGTTTAGTACTTTATATTTTCAAATCTAGTTGGGAAAAATATTATATTTGTGTAGAAGAATGGGGTGATGAAGAAAAATCAGAATTAAAATGCTTAACAGTAAAAGATATTAATAAAATTTATGGAATAAATAATTTTTTAAGAAAGGAAAAAATAAATGAAATTAATGAAAGCTCATTGTAAAAATAATTTTTATCAATTTGAAAAAAATAAATATTATATTATTAATAACATTTATTCAGTATTTGATAAAGATGATTTTATATCAATTGAAGATAATGAACATTTGGTATTTAGATTTAGATTAAATAAATCTATGACATATGTTGATGATTTTATAGGTGATAATGAATATTATTTTTATGACTATTTTTGTTTTTTAAATGAAGAAAGAAAGAAAAAATTAGAAAAACTATCTGAGTTAGAAAAAAGTTAGTAATTTTTACTAACTTTTTTTTATATATATTAGTATGAAATATTTGAAAAAATTTGAAAATTATGATTTAAGAGGAGAATATCCTGATATGTTTGAACCAAGAACAGAAGAGGACGAGCCTCAAATTGTACCAGGGTTTGAAGATGGTACAATAGATCCAGATGATGATGAGGTATATCATATTAGTAGTGAAGTTAGTGAGAAGGAACAATATGAAAATTTTAAAAAAATAACAAAAGAAAGAAATTTCAAAGAAACTAATAATGAAATAATTATAAACATTCACAAATTATATCATGATTTTTATATGTCTATTTATAATCCTAATAAGCATTATTCAAAATTTCTAAGAGAAGAAATTATAGGTAAATATATATCAGATGGAGTAATTGATTTTATGACTGATATAAAATATCATGGTATAATAAAAGGATTAAACTTTCAATATATTAATGAAAGTGCTCTTGTTTCTGCTGAATTAGTCGGAATAGATGAGTTAAAATACGAAAATTCAATATGTATGAATATTATTACTATTGATAAACTAAAGACTAATGCAAATAAATTCAATTTATGAAACATATTAATAAATTTAAAATGAATGAGAAAAAGTCAGATAATATACAGAAATATAATATAGGAAATTATGTTAAATTAAAAGCAATAATTTTTATTGATAATATTCCAAGATATACAAAAATAATAAAAATAGATCCAACTGTTAATGGCTATTATTATTTATGTAATGATCCTAATAACAAAACAATTTGGGTATCGAATGATGAAATTGAAAGAAAATTAACAACTAATGAGATTGAAAAATATGAATTAGATTCAAATGTAAATAAATTTAATTTATGAATAACCACAAATCAGATATAGTAATAGAGCATGAAATAGAATATCATTCATTAAAATTTAATTCTATAGATAAAGATGATGTTAAATTTATTACTAAATTTATACAAAAATATAAATATGTGAAAATAATACATGAATTAAATAATAATATTGAAATATCATATTATAAAAATAATGCATTTCATAATGATTTCGGACCATCTATATTATATAAAAAAGATAATGAAATAATTATTAATAAAAAATATTATTTGAATGGAGTTGAATTAAGTTATGATACTTGGAAAAATGGATTTCGTAAATACAAATTATTAAAATTAAAAGAACTATAATTAAATTATAGATTTTTATTTAGATGGAGTTGAATTAAATTATGAAAAATGTAAAAATAAATTTCGTAATTATAAGTTATTAAAATTAAAAAATCTATAATTAAATTATAGATTTTTATAAATTAAATTTGTTGGTAGATTTTTTTATCTTTAAATAATCTTCAACCTCTTTTTTGCTTTTAGAATATAATTTAATATCTTTAATTCTAAATTCATGTTTTCCTAGATTTTTAATAATAGGATTTGTATCATTATAAAACTGATTTATCTCTCCTATCATTTTTTTAGGTATATCTCTATATTCAATTACATATGTATTTTTCTCGTTTTGTCTAATAACTCTTCCAATGTTATTATTTATATATTCATCAAAAATATTGTCGTCATCACTATATCTATTACTATTTATTTCGCATAATACATAATCTCCTATCATTGGTTCATCTGGAATCTTCCAGTCAGATTTCAATGTAAACATATATGCATTTTTCATAGTTATTATTTCATCTGTTTTAATATCTTGAACATCTACATAAGCATTATATAATAAATTAGTTGTTACATTCCTATAACCTCTTCCACTCCAATATATTTGTATAACTTTATATTCTCTACCATATTTAATTTCTTTTTCATTACCATATTCTAATTCACCATACTGAGTTATTCTACCTGTATAGTCACGATATGCGTCAAATTTTGTAGAACAAATTACAATATCATTTACTGAATATACAATATCATCGTTACTCTCATATTTTTTTATATATTTCATAATTTAAAATTTTGTTTGAAATGATACCATATCTTTTGTTTTATTGGGCATTACATCAACTGGCTCAAGTGTACCTCCACCTTTTTTCTTTTTCTTTTTCTTTTTCTCTTCATTTTTATATGATTTGTGCTGTGGTTTATATGGAACATATTCAACACCAACATATTCTTCAAATGTTTTTAAATTTTTCATAAATTAAATTTTTTTTGTATCATATATTATATTTTTTAGATTTAATATAAAGTAATATATTATCATCTTCAATATCTACATTGTAAAAATTTATAATAATTCCTGGAGAACCTTTTTCGTTTAATGCTCTTAAATAACCATAACTAAAACCATAATCACCTATTCTTAATCCAATTGAATCACCATCATTAATATAAAAATCATTATGTATATTTATTTCAAGCATCTCAATATTATCAGATTTTTTATAATAATGTTTATTTGTATTAATATTAATAGTAAATCCAACTGCTTTTGAATTATCTTTTAATATTATTAATTTTTTAATAGCTTCATGCATACCAAAAAATTCACAAAAATCAAATAATTCAATAGTTATTTTTGTTTCTAATGATTCAAATGTTTTTAAATATTTCATATGTTAAATTTATTTGCAATAATATTCAATTTATATTTTTTTATTTCTTTATCAGTTGCTAATTTTAACTCATTTGAATATGCTTTATATAAATTTTTATTTCTACCATTAAATGCCCATTTTATATCATCTGGAATATTTTCATATTTCACATTATATATAATATATTTTGGTATTTCAAAATGCTCAGTTATACTAACAATTTTTCCTATATTGTTATTTAAAAAATCATATAATTGTGGAGTATATGATATGTATTTAACTATTACATATTGACCAACTTTAAATTTTTTACTTATATTTTCAAATGTTTTAATATATTTCATAAGTTAAATTTACTTGTCATTTTATATATTTCATATTTAGAGTCAAAATCATCATTTGTTATTTGTTCAATAATATCATTTATATTACCAATTATATCAAATTTTATTCTATTTGAATATTCAGAATAAATTTCTAATCCTTTTATAGTTTTAAAATATTCTAATATATATTTATAAAATGATTCATTATTCTCTATTCTAATAGATAAATGTTTACCAAGAATATTATCTACTGATATATCAAATAATAATCTTCTATCTGAAATAAAATATTCTGTTTCATATGTTCTATTTTCAAAATAATTTGAATAATTAATTCCATAAAAACTAAAAAATTTATTTAAATGACTTAATATTTTTTTATATCAGTGACTTCATTAATGTCTTCATATATTTTTAAATGTTTCATATATTAAATTTTTTTGCCGCTATTATTGCTTCTAACTCTTCTTTATTTTTAGAATTATAATTTATTTCATTTCTAGACATTACTCTACAATATTTATCTATATCGCCTTCTTTCATAAAAAATTTATCTTTAAATTTTTGAGGTAAATCATCATAATAAATAGCATATTTGAATTTTCCATTATCAGGAATATATTTTACATATTTACCTATATTATTTTTTTCAAATTCAATAATATCTTTATAATTTTCTTTATCAAACATATCAGGAATTTCCTTGCATATAACATAGTCTCCTAAATTGAGTCTTTTATTACTAGTTTCAAATGTTTTTATATATTTCATATGTTAAATTTATTTGTAATTGCGAACAATTTTATTTTTTCATTATCTATTTGATTAATAATATCATTAACATTTCCTTCAATATAAAATTCATATTCATCACTTACTTTTTTATTAAATCTTATTCCTTTTATTGTTTTCATATATTCAGGTATAGATGAAATAATAATATCGTTACTATTATTAAATGAATCTAAAACAAAGTATTCATCATTTCCCGTCATTATAGAAAATAACACTTTTTCAGTATTCTTTAAATAAAATGAGAATTGAATATCTTCGTCTTCACTAAAATTAACGCACTCATAACCAAAATTCATGATAATTTTCCTAATATATTTTGCAAATTTAGGTAAATTATCTTTCATACGTTTAATATCATCGTCTGTATAATATTCTCCTTCAAATATGGTATATTCTTTAATATGTTTCATATGTTAAATTTATTTGATTGTAATATAAGTTTTAATTCTTTTTTATTTTTAGACCAATATTTTATATCTTCTTTATTTAATGCTAATATATTATCTCCATATTCAGCAAATTTAAAAAAACTTAATTCATCTGGTATATGATAATATTCTATCAAATAAGAATCATCAATATCATCATATTTACTCTCTAATATTTCAATTAGTTTACCAATATTATTTTTAGTAAAATCGTTAACTTCAGTAAAAAATTCAAGATTACTATATCCTATTACATAATCACCAACTTCTGGTTCATTTACATTCAATTTTTCGTATTCTTTTATATATTTCATATGTTAAATTTATTTGTTTGTAATATCATTTCTAAATATTCTTTATTTTTTGAATATTTTATTAAATCTTCTTTTTTAAATCTAAACGAAGTATCATTATTCATAGATTTATATATATCTATTTCTTTTGGTATATTATTATATTTTACTAAATATGTAACAATATTATACATATCTTTTTCTATTTTAATTAATTGCCCTATATTATTTGTTACAAAAATATTCGCAGGATGATCATCATCAGCGTTTTTCCATTTTGCTAATATATAATCACCAACTTCTGGCTCATTTGAATCTTCATACTCCTCATATAATTTCAAATGCTTCATTATGATTCAATTCTTTTTAGTAATTTTGTTATTAAACATTTAGTAATTAAGTCATTATTTACTATTTGATTAACATCAGCAATAGAAACTCGTATACATTTAGATAATTTTTCATTTTTTGATCCATCAGTAGGTGGTTTCATTTGACGATAAGTATTTACTGGTAGCTCTAAAAAACAAAGATATACTTGATTAGTACTATATTTATCTGTAAAAAAAGGTCCTTCAATATCAAATGGATATAAATTATTTAAAACTATACCACCTTCTTCATATAATTCTCTTCTTATTGTTTGTTCTGGAGTTTCATTTTTTTCTATACTTCCTGTAATTACGGTTAAATAATTAGTTACATTTCTAAGATTTGGTATTTCTCTATTTTTATGTTGATATGCTGTAAGATATTCTAATCTCATAAGAAATGTTGCCTCATCTCTGAAATATGGTAATATAGCAACACAATCATGACCTTTTAGTATTTCATTTTCTTTATATTGAATCATATCTAAATATTTACCATTAAATAATACTTCTTCATCTGGTATAACTGGTATGTCTTTTATTTGTGTAAATTTTTCCATTAATATTCTTTTTTCTTTATATATTAAAAAACTAAAAGCTTTTTTTTATCTATAAAAATAAAAAATAATTTATAAAAATGAAAGATAATAATGTAGTTCAAAAATTAGAAAAATATGCTGAATATTTTAGTGATGCAATAGAATCTAAATTTATAAATTTTTCAGAATCTAAATATAATGAAGCATTAAAATATATTAATAATATAATTTCTAATAAAAATAATTATGATTCTACAGTATTTTTATATGCCGAATATTTATTATCTATATTAACACATAATAAAATATTTAGAAAATATAAATTAAAAATATTAAACCAATACTATGAATCCAATAATTAATATATCAGAACTAGATAATGATTTATTCTCTATATCTCCTGTAAATAATTTAAAATGCGAGATTAATTATATAGATATGCAAAATTATGTAAATCCTATGACTACTCCAGCTAGTTTAACTAGGATGTCATATCCAAATCTAAGTGTAAATCTTTGTAGTAAAACTATAAATCTTATAAAATTAACATTTGATATAAATAAAAAATATAATGAAGAACAAATAACTAAATATTTAAAATCTGGTATAATTAATGAACTAAAAAATAAATTTATACCTATAATTTTAGAATTAGGTAATAAAAATAGAGAAAATTTAAAATTAGATTCAAAAAATGATGATTACTTTGATATTATTATAGATAAAATAGAAAAAAAATATAATCAAGAATTACCTAATGATAAACAAAAAAAAATAAAAAATAATATTTGTTCTAGAATTATAAGTGCTAGTAATTATATAACAACAAAAGGTAGATATGGTCATCCTAATTTTTATATTTCAAATTATAAAACTCATAATTGTATAAACAAATATATTTATGATATAAATAATATTAAATATGAAATAGTTAATTCAATTAAAGAAAATTATATTATTCTAGGTAGAAAAAATTCAATAGATAATAATGGAGTTCATTGCTTTATATATTCAGATAATAATAAAAATATAATATTTAACAAAATTGAAACTCCATATAATATAACATATGAAATGTATTATTCAATTGAAACTATTGGTGGTTCTGCAGAAAATCAATTTTTAGTAATAGATACAAAAGACATATCATATTATCGACGTGAAAAAATTAAAAAAATAAATGATAGCATAAATGATTAAAGATTTTAAACTTGAAATTGTAGAAAATAAATATTCAATCAAAATAGAAAATATAGAATATTTTATTTATGAATCTTATATTAAAAATGGTACTGGCTATACCTTTAGAATATATACAAATTCTAAATGTAGAACTAAACGTGAAAATTATTTTATTACAGAAAATTATGATAATATTGTTGTGGTTGGTAAAAAATATAATTATTTATTAATTAAGAAAAAAGATAGTTTTGAATATGATATCACATTATATAATAAGGATATATTAAAACTCGAACTTGATTATACTCACGTTAATGCACTATTTATGTATATTTATATCAATGATAAAAATATTGCTTCATACTATGGAGATATAAATAATCCAGATAAAATATTTTTGAATGAAATTGAATTATGTAAAAAAATTATCAGAAAGAAAAAAATAATTAAATTAAATGACAATATGGTTTTATAAAAAAATAGGAAGTAAAAAAATATATTGTAGTAAATCTATAACTATAAATTTTCATATAAAATATTTTTTCAAATTCAAATGTTATACAAATGGTGCTAAAAAAGGAAATATAAAAGATATATGTTTTGATTTAAATATTCATTTATTTGGAATATTATTATCGTATACTAATTGGGATTATAATTCTGAATATAAAATTGATAATATTAAAACTATACGCTTGAAAAAATTAAAAAAATTAAAAAAGATAAATGATAGAAATAAATAAAATATATAATGAGGATAATTTGATCACTATGAACAGAATGTCTAATCAATTTTTAAATGGAATTATATGCAGTCCGCCTTATAATTTAGGCAAAAATCCTAATCATAGACGAAAAGATCAAGATGATTTCAATTTATATGAAAATAATATTGATAATCTTACTATTAAAGAATATTTAAAAATAAGATTAAATGAATTTAAAGAATTTGATAGAATACTTAAATATGATGGAGTAATTTGTTATAATATGTCATATTCAGGAGATAACCCTATTTTACCAACTCTTCTTTTAAATAAGATTAATGAAGAAACTAATCTAACACTTACAGATATTGTAATATGGAAAAAGAACTCAGCCAGTCCATTTCAAACAAGTCCAAACAAAGTAACAAGACTATGTGAATTGGTTTATATAATTGTACATAAAGATTATTTAAATACATTTAAAGCTAATAAAGAAGTAAGTTCGATAAATGAAAGAACTGGCCAGAAATTTTATAAAAATTATACTAATCTTATTGAAGCAAAAAATAATGACGGATTTAAATCTGAACTTAAAGCATCATACTCAAGTGAATTTGTAGAAAAATTAATAAATATATATTTTCCTGAAAATTCTTTAATTTATGATCCTTTTATGGGCATCGGAACAACAGCAAAAGGATGTATTAATAAAAAATGTGATTTTATTGGTAGTGAAAGAGTTGAAAAATTTTATAATGATTCTAAAATAAATGTAAAATATGATTAAAGAACTAGCATTACAATATAATTATATTGCAATTATATGTAAAAAATATAATAATTTTTTAGATTTTATTGACATGGCAACAAAAGAAATAGATTTTTCTAAAACCTTATCTGAACATGATAGATTTTTTGAAAATAGAGAATATATTTTAAAAAATTTCCAAAAAGGATTAAATAAAAAAGAAACAATTGCGTTAATTGATGTTGAAAGATATGATAATTATACTGAATTTAGATTTTATTGTAGAAATTATAGTGATTATAATGATTATCCTGATTGGAATATGTATAAATTTATAGATTATAATATCTTAAAACGGAAAGAAAAATTGGAAAAATTAAAACAAATTTGTAATAATTGAATATAAATAAAAAAGAAAATATAAAATGAATTTTAGATTAAAATATAAAAAAATGACTATTGTAGATATTGAAGTATATAAAAATGATAACTATATTGAAATAGATTCTGTAGTTTGTATTGAACCGTATTCTAATTTGCTAATTGAAGTATATTTAGATGATTCAAATAGGGTTACAGAATTTATTGAAACTTTTGATAATTTACAAGAATTAAGAGGCTGGTTATGGGAAGTATATTTTATGGATAATAAAAATACGATTGATAAATATGATGATGTAGTTGATGATATTAATAAAAGATTAACAGATATAGCAGGCGAATATAATTTATTTTTTATGAAAGATTAATATATTCAAAAAAATAAAATTCAATAATGTATAATTTTTTTACTTTACCTGGAATTATCATATATTGCGATTTATATATGGAAGATAATAAAATAATGATTTCTAATGATTCTTCTTATATTATAGTCAATCCTAAAACAGCATTATCAATAAAAAATACATTTCTGAAAAAAGAAAGAAAAAATAAATTATTAAATATTAGAAGTTTAGATAATAATATATCATGAAAAACTAATGACAGCACATCATGAAAAACTAATAACAGCACATCATAAAAAACTAATGAATATGCATAGAATGTTTGGAGAAATAAAAGAAAATAATGTCTATTATTGCAAAGAATGCAATAAAATTTATAATAGTTGTTATGAATTAGAAGGTGATTATATGTGCTCAAATTGCTGGTCTGAAGTTAAAGTTATTGAAGAAAAAAATATAACAGCTTTCATACGAAATAAAAGATTAAAAAGATTAAAAGAAATATCTAATAATGAGTAATTATATAAACACAGCACTAAATTTCACTGGATCTAAATATAAAATTTTAGATCCAATATTAATAGAGATGGATTATGAAAAAGATTATTTTATAGATTTGTTTGCAGGTAGCGGAGTTGTAGGATTTAATGTTGTTGATAAATATAAAAAAGTATTACTTAATGACATTATAAAAGATTTAATCGATATACATAAAGAAACAATTTATAATTCTGAAATGTTCATAAATAAAGTTAAAAATTTATGTGTAGAAAAAGATGATCAAGACGGATTTAATAAATTAAGAAAAGAATACAATGAAAATAATACACCAGAAGGTTTATATGCTTTGATGTTATGCTCAACTAATAATATGATGAGATTTAATAAAAAATTTGAATATAATCAGACTTTTGGTCGTAGAAATTTTTCAAATAGTACACAAAAAAAATTAGATTTATTTATTGATTATATTCAACCATATAAAGATAAAATATTATTTTCATCAAAACATTTTTCTGATGTTAAAATATTAAAACCTTGTATGGTATATTTAGATCCACCATATTTAGAAACTGAAGCTGGATATAATAATTATTTTTCTAATAGTGATGGTAATAAATTATATGATTATTGTAAAGAGTTAGATAAAAAAGGATGTTCTTTTATGATGTCTGGAGTTGTAGGCGAGCATAAAAATGGCAAAAGATCTAAACTTATAGATGATCTAATATCTGATGGCTATAGATATAAAATTTTAGATTTCGACTATGAAAAAGTTGCTAGAAATAAAAATACAAAAAATTCAAAAGAAATAATAATAATGAATTATTAAAAAACTCAGTAAAAATTAAATTTTACTGAGTTTTTTAAGTTTTTCTTCTCTTAACATTATAATTGATTTATCATAATATTTTTGATATTTATCACGATGTTCAAAATTATTAGTTATCCAAATATAACTATTTATAAATTACCTACCAAATAAATATAGATATTATTATTTGAAATTAATATTTTTTATATATAAGAAAAATAATATTTTATATCGTGCCAACAATAAAAATAGCAGCAAATAGAGTAACAATAAATACATCTGGAGTATCATCATCAAATGTATCATCATCATTGAATGGTAATATGAATTTAATAAAATCCCAAGTGACTCAAAAAACTAATGATTATATTAATGTTAAAAATGCTGTTAATATATTAGAAATTTATTCTAATTGGAATGGTTATATAAAACTTTATACCGAAGTTCAAAGTAATTTTATAGTTGGTGACACTGCATATATTACTTATACTTCAACAAATACAGAGCCAAATATATTTAATCTTGAAAATCCTTCTATACCTGATGAGGGAAGTAATAGATTTTATTTAGGATATAAAATATTATACGTTAATCAATTTAAAAATGAAATAGTAATAAATAGACATTATAATGATATACCGATTGGTTATTCATTAGCAAATCAACAAATCAGTAAAATATCATGTAGAGGTGGATATTTATATAACTCTGTATCTGATGGAGTTGTATTTTATAACTGTAGTATTCTTAATGCTGGATTTGCTACAATTAGTGGTATTATTAGTATAGGAAATATACCGATATCAGGAGCATTAATTACAGTATCAGGAACAAAAATAATACATACAACAGATTCAAATGGATATTATATCATAAATGCGGCATCAGGAGATAATTTAATAAAATGTTATTCTCCTGGATTTATAATAAATACTATTAATGTGCATATCAATTTAGATGAGAAAGTAACTCAAAATATTTCAATGATTGAAGGTAATAATAGTATAACTATATCATCTATTAATATACAACCTAATTTTGGTACAAATATTATTTCTACATGTTCAACTAATATTATTAACTTTACATCAACAAATTTAGGATATTCACAAAATATTAATTATAAATGGTTTATAACAAGAACTGGAATTAATATACCAGTTGGATCTAATAATAGTAATTTTTCATATAATAATTTTAATAACAATGATATGATTTATTGTACAATTATAGATAATGATTTTATTGATGTTTTAACTGGATATACCAGTAATGTTATTTATATTAATATATTACAACCAATATTTGAAATTACCGCAGATAAATATACTATAAATAGTAGTGATAGTGTTACATTTTACGCAAATATTCAATGTTATTCAAATCCAACATTTCAATGGTATATACATAATACACCTGTCGGTACAAATAGTAATATATTTATTTCTGTTCCAGGTGAAATAGCTAATAATGATATAATAAGTTGTTATATGGGATCTATTTCTAGTACTAATAATATAAGAATGATTGTTATATAATTCAAAAAAAATCTTTACAATTTGTAAAGATTTTTTATATTTTCTAACTTATATTTTCTCATATATTTTAATCCTTCTGATTTATTTTTAACTAAATTATATAATTTAGTTGATGATAATGATTCAGGTATTTTAATTATTCTTTCATATTTCGCAATACCAACTTTATTTATAAATCCAACATGTTTCATTAGTAATATATAATTTTCTCCAGTAGTATAAAAACCATTTTTATATAAATCTTTTCTTGTGAATTTTTCATGTGAATTTACAAAATCTTTAATATCTCTCCATATAGTACTACACAAATCATTAGTTACCATTGAAATATACTATATTGTATACCAAATCCTATACTCCATCCAAATTGTGGATTACCTAAATTAGGTAAAGTATTCAATCCAAATCCTACATAAGGACCAAATCCCCATTTTTTTGCTTTAATTGGAGCTTGAATTTGTTTATCAATAAAATATCCTCCAGTTAAATCAGTTATTTTAATATTTGGAGATTTAGATATTGCAAATACTTGATATTTATTTTTCAAATCTTTAAATCCATAAGTTACACTAATACTAGTTAAATTAGTATCAAGAACAGTAACATCAGGTTTTAATGTCCATTTCTTGGTATCTTCATTTGGAATAGCATAAAATTTGCTCATACCAACAATTTTTTGCTGAAATCCACTATCAACATAATTAGTTGAAAACTTCAATCCATAATGATTTGTTGTACTATCTAAAACAGCTAAATTGTTAGATCCTTGTATACCACCAAGATTACCTTCAACATTAGTTTGTATTGCAGATAAAACATCTCCTTTAACATTTTTTAATTCATTTGATAATGATTTATTATATTGTTCTAAATCAGATAATTTATTTAAAACTAAATTATCTTTAGTAAATTCATAAGCATTTAATTTAGTATTAAATACTTTTGTAATACTATCAGTCATTGCTTTAACATTTTGAGTATATAATTTTTGTTGAAATTCTGCGTTTGCTTTTTCATTTTTAAGATTTGAGCAAGTCTTAAAAAGAAATATTGATAACAAAATGATAACAACAAAAAATAACAAAGGGTAATATTTTTTTATAAAAGTTAAAAAATTTTCCATATTTATTTTTTATTTTTTTATTATTAAAAAACAGATAAGTTTAATTTAAATGAGTTTTTCAATAAAAGTTTTTTTATTTATATTTATTTGATTGATATCATAGCCATTTAATGTACCATAATTAAATGTTCCTCCTCCAAAAAATCCTTCAAATGTTCCACCATAAAAATTACCGCCAGTCCAAGATTCAGGATAATTAGATACATCTAATGATATTGAAAAATCTCCGATATCACTAAATATTACAGTACATCCACTATTAGTACTTATTAAAGTCGTTGTACTACCTGATACTAAATACCATTGATAAGTTGAATATGCAGTATATCCACTAACTATAAAAAATGTTACTGGTTGACCAATATCAATATTACCTGATGGTAATCTATCTATTATTATTTCTGACATTTATTTTTATTTTTATTTTTATTTTTATTATATCAACATTAAACTATTCCACAATATCCATCGACTACAATTGTTATATAATTACCTGTTGGATATGTATAAGAGCAAAGTGTTAATGTACCTAGTTTCTCTAAAAATTGACTTTGAGTTTGATGTGTATAATTTGTCCAATATACATAAGTATTATTTGGACTATTATTGGTGACAATATATTGTATCATTTGAATTACTGTGGTTGTAGTTGTTGTAGTTGGAGGAATATATGAAGAATTATCATAAAAGTATGAATTCGAATATACAGGAATCATACTACCTATACCTGTTGCTAATAATATAAATGTTAATCCTGTACTAGGAACTCCAACCAAACTAAATTGTCTTGGAGAGATAGTATTTCCAGCTAATTGCTTATCAGATGTTGAACCTGTAGAATATTCATAAATTATGATATTATTTGCTCCAGATGGACATCCATTAAAATAAATATTAAGATTATTTTCTAATGAATTATAATAAATTCCAGTTATATTAAATCCTTCTGATGTAGTAGTTGTAGTTGTTGTAATTGGAATATAAGTTGTAGTAGTTGTAGTATAAGTTGTAGTAGTTGTGGTTGTTCCAGTTATAGGATATATTACAGATATAGATAATGAATTAGATATACCAGAATTTATTAAAGTTGATATAAATGTTCCATCATTCCAATAACCGTCATTCCAAACGCAATCAAGCATATTACCATCACTATATACACTATAATCAAAAATACAATTATTTGAATAACAATTAGTAAAATTACCATTTTTAATATTTGCATATGTAAAATTACTATTTTTAAAAATTCCATTATGAATTTTTAATCCTAATGAATTATTCATACTTTCCATCGTTTCAATATTATTATCTTCCATAATTAATATATTACCATCTTCACTTAGCATATTAAAACTTAAAGATTTTATATTAACATAAAATCCATTATATATATCTCCACCATAAAAATTTACATTATTATATTTACCATTATAAAAACTACCTCCAATAATATTTAAATTTGATATATTTGCATTATATATATTTGCATTATATATAGTATAAGTATCTGAATCATTTTCAATATATCCGCCATTAATATCTACATTTCCATCAATATTACAATTAAAAATTGTACCATTATTAATGACTACATTTGTAGTATCACCAGAAATATTTGAATTCGTCATAGCGCCACCATTAAAATATCCTCCATTAAATGAACCATCAGTAAATGTACCATCATTAAAAACTCCATCTTCAAATGTACAATCAATAAAATCAGCATAACGAACTAAACCATCACTCCATATAATACCGTTAAATGTTCCTCCATTAGCTGTTCCACCAGACCAAAAAGTATTTTGAAATGTTCCTCCATTAAATGTACCACCATACCATCCATATGGATTATCAAATACTCCACTATTCCAAATTCCACTAGTCCATGGTTGAGTCCATTTAATATCTGAATTTATATTATTCCAAAATCCATTATTAAAATAATTAGTATCATCTAAAATACAATCAATAAACTTACCATCATCTATAGTATAATTTAAAAATGTACAACCACTAAAATATCCATTTTTTATATAATTAGATTTATTAGTATTACCATTTATATTACAATTAATAAATCTACCAGTTTCAATATTACAATTTGTTAATGTACAACTTTCAACTATATTATAATATGTAGTATCATCTGATATTATAGTAGATGTTTGAGATGTATTTGTATTAATATTACTTAAAAATTGTGAATTATATCCTTCACTTGTAATAATAGTTTTTATTCCTGCATATTTATCTATAAATGTCATTCCATAGATATTAGTATTTTTAAAACCCCCTTGAGTTACGTTCATTTAATTTATTAATTTTTTCATTATTATATATAAAAAAATATAACTTATAAATAAAAATATTTATATATACTAATATGAGAATAAATGAAAGAAAAAAAGTTATAAAAGAAGCGTTAATAAACTCATTTGTTGAAGAACATAACTCTTATAAAAATACTGTCAATATTATTAATAAAGAATTATCTGATAATGGTATTAAATATCAATATTCATATGACGAGTTTTGTATCGAATTTTTAAATCAAACATTAAAAGAAATTGAAAATGTAGATATATTTAATTTTGATGAATATGATTCTTTTTATTCAAACTTTTGGGTATTTAATTTATACAATTTAAAAAATATGTTATCTAATAAACTAGATACACTTGGATATAAATATGAAGATATTTATAAAAAAGATGTTAATATGAATATTTTATCAGAATAATTATATTTTTTGAAATTAAATAAAACTTTTTATATATTCTCATATATAAATTATAAATGTTGCAGGAATTAAAAAAATTGAAACATTTAAAGCTAAAAGGCTATAAAAAAAAATTAAAGGCATGAAAGAATTTGAAAATGTCGATTTATTCGACGCAATTGACGCACAAAGCGAAACTCTAGATTTTCTAGAAAAAAAAGGTGGTAGTTTAGATGGTATTTATCGTCCTAAAATTACAGACAAAAAGAAAGGTTATGTTTCTACTATTAGATTTTTACCAAATCTTACAAAAGATGGTAAAGTATCATTATCAGCAATTGAAAAACATCAGCATTATGTTGATTTTAAAAATCATCCAGAACTTCAAGGTTACTATGATTGTATGAAAAATTTCACAGATAAATGTGATATTTGTACTATGTACTGGAAGTTGAAGAACTCAAAAAACGCATCAGATGTTGAAAAAGCAGATTTGATTAGTAGAAGTACTAAATATTATTCTTATATTTTAGTAATTGAAGATGAACAAAATCGTGATTTAGAAGGCAAAATTTTAATTTATCCTTATGGTTACAAAATCAAAGAAAAAATTAAAGATCAAAAAGATGGTATATCATCAGATGCTTGTAATGTTTTTGATTTGGCAAATGGTAAAGACTTCAAATTGGTTATGAAGCAATTAGGAGAATTTCCTAATTATGATTCTAGTACTTTTTTAGAAGTATCTCCTATTAAAATTATGACTCCAAAAGGTTTGGTTAAAGTTCCAATTGAAGTTGATGAAAAAACAGGAAAAAATAAAATTACTAATCCTAAAGTTAAAGAAAAAGTAATGACGTTTTTAAAGGAACGTACAATTGATCTTGAAGATCATCAACCAAAAGAATGGACTTCTGAAGATAGATTTAAAGTAACTCAAATACTTGATATTATTTCAGGTAATGAAACATCTTTTGCTAAAAAAGAAGCTGAAAATTCATCTAATGATAATGTATCAACAAAAGAATCAAAATCTAGTAAAATTAATGATGAAGCATTTGGAGATGACGATGATGACGCTAACAATTTTTTTGATATTGATTCATCAGAAGAATAATTAAACTCACATATAAATTAAAAAAATAAGTTACTATAAATAGTAACTTATTTTTTTTTGCTTAATTATTAAATAATTATGCTGTTGTAGTTGTTGTAGTTGTAGGAGCATGAGTTGTAGTTGTTGTAGTTGTAGGAGCATTAGTTGTAGTTGTAGTTGTAGTTGGATATGCATAAATACTAATTGTTCCTGATACAACAGTAACGCCAGATAAATAAGTATAATCAACATAAACATCGTTATCAACAGGAATTGTAGTACCTGTAATAAAATTATCTGTAATTGTTCTAATTCCAGTAATTGTAAATCCTGGATAAGATAAAATTGCTGAATCGTCTACGTGAAATGAATATCCTTCACCGTAAGGAGCTGTATTACCAGTTGGTTGATAGCTATAAAATGCTCCGTCTATAATTTTTGTTTGTTTCATATTTTTTAATTTATTTTTTAATTTCTATTATATATTAAATAAAAAAACTGATTTTTTTATAAATATTTTTATTTTCTTTTTTTATATATATAATTATAAAAAAATGATATTTTATGATAACTAATTTCAAATTATTTGAAAATAATGAACAAATAAAAATAGGAGATGTGGTTAAATGTATAGATCATTCAGATACTGAAGAGTTATTAGAATATGGCAAATTTTACAAAATTGAAAATATTATAACATATAGGAGTGGTGTTACACAATACAATTTTTATAATATTAATTATGATTGGAATGATAATAGATTTAGATTAGCAACGCCAGAAGAAAAAATACAATATGAATTAGAACAATCAGCAAATAAATTTAACATATGATACATATAAAAACATATAAAATTTTTGAAAAAACATCCCTTATTAATATAGGAGTGCCATATTCTGTTATGAAAAGTATGCAGAAAAATTATGAAATATCAAGTGATGCAGAATGGAAATTATTAAAAGTAAAAAAAGATATTATAAAATATTTAACAGAACCTACTAATAATCTAATAGTTTCAATTTGTAAAAATAATATATTTGTTTCATTCTCTTATGAATCAGAATATTATATAGAAACATTTAAGTTAATTGAAAAAGATGATTTTGGAAATGAAGATTGGGGAAAAGTAGATAGAGTAAAAACAACAATATCTGATATTTTAAGTAAAATTAAAAGAGGATGTAAATCATATGTTATAGTATCAGGAGGTTGGTTACCTGAATATTCATCTGAACGAAAATTAAAAAAATCTGAAGTTGAATTTGATGAGGTTACAAATCAATTCAAAAGAGATTTTGCTGAAAACTTTACAAGAATTGTTAAAAATATGTACGGTAAAAAAGCTAATATAGTATCAGATATTATTGTAAATCATTTAAAAAATGTGCAATTTAATATAAGTGATAAAGAAATTCGTGAAATTTTATTTCTAAATGTAGAAAGAGCAAAAAATGTAGATGAATTTAAACAAAAATCAAAAGATAAAGATCCATATAAACTTTATAATGAGATAATTATGAATAACAGCCTGACAATTTTTGATGAATATATTGTCACATTTGAAGATGAAATGTCAGATAAATATAAAGAATATTTAAATATTCCTATTATGATAGAAAATTATACCAGAGATAAGGTATTTACCGCTTTTTTATATTATCTTTACTGTAAAAAACTGATGAAACTATAAAATGAAATATATTAAAGAATTTGAAAATATTAGTAATGATGATATAAAAGTAGGAGATTATGTTTTAATAAATATTAATTATAATTCTACAGTTGTTGGTTCAAAAGAATTTATGAAATTTATAAATAATAATATTGGTAAAGTTATAGAAATATTTAGTCCTAATAAGTTATATAATAATATAACAATAGAATATAATAATGTTCCAGAACGTATACGTAAGATATGGTTTATAGAAGAAAATGGTAAAATAATAAAAAATGTTAGATATAATAGAATAGTTGAACATGGTAAAACAATTGAAGAATTAGAATTAAAATTACAAGCAAATAAATTTAATTTATGAAATACGTAAAAACCTTTGAAAATATAATAGAAGGAAAACGTCGAAACGATGTACTTGATATTATTATTGAAGATAATTCATTAAAAATGAAGAAGCTATTAGATAAAAACAAGATAAATATAAATGATAGAATTTATAAACTTAATGGTATAATTTTTGGAGTATCTTATGATATTAAACGTACATTAGATATAATTCCAGATATCGATAATGCAAATTGGACATTATTAATGATTGCATCTTATATTGGAAAAATTGATATAATTGAAACATTAATAGAATTTGGAGATGAAGAATATATAAATGAAAATTATAAAGGATTAACAGCGTTAATGTTAGCTTCTATGAATAATAAAATATTAGCAGTTGAAACATTAATTAAATTAGGTTCTAATATATATTTAACTAATGATAAAGGTCAAGATTTCTTGGATATTTCAACAAAAGAATTTAGAAAAGAAATTATTGATACTATTGATGATGAAAATGTTATACGATTTATTACAGCAAAAAAATTTAACATATAAAAATAAATAAAAATATGAAACACGTTAAAGCATTTGAGTCATTAACAGAAAAAGAACAAGAAAAAGTTGATTTATTAGCAGATTTGATGAGTAGAAATCCAAAAAGTGAAGACAATGATTTTTATATTTTTCTTGCAAAAGATACATTTAAAGAAACTAAAGGAGGATTATATAAAAAAGAATTAGAAATCGAAAATATGATTAGAATTACTCCTGATTATCATGGATTATTTTCAATTCATGGATTAGAAATGAGAGAAAAATTTCAAATTGATAGTAAAATATATCATATATGGTTACCAAAAGAAATGAGAACGGATATTGAAGGTAAATCTGACGGTGATATGAAGCCTTGGCTATTAAAAATGATAAATAAAAATAAAAGTTACGGAGCTGATGAATATGGTAAAAAAGTTTATAAAGATGCAATTGATATGAGAAAAAATGCTTCAAAATTTAACATATAAATATGGAAAAATATACTAAAATATTTGAAGAAGCAAGCAAAGAAAAATGGAATAATTATTGCACAATTATAAGTTATATTGATGAAGATGACAATAATCCAGATGTTTATCTTTGTGATAATGAATATCAAGGATTTATTTATCTTAAAAATTTAATTTATGATGAATATGCTGAAAAATATAATTCAGAATATTGTAGCAAGATATTAATAGAATTTAGTACTGCTGATAATCTTAATGATTTATATGAAATTTTTTGTAGTAAAAATCATAGAATGAGAGTATATTTAATTTATTGTGAATTGAATGAAAAAGTTGAACTTAATGACTGGATAAAAGATTGGGAATTAAAAAATACAGCAAGCAAATTTAACGTATAATATGAAATATTTAAAATATTTATGAAACACTGAATAATAAAAAACTATTCATTTTTTGAATAGTAATTATAAATTTTTAATCAATTCTTTAAAATGTTTATCAAATATGATTTTAACTTTATCGTAATTAGATTTAGAACATACAATTGAATCATGTACAGTAAATAATATTATATCTGGATAGGTATCATAAATTTCTTTTATAACAGTATTAAATATAAAATCACTCTCCATTTTCTGAAGTTCATGTGATAATTCTTTATAATTATTTCTTTTATCTTTAAATTCTAAAATGTACTCATAAACAGATGGATACAAATTTTGAAATATTCTATTTAATTTCTTATTTGTTTTTAAATTATTACCGAACAGAACTTTATAAATAAGTTCTTTAGCTTCATATCTTTCTTTTAATTTTGAATTTTTAATAATATCTTCATATATTAATCCTTCTTTTACTAATTCAAAATATCTTTTAGTATCACCATTTATATATGACAATTCTTTTTTTAATAGAACAGCAAAAAATAATGGCTGAGAATTATTAATATCAATTTCTGAAAGATTCTCATTATTAATACTTAAATATTGATTACGAATTTCTTTTTTAAGAATTGTAAAATTTGTATGGAATCTACCATAATCATCAAAATTAAAATAAATACTTTTGGAATTTATATTTTCAATTGATATTAAATTTTTTTGATATTTAGGCTCACACATTTCACCACTTTTTCGTCTACAATCAAGTAGTTTTAAAGCTCCTTCATAATCAATATCTATCTTGTTTAATGATTCTATTAACCTTGCTCTAATATCTACTTGGATAGAGCTAAAACTCATCTCTGTAATAGATGTCTCATACCTATTATTGATTTTTTTCAATAACATATTATCGTAATTTTTCCATCTTAATACATCATAAGTATAATCAATACACAATTTATATGTCTTAGTTTTTTTACCTACACAATAATTAGATATCATAGTCATGAAACCTTGCTCACATAAATAATTTATATAATAATTATAATATTCTCCATATCGTTTTTTTAATATTATTGATGATAATTTAAATTTAGAATCTGTATTGTTACTGAAATAATATTTGATAATAAGTTCATGTACTATATTAATAAGGTACGAACATTTCAAATTTATACCTTTATATTCTAATTTTTTTTGCTGAGTTAAATAATTTAAGTCCTTTGAAACAAATTGCCAAATATAATCACTAGATTTTGAAACCACTGAACGTTATTTTTTCTTTCATATATAAGATTTATGAGTGTTTGTTTTCTTATATTATTTTTATTTTTAAAATAAATATTTATAACAAAATATAAACTTTTAATTATAAATAATATACGAATTAAAAACAATTAATAATAATGGATACATTTATATTTATATTAAATATTTTATATTTAGTAATAATGATGACTTTAGTTTCATTAAACATAAAATATGGTAATAAATCACCAATATATGAAATATTTGGAATAATAATAATATCAATACTTATATTAACAGTATTATCATATGCAATATTAATAACCCCAATTATAGCGATATAAATAAAAAATCATTTTATTTTGTATATTTGAAAAAATATATTATCTTTACACAAAATTTAAAATATATCACAATGAAAAGATTTATAACTATCAATCAAAAAGACAAAGATTTCTTTAAAATGATTAATCAATCTGAACATGGATTTGATTTAATTATTACGGCAGATTCAAAAATGAAATCATTATTAGATATTATAAATTTTAATAATCAAGAAGATGAAATTTATATATCTTGGCAACAAAAATTCAAAAATGAGAATTTTACATTATATAAAAAATGTATATTTTCAAATCCAGAAGATAATTATTTTAAAGAACAAGGATTTTTTTCAATACAAAAAAAATGTGGTACTAAAATTCATGTTAGTTGTTCAGGAATATCTTATTTTACTTCGAATAAAATGTTTATAAATAAAAATGTAAAATATTCTACATATTCATTTAAAGATTCTAAATCATTAATTAGAATGTTAAAAATTGGAGAATTAAACTCAATTGAATTATGAAAATAACTATAAATCAAGTAAATCCTCCTATTAATATTATTAGAAAAATTAAACTTAATAAGATTAATAGAAATAAAATTCAAACAGATTATATAAAATATAATTGGAAAATTACTACTGAAAATATAAACGAAGATTTGAGAGATTTTCATTTATTTTGTTTATCTATTGCAATGGAGTTAATTGATGATAATTCAAAAACAAACGAAATAGGAAAAATTGAATACATTAAAATAAAAAAGTCAAAAAAAGACATTTCAAAAATTAAAGAATTATTTGAATATATTGCTAATGATAAAAAAAAATATCCTGATAAATACAAAAAAAATAAATAAATATTAAAAAATATTAAATGTTCAATAAAAATATCATTTAATTTTCATATATCATTAAAAAACTATATCTTTGTACTGTAATTAAAACTTAATATATTTACTTTAAAAAAATATTTAATATGGAAGATAGTTGCAATTCACCGCCGATACAATAATAGATAAAAATATAATAGATAAAATATAAATAAATTAGATAAAATATAAATAATATAATAATATGAAAGATAGTTGCAATTCACCGCCGATATAACAAAATATAAGATATATAATCGAAAAATATAGATAAAAATATAAATGAAAGCCATAAAAGCAAAAAGTCATTCTTTTTAAAGAATGACTTTTTATTTTATAATACATTTTAATATTTAAACTTCTTCAGCGGCTTCTTTAGCATTAGTTACTTTTTTAGCAAGATTTACACCTTCTTCACCTAATTCACCATTATTTAATTGTCCAATAACATCTTGATATTTACTAAATTCACTATTAACTTGTTCAGGAAAAGATTCGTCTTTTTGCTTAGTTTTAAATAATTCTGCTCCTTTTTTGCCCAATTCTATGACTTTTTCAGCGAATTCTTTACCACGCTCTCCTAATTTATTATTTTTTAATAATTCTAAAACTCCACTTGTTGTAACTTTAACGATACCTGTTCCAATTGCTCCTACTGCTAATGCATCAATTGCTATTCCAGCCCAATAATACACTTGTTCAAGAGCACCTAATGATGCTGCATTAGAAAATAATTCAGACCATATATTTTCATTTAAGTTATTTTCTTCGTTATTAGTTTTTACTTTTTCAGTTATAAATGAACCAAAATCTTTAAGTTTTTTCATATAATTTATTTTTTTATTTTTTATTTATTATTTATTCTATATATAATTTTTATTTATTCTTTTTTATTTACATTATATATTAAATTTATCAGTATTAAATATATATGAAAATGCATTTTTTACTTTAGATGTAAAATAATAAGAATATTCGTTGTAATATTTTTTAATTATTTCTAAATTCGGAATATTTGATAATAATTCAATTATTTTATTGTCTAATTTATTAGTAAATTCAGGTTTATAATATTTATAAATATTATCTTCTATTTTAAATATAGATTTACGATTAATTAAACTAGAAGAATTAATGTTTTTTTCTTTAATAAATTTGTCTATATTTTTATAAAAACTATTAGTATCAGTATATGAATTATTTATTCCAATAAGATTATTGAAAATTGTTCTATGTTGAAACCTATCTGATTCAAGTTCTGTTAATGTTAAATCATCAATTTTATCTAAAATATTTAATCTTTTTATATAATCAGTGATAAACACTGAAAGTAAAGATTCTTCTTCTTTTGTTAAATATTGATTATTATAATCAGATGATTTTCTTTCTTCAAATGTTTTTACGTATTTCATAAATTAAATTTATTTGCTTGTAATTTTAATTCTAATTGCTCTTTTGTTTTACCATGCTCAACTATTCTATTAATATCAAAAGTTCGAATATCTAATCCATTATTAATATTAAAATAAGATTTAATAGTTTCAGGCACATTTTCATATAACACAACAACATCATTACGGTCAGTAATAATATCAATTATTTTACCAATAGTATTATTTATAAAATTCTCTGTATCTATTTGTTTTTGAGTATAAGGAAGTATATTAATTTTAATTAATACATAATCACCAACTTCTAAATTATCTTCTATATTTTCATAATATTTTAAATATTTCATATTATTATATATAAAAATCATTATATCATTTTTTTATTTCAAAATAATGTATTATCTTTGTTGAAAATATTATATAACCTATTCAATAAAAATATCATGAAAAAAATATTAATTTTAATTGCATATCCTATTATTTTTGCTATATTAGGATTATTAGTATTTTCTTATGTTGGATTGATATTTGGATTCCTATTTGGTTTAATTATTGATTTTTTTTGGTTCGAAATATCAAAATCAATTATACACGGAGAAACATTATATGATGAATATTAAAACATTAGTAATACGACTTAAAGAATCATGTAAAAATGCGATAATTCAATGTTCAACAAGAACATTTGAAATTAATAATTGGTCAACATTATATAATAAAGATAGAACAAATTTTAGGGAGTATAAGTTAACTGATAGAGGATGGATTAATTTAAATCTTTCTGATTTTCAATTTTCAAATATTAAACCTATTAATATTAAACTTCAAAGAAATATGAAAATAAAATCATTAGAATTAATACCAGAATATGATTATAAAATTTGGACTGATGATGAAGTTTATAAACATTCTAGATTTAAAGAATTACCATTTTAAAAATAATAAAAAATGAAAACAGAAATTGAAAAAATTAAAGAAGAAATTGAACTCAAGAAAAAAGAACTTGAACAATTAGAGCTAAAAGCTGAATTAAAAAATAAAGAAGTAGCAATCAAAAATTTATCTGAATTTACAGATTTAGAAAAATGTAATTTTTTTGATAAATTATACAAATTAGCATCAGATCAATTTGAAACATCAAAAGAAAATGGTGATCGAAATGATGATGATGAACATTATGCATGGGAAGTATGCATGGAAATATTAGCACGTGATAGTACTACATTTTGGAATTATTATAATTCATTATTTTATTAAAAAATAAAATATCTAATATTTTATATATACAAAAAAATATTAGATACTTAATGAAAAGCTATAATAACTTCATAACAGAAAGAAAAATATCATATAAAAAATTACTTTGCCCTGATATTTGGGAAAATAAAGTAATTATACCAAGAATCGAAGAAAAATTATTAAGAATTGCAAGAGATTTTTATAAAGAGTTAGATGTAGAAGCAGAAATAAAAGATATTATATTAACAGGATCAATTACCAATTTTAATTATACAAAATTATCAGATTTAGACGTACATATTATAATTGATTTTTCTGAAGTAGATGATAATGTTGAATTAGTTAAAAAAGCATTTGATGGGCAAAGATTCATGTGGAACATAAGACATAACATTATTATAAAAGAACATGATGTTGAGTTATATGTACAAGATGTAAATGAAGAAAATATATCATCAGGTAGTTATTCATTAATGAATCATATATGGTTAAAAGAGCCATCTTATAGTCAGCCAAATGTAGACAATAAAGAAGTTAATTCTAAATATGAACTAAGAGCATCAGATATTAATGAATTTGAAAAATTATCAAAACAAAATTTAGATCCTTATGATTCTGAGCAATATTATAACAAAGCAAAAGAATTAAAAACTAAGATAATGAAATCTAGAAAAGATGGATTATCAGAAAGTGGAGAATTTTCAATTGAAAATTTAGTATTCAAAAAATTAAGAAATGAAGGAAAATTTAAAAAATTAATTGATATAATAGGCATTTTATATGATAAAATATATTCTCAGTAATTAAATTGTTAAAAAAGAATAAAAGTTAATCATTTTTGATTAACTTTTTTAGTATGCCAATATTTATTATTATCTTTGTACTATGAAAACAGAAGATAAAATACAACAAGTAATTGATTTATCAGAACAGAAAACAAGTCTTTTAAAAGAATTGAAAGAATCTGTTATATATGAACAAAAATCATATGACTTAATTAAATTCAATATTGGATTTGAAAATACATATCTTCTGATCCGTATTTCTGATAAAATAGAAGTTTCATCAGGAGGAATTAATATAATTAAATCTTTCATAAAAATAAGAAATATTGATATTGATACTATATATAACAATAAATGTTTAATCAACTAAATTATTAAAATCATGAAAGTAAGTTTTGAAAAAGTTAGTGCTATTGCACTTGATGAAGTATCAAAAAGCAAATACATTTATTTTAATCAAATGACAGGTGTTATAGCCACAGTATTAGACAGATCAGGCGTAGAAAAAATTAATCCTATTCCTGAAGATTATTTTATTGCAATTAAAAATGCTCTCGCAGATGAATTTCATGGTGGAATGGAGCCAGAATTTAAAACTGAAGAAGAATTTAATAATTGGAATAATTTAGATTCTAACCATTTTTTCTATATCACAATAGAAGAAGCAAAAATTGATCCAAGATTCAGATTTACTCATTCTCCTTATCAAGATAAAAAACTTCCTTTTTTAGTTTACTCTAAATAATATATGGCAACTATAAAATTAACAAATAAACAGCTTACTTTAATTCAAAGGGCTTTAGATTTATATTCAAGAATTGGAATTTTACAACTAAATGAAATTGTATCACATCCAACTATTGATAAATGTATAACTGATCAATTTACAGTTAAAAAAACTCTTGAAGTTGGTGATGATACTATGAGAGGAAAAATAGTTGAAATAGGTGAAGATTTTATAAAAACAGAAGGTAGTTGGGGTAATGGAAATGAAATAAGAACTTGGAATGACATTAAAAATATAAAAATGTCGCCAGATTGGTCAAAATTGCAATTTACTCGTGATGAAATTGATAAAAAATTAAAAGAAATTAAATATTTAATTACGGGAGATATCACTTTTTATAATGGAGATTTTGGAATTTATAATCCACAAACTGATGAAACATGTAGAGAAGCTTATGATATTTTACAAGTTATAAGATACGAATTCTGGAAAAATCAAAAAGATAAAAGTAATTATACAGTAGACTCATCTATTACTAAATCTACAATGGATTATTCTGTTGAAGTTAAATTAGATACATTACAAGAATTAAGAAAAAGAAAAATTAACAAATTAAATCAATAATATGAATTACTACTTTTTTTTATACGGAGAAACCTTAATTTGGTGTGCATCAGAGAAAGATTTTAATATTATGCTTCATGATAATAAATATAAATACATGGGAACAATATTAGAACGTGGAATTAGTACTGGACCAAATATTGAACCATTTAACGGAAAAAACTTATGCTAAATTTAATTTTTATTTTATTTATTGGAATATTTCTTTCATTTGAAATTCATAAACTGTTCAGAGCTAATCTATTTTATAGAATTACCACAATTTCAGTTTATTATGGTAAAAATATACAAAAAAAATTGAATTCTAATATGTTATCGTTATTTTCTAAAATAGCACTTGCTGATATTATTTATTCAATTATAACACTGATAGGAATATTTACAATAAATTTTGAATTGTTCTTTATTTTAATATTAATGTCATTTATAAAAACATTTTCTTTTAAATATTTAAAAAATATAAATATAAGAAAATTAATTTTAATAATTGACTCAGTTTTATCAATATTAATATTAACTATAATACTAATAAATTTATTATTCTATAAAATACCTGATATAGTATTACTTACAAATTTATATAAACAAATATTTTAATAAATTATGAATATAGAATCTGAAGCAATTTATCGTGAAATAAAGAAAGTAATACCAACTCTAAATATAATAATTACTTATAACACTGGAATTGTAATGATTGAAAATAATATTAAATATTCTACTCAAGTACCAATGACAGAAGATATGATACAATGCTATTTAGCAGGATTATATGAAGGTACAGTAGGTGGACTTAAATATTTAAAATAATGAATGATCAAATAAAATTAATAAATTCTCCAATTAAAGTAATTTGTATTGATACAAAAGATGCAATAAATTTAATAAAAGGTGGAATATATTATGCTATTAATTTATATCAATATGATAATGAAACAAATAAGCGTGTTGTTATAAAAGGATTGAGTACTTATTCTGCAGAAAAATTCAAATTAGAAAATGATGAATTATTAATTAATCATGAATTGTTTCGTATTACTGATAAATATTTAGATAGTTATAATATTAATTATGTTGGACAATATATTAGAAGTAGATATAGCTCAAAATTAATTAAAGAAAATGAAATATACTACGTAGAAAAACAATATTCTAATGATTATATAAAAGTTAAAGGAATAAAAAATAAATTATCAACATATAATTTTTGTGAAGTTAGTATAAGAGAGCAAAGAGAATTAAAATTAAATCAAATAAACGGAAATATTATAAAAATATCTCGTACTCCAAATGATTTTGAAAGTTATTCAGAAATAGAAAAACTTAATATTTTTTTAAAATCGTTAACAATGTCATTATCAGATATTAATAAAATAGAAAATTCTGACACTTTAAAAATAGATATTAAGCAAATGATATTAAATAGATTAAAAAAATATAGTAATATTGAAGAATTTTCTGAAAAATTTTTTAACCTTAATATAAAAAGCATAATTGATAAATATAGCAAAACCACATAATTTCTATATCATAATAATGTTTGTTGAATAAGTACTAAGTTAGTATATCTGTGAAGATAAAAAACTTAGTACTTATTTTTTATATATAACATAAAAAAAATAAAGCATGAAATTTATTAAAACTTATGAATTTTTCGAATATAACATTCCTGAAAAAATTAAAAAATTAGCAATTGAATTAGAGTTTAAATTTAGAACTACAAGTAAAGAAGATATGAAAAATAAAACTATCTTCCAAATTATAAAAGAACTTGGATTTGATTCAGGTGAATTATCTGGAGCTGAATTAGGACAAATTCTAATGTACCAAATGAAATTTAATAAACAAACAGATGAAGAATATCTTAAATTCTATAATGATTATAAAAAAAATCCTGAAATTTAAATTTCAGGATTTTTTTGTTCTTTCTCTAAGATTTGAACTTAGTCATTCATTGTCAGAAAATGATATGCTATCATTACATCAAGAAAGAATATTGTCGCCTTGGTGGGGTTCGAACCCACAAGCTCACAATGAGCATCAGTTTCAAAGACTGAAATGTTTAGCCAATTCCATCACAAGGCAGTATATTAACAAAAAACCCAACATAAAATGTTGGGCACAAAAAAACCCAAACCATTTCAGGATTGGGTAAAAAACAGACATGACTCTAACCCAATCAAACGTAAGTTTGTTGTTGTTGCTGAATCATGTTTGAAATATTATTATTCATAAGAATTTTAATTTTTGTTTGTAATGTATATAGTAATATAATTTTATTAAGTTTTTTCTATTTTTAAATTTTCTAAATCTTTTTTTGTTGCAATTTCGAATAATTGAATATATTCATGTAATTCCAAATCACATAATCTTTTTTTATCAAATAATCTTAGCATAGTTTCCCATCTATCGGCTTCATTCCAATCTAATAAATAATAATATCCTCTATCTGGAACCTGAGTATCATCTATTAATTCTTTCATATTTTTAATTTTTTAATTTATTAAACTTCCTTACTGAATATATCAGTAAGGAAGTCTTTCTAAAAACTAAGTAATACAACTAACAAAATTTAACAAAAAGAAACATCTTTTGCTTCACAGCAAATTGTAGATGTAAAAAGAAATCCAAAGATAAGTAAAATATTTTATTCCTACAATAGGAAAATGATTTTATTTATAAAAATATTATATATTGATGTCTTTTAATATTTTAATTTTATTAAACTCTCTTACTGATAAACAGCAAGAGAGTTTTTTATAAAACAATATAACTAATAAAATTAAAAATTAAATATCTCTTGCTTCACAACAAATAGATATTAAAATCAAATACAAAGATAATATAAATATTTTTATTGTGCAAGTTTTTTATATATAAATAAAAAATATTTTTATGAAACATTTAAAAACATTTAAAATATACGAAACAGGAGAATGGAGTAGAGATGTAAATTGGAACTATGTTAAAGATAATCCTGATGATGATAGTGAAGAAGCAAGTTTAATTAGGTATTTAGAAGAAAGATTAGATTATATAATTTCAAATTTAGATAATGATACTATATTAAAAATAAAAGATATTAGAGGACACGATTTATATCAAGGTGCTTATGCTATAGTTAGTATATTTGGGAAAACATATAAAATTTGGAGTATGGAAAGTTCTGGATTAGAAGATGAATTATATATTGAAGGATTTCCAATTAACAATTTAGATGAAAATTCTAATCCTGGATATGTTGGTGACACAGAAAATATAGCAGAATTATTAAATAGTATTAATGAAGTTGGAGGAATTGAAATATATAAAACAACAAATAAATTTAACATATAATATGATAACAAAATTTAATATATTTACTCTAAATGAGACTATGATATCTCATGATACACGTGAGTTACGCAGTGGTAATTATTTAACATTAGAAAGATTAGAAAATGGGAATCTTAAAATATCATTAACTGAAGAAGGAAAAGAAAAAGTTGAAGAAGATATTGATATAAAGGAAGCAGATTTTTTTGATTATTTTGAAAATATATCTTCAAACTCTGAATTATTATATATTTATAATATTTCTGATATTGGTATTATGATGGAAGCTCCTTGTATTACAATAGGATATTATATTGATGATTCTGGTGAATTAACTGACGAAGGTAATGAAGATTACTCAGAAATTTTTTATTATGCTGATTATGCTATTAAAAATTTCACAGAAGAATTAAAAAATAACGGATTTGTAATATTCCAAACATCTGGTGTATTAACTCCAGAAGAATTTGAAGAATTTAAATTAAATAAATCAGCAAACAAATTTAACATATGATAACAAATTTTAAAATATTTGAAGAAAATGACGATATATATTTTTCAGTAGGTGATGAAGTAATATGCATTCACGGTGAAAAAAGGAAAAATTATAATAGTACTGAACCAAAAGAAGGTAAAAAATATTTAGTATTAAAAATATATGAGGAAAATTTTGATGATGAAGGAAATCCATTTATAATTGATCATCAATATGTAACAGAAAAATATAAAGGGGATTGGTGGATTGACGTTAAAGACATAAAACATAATATAATTTTAAATCAATGCTTAGCTAATGATTTTAAATCAGAAATTATATTAGCATCAAACAAATTTAATTTATAAAAAAAGCTACTAAATTTTTAGTAGCTTTTTAATTAATCTAATTTTTTACTTAGTAATAGTTGTATATATTACAATTATACAGCTTTCACAGGTACTGTTGTAGTATCTGTTACAGTTTCTACTACTTTAACAGGTACTGTTGTAGCATCTGTTATTAAAGCGTCTACTACTTTAACAGGCTCTTCTGTTGTAGTTTTTTCTGCATCTGATTTAACATCAGATATAATTTTTTCAATATTAGCAACAAAAGTTTTAACGTCATCAACGGTAGTAACAATTGAATTTTTTGATTTTTCTTTAAAATCTAAAATAATTTTCTCAATTTTAGAAACAATATCTTCAACATTAGCAACTTCTGTGACAAATGTCTTTTTAACATTATCAACATCTGTTACAATTGAATCTTTAATTTCATCAACTTTAGTAACAATTGAATCTTTTACATCAATAACATCTTTAACGATATCATCGACTTTAGTAACAACTGAATCTTTTACATTATCAACGTCTTTTACGACATTATCTGCATTAGTAATAATTGTTTTAGAATTATTTTTATACCAACCAATTCCAAAAATAAGTGCTAACACACCAAAAACAATAGTCAAAATTTGAAATATTCCCATAATCTTTTTTCTTTTTTATATTATAATAATTTGAATAAGTTTAAAATTTAATCAAAATAATTATATTTATTTCCAAATATATAATCCTTTATTATCTATAAATCCTTTACAATAGTCAATTTTTATATTATAATTAGGAAAAACATAAATCATAAATTTTTTATATAATAATATCTTTTTTTCTAAAAAAGTATTACCTATTATAAATATTTTATCAACTGTAAAATTATTTAATATATCACTAATTCTAAGCAGAACTTCTTTTTCTTCATTTAATCCAGTTAATTCTTCATAATTTATATCATCAATATCATATTTACTTAATGTAAAAGATATATACCAAACAAAATCTGATGATATATCTTTATTGTAATTTTTTATAGGAATTAAATCTATTCTATATTCAGTGTTAGAATTTGTTAAAAAATATATTTTATATCCATTAGAAGGTATATAATTTGTATATTGTTTATCAAATTTAAACTTTTCAACTCTATATTTAGTATTTGTATATAATTTATCAAATGATTCAATTATAATATTTTCATTAAATTTTTCAAATGTATAAATTTTCAAAAACCTATCTATTCTATCAGTATTATATTTACTGATATATTTTTTATATGTTTCATTAGTTACTATTATGCTCTTAGTTTTTATCATTTAAAATTTACCTTTTTTTATATCAAAAGGTTTACCTCCTTTTAATTCTTCTTTAGGATTTTCTTTCTTTTTTTCTCCACCTGAAGGTATTTCTGCTCCTAATTTTTTTACGTCAGGATAAATATTTTTTTCTGAATCAGTATTAAAATTAACATTAAAATAATCTTTAAAATTCAATAAATCATTATTTCTCAATAAATATTCACGATTCACTTTCAGCATATTATCCAAATAAATAGAAATTTTATCTACTTCTCTATTAAACATTTCTAAAGTTTTTTCGTTAAAAATGCCAATAGGCTTCTTTAATTTTTTATTAAATGAACTCAATATAAGTTTAAAAATATACTCAATTTTATCATCAGATTTTATATAATCAATTGTTTTATCATTCTTCAATAAAAATGTATTGATTTTAAATTTATCCTCTGAAAAAAATGTAGGTATTGATAAATTCCAATCTTTTATTTCTTTAGTAATATTCTCAACATAATCATTAAATATTGCTGAAATTAATTCAATATATAATTCTTCTTTTGTAATCTCTTTTAGTTTTATTTTATCAAAACTAATAAGTTGTAAAAATTCTAAGAAATTTAATAATATTAACGAATAATTCTCTAAATAATCTGTTCTACTATCAAGATTCATTTTTTCATACGACGGATTTAATATCTCAAATGAAAATTCATCATCTCCGTTTATTCTAACTATTATCTTTTCTAAATTATCATTGAAACTATCCATTAAAAATGAATTGTTTAATTGAGGATTTAATATCTTATAAAAAAAATATGCAAAATTAGATTCTCCATATACATAATCTAAATCTTCTTTTGATGTATGTAAGAACAAGTTAATTACCTCTAACTGCTTATCATTCAATTTACCTTTAAATATCACTGGTAATGCATCTACGTTGAATAATTTAGCATATTCTAATATCTCATTGTAATTATATTTATATTTTGTACCTTTAACTATACACGTTAATATTAAATTATTCTTCGGAATTTTCTTATATTCAATATTACCTGGCTGATTATCTGGAAAATATTCAAAACAAAACCACCAAGTTTTTGATAATAAATTAGTTACAAAATCCGGTAATGTGTAAAAATATTGAAATACGAAATTATAATATTTTTGTATAGCTAAATCTACAAAATTTAGATCTGTATTATTAATTGATTTTGGTCTTATTGAGAATTTATTTCCGTCCCATTGTACAAATACTTGAGATCCTTGAATATCTTCATATATTAATAATTCTTTATCTTTTAATTGACTTATTAAGTCATCAGGTTGGTTGTTTAATTTGATTATTTGTGTCATAATAATTCTTTTGTTTTTTGAATTTTTATTTATATAGTTATTTATAAAGGTTCATTTTAAAATAAATCAGGAGTCCAGTTGAACAATTCAGGTTTAAATATAAGTTTTTTTGTACCTAATTCATTTTCAAAGAAATCTATTTCAATTAAATTTCCATTAACAGATATCACATCTCCTCTACCAAATTTTTTATGATTAAGAATATCACCAACTTGAACAAATGATTGTTCATCTGATTTTATATCATTAAGTTTTGATATTGGTCTACCATATGAATCAGTTGAATCATCTACTGGTATATTTTTTATTTCTATATCACTAGAACTTGGTCTTCCTATTCTTCTACCTGGATTCATTTCTTTTGCCTTTCTTTTAGATTCTCTTCTTTTAAGAACTTCTTTTCTTTGATTTTCTGCTTGTGATACATTCTTAAATATTTGAGATTCAGTTGTATTATCTATAATATTCTCTACAACTTCTCTTAATTCTGGTTCAGAAAAACTATCGTATTCATTTATAACTTTCACATGTAATTTTGAAAATCTAGATAATCCTTCTGGTTCTTCATTATATTTTAATCCTAATGCATATCTTATGTTCAATGCTTCCATTTTTAATGATGATTCATTTGAACCAATATATTCATTTACAAATTTTTCAATTTTATCATCTTTAATACCAAGTTTACTAAATCCAAATTTTTCATAATATAATGCTATAATTACATCATTTTCTGTCCATCTGGTTTTTATTTTTTCACCTGTGGCATATTCAAACATTTTTTGAAAACTTATCAAGTTTCTCATATTTAACTATTATTTTTTAGTATATATATTTTTTTGAAAACATAATAAATATTTTATACTAATATAAAAAATGGAATACGACGAAAAAGAAACTGAGCTTGCTAAATATCTTAAAAATAGCACAGCATTAAGAAATTTATATAGACAATGTATATCTTACGGACTTAATAATTCAGGTGAAGAATGGACAGATTGGATAAATGCAGGTGATGAATTTGCAAAAATTTCATTTGATATTTATCACCACGGATTTAAATTTAAACAAGAAACTTTAACTAAATTATATAATATGAAATTACCAAATAATATAATAGTCGTAAATAGAGTACTAAAATTAATAAAACTTGATAATGAGTAAAAAAGAAATTAAAAATAAATATTTTGAATTTACTCCAGAGTGGAGTGGATTTAGTATACAATATCATTTAGCAGGATATTATGATACAAAGCCAATACTTCAAATATATTTTATTTGGGGTAAATTATTTTTATATTTACCTTGGAAGCATTATAAAAAAGTTGAAGTTGAAAAAAATATTAAAGAAAAAAGAAAAGATAAAATTTCTATTTTATCTAATAAAAATATAAAAATAAAGAAAAAATTTGATAAGGTTCTTTACGATCAATGTACTGCGCCAACATATGGAGTATATATTCTTGAAAGAAAAATATGGTTTAGTTGTGGAATGAAACACAAAGTTTTTTATTTACCTTGGAATTGGGAATGGATAAGAACAAGTTGCCTTGCTAAAAATGATACTTGGATTAATGAAACAAAGAAAAATAGAAATATGGAGTTTTGGAATAAAAACAAATGGAAAGATATTATTTTTTCAGAAACATATCCGTATACATATAACACAAAATATGATGATGAACAAAATTGTTTAGCAACAATTAGAGTACAAGAACGTGAATGGAGATGGAAATGGTTCACTTGGTTGAAGTTTCCTAGATTAATAAGTAAAGACATTGAAATAGAATTTAGTGATGATATAGGTGAAAGGAAAGGTACCTGGAAAGGTGGTACAACTGGCTGTAATTATAAAATGAAAAAAGGTGAAACTCCATATGATACTTTAAAAAGAATGGAACGTGAAAGAAAATTTTAAATATGAATGATAATTGTTTAAATTGCATGTATTCAAAATACTCAGAAACATCAATATTTCTTGATGATATATTAAAAGAATGTAATCAACAAGATAATCAGCATACAACATGTGATAATATAAATAGTCCATATTTTAATGAAATTGTTGACTATAATAATTCTTGTAGATTATTTGTAGATGAATATAATTATTTCTTATTAAAAGATAGAAAAGACAAAATAGATAAATTAAATTCAAATGATTTAGATTATTAAATTTTATTTATAACATCTTTAATCAATTTCATTCTTTCTTCTTCAGTCATATCAATCCATTTAGTTTGATTAATAAGATGATATTTAGTACAATATTTAGATTCTGAATTTTTACACAATTTAATTTCATCTGAATCTTTTCCATATTTACCTAAATATGCTAAATATGTCGGACAATATTCATATTGATCACATTCAATGTGAATAGGTTTTTTCTTAAACCAATTAAATAATTTCATATATTTGATTTTTTACAGTATATATAAAAAAACTATAATAATGATTATTCTACTTTTTCAATTTCAATTAATTTTTTCTTACGTGATATTATTGTTATATATTCATCAATGCACCCATTGTACCAATTTAATATATAAATTAACATCATATCAAAATTTGAAAATTTACTACCATAATTATCATATTCAGACACAAATTTAATATCATAATATATACGTTTATTATTTATACACGAACGTCCACAACAAGTTTCAATTACTACAGAATTTATGATATCACGATAAATTCTCCAATCAATCAATTCTGTTTTATTTTTATTTCTAGTTGTGAATGCTGATATTCTACCATATTTTAATCGTTTAACAAGATCATATATTTCTTTCTCATCTTTATTTAAATTTTTTTTCAACACTTTTTTAATATCATATTAATATATTTCAGTATTTATAAATCTATTAGTTTCATTATCTGTATTTTTTTCGACATCAGTTACATCTTCACCAGTTTTCATATTAAAATATCCTTCAGTATGAGTTTCATCTTTAAATCCATATATATCAACACTATTATAATTTAAAATATAATATCTTATGCTATCATTTACTTTTGAATGTTTCACATTTTCATAATTTATTATATTCAAATTACCATTATTATACTCATTAATTTGAGATTTTAGAGAAACTATAATAGATTTTTCTATTTTATTTTTATCATTCTTACATAAGCATAGCATAAATATTACACACACAGAAATAAAAATCATATACATTTTTTTCATATTATTTATTTATTATCTTATAAAGATAATCAAAAAAATTTGTATAACAAAAAAGAGAAGAATAAATCTTCTCTTTTTATATTAATATAACGATTATAAATAATAATTATTCTGAAAAAATAAAAAACTTTTCATCAAATAACATAACCTTACTGCCTATTTTACTATCACGAAAATTTATAGTAAGTCTATTACCATCTATTTCTTTTACTGCGCCTTTACCATATGCTTTATGATCAAGAACATCTCCGATACTAGCAAATACATTATTAACAACAGTTTGAACATATGCTACTTTTGAAGGATTCATTTGTTTAAATGTCATTGGTTTACAATCTCCTGATAATTTAGCATATTTTTCTTTCTGAGCTTTCTTAACAAGAGCTTTTCTTTTTTTCTCTTCTTTTTTTGCAAGAACTTCTAACCTATGTTTTTCTTTTTCTGCATTAAGTTCTGCATTTATACCTTCTGCAATTGATAAATTAATCTTTTTTTCTTCTTCGGTCATATTATCTAATATTAAGTTTACAATTTCTGCTAATTCATTTTCATCACATTTATCATATTCATTTACAACTTCTTCTTGTATTTTTGAATAATGTGCTAATCCTTCTACTTTTTCGTTATGTTTTATGCACAATGCATATTTTATATTTAATGCTTCCATTTTTATTGAATTCGCAATTGAACCAATATATTCATTAACAAAACTTTCAAGTTGAGTATCATCATCAGTTACTCCAACCTTTCTTAATGTAAATTTAGTATATAAAAAAGCTATAATGACATCATTTTTTGTCCATCTAGTTTTAATCTTTGAACCTGCTACGTGTTCAACTCTTTGTTCAATTTGTGTTTTTTCCATGTTTAAATGTTTTTATTAATATTTTTATATGCAAAGATATAAAAAAACATTTAATTGGACAAATAAAAAATAGATTTTTTTGGTTAATTGTAGTTAATAATTAATTAGAACTCAAGCATTCAATATCATCACTTAGCATGTCATATAAATCATTTTCTATATCCATATCTAAGTATTTCAAATCTCCACTATTTAATGATTCTATTAACTTCTTTACTTTATTTTGAATTGAAATTGATTCCGTATCATTTTCATTTTCATCATAAAAAAAACACCATTTTTTATCATCATTAAAATAATAAACATTTTCACAATATTTTCTTAATTTTTCTTTTGATTCTAATATATTCATAATTATATAGTTGATTTTAATTCTATTGTTTTTATAACATTATTGGTATTAATTCCTGGTAAAATAGTAATTATTTTTATTGTATTATCATTTTTGATTACAACAACGGAAAAATTATATTCAGAAAACCATAATGAATATTTACCATTCATCATAGCTCCTATTAAATGTGTAGTATATAATTCTTCTATTCCATCTCCAATTAATTTATTTAATTCTTTAATACTTTTTAAATTAGTTCTTTTTTCTATTCTACCTTTCAAATCATGTAATAAAGAATCATTCCATAAAATAGATATTCTAATTTTTTTATTATTTATTCTTGCTGAAATTGTTTTATATTTTATAAATTCATCAGAATAATCACTTGAATTATTATAGGAAATTTCAGAATCTATATTTTTATATACATCTGAAAATCTTGCTTCTTTAAATAATTCATAATTATATATGTACATATCTAAAATTTATTTATTCATATATATTAATATTTTACTTGATTAAAATATTAATTATATATTTAAAGTACAAAGGTACTATAAATTATTTAATTACGCAAAAAAAGAAGATATAATCTTCTTTTTTTATAATTTATTAAAATTCAAATTCTAATAAATCAATAAATTTTTTACCATTTTTAGTTTTAATATCATTTATTGTTATTTTTGATGATATAAGTTGACAGTAATATGTTAATGCATTTTTTACATCAATTAAATTTGCACAAGGAGTTTTAATATCAGAAATAACAACATAATCTTCAATATATGATGCAAGAAAATTTGTTTCTACTTTTGATTTTTTAGATAATACTAAATTTTTATCTTTATCTAAATATATTGTTATGATATTATTATTTAATTCTATATAACCTTCATTCGGTGTATTATGTACAATTTTTAATGAAAAATCATTTGTATGTGATGAATCATTTTGATCACTATATGATGAAGCTTGTTCTTTTATACCATTTTTAAAATTAAATTTATTTTTCTTAATTACATGTTTACATGGAGGAACATTATATTTATTTTTTAAATATGAAAGATGAAGTTTGATGTGTTTTATTTCTGTATAAATTATAAAATTATAATTATGATATCCACATGATCTACCTGCAAAACTTTGAACAATAAAACTTGTTCTATATGTAGAATCATTAACTGTAGTTCTATCAAATAACATTACAATATTTTCTTTCTCTAATTGATATGATTGCTTCATTTTCTCCTTAATAAATATTATGGTAGGAGCATCTGGTGCATTTTTTAATACATCATTAATAACTTCTTTATCTTTCTCATAATATGTCAAAGTTTTAAATCCATCAGGTATTAGATTATTTGTATTTGTATTTTTATTTATTCTAACAATATAATATCCTATTTTATTATTAAAGCTTTCTGCTTCATTTATAAAATGTTTTTCACCTTCTGTTGTTGATAAATCAAATGATTCTCTTAAAAAATTATTTTTTAAAAAATATTCTAAGCCTTTGTAATTAGGTCCGTGAGATAATTCAATAGTGTTCTTTCTTTTATATAAAATATTACCAACATGTTCTTCATACGGAGTTGCTGATATAGAAAATAAGAAAATATTTTTTTTTGATAAATCAGTTGAACCATTTAAATTTATACCATTTTTTTGAAGATAACTATTCATAGCACTATCAACATTTGATGCTAAATGAGCTTCATCAATAAATATAATACAATTATTTAAATCACCTACTTTATTTTTTCTTGACCAACGAATTAAATCTGGATTATGCATAATACCATTCCTCTTTAATATTTTTTGATCATCTTGCCGACACTCTCCATGAGATATGTCAGTTTTTAATTGTTCTTTATTTGAATTATCACACATTGGAGTTATTAATACACTACTTCTAAATTTCAAATTTAGATATTCTCTTAATTCTTGATAAGTTTCTAATAAATATATTATATTACGTACAACACCAGTTTTACCTGCTTGAGTTTCTGCAGTTAACATATTATACCTACTATGTTTTGAATTAAGTTTTGATGATAACATATTATATATGCAACTTAATGATGCAAAAATCTGATCATCAAATACGTGTGATTTATCATTAATATTATCAGTTCTATTTAATTTTTCTAATTTGATGCCAGTTAGACGATATATTTCAGAAATCAATTTATTAATACGAAATTTTATACTATGAGCTAAATTAGTATTTGCTGGAATAGTTGTGGTGGTGGTAGTTGTTTTACTATTACTATTAGCAGATTTTATTAATTGGTGTTTTTTATTATATACAATATCTTTTAGATTTTCAATATCATATTTAGTACATTTATCATTTTTAATTCTAATATCTATTAATTTATTAATTGCAATAAGTGCTTTTTTTCGATTAGTATTCCATTTCTTACTATATAAAGCATCAACTAATTGATCATTGCTATAACGACTAAAATCAAATTTTCTTACGTATGGTTTATTATTTTTAGTAAGTTGACCATTAATTAAATTTCTTTTAGCTTTAACACTAATAATGTTATTATTTACCATGGTTATATATTTTAATTACAGACAAATATAAGGATAATATTTGAAACAAACAAAAAAAGAAAGTATTTTTAACCTTCTTTTTTAAAATTTAATTATATTAAATTATCGTAAATATCATTTTTTACTAATCCTAATTTTTCACAATAAACTTTATCAAATGCAATATATGGGGTTTCTTTTTTCCTGGCATAATCTTTAAGTATAGGTAAAGTATATTGATTATTTTTAAATAACGAATATTTATTATAAAAAAATCTATCATCCTTAATTTTTATAATATTCTTTATTATTCTCTTAATTTTACTATCTAAACCTGTTATTGGTTCAGATTTTTTAATATCTCGATTAAAATCTACACTAAATGAGTCCGTCATTTGTCTTTTTTTTGCATATTTATATATACAATATATATCTCCTCCACTTCTTAATTTAGTATTATTATTTTTAATTGTATTGTTTTTAGATTTCTCCATCATCTTATACGGTTCAATTTTACATAAATTTAATAAACTTGTTTTTAGTTTAGATGTGATAAACTTTTTTAAATTTTCATTATTTTCATTATTAAACATATTATAATATTCATATAATTCATTTATTGAATATAAATTTCCGTTAATAATATGTTTTTTAATAAATGAAATCCATAATTTATTTAATTCTAAATCATATTGATTTGATATACTAGTGTTTTCTGAGTTTCTAAATTCACTTTTATTTTCATTAAAAAATAAATTTATTTTTGGAGTTTTATTTTTTTTATAATAAAAATGTCCCCACCTATCACATCGACCTATTCTTTGTAAAGTAGTTTCTGGAGACATCACACTATCTGTTAAATTTAAAAATGATATATCCATAGATGCTTGTAAAATAGGTGCTGATATAATACTATCTTTATTCAAAATATTTTTATTTTCTTTGCCATATAAATGAATAATTTTATTCATTATTTTTTCTTTATCAGAATCTATATATCTACTATGTATTAAAATATCGCCTTTTTTATAACAATATAATCTTTGAGAATTTGAAATAGAATTCATAATAACAACTGAATCTTTTTCATTAGTTATTGTATCAATATCATCAATATAATTAATCAAATATTTACCATTATGTGCAGATGTATAATGAGAATTTTTATTTGGTAAAATTTTAGTTTTTTTATCTATATTTGTTCCATCCCATAAATATTCCATTATAGTTTGTGTAGCACTTAATAATAATGTGTGACTATTTGTTAACATATGTCTAGATTTCATGATATTAATAAAACATGCAAATAGTGCATCATCTTTAATTAATTCATGATATTCATCAAAAATCACATCACAATAATTAATAACAAATAATCTATTTCTAATAGAATTATTCACATTAGGAGATAAATAATTATCTATATTAGTTATTATAATATCAGATGTAAATTCTTTAGTGTTTTCATTATTTGTTTTCTGTCTATTACCTGTTAAATATAACTCAACTGATAATTCAACTGATATATTTTTTAATTCTTGTAAAACAGAATTATATACATTTTCAGCAATAATATTTCTAGGGCATACCCATATTAATTTTTTATTAGATTTTAATGACCATAATAACCCCAATAATGTTTTACCAAAACCGGCTGGGGCTTTCATTATTGTAGTTCGATTATTTAATGATTGATTTGCGTAATCAACTTGAGAATCAAAACGAATAGAATCATAATTAATAGGTTTGCTATATACTTTAGTATCTTTATATGATAAATTGTTTATTAATTCTTCACAATAATCATCATCATACAATATTTTTTCTTGATCTGATGCTGATACAAGTCTATCAGCAGTTATAACACAAGATCTTACTAATGAATTTTTAGAATTTGTTAAACTATTTGGTTCATTTAAATAATATAATGGAGTATTGATAGATTTTTCAAAATTTATATCTTCAAATAATATATTTTCATTCATTAAAAAATTATACATTGATAAAATATTTTTTTTATCATCATCACACATATCACTTAAAATTAATGATATATTATCATTACTTATATAATTTATTTTTGGTTTAGAATGATGCCAATATATTGAATCTAAAGAATATCTATATTCATCATTATTTAAAATACATGACACAAATGCCCAACTTATTTCATGATGAAATATTGGAGAATTAATAAAAGAAATTGTTTTACTTTTTGATTTTATATAATTTTGAAAATCTAAATTACATTTACCTAAATCATGCAATAAACAAGCTATTGAAATTTGTTTTTCAAGGTCTTCATTTAATGATAACTTTTTTGATAACATCATTCCTATTTTTTTAACTGCTTTTGAATGAGTTATTAATGATATTCCACTACTATTTGATACAATTTCTTCTAATTTCATATTTTTTATTTTAATTGTGAATAAAAATAATTTTTTAATTATTTATAATATAAATCATAAATTTAATTACTGATTTATATAAATATAATAAACACATATTTAAATAGTGTCACTATTTTGTTGAGATTCCCTTACGGATTTATATAAATAATATCGAATTCGACTTCTGTGCGACCTTGTTCGTCGTTGAGACTCCCTTACGGATTTATATAAATAATATCTTCACTTAATGTAATAAATTCTAAATCATGTTGAGACTCCCTTACGGATTTATATAAATAATATCTTATCATTTTTTTCAAAAATAGAAAGAGAAGTTGAGATTCCCTTACGGATTTATATAAATAATATCTTATCATTCAGAATTATTTTTTCTTCTTTAGTTGAGACTCCCTTACGGATTTATATAAATAATATCAACTATAGAAACAATAGAAAGAGATTTATTGTTGAGACTCCCTTACAGATTTATATAAATAATATCAATATTTGTCATTTGTTTTTCTTCTATATATGTTGAGACTCCATTACGGATTTATATAAATAATATCTAAACTGTCATCTAAATGATCATTTGATTTGTTGAGACTCCCTTACGGATTTATATAAATAATATCATTATCTGAATATGCTGCAAATCATAAACTGTTAAGACTCCTTTACGGATTTATATAAATAATATCTGCATACAGAATTCACCGTTGTAATTCATTGTTGAGACTCCATTACGGATTTATATAAATAATATCTTTAACAAGTGTCTTCCCTCCTTTTCTATAGTTGAGATTCCCTTACGGATTTATATAAATAATATCTAAATACTCTGAATATTCAACTGGTAAGAAGTTGAGATTCCCTTACGGATTTATATAAATAATATCAAAATCATCTGTGAAAATTGGAGTTACACCGTTGAGACTCCCTTACGGATTTATATAAATAATATCAAATTATTTTATAACTGAATATCAATCAATGTTGAGACTCCCTTACGGATTTATATAAATAATATCTGTTGTACCTAAAACTAAAACTGTTTCTCTGTTGAGACTCCCTTACGGATTTATATAAATAATATCTAATTCTAATTCTAAATCTGTATAATCACCGTTGAGACTCCCTTACGGATTTATATAAATAATATCTTATTTGAAAATCTTTACAAGAAAATCAGGGTTGAGACTCCCTTACGGATTTATATAAATAATATCTTACCAATTAAGAAAAAGAATTGATACCTTGTTAAGACTCCCTTACGGATTTATATAAATAATATCTTATTAATAGATGTGCTGGCACCACCTTCGTTGAGACTCCCTTACGGATTTATATAAATAATATCTTTTGTATTTGAAATAATATCACTTCCTTTGTTGAGACTCCCTTACGGATTTATATAAATAATATCTTATATTACTATATTTATTAAATATGATAAGTTGAGACTCCCTTACGGATTTATATAAATAATATCTGAATCACTTTTTGTTTTACGTAGTAATTCGTTGAGACTCCCTTACGGATTTATATAAATAATATCATCAAGAACTTCGGTTGCCTTTAATTCATTGTTGAGACTCCCTTACGGATTTATATAAATAATATCCTATAACCTCCCTATTTTTTTCATCAACTGTTGAGACTCCCTTACGGATTTATATAAATAATATCATATAATCACTTCTTTTCCTGCTCTGCTTTGTTGAGACTCCCTTACGGATTTATATAAATAATATCATTGCACTAAAAATGTCATTAATAGGGTTCGTTGAGACTCCCTTACGGATTTATATAAATAATATCGCACTTTTCCCATTTTTTCTGGCTACACTTGTTGAGACTCCCTTACGGATTTATATAAATAATATCATTTCTTCTTTGAATGATTTGTAGAAATATGTTGAGACTCCCTTACGGATTTATATAAATAATATCTAGCGTATTTGATTCTAATAAGCAATATGTGTTGAGACTCCCTTACGGATTTATATAAATAATATCACCGATTAACTCTTTTCTTAATTGACTATAGTTGAGACTCCCTTACGGATTTATATAAATAATATCTAGCGTATTTAATGTAAATAAGCAATATGTGTTGAGACTCCCTTACGGATTTATATAAATAATATCAAAAGCGAATTCAACATTGACTGACGCTCGTTGAGACTCCCTTACGGATTTATATAAATAATATCGACAAATTAAATACATATATATAACATATGTTGAGACTCCCTTACGGATTTATATAAATAATATCTGATATAATTGAAAGTCAATCATTTTATTTGTTGAGACTCCCTTACGGATTTATATAAATAATATCCTGTTATGTTAGAATAAGTAATTGCACTATGTTGAGACTCCCTTACGGATTTATATAAATAATATCAAATCTATTTAAAGAGATTGAACAGCTAGAGTTGAGACTCCCTTACGGATTTATATAAATAATATCTAGCAGAACAGGATAGACATCAATTCATTGGTTGAGACTCCCTTACGGATTTATATAAATAATATCAGGATATTTATAATTAATTGATATTGAGTTATTTATAGTATATATTAATAAATAAAAATGAGTTATTAATATACGTATATCATTATATTTATTCATTTTTATCATACTAATTTATATTTATCTTTATTTTCTGTTTTATAAATTGTACCAAATCCAGAACCAGTTGATTGTCCTATACCTAAATTATAAATTTTTTCTGCCACATCAGATGAACAAAATATACTAATGTGACATTGATTAGCTTCATTTTTGACATTTTTAACCATTATTTTCTTTACTTTATGTGAAGGATGATTTATTATTTTAACATCAAAATCTTTTAAATTAATACCGTTATAAATTTTACTCAATTTTTTTATAATATGGTTTTTTACAATATATACGAAATCAGAATCATTTAAAGTTGAATAAGTATATTTCTTTTTATTAATATGCTTTCTAATAATAAATGGAGATAATGTTGCGAAATGATTCCATCCATTTATAAATTTTTCAAAGATAAAATTAATTTTATTAAATTTCATTCCCCAATTTAAATCTTGATTAGACATCACTCCACTTATTAAATCATTCAAAAATTCTTCATTTTTTGAAGTTACTACAATAATTCCTCCATTCTTAAATGATAAATGTAACTTATCTTCAGTTAGGTTTCCACCATATAAAGATGATATAGAGTAATCATTTTTAGAATCATGATATTTATTATTAACTCCAAGACATTTGTGTATATAATAATTAATATATGATTGATTCTTAATCGGTACCAATGTTTTATTTTCTGTAAATTCAATTTTTATTCTCATATTCTTCTAATTTATTAATATTAATATAACTATCTAAATCATTTTCAATCATTTCATCTTCATTTATCAAATCTTCTATCCAAACAAATCCTCCATCTAATAACGTTGCACAACCTTTTGAATTTTTAATTTTGTCAACATATTCTGATGTTAAAGGAATTATTATAGAACCACTAATTTTTGTAATATTATCAATTCCTCTAATATTTGTTAATGTAGTTTTTGGATTTTGACCAATTGTTATTGCTGATTGATTTACAATACCAATAAGAAGATTTGCAATTGGAGTTTTATTATTTTTAACTAATTTTTTACAAAAAATTGTAAAATCAGAATTATCATTATATTGTTTAATGAAATTTGCAAATTTTATTTTGCTATTATTTTTTATTTCATTATTAATATCTATAACTAATTTAGAACTACTATAATATGTAATAATCTCTTTTATTATATACATTGCAGGTTTTGATTTAACATCATAACCTAATATATTATTAAATAAATTAATCATTTCTATAAATAGATCAGTAGTTAAATAACATTCTAGATTTTCCCAATAAATAAAACTTCTTTTTTTATCTCTATAGCTATCATAAGCAAATTTATTTGTTTGTATAAACTCATTCATATAACACATTTTACCACTAGATTTATTTAAAAATCTTGTTGTATCTATTTTTATATAAGCTAAATTAGCTATATTAAATATATCTGATATAGGTTTAATTAATGTATCTCTATATGTTGGACTTGGACGTTCACCCATTAAAACATGCAGCATGTTACTTATTTGATGAACACTTATACTAGGTTTTTGATTATTAGTTGCTTTTTCAAAAAATCCAGCATCTTTAAATGACAATTTTAAAAAATATTCCATATTATTAGAATTATTTAGCTTCTTTTTGAGATTTTAATTTAGCTTCTTTTTTTTCTTTTTTATCATCTTTAGCTTTCAATTTAGCATCTATTCTTTTTTTAATTATAATAGATCTCTTATCTGACAATTCTATATCTAAAGTTTTTGCATTTTCAAAATCATATTCAGTATAAAAATTTTCATTTTCAAAATTTAAATTATCTATAACATCTTTTGTTAATTCAATCCATCCATCAGAATTATTTTTTTTATCATTAAATACGTCATATACTAATTTAATTTTAAGTTTAGACGTAACAACACTAGATCCAGATTTATAAATATTCATTTTTAGCATTTTATATAATAGATTTTTTGTTAGTTCAACAACATCTGTATTGGATAATAAAAAACCATATTCTGGTAATTCAACAACACTATTTGTAATCCTATAATATTTTAATTCCGAATTAAATGATGGTAATCTTTTTTTCAATAATTCTGAATATAAAGGAAATAAATCTGGATTGAATGCTAATCGATCTAAATTTTTAGAACAACTAATAAATTGCATTTGCATTAAATCAATATTACCATCAGTCTCATATGTTATATCTCCTACAGTTTCTTTGTTAAATAATGAAGTATCACTTATTTTTTCACCACTAACTGTCATAAGTTCTATTTTTGATTTACAATTATTTGTTTGTTCAGCGTCAATTATACATAAAACACTTTTTCTTCTAATTGTTTTATCAATCTCATCTTCATTCAATGCAAATAAATGACCTCTATTTATAATTGCAGGAGAAGCCAACATTGACACAAGTAAATAATTATTATGCAATATATTTGGAGATTGAAATGGAATATCATCAATAAAAATATTATGTCTTAAACAATTACTAGAAATTTTTATTTTATAATCATATTCACCATTACTTTTCTGATATATATTTTTTTTTGCAAATATTAAATTATTATCAGTTTCATACTTTCCACCACTAATTTCATTCCATATCCATTTTTGTCCATTACTATCACAGTTAACAACACCATTACCTTCTAATTCCATTTTAAATAAAATGTTCTTTACTTTTTTCATATTAAATAATTTTAAATTGTTTTTATAAAGTACAAAAGTAAAGTAAATATTTGGTATAACCTAATTTAATTAAAAATATTATTCAATTTTTTCAATTTAATTTTTCTAATCTCATTTTTTCTATAAAAATAAGTATATAAATATTCTTCATCACGTTTAAAAGATGAATAAGCATTTTTATCATCAGATATCAAATACTGATAATCATCATCATAATTAATAATAAAATGAACAATATAATATCTATCTTTATGATATATTGAATATGATGTTGTTAAATCTTTTTTACATAATAACTTATCTCCTACATTAAGATTCTGATTCTTCATAAATTTTTTCTAATTTAATTTTTCTTTCTTCTTGTTTAGTATAAAAATGTTCAGACATCTCTTTTATGCTAAATGAAAATGGTAATATTCTATCATTTTCATCATTAAAATAATAACAATATTCATAAGGACCGTATACTACCATAACAATATAATAATTATCAACATATAAATATTTATTTGCTCCAACTAGAAGATTTTTTTTACATAATAATTTATCTTCATCATTAATATCCTGTTTCTTCATAAAGTTTTTCTAATTTTATTTTTCTCTCCTCTTGTTTAGTATAAAAATGTTCATAAAAAAATCTAACGCTATATCTAAAAGAATAATATTTTTTTTTATCAAATTCTATATAATAACAATAATCAGTATTATTGTCAAATAATTTAATATCATAAACAATATAATATTTATTTTTATTAAAACTTGCATATAATTCATTTAAATTTTTTTTACACAATAACTTATCACCTACATTAAGATTCTGATTCTTCATAAAGTTTTTCTAATTTAATTTTTCTCTCTTCTTGTTTAGTATAAAAATGATTTAGTAATTCATTTTTATTTAAAAAATATGGATATATTCCATTAGATTCATTAAATATACAGCAGGCAAAACCTTTAAATGAATCATTCAGAATTTTATGATAAATATAATATTTACATTCTATAAAATGTGTACTATAATTAGCTATTAAATCTTTTTTACATAATATTTTATCACCTTCATTAAAATTATTCATAAAGTTTTTCTAATTTGATTTTTCTTTCTTCTTGTTTAGTATAAAAATACTGATGTAAATATGATTCACTAAAAAATGGTAATATTGTATTGAATTCTGATCTTAAATCATAAAAATATTCACTATAATCAGTTGAAAAATTTTTAATATCATCTACATAATAATATTTATCTTTAATAAATATTTTATCAATCTCCTCTTTACATAATAATCTATCTCCTACATTAATATTCTGTTTCTTCATAAAGTTTTTCTAATTTTAATTTTCTAATCTCATTTTTCATAAAAAAATGACCAACTAAATCATGTTCAGTTAAATAATATGAAAATATATTATTAGATTCACTTATATAACAGCAGTAAAAATCATTAAAAATACCACTAAACATATTATCATGAAAAATATAATAATCACCTTCTATAATATGGTTACCATAATAAGTTAAATCCTTTTTACATAATATTTTATCACCATCATTAAAATTATTCATAATTTTCTATTTTATCTAATTTTCTTTTTCTTTCTTCTTGTTTAGTATAAAAATATTCATATAAATCTTCTTCACCACAAAATAATATTAAATTATCATCATCATCAAATAAATAATAATAATAAAAATCCACACCGCTTATAGTATTAGAAATAATATAAATTGATATCATAGCATAATATTTGTCTATTTTGAAATTTTTATTTATATTAATTATATTATATTTACATAATAAATTATCTCCTACTTTAAGATTTTGATTCTTCATAAAGTTTTTCTAATTTGATTTTTCTTTCTTCTTGTTTAGTATAAAAATATTCACAAAATTCTCCGTAATATCTAAAATTAACAGGTTGATATTGTTCACATATAAGCATATAAATATAATCAGTATAATTATTATTAGTTGGAGTAATTTCACAAACATAATAATATTCAAATTCAATAAGATATGTACTTTCTGAATTAAAAAGATTTTTTTTGCATAATAATTTATCTCCTACATTAATATTCTGCTTCTTCATAAAGTTTTTCTAATTTAATTTTTCTTTCTTCTTGTTTAGTATAAAAATATTTACAAAATTCTTTTTCATCACAACATACCAATGATTCGAAATCGTCTAAATAATAGAAATAATAATCTTTACGAGCTACATTAATAATATCAATATATTTAATATAATAATATTTACCTTTTATAATATATGTAGAATTTGATAAAAAACTAATCTTACATAATAACTTATCTCCAATATTAATATTCTGCTTCTTCATTTTTTAATTTTTCTAATTTAATTTTTCGTACTTCATTTTTAGTATAAAAATAATCATCAAATTCTTCTATATAATAGAAATCTTTATTGGTATCATCTATTATATTATATTTATAATAAAGTACATCAATGTCAGCACTCAAAAGTACATCAAAGTCAGCACTCAAAATTATATATTCTACACCTTTCGTTAATGTCAGATATGATTTATTAACATCAATTTTACACAATAATTTATCTCCTATATTAAAATTTTGATTCTTCATGAAGTTTTTGTAATTTAATTTTTCTAGTTTCGTTTTTTGTGTAAAAATAAGTATAAATATCTTCATATGAACAAACAATATTCATTTTTTCATTTCCTATGGTCATATAATAATATGCATTATCAATATTAAAAAATTTATTATCAATATTAAAAAATTTAATATCATAAACAGTATAACATGAATTTAGTATATAATATTCAAAATTTGGATGAAATATACGTTTACATATTAATTCATCTCCTATATTAAGATTCTGTTCCTTCATTACCCAACTTTTTTAATTTAATATTCCTAACTTCCTTCTCAGTGTAAAAAAATTCATAAATATCTTTTTCATACTGAACTTCTACCTTTACATTATTATCATCAATTATATAAATAAAAGTATAATATTCAGTCTCAAATAAACTATCACTTATAATATATTCGTTCCCTTTATGAATAGATATCTTATGATGAATATAATCTTTTTTGCATAATAATTTATCTCCTACTTTAAAATTATGATCCTTCATTTATTTCATTTAATTTCATGCTTCTAATTTCATTTTTAGTATAAAAATAAGTATATAAATATCTTTCCATCCAAAATGAATATCGTTCATTATTATCATCAATTATATAATAAAAATATTCATTATAATCCACAAAAATATCATTAATTAATCTAATTTCATCAACAACATAATATTTACCTTTTTTAAAAAATAATAATGAAGTATTATTAGATACCAATGATTTTAAATCATTTTTGCATAATAATTTATCTCCAATATTAAGATTCTGTTTATCCATTTATTTTCTGCAATTTCTTATTTCTTAATTCTTTTTTTTCATAAAAATAATCATGAAAAAAACTTTCAGACCAAAATGAACATGATTTATTCATTTCTCCATTTATATAATAAATATAATCATCTTGTCCAAATATATGATCACATGTATTCTTATAAGCATATTTATCATCTATTATTTTTATATCAACAATAGAATAATATTTATCTTTTATAAAATGAGAAAATATTATTAATTTATCATCACTAATTAAATTTTGAAATAAATCTTTTTTACATAATAACTTATCTCCTAAATTAATATTCTTTTTCGTCATTTTTTAATTTGTTTAATTTTATTTTTCTTTCTTCTTGTTTAGTATAAAAAACATCATAAAAATCAACTTTACGTAGATATAATAAATTTTTGCTATTTTTTTCTTTTAATGAATAAAAATTACTACTATAAAATATGTTAGTATTAACTATTTCATATTCTCTATCTTTATAAAAAACTTCAGTATAATTATAATAACTATTTTTGCATAATAATTTATCTCCAATATTAATATTCTGTTTATCCATAAAGTGGTTCTAATTTTATTTTTCTATCATGAACTGTTGCTAATGTAAAGTAATTCTAAACTAATTTCATTGTTTTTCACCGAAATTAGAAACTCTGACTCCAACTGTATTCAATTTTCCATTCAATATCAAATATAATCATTTTATTCCGTATTATATGTATTTTTTAAATTTTTCTTTCATCTATTCATATTTTAATCTGTAACATTTACCACCACTCTTAAATTCTATAACATCAAATCCAATATAAGTCCTTTCATTCACTGGAATAACCTTCTTTTTAGATCTTTTAATAGTCTTAATATCCTTCATTAAATTTTTAATTTTTCAATTATTATCTTCTCAATATATCCAGAATAATTCTCAATCTCATTCTGCTCACAATATCTAACAAACATATCATAAACCCTTGGATCTATCGAAAATGAAATCTTCTTCCTTTTTTGATCATCAGGTATCTTTTTCCGCATAATATAATTTTTATCTATTATATGAAAAATAATTTAAAAAGTTATTTTAAATTTTATATAGTAAGATTTTAGTAAAAATATAGCAATTTACGACCTTAAGTTATTTATATATAGAAGAAAAATAACTAAAATATATGAAATCACCAAAGAAAAATAGAAAATTGTCGATATCTATATCACTAGACGTTAATATTATTAAACAAATAGATGATAATTTTACAAATAAATCAAAATTTTTAGAATATAGCATAATAGAAGAACTCTGTAAAGATCTAAAATTTAAAGATGAACTAAAAAATAAACATATTATACTATGAAATTAAAATGGACTTATGAAAAATGTAAAGAAGAAGCTTTGAAATATAATACAAGAGGTAGCTTTAGTTTAAATTCTGGCTCTGCGTATTTCGCATCTGCAAAAAATAAATGGTTAGACGATATTTGTTCACATATGATTAAATTAAAACATCATGAAGATTATTGGACAAAAGAAATATGTTTAGAACTAGCATTAAAATGTAAAAATAGAAAAGAATTTGGTGAAAAATATTATGCTGCTCATAACGTTTCTATAAAAAATAACTGGATAGATGAAATTTGTTCTCATATGATACAACCTAACGATTTTTTAAGATGTATATATTCTTATGAATTTAGTGATAAGAATGTATATGTTGGCTTGACATATAATTTAAAAAATAGAAATAGTAGACATTTCAATGAATATAATAATAGTATTGTATATAAATATTTTAAAGAATTTAAATTAAATCCAACACTTATTCAATTAACAGATTATTTAAATATTAGTGATGCAAAAATTATGGAAGAAACACATTTAGAAATATATAAAAAAAAATGGTTGGATTATTTTAAATACAGCGAAAACAGGAAGTTTAGGAGGAATTACTTTAATATGGACAAAAGAAAAATGTCAAGAAGTTGCATTACAATGCAAAACTAAAAGTGAATTTTACTTAAAATATGCAAGTGCTGCTGGATCAGCATTAAAAAATGGTTGGATTGATGATATATGTTCACACATGGAAAATAAAACAAAACCTAAAGGTTATTGGAATTATGAAAATTGTTTGAATGAAACAATAAAAATAAATAATAAAAAATTATTAAATAGTTCTGGCGCTTATAAATCAATGATTAGAAATAATTGGAAAGATAAGATTTATGATTATATGAATTGGAATAAACAATAATAATATTTTTATATACAATAAATAAAATTACAATTAAATGATTCAAATAGACGACAAAAAAATATTTTTTCCTCTCAAATACGAACCAAAATCTTACCAAATTGATGGACTAAATTTTATTAAAAATAGTATATTGACAGGTAAACGTTTTATTTTAGAAAATTTGCCGACTGGGGTTGGTAAGTCATTCATGGTCATAATGCTAGCCAATTGGTATAAAGGATTCGTGAATCCAGATGCCAAATTTGATATTCTTACAGCATCGAAGGTACTTCAAGGCCAGTATATCAGAGATTTTCCGTTCATAAATGATTATAGAGGCAAATCTAACTATTATTGTAAAGATTTTGATTGTGATTGCGGTACAGCTAAAGAACTCTGTGCTATAATGAAAAAACATTGTGATCAATGTCCATATGACATTGCTAAAAATTCCTGGATATCTGGAGATATAGGTTTGAGTAATTTTCATCTATTTGATACATTATCATTATTTCAACCTGATATTTTAAAAAGAAGAGATGGTAATGTACTTATAATTGATGAGTGTCAATCATTCGAAGAAACCTTCTCATCCTATCTTTCCTCAAAATTAAGTTCAAAAACTTTAAAAAGATGTGGATTTGGATTAAAAGAAATTGAAGAGATTGATAGCAAATATATTTCAAAAATTAAATTTTTAGATAAATATTTAGAATTTTTAGAAAGAAAGTTAATACCAATGTTAGAGAAAAAAAGAACTCAATTTGAATCTGATATTGCTGGATCATCAAAATCAAAACAAAAAGTAGAGTTATCTAAATATTTACAAAATATTGATAGTAAACTATTATCGTTTAAACATTTATTTGATTCACATAAAAATGATCCAGATAATGTAGTTCTTGATATCAATAAAAATAAGAGTGAAAAAAATTATAGTGGGATAGAGTTGGTAACTGAACATATTTTCGTTTATGAGTACCTAAATCAATATGTATGGTCTAAATACGATCATATAATTTTTATGTCTGCTTCTGTACTCGATTCTAAAATGTTTAGTTTCATTAATGGATTAGATGAAGAATTAACAAGTTATCATGAAATGGATTCTCCTTTTGAATTAAAAAATCATCCTATATTTTATATGAAACTTGGTAAAATGTCTTTTTATAGTAAAGAAGAGACTTTTAAGAATCAGATACCTTGGATAAAAAAAATATTAGCTAAATATAAAAACAAAAAAGGAATAATTCACACATCAAATTATGAAATAACAGAATGGTTAAAAGAAAATATTATGGATGAAAGGTTATTATTTCACACTACTGAAGATAGAAATGAAATTCTTGAAAAACATTTAACAAGTACAGCTCCAACAGTTTTAGTAAGTCCATCTATGATGGAAGGAATTTCTTTAGATGATGAATTAGCTCGTTTTCAAATAGTGTTAAAAATATCATTCGCAAATTTGGGTAGTAAAAAAATTAAAGCAAGACAAAAAATGATGCCTGAATGGTATAGCTGGAATGCATGTGTTCAAACAATACAAGAAGTAGGTAGAGGAATTCGTAGTGAAACAGATTACTGCGATACGTTTATATTAGACTCAAACTTTTCAGATTTATTAAAATATAATTCTAATATATTACCTAAGCACTTTACAGATTCTATAAAAGTTTTAAAAACATAATTAATAATAATGAATAATAGTTCATTATTTTTCATTATCTTTATATAATATGAAAGAGATAGAAGAATGGTTTTATGATTGTAAATTTATTTATTTTAGTTTCAATTTAGATATTGAGCCTACAAATAAAATAAATGAATTTAGAATAATAGCAGAATCTGAAATACCTAAGATACCAAATAAATATATATCTGGATTTTATGGATATGTAGAAAAAGGAATATCATATTGTTGGTTAGATTTAATAAATTGTAACATTATCATGACTGATTATGATCATAGTATTATACCATCTGTATTTGAGTTTAATAGAACTGATTGGATTAAGAATAAAAGAAAGAAAAAATTAGAAAATATAATTAATAATGTATAAAGTTGGCGATAAAGTTTTTTGCATAAAGGACTGTTACAGAGAGTTTGATAAACTATTGATTTTTAAAAAAAATTATTCATATTTTATTTACGAGAAAAAAGATTATAATAATATTATTGTAATAAAATACACTAATGATGGTTATGGTTGTGATGGTGATGGTTGGTATTCATTTTGGTTCACCCCAAGAATGGAAGATTATGATTTTGATACATATTTTTGTGATTTAAAAGAATTTAGAAAAAATAAATTAGAAAAAATAATTAAAGAATGTTAGTAATTACAAAAGAAGAGATAAAGTTTACTGTAAGAAAAATACAGAAAAAAAAAAATAAAAAAAAATATTAGAACATGAAAAATAAAGAAGAAATATTAATTTGTAGTTGTCATTCAACTGATCATCAACTTATATTTTTATATGAAGAAGATATAACAGAATCAGGTAAAATTGATCCTATATGTTATGCTCATGTATTATTAAATAGAAGATCATTTTGGAATAGATTAAAATATGGTATTAAATATATTTTTGGTTATAGATGTAGGTATGGCGCATTTGATGAATTTATTTTTAAACCTGAAGATGCTTATAAAATTCAAAGATTAGCTAATTATTTAAAAAGTGAGTTAGAAAATGCGTCCAAAGATTAATGAATATTATTATTGCAAGAAAGCAATGAAATTTTTATTTAATAATGACTATTTTGAAAAAGGAAAACATTATAAAGTTTCAGATCGTCATCATGGTGACGTAGTTATAATTTCTAATATTGGTGAAATGGTGTTCTCATTAGAGAATCATATGAGTTATTTGTATTTTTATGAATATTTTGGAACTATTAAAGAAGAAAGAAAAGAAAAATTAAATAAGTTATTAAATGCATCCTAAGATTAATGAATTATATTTTTGTAAAAAGACATTAAATACAACTCTTAATAATTTTCCTGAATTAGAAAAAGGAAAATATTATAAATTAACTCATATATATGATAGTGTTATTACAATTATACTTAATGATAAAATTAGTGAAATATCATTTTCATTAGATGATGAATATGATGAATATAGTGTTTATTTTTATTTTTATGAATATTTTGGAGATAATCAAGATGCAAGAAAATATAAATTAAATAAGTTATTAAATGATAATGTATAAATTTTTAGATGTTGAATGTAAGATTGATTTTGATTCTTTTTTATCTATAGATTCCGTAACAGGTAGATTATATAAAAAAGATTTTGAGTCATTTTATTCTTTATATGAGTACATTGAATTCAATTTGAAGGATATTACTCATATATTATTTGATGACTATGAGTACTACTTAAATCATGGTAAACTTCATAATTTGTATGGTCCTGCTATGATAAAATATAATGTTACTAGTGAATTTAGTCCAACTCAATTTAATATTAATAAATTTTATATTGATGGTAAATTAGTAGTTGATGATATAATGAGTACAAAAGGTTGTCGTAAATTAGAATTCTTTAAGTCAAGAGAAATTTTTTTCTATAAAGAGTTAACAAATAAAAAATCAGGACGAGATGAACTAACTGGAATTTTTTACAGAAGAAAAGAAGGAATTGATTATGAAAAAACTATCATAAATCTTAATGATAGAATTAGAATTGATCAAAGAAAATTAAAATTAATATCATTAAAAAATGTCAATATTTAATTTAAATAAATTATTAGACTTTCCAGATAATCCTATTGAAGTGTATTTATGATATAAACAAAAAAGTCAGTTTAAAAACTGACTTTTTTAATATTTTGTCAGTTTGTAAACTGACTTTTTATATTATAAACTATCTTTTTTATTTTTAACAATAGGTACAAAAAACTTATGATGCTTTACAGGTCTTATAGTATCATATACAGGAATTGTATCATAAATTATCTGTTTAACAATTGGAATTACAGGTTTTTCTGCTGCTTCTTTTGCTTCAACTTCTGCTTTATGTTTATCTTCAATTTTATTATAAGAAAATATAACAAAAGATATAATAATAACAGCAGCAAAAAATACAACTGCAGAATAAAAAATTAATCCTATATAATATAAAGATTTGAATTTATTTTTATTAATTTTTTTCATTTTTTAGTTATTTTTGATGTTATTAATTTCATTATTTTTTCTTTCTTGTTCGATTAAATCAGTTTGAACGATATTAGCATAAATCATTTTGAATGAATTTTTAACTTTATTATCAATTTCTTTTTCTTTTTCATTTTCAATTTCTTCTTTTTTAATATCAAATATTTCAAGAAGATATAAATATTTTTTATCTGAAATAATAATTGGTGGATATGCAGTTTCTTTATGGTAAACAAGAACTTGCATATTTCTAATAATAATATATGTTCCAGTTATTTTATTGTCTATAATTCTTTTAAGTGTTTTTGAAGTCATTGATAATACTGAATCATTATCTCTAATAAGTCGTCTACATAGACTTACTACTTCATTTTCACTATTATTTACTTTATTAATCTTATTATCACTAATTGTAAAAAACCTAATAAGTTTAATTGCAAATTTTTGTGTGTCACGACGAAATTTTTGTTTCTTGACTTTAAAATAAGATTTCTTAATTTCAATTCTTTCTGTTAATTTCATATTAATGTTTTTTTAATGAATAATTTTTACACTACAAAGATATATATAATAACTGATATAAAAAAGTTAATAATAATTAATCAACTATATTTAGTTTTTTATGATTACAAAAGTAGATATTTTTATTTTAATAAAAAAATTATTTAATATTTTTTATAAATTATAAACAGTTATAGCATAATATATCAAAACAAATCATAACAATAATAATATATAATTACAAATATAATGATTGAATATGATTGATTTTAAATATAGAGAATATTATGATGAAAAATGCATAAAATTAATTGAATCTATAGGCTATAAAAATAAAACAAATAATTTCATGCTATTTGAACAAGATGGCTATATTAATATAAATTTTTATATAATAAATGATTGGGATAAAATAATTTCATTTAATAGGTACTACCAAATAACAAATGAAATTAAAGTCTATACAAAAGAATTTTTTAATTTTGAAGATTTTAAAAAATTTATAATTGAATATCATATAAAAATATTTAGAAAATTAAAATTAAAAAATTTGATATGAATGATCATTTAGAAAAAGATTATATAGATGATGATTTTAAAAATAAATATAATAGAGAAATAATAAAATCAAAAATATTAAATAATATATTTAAACAAGAAATTAATCAAGATATAATTTAAAAAATATTTAATATATACAGATATGAAGCACTTAAAATTTTTTGAATTAGATCAATACACAGAGAAAGAAATTAAGCAGTATAAAATGTCATATTCTCAAGCAGGTAAAGCTTGGAAATCTTTATGGTATGATTGTTATTCTTGGAAATCTTTATGGTATGAACATAATTTTTTTCATCCAGCTCAAAAATTTTTTAAAATAAAAATATCATTGAATTATGATAAAGATGAAGATCTTGGATATTTTGAAATTTTAAAATATAGTAAAGAAAATAAATCATATACTAATCTTGGAGGTAAATTTTTTAGAGGTACACCTGAAGATAGAATGAATTTTATAAAATGGTTAGATGAACTTAATTTAATAAATAAAAATAGAGATATTTAAATCTCTCTATTTTTAATATTCTTAACTAAAACAAACAAGTCCATTATCTGATGCTACTCTAAATGCTTCTTTAAATTTAGAATAAATATCATAAAAATAATCTCCTTGACTAATTGCTACTTTATCAAATTCAACAAAATCTTCATATAGTTTTTTTGATATTTCAGGTCCTATAACGCCTTCACAATCACTGAATATTATAATTTCATAAAAAGATTTAGCTACATATTTTTCTCCTGAATTAATTTCATCTAATTTAATTTTTCTAATATTTGTATCAAAATCATTAAATACATCTTGCATACTAATATATCCTAGCATTTCTAATAAATTCTTTCTCCAAACACCATAACCTGAACATGATCCAACATGAAAAGAGTCACTTTCAGATTCATCTGTTTCATGATAACATTGACCATTTTTTAATGAACCTAATTGATATATGAAATATTTATGATTTTCAATATAATTATCGTCATCATCGTCATTACTTTCTGATATTTTAATTTTACTATAATATGATATATCTAAACCCATTTTTATTATTTTTTAATATTTTTTAATTTTTCTTTTCTAACTAATTTAATTGGTAAACAATTATTATATTTCAACATATCAGCTTCTTTTTTTCTTATTATTTCATCTTTTTCATACTTCAAAATAAGTTTTTTGTATTTATATAATACTTCACGTGATGGAGAATCGTTTCTCCAATCAATTGTATTACCATTATGAAATGAGGTAACTAAAATATAGTAATTTGTAGTATTTTATTAGATTTGTTGGGTAACAATTCTAACTTTACTTTTACAATTTCCTAAGTGATAGTCTATTAACACATCATCTTTTAATAACATGTTCCGATACTTCAGTTGGTTGGTCTTTCTATATAATTGAATCCAATTATCCTGTGTTGTGTTGATATTCTCACCAAGTAGATAAAACAATTTCTCTTGATTTATTAAATTCATACACGGGTATATAGAACTACCTTTTTTAAATTTATTCATCCCTCTACTGCCAATTTCAATGCTAGATGAAATTGGGTCAAAGAAGGTATGTATCATATTTCCGATAAAACTACTATAAGCAGCGTTTACCTCTATTTTATTTAAGCCATTTTCATTACAATATTTAGTAATCAAGTTGGTCGTTAAAGTTCGATGCCATAGATTTTTAGTTTGTTTATTTAACTCTTTACCTACTGTATCTTTTGATTGTTTATCTTTAAAATCAAGATCTTCCATCACAAAATTATACACTCTGAAGTGCTTACACATCATGAATATTTGTTTCCAGACTTCTTTTATTTCATGTTTTCTTTTATCATTTTGTTTAACTTGTTTCTTGTCTGAAGAGCTTAAACTTAATTTCGTACTTAACTCAGATAAAATAAAGCACTGAACATGAATTAATTTCTGCTCATCATTAATGTCATCAAATATACTTAAACCGATAAACTTTGGATTTAAATCAACCGCCATGTAACGATTTGATAGCTTACCTACTTTTTTTCTATCATTTTGTTCATTCTTATGCTTTATATAAATTTCCTTTTTACTTTCTTTGCTTAACGCAAGTAACTGTTCTTTCTTGCAGTCCAATTGATTGAATTCATAACCATTTAATAACTCTTCGTCATAAGATAAATGAATATATTCGTTTGATAATCTTATGGTCACTGGCATTAAATTCAGGTTAGACATTTCTTGAATTTTAATTAATTTATTTTTTTGTTTTTTGCCGTTAGTTTTAAAAGTGATATCAATTTTAAAATCTCTTGATGGTTTGAAAGTGATTTTATTATTAATTAGATCGAAATCAATTTTTCTGTTACCTTTTTCACAGGCACGTCCGATTAAATAAATTCCTAATTTACGTTTTGATGTGAACTCTAATTTCTTGAGCCCTAACCTTTCTATTAATTCTTTCTTATATTCAAGAAATTTCTTGTAATCTGTTGATTTAATATCAATCTTTGTTAGCTGTAGCTCAGTTTTATAAATATTTAAATGTAATTTCGTGATTTCACGTTGTAGTGCTTTACCACCAAATGTAATATTATTGTTTATATTTCGTTTAATTCTTGCTAGATTATTTATTAAATTATATTTTTTACGTTTTTCCTTTTTTGTTTTGAATTCGTTATTATCAAGACATTTCTGAATATCAATTATCTTTTTTGATTTCTTTTCTTTGGTTGCTTCGTGCTGTTTAAGTTTTGTTTTCACATCAGAAATACAACAATCAAACATGGATTTGTCTAACACAGAATTATTTAATAGTGATTTTATATAATCATCATCAATTAAATCAAAATGATTATAAAGAGTATAAAACAAACCAGTGTAGTCAGAACAATATTGATCTATTATCTCTGCTTGTAAGCACTCTTTTATTTTTAATTTAATAGTTAACATTTATTTAAATCGTTTATTTGGTAGAATCAAAATTTAATAGTATATTTGTACTATATAATAAAATTATTATATCAGTTTTTATCATAAAAGTTTATATATTATATTAAAACTGATAGCTATTAACTATGACATTTCACCTTTGCTCATCCATATATACCATCTATTATAATCTTTAACAGTAAAATGAATATTATCATCACAAATCAAAAATTTTAATATTGAATTATCATAAAATAATATTGTAGCATAATAATTATCTACATTAATAGATGAAATTTTAACATTTTCTAAATATACAAGTAAAATATCTAACAAAGGATAATAATCATATTTTATATGATTATGCCATAAAAACCCGTAATATATTTTTTTTAATAACTTATTCATTATTTTTTAATATTTTTTAATTTTTGTTTTCTAAGTAATTTAATAGGTAAGCAATCAGAAAAATCTTCAATTTCTACATTATCTATTTTATGATTTTTAGATTTTTCATGATTTAGAATTAATTTTTTATATTTATAATAAACTTCACAAGATGGTTGTTTTTTATTCCATTTCATTATTCTTCCATTACTAAATTTCATTGTTCCATAAGCCATCCAAGCATTCCATCTAGAATTCCAAAAAGTTAATACTGAATTATCAGAGAAAGTTATTACACAATTACCTATTATAATTTCAATATTAATAATTTTAACATTTTCTAAATATACAACTAAAATATCTAATGCATGATAGGTATCATACAATTTCATAGGAGTATATAAAAAGTAATAAAAATTCTTAAATATTTTTAAAATATTTTTTATTATTTTATTTAACATATTCATATATAATTATTTAAGAAATAACCAGACAAACAGATAAAAAACTCCAATAATAACAACCCACCTAAGAATAATTGAAAATAATGCTGAAAGAGGATCAGCAAACCAATAAAGTATTTTAATTACGCCATAAACAATCAATGGTAGAAATAACTTTAAAGGATTATAATCACTACCTTTTCCTATCCAAGATAGAATACCAATAGCATTAATATTAAAATACCATAAAAACACAAACAAAATTTGAACGACAATTAATGTCATGTAAAAATACCTAGTTATCTCTTTCATGATTTTATAATTTTAAATTGTATCACAACATATTAAATTTTCAAATAGTACATCATCAAAAAAAGAATCATCAGTTTTTATATGACAAATACCAGAATTATTAATCAATTCTCTTGTATTATTTATTTGTTTTTCTACTTTTTCTTTTAAATTACATATTTTATTAGCATCTTCAATAATTTCATTTAATTGCATAATAAATTCTTCAATAACCAAATTAAATTGACACAAATCAAAACATTTATCTATAGATAAATTAATCCAACAGTTTGAAATTGAAACACCATCTTCTATTTGAATATAAAGAGTAGTCTTTCTTAATGCTATTTCAAATAATCCGCATTCATAACTAAATTTAAGTTTTCTTAAAGTTAACTCATGACTAATTAAATTAATTTCAGTTATCATTTTTAATTTTAATGCTCTTTCTTCTTTATTTTTCATAAGTTATTGAATATTCAAGTTTTTAATTAATACAAAGATAATAATAATTTTTGTATAACAAAAATTCATCACTAAATAATGATGAATTTTATGCTTTTTTATTTAAAGAAGAAGAAATCACAACGTCTATTAATTCTATACATCATTTTTGGAGTATCAATTTTACCTAATCCATTTATGATAATATGATCCTCTGAAATTTTATATGTATTTACTAATTCATTTTTAACCATATTAACTCTATTCATGCTTAATTTATCATTATAAGGTACATTACCAATATAATCACAATATCCTCTTATTTCAACATTATAATCTGGATATTTTCTCATTATAAACGCAACATGTTTAATAATATTTAATGCAGTATTATCTAAATTATATTTATCGAAATCAAAATAAATACTTGGAATTTTATTAACAAATTCATCATTTATACCATTATTATTTGCATATGTAGTACTATCATTACAAGTTTTACACCCATTATAAATAGTATTTGTATTTGTATTATAATTATTAGTTATATTAACTGTTGTACCACAACAAGGTTTATCATAATCTGAATACTTTTCTAATTTTTTATTAATTTCTATAGATTTAGATTCTTTTGATTTAAATTTATAACGAGCATAGAGTGTAAATACATCAATATTATCATTAGAATTGCTATCATATCCACCACTACTATAATGTTTTACTCCTTCAGGTGTACTAAAAGCTAAAACTATACCTTCTAAATTATCTTTATTATTAGTTCTATAATGTATTTTTCCTCCTATACTTATATTATTATATAAACTATATTCAGCATAAAATGTAATAGGAATAGTGAATGCATTACCATAATCAGGAATTGCTTTAGATGTAACATCAGGCTTTATGATATTTTGATTAAATGTATAATTTGCATAACCAATTCCAATTGATCCATTAAAAGAAAATTTAGAATTTGACATTGGAAAAATCATTTTTGTAAAATTAATAGTGGCATTAAAATCACCTGTATTATAATTAGTTTCAAATGATGCATAATGATTTTCACCTTTTAACGGTAAATGATAATAATTAACTGATAATCCCCAAATTGGAGTGAGAGTATACTCAATAAGACCTCCAACTGTTATTTGTCTTACTGATCCAGGAAAAATACTTGTGATATCTTGAGTTACATCACCATCGAAATAATTTACTCCAATTTCACCTACAATTGAAAATTTATGATTATCATTTTCTGAAAATATAGAAAAAGAAATCATCAAAAAAATAAATAATAATAGTTTTTTCATAATAATTCTTTTAAATGTTTTAGTTTTTTATGTTTAAGATATAATACATATATAAATATAAGAGAAAATAACTCTAATATAGGTATATCACCAACTGGAACAGAAGATGGAGGACATGGTTCAGATACCCATTCATCATAAGGAGGAATCCATACTTCATGCCAACCACATTTATCATATTCCCATTCGTAATATCCATCATGATGTACCCAATGTCCACAACCAGTTGGCGGAGTAGTACATTTTTGTGATGAACTACCACTATTTGATAAACTACTATTTGATGAACTACTATTTGACAAATCAGTAGTAGTAGCTATTGCTGTTAAATTATTATCTAATTTAGAACTTGATGCTTTTTTAGAATTATATAAATCAAATGATGGAATTAATATATCTGAATGATCATTCATATTATTATGAGAATATAATACATCATTATAATCAGAAGAACTCAATGATGACGGATTATCATTATTTACTGATATAACCTTATATGATTCATCAGATGGTATACTGATGTTAGGTTCATCACTTTCATCAGAAATATTATTATCTGTACTACTTGATAAAATATTAAGTTTTTTATCACTATACGAAGATGATTTATCAATTTCACTAAAATTGTAATCTGATGTAGAAATGTTAGAATATAATTTAGTATATGGTTTAACATTTATATAGATTAAAAATATAATAACTGAAATCGAAATTACTAAAAATAATATTTCTTTATTTTTCATACTTATACAATTTTAATATTTATGTGCAAAGATAATATATTTATTGTTATTTACCAAATTTATTTTAAAATTTTAATAATTTATCAAATTCAGCATATTTTTTATTCATTATCATAATATAATTATGTTCCTTTTTAGAATATTCTTCCTTTGCTTTGCATTGTTCTAAATGCACATTATACCAATATGACGATTTTATTTCAATTATTAAATCATAATCAGGTAAATAAAAATCAGAATGATATATTCTTGTTTGACCTAAATAATTATATTTTAAAGATAATCCATTCTCTATTTTAATTATATCTTTGTATTTTAATACAAAATCATTTTCATAAGAACCTTGACAAAATAAATCATCAAAATAAGTTAACTTAAATCCATTATTTTTATGTTTATTAAAATAATCTTGATTTTGAGAAGGATAATCAAAACCATAATTTTTAAAATTTGTTTTTCTTATTTTATCTTTAACTGATTCACATTGAGTAGGATATTCTACTCCTAAATTTTTTAAATTCGTTTCTCTTATTTTATCTTTAATTTCTTCATTTTGAAAAACATTTTTACATCCATATCTTATTAAATTAGTATTATCTACTTTGATTTTAATTTCTTCATTTTGATGTGGATTTTCAACTCCATATCTTTCTAAATTTGTATTTTTCATTTTTTCTTTTATATCTTCTAATTGAAATACATTATCTACTCCATATTTTTCTTGTGTAGCCAACAATCTTTTTTGTTTCATGCACTTAACATCATTACAACATGTTGTCGATTTTCCATTTTTTGTTTTATTATTATAATTATTATAATTATTATAGTTAATTTTAAATATTTTACCACAATAATCACATTTAACATCTATAATAGCATGACTGCCTAATGTTAAGTTTTTTACTGGATAATTTATTATATCACCTATTTTGCATTTAGTATCACTATAAATTCTTAAATTATTTTTTGTTATTTTAATTTCAACATATTTTGATATTATCATTCATTTTAATTATTTTTAGTCGGACTTTATTTTATTTATATATAAAAATAAAAAGGTCATAAATGGAAAAAAAAGTAAAAATATTAACAGTTAAACATTATTTTAATTTAAGCACAGAAATTAGTTATAAATTTGAAAAATATATTAAAGATAATGTTATAAGTAAACCTAAATTACTAGAAAAATTAGTAATTAATTATCTTAAAGAGAATAATATTATAGAATAATTTAAATAAACTATTACTCAATTAAATTATATAAAAACATAAAAACAATCAATTAAATGAACAAATTTAAAGTTTTAGTTCTTGACTCAGACTGTGATGGTGTTGGATACGCAAGATTGCTTTCACCATATTCATGTTTTAATGATCCTGATATTCAAGTAGATATAAGATTATTTATGGATAGTACATTACCATTATTTAATGAAAATTTTCTAAGTCAATATAAAATAATAGTATTTAATAAACCAATTCCTTTTCCTGAACCAAAAGCTAAAGAAGTTTTTGATGCAATTATAAAAAAGCATAATATAAAAAAAGTTTTTGATCTAGATGATTATTGGATTTTATCCAATGATCATCCGAATTACAGAATGTGGAAACAAAATAATTCTCAATCAATAATTGAGAATCAAATTCGTGAAGCAGATGCAATAACTACAACAACAGAATTATTAGCAGATAAAATTATAGAATTTAACACTAATATATTAATTGCTCCAAATTCAGTAAATTTAAAAGAACACCAATGGTGTTCAAATAAAAAACCTTCAGATAAAATTAGATTTTTATGGGGTGGTGGAATAACTCACTTGGTAGATTTAAGATTATTAAAAACATCATTTGAAAAATTAGATAAATATTTTTTACAAAAAGCTCAAATGGTAATGTGCGGATTCGATTTACGAATGGCTACTCCGAATGGTATAATTAAAGATAATATAAATAGAAGTCCTTGGACATTTTTTGAATCAATTTTTACAAATAATTTCAGATATATTTTAAACGGTAAATATAATGCTTGGCTTAGACAAGGTGATGATAAAGGTCGAGATAATTACGGAGTAAATGAAGAATTTAAAGATGAATTTTATCAGAGAAGGTGGACAAAACCAATATTGCTTTTTGGTACTATGTATAATGAAGCAGATGTAGTATTAGCACCTTTAAAGTCTCACAATTCTTTTAATATGGTAAAGAGTCAATTAAAAGTAATTGAGGCTGGAGCGCATCATTGCCCGATTATATGTAGTAATTATGGACCTTATACTATAGATGATATTGAAGGTAAGATTGATGGTAAACAAAAAGGTTTTTTAGTTGATGAAGATACTGATAGTTCATTACGTTGGAAAGAAATTATGCAATATTATGTTGAAAATCCTGATAAAGTTAAAGAGCATGGTGAAAATTTATTTGAATATGTAAGAGATAATTATGAAATTGGTATTACAAATCAAAAAAGATCTGAATTATTTAAAAAATTAATAGAATAATTATGATAAAAGCAATATTTGTAAGAGGAGATTATGGAAAACAAAGTGATCTGGAAGAATTAAATAGAGAGTTAAAAGAATGCAAATCTATAATTAAAGAAATGTCAACTGGATATGGAACAGTTTTAATAGTTGATATTTTTTCAAGAAAAGAAAAATTAGAAAAATTAAATGAAATATCAAATAAAAAATAATTAAAAAATATGTTAAAAGCAATTTATATAGGATATGATGCTAAGCAAAAAATTAATGATATAAATAGAGAATTAAAAGATTGTAAATCTATAATAGAAAAGATTTCGACTGGAGATGGTCAAACTATTTTAATTGTTGATACGGTCACAAGAAAAGATAAATTAGAAAAATTAAATGAAATATCGAATGAAAAATGAACTAATAATAATAGTATATAAAATAAATATATCAGGGTTAACAAGACAGCAAGCAGAAGAGATGATAATGAGTTATATTGAATCTGGTAATTTATCATCAGATGAAGAATTAAAAGAAAATTATACTATACGTGAACTGTATTTACCGATACAAACAGGAGATAATAATATTGAAGTTATTTATCCAATAGCTGGAAATACATATTCTAATAATTTTTATGATATAGTAAATGATATTAATAAAATAATAAAAGATATACACTATGATGACGTTAAACCATATTGGAATAAATTATTAAGGGAATTAAAAATAAGAATATTAGAAGATAAAGATGAATAAACAGATAATATAAAAAATATTAAAATGAGCAAATTAATGAAATGGTCAGGATCGAAAGATTCCCAAGCAAAAAATATAATAAATTATTTTCCTAAAAAAATAGACACATACAGAGAGCCATTTTTAGGAGGAGGATCTGTATTTTTAAAATTATTAGAAAGTGATATTGAGGTCAATAGTTACTATTTATCTGATATTAATAAGGAATTAATAGGTATTTATCAATTAATAATGAATGATCCTGATTTACTTATAGATACATATAATAATCATTATAAGGAATTTAATATAGATGATGATATACAGCATAGAAAAGAATATTTTAATGAAATAAGAAATAATTTTAATGAAAATAAAAAGTCAGAAGATTTCTATTTTATTATGAGGACTGTAACTTCTGGATTACCAAGATGGAATCAAAGTGGTAAGTTTAATTCCAGTTGTCATTTCACAAGAAGTGGAATGATGCCAGAATCTGTTGATAAAATTATAAAAAAATATAACAAATTATTCAATTCTAAAAATATTATATTTTCACAAGAAAGTTATGAAAATATAAAATCAAATGAAAATGATATAATTTATATGGATCCGCCTTATCAAAATACCAAAGGTATGTATTATGGTGGATTTAATTCTGAAAAATTTATAAATTGGTTAGATTTATTATCATCCAAATGGATTTTATCATATAATGGAAAAATAAATGATGATAAAATAGAACATTTTGGACCAAATAATTATAAACGGCATGAATATTTAATATCTGGAAATTCTTCATTTAGAAGAATAAAAGAAGCAAGTAATGATACAATAATTAGTGAATCTCTTTATTTAAATTTTTAAAAAATAATAAATAATATGAAAACAAATGAAAGAGTAGAACCAAAAAAATTAACTGATAATGAAATTGATGATTTAAATAATTATTCTACTTATCAAATAAGTGAAATATCATTATTTATATATGAAGAATATCTTAAAGAAAATTTAAAAAATAATGAAAATGAAAATGAATAAAGCAGATAAATATTACATTGAAAATTTAAACAGAATAAAAAATGAAGGTTCTTTTGATGAAAATCCAAGGCCAAGATATAAAGATGGTACTGAGGCATATACAAAATTTATAACTCAAGTATTTGAAGAATATGACATTTCAAAAGGTGAGTTTCCAATTCCAACACTGAGAAATACAGCTATAAAAACTGGAATAAAAGAGATTTTCTGGATATATCAAAAACAAACAAATTCATTAGATGTGGCACATGAGCTTGGAGTCACTTGGTGGGATGAATGGAATGTCGGTGATTTAACAATTGGATCCAGGTACGGTTATACTATTAAGAAATATAATTTAATGAATAAATTATTAGATGGATTAAAAAATGATCCATTTGGTAGGCGTCATATAATTAACATGTATCAATATGAAGATTTTGATGAACCAAAAGGATTATATCCTTGTGCATATGAAACATTGTGGTCAGTTAGAAAAGTAAACAATGAATATTATTTAGATATGACATTAACGCAAAGATCAAATGATTATTTAACTTCAGGATTTATTAACAAAATTCAGTATGTGGCATTTCAAATGATGATTGCTGGACATCTTGGATATAAAGTTGGTAAGTTTTGCCATTTAATGCAAAACTTACATGTTTATGATAGGCATTTTGATGCTTTAGAAGAATTATTACAAAGAACTCCATTAGATACACAGTCAAAATTAATATTAAAAGAGAATAAAAACTTTTATGATTATAATATTAATGATTTTGAAATTACTGGAATAGAAGGAATTGAAAAAATTAAATCTCCTTTGGAATTAGCGATTTAAAAATTATAAATATAAAATATGATAGAAACATATAATGAATATGTAGAACTAATAAAAGAAGGACTAATTAGAACTCATAATATAATAACATATGAAGGTAGTTTAGAAAGAGAGTTATATTTAATTGGGATTAAATTTGAAATAAAAATTTACAATAAATTAAAATTTGATCTATCATTATATAAAACTAATATTATTGATAATGATTATCTTGAATATATTGTTAATTATATTGAAAAACAATTAGGATATTATCCTTCATATATAACAGTTGAAAATAATATTGGTAAAAATGGGTTTAAATTTGATAAAAAGTATTTATCAAATAAATATAAATCAATTAAGATAAATTTTGAAGCTAAGTACGATGATGGATTTTATAAAAATATTATAAAAGTTCCTAAAATTGCATATCACTTATCACCAGTTGATAATGAAGATAAAATAAATAAAAATGGATTATGCGTAAAGGCATATAATAGAAAAGGTGAACATCCTGAAAGAATATATTTATTTGCTGATATTAATGAATATGATGATTTATTAAATTCGCTTAAAATTGATGATAAATTAAAAGGTATAAATAAAAATTATAATTTATATGAGGTTGAAATGAGTGATAAAAATATTATACATACTGATCCTAATTACAGTAACGGTTTTTATACCTATGATAGTTTTAATCCAAAATTTTTAAAAATAATAAAAACATAATATTTAATTAATGATAGATAATTATAAAGAATATGTAGAATTAATCAAAGAAGGATTAATCAGAACTCATAATATAATTAATTGTGAAAGTAGTTTAGAAAGAGAATTATATTTAATTGGATTTAAATTTAAAATAAAAATTTATAGTAAATTAAAATTTGATCTTACATTATTAAATACTAATAATTTTGATTTCGTTGATTTTGAATATATTATTGATTATATTGAAGATCAATTAGGTTATTTTTCATCATATATAACAGTTGAAAATAATATTGGTAAAAATGGGTTTAAATTTGATAAAAAGTATTTATCAAATAAATATAAATCAATTAAAATTATATTTGAAGCTAAATATGATGATGGTTTTTATAAAAATGATATAAAGGTTCCTAATGTTGCATATCATTTATCTCCAGTTAATAATGAAGATAAAATAAATAGAATTGGATTATTAGTAAAAACTCATAATAGAAAAGGTGAATATCCTGAAAGAATATATTTATTTAGAAATATTAATGATTGCGATAAATTATTAAAATCATTAAAATACGATGATAAGTTAAAAGATATAAATAGAAATTATAATTTATATGAGGTAGAAATGAGTGATAAAAATATTATTCATACTGATCCTAATTATAGTAACGGTTTTTATACCTATGATAGTTTTAATCCAAAATTTTTAAAAATAATAAAACATAATATTTAAATAAAAAGTTCAGATTTTTCTGAACTTTTTTATAAATTAAATTTTGCTGATGCTCTAATAGAACTCAAATCACCTAGTGCTTTTGGATCATATTTCATATTATTTATATATTCTAACGAATTTTTTGAAAATTCTGTTTTAAATTTAGCAATAAAAGGTTCAGGATTTTCCATATAATAAATATCATTTGATCCTTTATTTTCAAGTACTGCTTGATAATAATTATGAGTATCATTTTTATCATTTCCAATTCTAAATTTAATAATATATATAGGATAACCATATCTACTAACTGATATATCAAACCACTCATCATTTAATACATCATTTACATTTTCATTCCAGTATATAACAGTTGGATGACTTACATAACCTTCAGCTATATTAAAATTTTCATTTATAAAATCTAAATATTTGTTTAACATAAAAAATTGATATTCTTTTTTTAATATATATAAAAAAATGAAATTCAAATTTAATGGAAAATAATAAAGAAAAAGAAGAATTCAAAATGCCTCAAATTAAATCAGAATCTGATTTAAATAAAGTATTTGATGCTATATATGATCAAGGATTTGGATATATAAGTAGAAGAGATGATTATCACCAAAATAAAATTCAAAAAATTGTACAAAAATACAATACATTAAAATTAGATATACCTGATAATTTTTATCGTAATCTTTATGATATAAAAAATTATTCAGAAGTTGAAAAAGAAGTGATGAATCATTTTTCTAAATTTAATCCTGATGATAAAATTAATGAATTTATAAAAAATATTTTTTCATTAAAATATGATGATAGAGGTAAACCTCCTGAAAATAACTGTGAAAGTATAAATACTGTCATTGATTGGTTCAAATTCAAAAATAAATATAATCTTATTGATAAAGATTTCAAATTCAATAAAAATTATCTAAATGTAGATGTTTATAATTTAGATAAAAACTCAATAAAAATAAATTTTAAAGATGATTATGATAATTTTGAAAGTTTTTACGAATTAATATTTAATGAAAAATGTATTGAGATAAAACATAGAACTGGCGATTGGCAGAATATTGGTAAAATAGAAATAAAATTATTTCTAAATAATACAGCTAGTATTAGAGGAGATTTAACTAAAATTAAAGACTATTATTATAAAGATTTAATGAAAAATTTTTATTTTAATAATGCATATATTATATACTATAAAAATAAAATTGAAAAAATAAATCCAAAAGTGTAGAAATTTCTACACTTTTTTATTTTTATAATAACTTATAATATTATTATCAATATCATTTAATAATTTTTCAAGATTCTTAATAATTTCTTTATGTTTTTCTGCAGCAGAAATAATATCAAAATTTAAAAATTTTTTATAAATTAATATATCATTTTTATATTCTGAATATAGATTTCTATTACAAATTTTAACTCCTAATTTAAATATTTTTTCTTCAATTTTGCTTGTTAGATTAATTATGTCTTTACTATTAGATTTAATATAATTATTACTATTATTATAATCTTTTAATAAATTTATTACGCAATTAAATGATTTATTTAATAAAGACATACATGTTACATAATTACCATAATATAATATAGCATTATCAAAATCTTCATCATTTAATAATTTTAAACTACTATTCAAATCATTTTTCATTTTATCAGCATAATAATCAAGATTTATATTACTAAGATTATGATATCTATTACCAACTTTAGCATGTTCTAATATTTTTTTATCATTATAGCATATGATATCTATTTTCGTTAATTCATCAATTTTTTTATTAATGTTTTGATAATCTATAACAATATTATTAATTTTAACAATTTTAGTTAAAGATTTATTCAATTTATTATCTAATAAGTTTTTTTCTTTAATTAACTTCTTCATTCTATTAATTGTATACTCATTATCATTCATATTAATATCTACGGTAAGATTATTTAATTCAGATTTGATATATTTTTCACAATTTGGATAATTAGTTTGCATATAAATTTCAATATCAGATTTACTTTTTGATATTAAATATATTGAATCATCTATACTATTAACAATTTGTTTATATTCAATTAATGATTTATACATATTTTTCAATTTGATATAAACATTTATATTCACATCAATCTTAGTTATTTTATCATAGATTGAATCATTATATTTTATTAATAATTCATCAGGTAATTCATTTATTTTATTTTTTAATTTTTTTATTCTTTTATTTAATATTACAATATTTTTTTTTAGAATTATAAAATTCCTTCTTTTTATATATTCAAAATATACTATATTTATTAAAAAATATAATAATGATATTATAAATAAAAAAGAAATTAGCAATGATAGCACAATTAAAATTTTCATATTTTCATATAACGTTATTTTATTAGATGTTCTATTATAAAAATAGTTTTAAGTTTTTTTTTATTTATATATAAAGAAAAAACATCTATTATGATAGATACAAGAAATGAAGATTTAGTAAAAAAATATTTTGATTTAGTTCAAGAAGAAATCAAAAGATTAATTTCTCAAGATAAAGAAATAAAGAAAAGTGATGTGCAAACATTTAATGATGAAATTTTCAATCAATCTGATGAAATTAAAAGTGAGATAAGTAATTACATCGATCAAGCAACAATGAATGATTTAGATATTAATAAAATTGCTAAAATTCTTTATGATAAATTTAAAGTTCAAACTAAAAATAATGTATTCAATCAAACGGATTCACAGAATGTGCCTAATACTTTAATGGGCGAGAATAAACACATAAAAACATTTGAACAATTTAATTATGATAACAAATTTTAAAAAATATACATTAAATGAAACATATGAATTATCTGGAAAGAATTCATTTTTAACTTATTTGCAGATAGTTTCAAATCATGATTATCATTTTATTTCGAATGATACATATAGAAAATTATACAAATATCATGTATTTTTTTCAACTGAAACTATAACAGGAATAGAAGATTATGTAGATATTTTTAAATATAAACACTCATTAGCATCAGCATATGAAATATTATTACAAATAAAAGATAATAAATTAGCATTCTTTTTTGGTATAAAAGAAAATTCTACATTAAGATATGGATTTTTAGATTTAGATACACAAAGGAGTTATGTTGTTGGAGAATTTATATTTACTAAAGAATTTTTTGGATCAATATCTAAATATAAATCTATGCAGTTTGTTAATAAAATAATACAGAATACTGATGCTAAAAAATTACCAATACTATCAAAGATAAAACAAGATTGTGAACAATTTTACAAAGGTAAGAAGAAAACAAAAGTAGAAATATCAGACAATAAAGTGATTATTTATATAACAAGAGATCAATTCACTGATGATGATATAAATATGAATCGTCCATTCAGATCATTAGATAATTGGGCTTCTAAAAAAATGTGGAGAAACAAAGTTGAATGTAGCGTTGATGATGAAGGCGATCCAATAAAATTTATATTGATAGTGAAATGAAATACTTAAAAAGATTTGAAAATAAGGAAAAAGAATATAATATTGATGATTATATAATTGTTCATAATAATATATATGTAGGAACTAGTAAAATATTTAAAATTGTTGATATTGTAAAAAATGCATATTATCCATATAACGTTATTGGAGTAAATGGAGATATTCATTTTTTAGAATATAAGGACATAAAAAGAAAATTATCTAAAAAAGAAATTGAAAAATATGAATTAGATAATATATCAAATAAATTTAACATATGAAATATTTAAAAAGATTTGAAAATATTAATAATAATCCTGAAATTGGGGATTATATTATTATAGATAAACTTAATAATATACTAGGTCCAAGTTATGATGATATTTTTTATTTTTTGAATAATAATATTGGCAAAGTTGTTGGATTTGGAAATGTATATAACGGAAAAGGTATTAAAATCAAATTTTTTAATATACCAAAGAATCTAAATACTCATTTTAATCCTGATCATATAAAGATTTTTCCAATGAATTCTATTTTAGCATTTGGTAAAAACAAAGAAACTGTGAAAGAAGAAGCTGAAATACAACGTAATATAAAGAAATTTAACTTATGAAATATATTAAAACATTTGAATCAATATCAAAAGGAATCAATAATATAACTACTATTGATTGCTCTGGAGATAATTTAACTGAATTACCTGAATTACCAGATAGTTTAATTACTTTATATTGTAATAATAATTTTTTAACTAAAATTAAAAAATTACCTCCTAATTTGAAACATTTAAAATGTTCTCATAATCATAATTTATCTGAGTTACCTATATTACCAGAAACTATGACTGAATTACGTTGCTATAACACTAAATTACCTTATAATAATCTAATTGAATATAAAAAATGGTTAGATAAAGAGCATCCTGAAATATCAAAATCTAAACAATTTAATTTATGAAATACTTAAAATATTTTGAAACAAAATTAGAAGTTGAATATCATTGTCTTGAATGTGGATGGATAGGCTGGTTACCTATGACCAAAATAGTTAAATGTCCAAATTGTGGAAATATTAATGATATATGGAAAGAAGGCGAATCAATACCTGAAAGACATAAAAAAATGAATTATTTATCTGAAAATATTAATATTATTAAACAACAACCTTTTTATTTAAGTGGAGATATATTATACATATCAGATGATATGGCAAAATTAATGACTCCAACATATGCAAAATTAAATAAACTTTATAAAAATAAAGGAGTTCGTGATTATATCAATCAAGAACAAATTGATTTTTATAATAATGAAAAAGATGATAAAGGTTATTATAAATCTAGAAATATTAATACTAATATAACTGTAAGATATGAAAGGATGTATGCTATGACAATACTTATAAAAAGACTTGGTGGAGTTCTTGAAAATAAATATGGAGAATTTCAATATTTTATAGGAGGAACATCAGGAGATCACGATATGCATGGTAAAAACATGGTGAGAGATACAAAAGAATGTAATTATAATCTAATGATAAAATATTATCCTATTATTGAACATATAAAAAATTTTTACAAAAGATTAAAATCTAAAGACGAAGGATTTTTTGATATAATTAAAGATTCATTAGATAAAGATATAATGTTAGCTCAATACGGGGTACCAAAAGAACTAAAAAAATATTTCAAAAATGCTGAAGATGTGGCAATAAATGTTAATAAATTTAATATATAATATTATATATAGTATATATCATGATCTTGCATGAATTTTATTTCGAATGAAATAGATTTTTTTTATATATAGATAAAAATTAAATTATTAAACATGATAAATCAACAAAATAGTTTTGTATCATTAGCTGAACAACTAGCTGTATTAAATAAAAATTCTACGGAAGTTATGACAAAATTAAATGATGTCGTAACTAGTAGAAATTCTGTTATTAACGTTAACTTAATGAATTCTGATGGTACAACATCATCATATCAATTTCCAACTGTTGGACAATTGAAAAATGAATTAGATATTGCGAATAGAAATATTCAAAAATTAGCAGGATTAGCTGATAGTACAGCCTATGTATCTGATGGTACAACAATGAGAAGAATATATGTTGATGATTTAAATAGTGAACCTAGTCCTATTGATAGTTTAGATACAATTAATAATTTTACTTCTATAAATAATTCTTTTTTTGAATCATTATGTGATCCTATATTAGCTATTGAACTTGATTTAACTGATAAAATAGATCAAAAAGTAAAAAAAGTATTATCACGTAGATATATTATTGAATTTCAGAAAGATCAATATGGAAATTTAACATCTGATGGAGCAAATTCTAAATCTGATTTTGAAAATAATTTCTTAAATAGAAATGATATTTTTATTGATGATTTAACTGCATGGTATACAAACACTAAAAATAACGGAGTTTTTCAGAGAAATGAACCATATGATGAACAAATATTTGATTTGGATTATGATAGCCTTCAATACTATGGTATATTTGATGTTGTTGGTATTGATAATGATACAATAAATAATAAAATGTGGTATGTATTAGGTTCAATTACATATTACGATTATACTGGGAATACCAAACAATTATCAGTTGGAGATGAATTGATAATAAATAAAAAAGATTCATCAACATTATGGACAATTAACGAAGTTAGTACTGCTAAAAGTAATTATAGAGTTATTTTAGAGAGGGTGGAAGGCTTAGATCCTGTGCCTATACTATCACAAGGATTAAAGATTTATAGTCCTGTATTACCAGCGAGAACAATAAAAATATCTATTGGTTATGACGAGTATAATGTTATATTTATTAAACCGATTAATACTGATTCAAATGTAATTTCGTCAACATGGTCTTATGGTACATCTTTCTATACCAACAATTTAGTATTGGATACTAATAGTACTGTCTCTATGACAAGATATTATAGTGATAATGTATTTGATTATGGCGCTATATTAAAAGATTTGATTGCTAAAAATATACCTAGTCAATTTGGAGTTATTCCAAATGTACCAAATTTAACAGCTACTAATTTTAAAGTTTTACAAACAAATACTCATTTAACAAATACTGCGGATTCCGCAAAAATTCAAAGTTTAAATGTACAAAAAGTATCTATAAATTCTCAATTAGAACAATTAAATGATGCTATTATTGAACAAAATAAAGAACTTAGTACTAAACAATATAAATCAACATCTGATAAACAAGCTAGTCAAACAACATTAAATAATTTAATAAATCAACAATCTTCTTTGACTAAATCTTATACATCAATAGTTAATCAAATAACAGCACAAAATACTGGAGCAATTTCAGATGTTGAGGCAGAATTTAGTGTAAGAGGATTTTGGAGTGTTCCAGAACCTATTATAATAAATACAGTAGGAGAAAATCAAAAGCAAGAGGTTGTTCAATTTATTGTTCAATATAGATATAGTGCAACAGGTGGATCTGCTCCGACTACTGTTGGATTTGATCTAAATTTAACTGAAAATATATATACTAACTATATTTCAACTGGTGATATTGTAGATCAAACAAAAGCATATCAAAATCCAAGTGTATCAACTCAAAGTGTAACAGAAACTGGATATTTTTCAAATTGGTATCAATTTACAACAGATGCTAGAACAAGAACTTATAATTCAGCATTAAATGTATGGACATGGGATATTGAAGATGTTACTGATGCAAATATAAAAAAAGTAAATCAATTGGATATTCCATTACATCCTAACGAAACAGTTGATATTAGAATTAAATCAATATCAGAAGTTGGATATCCTGATGCACTTATTACATCTGATTGGAGTAATATTATGACTATTGATTTTCCAGATGATCTTGCACAAGTAGGTAATGAAAATGCTACAATTTTACAATCTGCTCAAAATGATCAAATATATAATCAAATAGAAAGTGATTTTAATTCAAAAGGACTAACTGCACATTTACAACAATCATATTATGTTAACGATTTATATGTTGCTCATACAGATATAAACTTAGGTACATCTTTTAAAGATAGTTCAGGCAATATGATTATGTTGAGTGATTATCTAACATCATTAACTAATAGAATTTTAGCACTTGAACAAATTGTTTCTAATGCTAAAGGTGAACTTTCAATTAGTTTATATCAAAATACTAATAGTGTTATTATACAAAATGGCGCATCTATAACACAAAAAATAGTATGTGAAAAATATGCTGAATTGTCTGGTACAACTACAAGAACGTATTATAATAGTACATATTCAACTAATGATTATTATTTAGAATTTGATAATTTATCTCAATCTTCACAATTAGGCTTACTTTCATATAGAAAATATGTACCTACTATTTCTGGTGATAATAGATTTTATAATCCAATATATTCAAATGGATCATTAGCAACATATGTAGATTCAAATGATAATTTACAAACACAAGTTGATAATCAATTTGTTTGGATTTCTGATACATCAGGAAATAATGCTATATATAATTCAGGAGTAACATATGATGCTAATGGATTAGGACAGGTATTATATTCTAAAAATTGGAATATTGGATTAACTGGTACAACAGTACCAAATTCTGGCGGTACATATTCAACACCAATCAATATTTTTAATGATATTAACTGGACTGGAGGTACTTGGATAGCAGATAATAATTATGAAACAGATTTTCCTGTTACTATTCATCCATATATTGATAATATTAACGATTATGTTTATGCTGATAAAAGTGGAGTTGAATTAATTAACGCAAATAGTAAATTTATATTACCTATTAAAATATTTTTTAAATTATCTGGTGGAACAAATGATTCTATAACATTTCCAACTAATTTATCTACATCTCCATATGTAATAAGGAAATTAAGAATATTTATTGAATCTGAAAGCTTAACTAGACCATTTGAATTCGAAATTATATTTAAAATATTTAGAAATAATACATCATCAAATAGAAGTAGTACAGCATCTTAAATATAAAATATTAAAAAATTATGATAAATAATAGCTTTCAATTATTAAGAACAAATCCAGCACTAACAACTAATGTTAAATTAGTTGTTAGTTCTGATTATAAGTTCTATTTAGAATCATTTGATACAAATTCTCAATTATCTAATCAAAAATATAAACATTTTTCAATATCAAAAAATAATTTATATGAAAATCAAATTGTTAAATTTTATGATGGACTATCATCACAATTGGCATTTGATGTTAAATATGATTCTGATGATTCTACTGTATTTTCTAAATACGAACAACAATTTGATGATATTTATTGGAGTGGTGCTAAATCAGTTGAAGATACATGGTATAATGAAACATATGAATATTTTGCGCCATTATTTATAAGAAAAAATAATATACCAGATGGATTTGTTATATTAAGAGTAGATGATTCCGCTCCTTATGATATCCAAGATGATGATTTAGGTGCTGGTAAAATTACAAAAGATAATTTTAATTCTCAAATTGTTAATAATTGGAAATGCGTATCTTTTGTTGATATGAGATATAATACAGATTTAGGATTATTTTTAAATACAAATATTACAAATAATACATCATATCCAGAAAGATCATTTGATTTGGATTTTAGATCATATGAATATTCTAAATTTTACGGAATAGATTATAATAATGGAGGATATGTTAATATTTCTAATTTTTTACAATCAACATTGCAATATGAACAACCACATTTTAAACTTGAATCTGATATTATAGAGTCATTTAAAACAAATAATTTAATATATCCTCATATTTTAAATTTTAAATTTTTATTTAATGATGTACCAGCAGATCCTGTTAATATACATAATTATTCATTAAATAGATATTATGGTTTTTATGCTGATAAATTAGAATTGATTACTAATTTAACTTCATATATAACTCCAGAATTGATAAGTGGATTTACATTGAAGAATAATATATTTGGCTATATGTCAGGAAGTACTTTCATACCAACTAATGAATCTCCATTTGTAGAAGGTTTCTTTTTAGATAAAACTTATTGGATACAACTTACGTCATCTGAGACTGATAATGAATTTTATCAAGTAGTACTAGTGTATAATAACGGTGTTAATACATATAGAGTTATTAGTGATTTTGATATGAGTGGTTCTACTTTTAATGTTTCAAATGATAGAACGTGCTTTATTAATTATACTGATGGCTATATTTATAATTGTCAAACTATTAATAATCCATCAGGTATTACTAATTATATATCTGGATATACTTCTAACTTTAATATTGATCCATATTACTCAGGAAATACTATTAAATCAATGTATGGTGATTTATATTTAATACTAATTGATGGTATATATCATGTACTAAAATGTAAAAATGATAGCTATTTTATACAAAGTGATTACGCAATAAATTCTTACACAACAGGACTAGAATATTGGAAAGGTGGTAAAAATAGTAATTATTATACTACAAAACAAATTTATACATATGGAAATAAACCATTAATCTATCCTGTGTATAGAATAAAATTTAATGATATTAAAGATTTTGATTTTAATAGAGTAAATACACATTTTGCTGATTTTGACTATGAAAAAGATATTTATACTGCAACTGATGAACAAAAATTATATGCTATAGATTATACTGATACTTCAGTATTAAGTCAAAATTATATGACATATCCAAGAGGTGAAGATGGACAATATCAAATAATGAATGTATCTTCTGAATATATCGCAGATGACGAACTTTATGAAATATCATTTAACGATTTAACAGAAATATGGAGAAAAAATCCATCAGTTGTAAAATGGGGGTTCGCTGGCTCAAATTCTAATTGCGATTATCCATATAAATTAAATAATTCAATTAGTATAGGAGACGTATTTAATGCAACTGCAGATGTATTTAGCTTGCTACCAACAGAAGTAGAAAAAAATTTAGATTACTGCTACAGAATAGGTAATTTTTTCTCAGGTAATACAAATAATATTATTAAATATTTAAATCAAACTACTAACATAGAAGTAGATTTTATGGAAAATTATAGTAAAAAATTTAATTTAGATTTATATCTAAATTCAAATGTTGATTATTTTGATTATTTTTTTAAAAATAAAACATATTTTACTATAGATGATATTAATTATACAAAACAAACATTAAAATATTCAACTTTTCAAGCAGGCGATATATATACAGCATCTAGTACATTATTTAAAGGTTTAAATATTAACGCATTAAATGTTACAAGTGTATCAAGAGATATTAATGGATCAATTACAAGTATAGTTGCTGATAATAGTAAAAATTTTAATGATTATAAATTTGCAATAATTCTTAATGATGTTTATCAATATTATACTGGTAATACATATGATTCAACATATGAAGGTGGATTATCAGGAAATACGATAATTGATATATCATCAAATGCAATACACGCATTTTTAAATGAAGAATTTAAAAATATTTTAGTTGTTGTTAATGTTAAAATACCAATTCAAAAAAATTATATTAGTTTAAATAATGTCGCCTTTTTTGGTGAAAAATTTGGATTATATAATTCAAAAACATTAGACGGTAATAGTTTAGTCTATCCAGCAAATGTTAAAGAATTCGATCCATCATTAATAGTTGCATCAAATATATTTAACGCATTTTATGATATGAATTCATTATCAGAATTTGATTCTGGTATAACATATTATTATATCAATTCAATTGGACAATCTGGATATACAGCACCTATGAATACAACTGGAGGTACCATGGCATTAATACCTGATTGGGTTAAAAATGATACTCCATTTATTTTAAATTTAAATGATCCAGCAGTTTTAACAACTAAACAAAATTCATATATTAAAACTGCAATAAAAGGACCATTAACTAATATTTATGATAAATATCAAGTGTATTACGATACAAATCAAAAAACTAAATATAATGTTTCTGAACCGTTAGCTAGATCTATGTCATTAAATATACAACAAAATATAATGAATACTTCAAACGGCGTATCATCAGATAATTCTATTTATAGATATAACGGCTCTTATGAACCAATATTTAATACAATACCAGTATTTAATAATACATTTTTATATGAATCAGGAAATACTATAAGTCAATTTGAATCAAACTATAAATTCGATACTTCATTTGAAAACTTCGGTATGATTGAAGAATTAATTTATTCAAAAATTAATCCTGTAATATCTCCATTAAAATTAAGTAATACTAATACTGATGTATCTGTGTATCCAATAGTTGACGAATTTGGATATCAGTTTTCTTCAAGATTTATATTTAGCTCATCTTGGGATAACGATTTTTATGTAATAACAAATAATACTCAAAATATGAATAATAATGTCTTTTCAAATTTTTCTAACTATGAATATATAATTGATCCAATAAAAAATATAAATGATTAATGAAATATATTAAAACTTTTGAAAATGAATTATATAATGAACCAACATATTGGTTATTGCCGACTGATGATAGATTTGAAAAATCTTTAAAACAAATAAAATGTCCTAATAATAATATTAAATTTTTTTTAAATAATAATAGAATTAAAAATATTAAATATGTATTCATTTGTTATTCACCATATAATAAACAATGGGAATGGAATTCATATAAAGGTAAATTACTTGACGATTATCTTGAAGAAAATAATTATAAATTTGGTGGACATATAAATATGAATGAATTAGAATTAATTGCTGATAAATTTAACATATAACTATATGAAATATATAAAAATGTTTGAAGAAAATATATATGAAAATATATATGAAAATATATATGAAAATATATATGAAAATATATATGATAGTAGATGCTATTGGTTATTACCAACTGATGATAGATTTGAAGATTCTTTAAAACAAATAAAATGTCCTGATTTTAAAATAGAACAATTTTTAGGTAATAAAAATATGAGACAATATAATTATGTATTTGTTGGATATAATCCAACTAAAACTGTAGATGACGATGTTAGTCTTTGTTGGGGCTGGAACTATAAAGTTAATTGGAATAAAAATACTGAAGATTTTTATGAAAAAAAAGGATATAAATTTATGGGAAATATAAATATACCTGATTTCGAATTTGATGTAAATAAATTTAATATATAAAAAAAATAATAAATAGTGAAAAGTAATTTAATATTAAAAAAATTTTCTGTAAACTCTGTGCCAGGTACAATGAATCAAACAGAATTAAGAACTTTTTTTGGAGGTAAAATAATATATACCGAAGATGAAATCTATATTAACGACGACGCTATAAAATTTAGTCAAATTGTTAACAATACTATCAATGGTAATAACGGATACCAATACTATGATATAACTACAATACCCGATGATTGGGAAATTACATTCAATGAAAATTTATCAGATTTAAAACAAAATAATCAAGTAATTTCACAATATAGTCAAACACAATCAGATAAAAATAATAATACCAGATGGCTAATAAATATTAACGGAGCACAAATATTAAAAGATTATTTATTCTTTAAAATTAAAGAACAAAGAGTATTTAAAATAATAAGACAAAATGATATATATTCTAATGATATTAATAACGCAATATATGAATATATAAATCAGAATATTTTTAATAGATATAAATTAGATTCTATACAATTTTATGTAAACTACTATAGCATTACAGATCAAACTATTTATAATAATATTGTTCTACAATATAATCCAATATTTAATCCAGATGTATATCAAACAGCAAATTTGACAAATATAAGTATACAAAATTATGATCCTTATAATTTTAATTCTGTGTCAATATTATATAATCAAAGTAAACCATCTAATCAATATAATTTTAACTATTATTTTGATATTAATTTTGCAAAAATTTAAACTAACTTCTATTTATATTATATATAAAATAAACTCATTCTACAACTATGTCAGAAAACATTGAACTAGACTCAAGACAAAAATTTCAAAAAAAAATGATAGAATCTACAAAACAATGGATCGCTATTGTTAATAAATTAACTAATAGATTAATTAACGACGATCTAAAAAATATTGCAGATATTCAGGCAGAAGCTATAAGTCAACGACAAATTGTAGTCGAAGAAATTAAAAATTATAGCGTTAAAATACATAAACTGGTTCAAAAAACAAAAGTTCTAACAAAAGAAAGATTTGAATTCTATGCAACATCATATCAAGTTAAAACGTCTGGAACAGAAAAATTAAGACTTATCGAAGCAGATTTATCAGAACATCAATGCTTTATAAATGAACTAGATGAACATGTAAATTTTTTAAGAGATACTTCTAAAAATCTAGAATCTATAAACTATTCAGTTAAATCTAAAATTGAACTGGCTAATATATTAGGAGGTTACAAATAATGATAACTAATAATTATATTAAAAAATTTGAAATAAAATCAGATTTTATAATAGCAGAAGGAATGAATAGCCCAAAAATTACAATAATACATTTCGATGACTCAAAATATATTTATAATTCTGACAAACTATCATTTGATTTATTAGATAATACTATTAAAAACCATATAAATATTGTTTGTTTAAAACAAATTAGAAAAAAGAAATTATTTTTATTAAATGAAATTAGATGATTTGGCATATAAATTATTTATAGAAAAATTTGGATTTATTTCAATTCAGGATTTTAAAATTAATATTTTTATGAAAAATAAAAATAGATATAAATCATATTACGATAAAGCAAATAAAATTCTAAGAAAAGAAAAATTAAAGACATTAAAATCATATGGAACTAAATAATTTAGCATATAAATTATTAATAAACTACTTAGGATTTACTCCAAAGTATTATTGTAAAAAAGATTTTTTTATTAAAAATAAAAATAATTTTAAATCATATTACGATAAAGCAAATAAAATTTTAAGAAAAGAAAAATTAAAGGCATTACATGAAATTTAAATTAAATAAAGACAATTCAAAGTTAATTTTAACAGAATCAACCAAAGGAGAATATAACCAACTTAAACTATATCTAACCAGAAAAGTTCATAACTACCGTTTTATGAAAAGGTTCAAGCTTGGTGTATGGGATGGAAGTATAAGTTATTTTGGAAATCCAGGTGGATCAATTGACTTTGGATTATGGCAAGAAATATATAAATGTTGTAAAGAGTATGGTTATAAATTTATAATTGAAAATCAAGAACAATTTCCACGTAATAAAGATATATTAAGAGAAAATGTACAAGATTTTGTGACTGAATTTTATAAAGATCATAAAACTCCTGATGGTAAACCTTTTATGCCATATGAACATCAAGTAGATGCAATATTTCAATTATTAAAACATCAATATGGATTAATTGAAATTGCTACTGCTGGAGGTAAATCATTGGTATTTGGCACATTACTATTTTATTATTTAAAAAATATAAATACAAATGCTAAATTTTTATTGATTGTCCCAAGTATAAGTTTAGTTACTCAATTTTATAATGATCTTAATGATTATAATTACGGTTTTAATAATGATAATAAAAACCCTATTGATATTAGAATTGATGAAGTTATGAGTGATAAACCAAGAAAATATAGAGATGGTGAAAAAATACCAAATATATACATTGGAACTTATCAATCATTAGAAAAATATCCTAAAACATTTTTTGACCAATTTGAAGTTGTAGCATGTGATGAAGCACATACTGCAAAAGCTATTACCATTCAAACTATTTTAACAAAAACGTTTGGAGTTGCAAAATTACGATTCGGAATGAGTGGATCTTATCCTTCGGATTCTTCAATAGAAATATTAACAATTCAATCTTTAATGGGTCCTAAATTAATAAATATTAGTGCTAGAAAATTAATAGATAAAGGATTAATATCAGATCTTAAAATAAAAGTTATCATGTTACATCATGATAATCATAAATTTGCAGAAGGAGTTAATAATATAAAAAAAACTGACGGTCAACGTGCATGGATTTTAGAACGTGAATACGTACATAATTCAGCAAAAAGAAAAACATTTATTAAAAATTTAACAGATAAATTTAAATCTAATTCTCTTATATTATTTCATACTATTACTTATGGAACAGAATTATATAATTATATCAAAGATAATTGCATTGGTAAAGATGTGTTCTATATTGACGGTACAACATCTACAGAAAAAAGAGAATATATCAAGAAAAAATTAGAAGATACTTCAGGTAATCCTAAAATACTTTTAGCATCTTTCGGAGTATTTTCTGTCGGCGTAAGTGTTAAAGCAATAACAAATATTATCTTTGCGGATTCTTATAAAGAGCCTAAAATAATAAGGCAAGCAATAGGGAGAGGTCTAAGATTACACAAAGAAAAAACAAAATTAATCGTATTTGATTTGGTAGACATTTTTCATCCTGACTATAAAACAATATTATGGAAACAATATGAATCTAGAAGAGATGAAGTATATAAAAAACAACAATATCCTTATGATGAATTAAAGGTCAAATTATAATTAATCTTTAATTCTTATAAATTTGCAATTTAAAAAATTTTCAATTTCTTTTTGCCTATCAAGATCTTTTTGTCTTAATTCACCTTTTATAAAATGATGTTTTTCGTCATACTCATATACTACATTATTTATAGCATCATATCCATCTATCCAATAACCAAGTTCTTCAATATGATATTCTCCCTCATTCATTGCATGTTGAATATGAATATTTTCATTCTTTGATATTTCATCAAAAATATCACAACCTTTTTTATTATATGATGGAAATACTTGATTTCCATCAAATTTATCATCACTTAATCTTTTTAATCTTTTTAATCTTTTACTTGTATTACTACATTTTTGACAACCACACAATAATAAATGATGAGATGAAGTTTGTTTAAAATCGCCATGTATAGGACAACTAATTACTAGCTTCGTGCTTGAGTCAATATAATTAGAATCTGAATAATTTGGATAAGTATATTTATTGTTGTGTAATATTTTTGCTTCAGAAACGAATTTTTTATATCTTTTTTCTATTCTTTTTTCTTTATTACATTTTATGCAGCCTCTTCCGTCAATTAAATCTTTCGGTAACATTTTAAATTCTCCGTGTTTTTCGCATTCTACAATAACACAAGTATGATTATTAACATATACACTCTTTGAAAAATCAAGATTATTTTTATATACTTCATTTAATTGTGCAATAAATGTTTCCTGACTTTTAGCGAAATACAATTTTGCAGCGCATTTATAACTACATGAAAATATAGATTTTCTCATATAAACATCATATCTAATTTGAGTTTTTCTATGACAAACATCGCATTCTACATCAATAATAACTTTTGAATTCGGTTTTAAATGACAAACGTTAACTTCAATATATTCATTTAATTTTACTTTATATCCTAATTTTTCAAAATGATCTTTGTTGCTTGTACTAATTCTAATATTAACAGTTTTACTTATTATCATTTATTATTTTATTTTATTATCATATATTTATATAAAAATAATTAAGTTTTGTTTATTTTAATTATAATCACTAATATTTAATATATAAATAAAAAATTAAAATGGAAATAAATAAATTTAATGAATTTATTAATAATGATTTATTAGTTATAGAAAAATTAATTGATGATTTAGAAAATCAAAAAGGTAATTGTTCAGTATTAGAAAAAATATATTCTCATCCATCATATATTAAAATTATAGAATATGGTGAAAAATCAATACCTTCATTATTAAATAGAATAGATGAGAGTATGTTTTGGTTTGAAGCATTACGTAGAATAACTGGGGACGAGCCTGACAAAGAATCAATTAAATCAATTGATATTATGAATTCTTGGAAAAAATGGGGTATAGAAAATGGATATAAATAATATTGAAATTTGGCATCCTAAATTGATAGGTAAAAATTATAAAATTATAAATATAAATTATAATTTAATTGTTTTTAATTGTTTTGCATATAGTTTAGATATATTTGATGAATGGTGTGGCGCATCAGAAAAATCTTGGCCTTATAATATATTACCGCGTAGTTCAAAATTAAATAATTATATTAAATATTATAATTTATATGGATATAATATATGTGATAATGATGAGTATGAATTTGAATATGAAAAAGTAGCACTTTATGTTGATAATTCTAATAATGTAAATCATGCATCTAAACAGTATGAAAATATATGGAGAAGTAAATTAGGAAAATATGTTATAATTGAGCATGAATTAGAATGGTTAACTGGATTTGATGCTGAAAATTATGGTAATATTGGTGTGATTTTAAAAAGAAAGAGAAAGGCATAAAAACTTTTTATATTTTTTTATATATAATAAAAAAGAAAATATGAAACTTGGAAAATATTTTAGTTTATCGGAATTAACTGTAACTTCAACAGGATTAAATAATTTACCAATGAAGCCAGAGCAAGATAATTTAGTATTATTAGTTAAGAATATACTTGATCCATTAAGGGAATTATATGGTAATCAAATTCATATAAATAGTGGATATCGTTCTCCGATAGTTAATAGAGAAATTAAAGGGTTCATCAATAGTCAGCATGTATTTGGTCAAGCAGCAGATATTACAGGTGGTAGTCCAGAAGAAAATGAAAAACTTTTTAATTTAATAGTTAGCAATTTCAAATTTGATCAGATTATAAATGAAAAAAATTTCGAATGGGTACATGTTAGTTACTCAAATGTTAAAAATAGAAATGAAAAATTAAAATTTACTGGTAAAGGTTATATAAAAATATAAAAAAAGACTGTCATAATGACAGTCTTTTTAATTATATATTGAAATTATTTGACTTTAATATGTAGTCATATTCTATTCTTATATTATCATCTAATATTTCATCAGGAATATTATTAATTAGAAATGAATTATTCTTTAAATATTGTTTTTGAAAATTATATGTCATAAAAATATTTATAATATTTTTTGCTGAAATTTTATTTGAAACATCTATATCTTTTGATGGAGTCCACTTTTTAGTATTTAAATCTAATTTATATCCATTATAATAAAATATCATTTTATCTAAAAATAATATATTACTTAATGATGGTAATTTATTTTTAAAATTATCATTTATAAATTTAATTGTATATTTTGCATAATCTGTATCCCAATTTAACCAAAAATTAGTAGATAAAGAATATATAGAATTTATTATTAATAAATCTTCATATGATAAATTAGATTTAATTATTTGTTTTTTATTTGTCATTATTTGATTAGATTTTGTGATATCACTTGTGATACTATTAACATAATCAATTATATTACCTAAAAGTTTCATTGGATTATTAATTATTGTGTTACTTTCAAGATAATCTATAATCTCACTATATGCTTCATGCCAATAAAATGAATATAATTCATTATTATGAAGTATATTTAATGTTCCACGTCTAGGGGAGAAATCAAACCCAAAGGATTTGTTTTTACCTATATCAGATATATTGAATTCATTTAATTTTTTGATGTATTTCATAATTTACATATTAAAATTTGCTGCATCTTTTTCTAAATTAAAAACATTAGATATTTTACAATAATATATAACTGTAAATTTAATACCTACTATTTCTTTATGATCTTTAACTTTTGCTGTCATATATATAGTATCACCTTTTTCTACTATTCTACCAATATTATAAGTCATATATCTATTACCTTCTTCATCTATTAATTTACAAGTATATTGAGTGCCAAATTCAGTGTTTTGGATTTTAAAATTATAAACATCAGCTTTTATTGTAATTTTACTTCCAATCTCACCAACATATTTACTTATACTTTCTTCTTGATTTTTTTTGGTTAATGTTTCAAAGAATAGATTTTTATATTTTTCAATTTCATTCGCCATATCTTCATTTCCTTGAAATCCTTTAGATAACCAAACAACATATTGAGGATCATCTACGAATACTTCACCTATTGTTTCTCCACGATGTTTTCCAAATTTTAATATTTTATTTTTTTCTGCTTGAAATAATCCAGCATATGTACCAAATCTATCTATAATAACTGGAATTTGACCAGAAGCTTTAGCAGCTTTTTTAACTGCTGTCGTAAAGTCAGTACTTAAATTACAAATATAATAGCATGATGCACTTCTTGGATTCCATCTCCAAAAAGTATAATAAACGGAGTATTTTCCAGATACATCTATATAAAAGCAGCCTACATCTCTAATTGTCAATTTTTTATCTTTTCCTTCTTCTAATATTTTTTCAGCTTCTAAAACATCTTCATCACTTGGTTGTATGAGTTGATTCATTTTAGCTTCTTTGATATATTGCAAGTATGTTTTCATATTATGAATGATTTATTTTTTAATTATATATTAAAAAAAATAAACAAAAAATAATAATTATCATATAACTTAATAATAAAAAAAATATAAATATAATATGATAATAACATTAACGATTGATGATATTTTTAGACGTTGCTTATGGAGTGACTACAAAAGATTTGTACTTAAAGATAAAAATGAGCAAGAGATTCAAGAAATTGTAAAAGAAAATAAGCCAATCGTCATTTCAGAAAATGATGCATATGCAATAGGATTACTAAAAACAATAGAGACAGATAATTTAGTACATAGGTTTATTGTTCATATGAAAGAGATGATAAGTATAAAATCAAATATTTTTGATAAAAATGTTTATTTATCTGTTAGAATAGTAGAAAATGAATTAGAAAGTTATAAGAAAAGATTTCCTGATTATTGGGATTCAGATCCAGTGTTTACTGATGCTATAGTAGATTTGAATAATTTCATTAATAATGCGTTACAGCAAATTAAAAAATTTGAAGTTTACGAATTTAAAATTAAAGATAAAAAAATTAGATATTATTTATCTAAAGATATTAAAAAAATGATTGAAAATTAAAAATAATTTTGTATCTTTGTAATATAATATTAAAAAGAACCTTATATTGAGGTTCTTTTTTTATAAATTAAATTTAATTGCATTTATATTAGATTCAAATTCATCTATTTCATCTGTAGTTAAATATCTAATTATTTTATAAAAAAGAACAGTATCAGTTTTATTATCATCATATAATATTTTATATGATGTTGTAGAGTCAAAGTTATTTTTTATTATTTTTGATTTTTTATCAACTCTATGATGTGGATCAAAATAAATATTAACTAAAATATATTCACCTTCTTTATAATTTTTATTTTCAATCATTTCAAATTTCTTAATATATTTCATAAATTAAATTTGTTTATATCTGTTTCAAGTTTATTAAGTTTATTATAAATATTTTTTATAACAGTTAAATTAGATTTATTATCATTTTTATATATATCTAATGAAAATCTAATATTATTTGATGATTCACTATAATTAAAACTTACTTCATATTTATCACCGTTATATTCAAATTTATAATCTGGATAATTTCTGGTAAAATGAATTTCATTATTCGTCCTTTGTTTAGAATTTGATGCGCTATGCCAAAAATAACATTTCTTATATTTTTCAGCGCAATCTATTGTATATTTAAGTTTTTTTGTCAATTCTGGATCATATAAAAAATCATCTTCTATCTTCTTTTTAGATTCATTTATAAATTCAATAAAATTTTTCATATTTTTAATTTTTTTATAAGTATAAAAGATTGATTTTTATTATCATCATAATCTTGATATATTTCAAATCCGCATTTTAAATATAAATTTACTGCTTTATAATTATTTTTATAAACAAGTAAAGTAATAATATTAATTTTAAGTTCATTTTTAACATAATTAAATATCTGTTCTAATAGATATTTAGCATACCCTTTTCCTTGAAAATTTTTAACCGTTTTTAAATCATGAATAGTTACATATTTTTCATTAAACCATTTATCTGGATGTTCTATTCTAAAACTAGATTCAGATACTAAAATATCATCTAAAAACAACTTAAATTTATAATTCTTTTTATCAATTACAATTTTTTTTTCTGCTGTTATATACAAAAACAATAAAGTACAATTAAAAAGTATACACTTTCCAATGGTTTCTTTTAGTATTTTTGCTAGAACAGTCAACTGGCTTTATATCGGTTAGCTGCCAACGGTATATAATTCCCGCCTTTTTGAATAGTTTATAAAGGCTTACCCAGTTTTCACAATCTTTAACAACTGAAACATCAGGAAAAGAATTAATAAATCTTTCAACCACTGTGTTCAGCATTGTACTTGTAAATTTTGGATAAAAACCATTCTTATCATATTTATAAGCTCCTCTTCTTCCGATTTCAGTTGCTGCTGCAACAGGGTCGAATACTGAGTAATTTATATTTCCGATAAAACTTGAATAACAAGGATTAACTTTTATTAATATTAATCCATTATTATCACAATGTTTATTTATTAAATTTGTTTGGAAGCCTAAGTTCCAACAATTATTTATTTTACGACGAACTTCTTTTGACATTTCATCCTGACTATTTGATTTAAAGTTTAAGTCTTCCATCACAAAATAACCACACTTGTAGTGAGTTATTATATCAAATATCTTAACGTAAATGTTACCGATTTCATGTTTTCTTTTTCTGGTTAGATAAAGACTTTCGTCTACGGTAACATCTTTACCTGATTTTTTCATCAACTCACTTAAGTCATAACATTTACTATCAATTACTTTAACTTCATCATTTGATGTTTTATCTAAGATTACTAAACCAATATAATCAGGATTTAAATCAACTGCAGCAAATCTATTTTGATTTTTGCCTACAAGTTTTCGTGATGTTTGTTCTTGTTTATGTTTAATGTAAATGTTTTTGTCGTACTTACCATTATTCTTTTCTTTGATTTCCTTGATGTAAGTTTTATAATCAAAAGGTTCACCATTAATCATTTCATTATCAACTGTAATACAAAGATATTCATGATCTAACTTGACTGAAATAGGTAATATATTTAAGTCTTTAATTAATTGAAGATCCTTCAATTGTTTCTTATAATTACCTTTAACTACATAATTGATATAAATTTTATTCTCGCTGTTCATTTTATAAATGATTTGATTATTAGTAAAATCAAATTCAAAAAATCTATTAGAATTAGGATCACATTTAGATCCGTAAAGACTCAAAGGAAGGATTCTATTCGAATGATATTCATCTGTTTTAGTAATTATAGTGTTTTTATTTTCCTTTTTATCATTATTTAAGTAGGATATTTCTTTTAGTAGTTTTCTTGTACCGAAAGTAATATCCTTTGATAAATTTCTATTTTTATAACTTAAGTTTTTCTGATATTTAAATAGATTCCTTGTTTCTTTTTTGGTTAATTTTATTTTTGATTGTAATTCTTTTATATCATCTTGTAAATCAAGTATTTCCTGTGATAATTTATCTTTATTTGTTTGAATTTGCTTAAATTTTGTCTTAACATCAATTATTAAACAGTTAGACTCGTAAACACTCAAACCATATATTTTAGTTAATTTAGTAATATATTCTTTATCATTAATTTTATCATAATGTTTATAAAGTTTACGAAAGAAATATGAAAACTGTTTCTGACGATTTAATATTTTAAGTTTACCCTCTTCACTAACGTTAAATCCAACTTTTATTGATATCATATATTATCTTGTAGTTCTTTTTTAATTTTATATCATTTATTATCTTGTAGTTCTTTTTTAATTTTATTTAATTTTCTTCTATTTGAATATGATTTCATAGAGAAATAATGAATAATAGAAATCAAATCATCTGTTAATTCTTGTTCATAACTTTTGTTTTGTATGTTATCACTTATGACTATAATTTTAGTACCAAAATATTTAAATACTTCAGTAATAAGGTCGAATCCAAATCTACATAATCTATCTTTATTTTCAACTATAACGCATTCAATTTTACCTTCAATAACAAGTTTAATTAATTTATTTAAACCATCTCTTTCAAATGACATACCTGACTTAATATCTTCAAATTGCTGTTCAATTACTATATCATTTAATATAGAGAATTCATAAATTCTATTAGATTGTTCTTTTAAATCATTTTTTCTTGGTTGGTTTGAAACTCTGGCATAACTAACATTAATTCTTTTATGTTTTATTTTTTTAACTCCAATTAATTTATATACATCTTCGTCATTATAAATATATGAATAATTATTTATTTTATTAATTTTTATTAATCCTTTTTTAATATATTTACTTAATGTAACTTGGGTTATACCCAATATTTCTTTTACTTCTTTTGCTTTCATAATTATATATATTAAATAAAAAATACCGTTTTTTGCTAAAATAATATAATTTATATAACGTTATATAATTATAATTAATAGTCTTTTATTATTTTTGTATTACATTTTCAGTTATAAATTCAATATATTTTTTCATATTTTTTATTCCCATCTATTATTATAAATATTTGATGTATACAATTCTTTAGTTGCATTATCAGCTAATATTAAATTATTAGAATCTTGCACTACTCGTTGTAATAATAAATTAGATTTAGATTCATCAGGAATAACATCATCATATATCCTTATATTTGTCAATTTTATATTAGATGAATTTATTATTATATTTTGATCAACATTAAATGTATTTAATGGTACAGTTACTCCTTCATATTCATCAATATATTTTATTGACGCTATATTATATAAACTTGTGTCAGTTAATTTATCAGCAATTTCAGTATTTTTAACTGGTCTATATCCATTTGATGTATAATACGATATGTCATTTATATTTGTATTATCTAATATAACACTTTTATAATTAGGTGTAAACATTGTTATTTTATAATTATATCTTCTTTTAAATAAATCTAAACTTATTGTTCTTTGTCTATTATCTAAATTTACAGTTAAACCATACCACATATTTGTTGTTAATCCTGTTATTGGTAAACTATAATTTATGTTATTTATAGTCAATGTTATATTATTATTTGCGTAAGATAATTTATATCCTTTATTATTAATTGAATCATAGTTGTTTATAAATTCAAAATAACTTTTATTACTAACATAATAAGAATTAAATATATTTTCATCAATTGCCTTATTTGGATCAAAACTATTATTAAAATTAAACCACACATTAAATGCTCTATTATCACTAAAATTCAAATTTGAATCTTTATATGTATAAGTAACTGCGGTTGTACCAGAAGATAATGATGATAAATTATAATAGCTATCTGCTATTTTTATATCTTTTAATGAATTATAGATATCTTTTTTAATTATCTCTAATTTTGGATTAACAATTAATCTATAAACTTCGTGTGTTATAGGTTTTAATTGTTTATTTGCAATTTTATCTTCTTGTTCTCTTATTTCTCCGCCAAATAAAGAATCTATAGTATTATTATTTGTTAATGATTCAATAAGATTTTTTGATGCATTAGAAACATTAGTTTCATTTGCAAGTTTTTCATATTTTTCAAGAACAACATTATAATAAACACCCATATACATAATATCTCTTTTTACTTGAGCATGTTTAATTCTATACATACGATTTGCTTGACAAAAATATATAATATCTTTTTGGAATGGTCTTTTTTCTATTCCAAATGCATTATGAAATTCGTCTTTTAATATAATAACTTGAAATGTATCCATCATATCTAACATATATTCATTTATTTGAACTTGATTATCTGGAAAATTATTTTCAGGTACAATTATTTTTATTTTTTGTGTATCTACTATATTAAATAATTGATATTCATGTAATATACTATCTATTCCTTTACCGTCAGGATCTGTTAAATGATAATCAACTGTCCATCCAAATATTTTACCTACTGTATTTGATAAATATGTATACCAATCTCCTATTTTTTGTCCAGCATAAGGATTAAATATGCCTTGTGATGCTGCTGTTTGAGTTGAATCTAATCCAGTTGTATTACTTTGTGAACTTAGACTTGGTATAACATTACCTGATATATAACAACTTAATCCTTTTGTCACCCAATCTTTACTATAATCTAATGGAGTTTTACTATCACCTTTATATGATGTTATACCATTTAAACAAACTGAATTTGTACCACTATCTGTTGAATTTGAAATTGTAGTTCCAGTATTTACTGCAGGATAAGAAACTGCACAATCCTCTCTAACTCCATATCTATTAGTTTTAAGATAATTATTATTAATATTTTGAAAATCTCCTAATAATATAATATCATAAATTTTAGATGTTGTTCCAGTATTTATTTTAGAAACTGAATACTCAACTTGTGCAAATCTAATTGGATTTATTTTTACAGTTGATATATTTTCTGTTGTTAAATTTTCCCAAGGCGTATATGTTCTACCATTATCTTGAGTGAATCTATATTTAATTTGTAAATTATTAGTATTTGATCCATATATTTCATAACCAGTTAATTTGAAAACTTTATAAATATCTTTTGGGGTAAATAATATAAATTCATTATCTGGTATATTAACAATTGTATCTGTTTGTTCAATATCATAAGTTCCTTCGATTACAATTGTATTTATTGTAAGTGCTGGTATTGTAGTAGTATCAGCATCAATTCTATAATAAGCTAAATTTAAATATAAGTTATTTAATGAGCAATAATCTTGTGTAATTCCTGTAATAGGAGAATACTCACTATAACTTATACCACTTCTTGTATTGCTATAAGAAAAATATTTTTTGAAATAATGATCATTAGTTTCTCCTTTTACAATATCTGTAAATTTTGTAATTGATGATATGCTTTTTAATGGAACGATAGAAAAATTTTTAATATCACGAATTTGAGTAGATATTTCATCTGTATACGTTGGAGTACCTAACCAACTCATTGTAAAAGTACCATCAAATTTAGGAGTGTAAATATATCTCATTTTTAATTATTTTATATTTCTCTTATATATAAAAAATTTAATTATAATATATTTTTTAAAAATTAACTCTTTCTTTTACTCTTATTGCATAACTTAATATTGATTCATATGTATAATAAGAATTTTTCATTTTAGGGTCTTTATATAATTTAAAATCAGGAATAGAAGAAATATCAACTTCTAATATTACCCATTCGTCGATATTCATATTGAATAATTCTGTCTTATCATATTTATTTTTAAAAAATTTTCTTTTTTCTGCACAAAATTCTTTAGCATCTGACAAATTGTCAGTTAAATATACTCTATCTACATCATTAGATATCATATTTTGAGATTTAGGAACTAATCCTATTTTTTTAATTTTTTCGTAATAATATTTTGTTGTTGCATGATATAATATATCAGGTGTTCCATCAGGTACATCAAATCTTTTTTGAAATGTTATATTAAATATTGTATCTTTTGATATCATTATACTTTTTATTTCTAATCCATTATTATCAATTATACTAGGTTTAAAATATCCCATATTATGCATAAAACTAGTCAATTCTTTATTAAATTGTTTTTTATTTACATTTGAAATATCAATTGATAATGAAATATATCCTTCTAATTTTTTTATTTCATATTTAATATTATATGATTTTATTAAATTATCTAATTTTTCACAAAAAAAGTCATAATCAACAGAATGAATTAATCCCTCCTTCATAGCTAAATAAAAATGATTGTGAAAATAATCTGCTTCTTCATTAAAATTTCTATATTTTTCAAAATTTTTAAACCTATCTAGCATATTTTTTATTTATTATAGTTAATATAATTATATAAGTTTATATAAAATTTTGAATGATAAATTTTATATATAAGAGAAAACATTTTTTTATGGCTATAATCACCCCTAATGATCTTATTAATCCAACAGAAAAAACAATAAAGAACTGGAATTGCTCATTTATTGCAGTTGAAGGTCCAAATATAATTGAAAAATTAAGCTTAGAAGATTTGGCTATTCCATATGAATCTCAATATAGATCGAGAATAGTTTTAAAAGCTGGTGAATCTAATAAAATGCTTTACGGATTTATTGGTAAGGCTGTTACATTCTTAATGATAAAAGTAACTTATGATAGTTTATCTGATCCATATTATACATATGAACAAGAAAAATATAATATAAATTATTATTTTGAAAATGATCCTATTCTTAGACCATTAAATAGATTATTAATAATGACAGGTTCTTCTGATGAAAGAATACCACAAATTTATGTGACAAATCCATTAGATTATGACGTAACATTAGATGTATTAGAAGCAACAGTTGATTCTGAATTTGATGAAGATGATGATATACCTGCTGATTATCAAATACATTATGCTATAACAAATATATCAAGTACATATTCTGGAAAAACAGATGATGAATATATAAGATGTTCTGGTACAACAGAATCAGGTTCTACATATTCATTATATTTACCGTTAGCAACTGGTACAGGAAATGTATTAACAATCAAAAATATATTAAACGGAGTTATAACTATTTTAACACAAGATACAGATTTGATTGATGGTTTAAATTCATATGTATTAAATACTCAATATGAAGTAGTCGTGCTAATTGATGCAGGTACTGGTATCTGGGATAAAATATAATATAAATATGGCAAAAATAACAAGTAATAGTCTTTATGGTAAAACAAAAAGAGAAATAAAAAATTGGGGTAGAGATTTTAGAACATCAGATGGACCTCAAACATCTTCTGTTATGAGTCTCAGTGATATTGCAATACCGTATGATTCATGTTATACATCAAGAATAGTATTACCTTCTTATACTGAAGATTTTTTATTAAATTATGGTATAATTGAAGAATCTACTTTTTTATTATTAAAAGTTACATATAATGGTAATTATGATAATGAGAATGAAGATGCGTATGATCCATATTATTATTATGAACCAAGTACATATAATATTAATTACTATTATGATTCTAATTCAGGTATAACATATCCAATTGGAAGATTATTGCTTTTAAATGGCTCATTTCCAAATAAATTAGGACAAATTTATTTGAATAATCCATTAGATTATGATGTAGTTTTAGATGTAATGCAAGCTAATATTGAAGCTCCAATAGTTCAACCACCAAGTAGTGCAGTAACGATATCAAATTTGTATTATAGTGACATTATAACAAATCAAGTTGAATGTTATTCTTATACTGGATTAACAACAGGATCTACTGAATTTATTATTACTGGAATTACATCTTCAATAATAAGTACAGGTTATACAATTACACAATATATAATTCCATATAATACTATTATATCAATAAATTCAGATACATCATTATATTACATTTACATAAACACTACATCAACTTATTATACTATTAAATTTTTAACTCAATCTGATTATGAACAAGCATATTTTAGAATAATATTCGCGTATTCATCATATACAGATGGTAATTGTAGATATTTAACTACAACAGAAACATACGATAGTGGTAATAATATAAATTGTTAAAAATAAAAATTAATTATAAATGACTATTATATATTATAATTCTCCTATAAGTGGAACTACTTGGATTGGTAGTGGAACTACTGTACCACATAATGCATATTTGCATTTATATCATGATAGTGTTACAGGTTGGACATTAAATAGTTTAAAACATCTATTCATTAGTGGAATAACTGGTTGCATTTCAGTGAATATACCATTAGATAATATAACTTTTGAGTTATATGAGAAAGGTACAAATATACAATTATATGAATTAACAAAATATGGACAATATTTTATATATATTTCAATTTCAGATTCTGTTGGAAATATAACTACATCATATATTTATAATATTGTTGTAAATGATAGTTCTCCTGAAATAATATTTAATTGTAATATTTTTAATTCAGGATTGACAGGAAATACTATTGATTTTTCTGGAGCAACTGGTATAACATCAGGAATTAATATTTATTCTGGCGTAACATTTAATCTTTTTGAATTTGATAAAAATATAATTAATAAAGTTGATATAATTTATAATTGTATATGCTATGTGATTGATAATATTGATTATTGTATCAATAAATATATGATAAATGTTTTAATTATAGGATCAAATTTATTAAATAATAATGAGTATCAAGAAATTTCTATACCAGGTTATTATTGCATAAAATTATCTTTAATAAATAGTACAAATTATGAGATTGTTTATTATTTTCTTGTAGATGCTGTTTATGATCCAAATAATTATAATTCTAATATTTATTAATATTATTGACCTAATAAAATAAATATATAAATTAGTAAAAATTAAATAAATAAATGAGTAAAGTAACTTTTGATGGATCAGCAAAAATAATAACTATAAATAGTGGAGTAACAAGTATTGATGTTAAAACTGATTTATATTTAGAATGGAAGCAATGGGTATTAGAAGGAGATAATTCTAAATGGCTAGCTGCATTCAGATCATTTGGTGGTGATCCAACTACATTAAATCAAAATGCTCCAAGCTACTTTTTTTTAACTAATAATTGGATAGTTAAAATAGAAAATTTAAATGTAGCAATACAAGATAATTTATATTCAGATGATTATGATATTCCTTATCTAAATATAAATTCTACAATATTATCAAAAAATTCTGATATACCTAGTATTGATAGTTTAACTGGTATTACAGAAACATTATCAGATATGAATAATACTATCATAGATATTTCATTTGATGTTAAACATATATTAGGATTATCACAGCAAAATTATAGATTAAGTAATCATGTTTATGATGATGATTTTAGATTGACATCAGTTACAATAAAATTATTTAATACTAAAACTGATTGTAATAATAATGTTAATAGTTTTGCTAATTATACAATGAATGCGGCTTATGATGATAATGGATTATTAATTGATTATAAAGTAGTTAAAAATTAATTCTTATTATGATTAATCACATAACAACAAATTTAGTAACTAAAGGTTTATTGAATATTTCTAATATTACAAAAGGAATGATACAAATTAAGTATCAAATAATATTTAGAAAAAGAGGAGGATCGAGTGCTAATGTTGTTCATTCATATGATAATGATGAAGCATTCTATGATGAACTTAGAAAGCATAAAGAAGAAGAAATTGACTACATAAAAGTGTTTGTTGATTGGAAAGGAGCAAAATTAAAAGCATTTAAAAAAATTGAAGTTAAATTATTAAAAGAACATATTGAAGCAGAAATATTATTAAAAACAAATAAAAAATTCACAGTAGAAATAATAAAATAAAAAAGATGTAATTTATATTACATCTTTTTTTATAAATATTTAAGTTATTTAAATGAATCAAATTTCATTATACTGGAAACTACTTTTTCTTCTTTTTTAGATTTTTCTGTTTCTTCATCAACATCTTCTTCAACAATTTCTATTTTTTTCTCAAAAGCTGCTTCCAATTTTGAGATTGTGTCATTTTTCTCGACTACTTTTTCAACTTTTTTTTCAACTTTTTTTTCAACAATTGGTTTATTTTCAAATTTTGTTTCTGATACAGATATTCTTGGTTTATTTGAAGGTTTTTGAATTTCAGATACCATTTCTTCTATTTTAATAGAAGCTTTACTTTTTATTTCAAAATTATCTTGCCACACTGGAAAATATAAATCTTCTGATATAATTTCAAATTTTATTTTTCCATTATCACCTTTTTCATATAGACTCAATTTAGGAATTTCAAATCTACAAATATCATTTTCAATCTTACCTATTAAAAGAACATTTTTATTTTCTTTTGTCATTAATATTAATCTTGGCTCAACATCATTTACGTTAATGCCATCACTATTTATTTTAAATTTTAAAATATCATTCTCTTTATTGTTAAATAAATCCATATTAATTATTTATTTTTTATATTCTATATATTAATAAAAAAATATAGAATTATATATTAAAATTTTGATCTTCTTTTTTTAATATATAATAAAAAATTAAGTTTAATGTCAACTGGAGTAATACTTCCAAATAATTCGTTAATAGCAGATTTGACCAGTAAATATTGGCTTTATTTTTCAGATAATTTTGGAAGTATAAATGCTACACTTATTAATGATTCTAATGGACATCCAATAACAGGATATATATCTGGAAGAACCTCAATTTATTATGATTTTGATTATTCTGGTAATACTCAAGAAGGTAGAATACCAAACACTGATGTAGATTTTACTGCTGTTGCCATTGGGCAAAATATCGCTAGATATTCTATAATTAAAGGTGTAATCACAAGTGGTTTAACAAATATAATTTTAACTTCGGATACAGATTGGAATTATTCTGGTAATACTCAAGGAACAAGTGGCACATCAGGAATAGATGGAGAAAATGGTACATCAGGAGCTTCTGGTAGTGAAACTCTTGAACTTACAATTACTGGAGTTCAAGATGGTATAAATAAGAATTTTATATTATCTAGCGGAGTCAGTTATATCCACATGTTTTATGTTGATGGTCAATTACAAACATATAATAACGATTATTATGTTTCTGGATTAACTTTAACATTTATTAAAATACCACCTAAAGAAAGTGATATTTTAAGATTATTCATCACACAGCATGGCGGTGTTTTTGGTACATCAGGAACAGATGGAACATCAGGAACAGATGGAACATCAGGAGCTTCTGGTAGTGAGTCTCTTGAAATTACAATTACTGGAATTCAAGATGGTATAAATAAGAATTTTATATCATCAAGTGGTATTAGTGAAAATCATATGTTTTATGTTGATGGTCAATTACAAACATATAATAACGATTATTATGTTTCTGGATTAACTTTAACATTTATTAAAAATCCTCCTAAAGAGAGTGATATTTTAAGATTGTTTATTACTCAGCATGGCGGTGTTTTTGGTACATCAGGAACAAACGGTACAAGCGGATCATCAGGGTCATCAGGTAGTTCAGGGTCATCAGGTAGTTCAGGTTCATCAGGTAGTTCTGGAACAAATGGTACATCAGGTATAAATGGAGATATTATAAACGAAATTGATATTTCTGGAATTCAAGATGGAGTAAATAAAAATTTTATATTATCAAATGAAATTGTAAGTGAAAATCATATGTTTTATGTAGATGGACAATTACAAACATATAATAATGACTATTATATCTCTGGATTAACTTTAACATTTATTAAAATTCCGCCTAAATATAATTATATTTTAAGATTGTTTGGTAGTATAGGCACAAATTATCATAATGGAATTACTATTAATCAAAATATTGTTGTTGATAATTATGGAACAATAAAAACATTAAATATTGTTAATGGTTTGATAATATCAATAACATAAATTATCAATAACATAAATTATCAATAACATAAATTATCAATAACATAATTTTATATATAATATAAATAAAAATAAATTAAAAATAATGAGTACAAGATTAGATGCGAATGATAGATTAAAAGGATTAAGTTTTAAAAAACCTTGTATCGTTGCGACATTAGAAAATGTAAATTTAACAGGGTCAACTAATGTAATTGATGGAGTATCTTTAAATTTAAATGATAGAATATTAGTCATAAATCAGATAGATCAGATAGATAATGGTATTTATATTGTTTCAAATGTTGGTACAGGTTCTGATGGCGTTTTATTACGAGCAAATGATTTTTCTACAAGTGATGATATATTTGCTGGAATTAACATTTATATTTTATCAGGAGATACATATAATGATAGTTATTTCATATTAAATACCGAAAATCCTATATTAGATATTACTCCGTTATTTTTCTCTAATAAAAAAATGTTAGATACTCAAAATGTAAGTAATAATCAAGTATTATTATATAATAATAATTCAATAATTGGTTATACAGGACTAACATATGATGGTAATACATTAGATATAAATGGTAATGTTAATATAACAGGTAATACAACAGTAATTGGAAATATTATTTCAAATACAATATCTGTAACAGGAGGAACTTCAACTCAATTTTTAAAAGCTGATGGATCTATTGATTCAACATCATATACTGATTTTAATTTATTTACTGGTGAAACATTTGATAGAATAAGTGGTGATACATATTTGAATAATTTATTAACAGGTGAAACATTTGATAGATTATCAGGTGATACATTTTTAAATGAATTATTAACAGGTGAAACATTTGATAGAATTTCAGGAGATACATTTTTAACTGAATTATTAACTGGTGAAACATTTGATAGAATTTCTGGAGACACAGTATTAAATGATTTAATTACAGGATTAACTTCAACAGTTAATAATAATTATAATTTATTAACAGGTGAAACATTTAATAGAATAAGTGGAGATACAGTATTAAATGATTTAATTGAAGAGTTATCAATAAATGCTCAAAATCAAATGAATAATGAAATTAATAATAGAATTTCAGGAGATACATTATTGAATAATTTACTAACTGGTGAAACATTTGATAGAATAAGCGGAGACACTTTTTTAAATGAATTATTAACAGGTGAAACATTTGATAGAATAAGCGGAGACACAATATTAAATAATTTAATTACTGGATTGACATCAACAGTTACGGATAATTATAATTTATTAACAGGTGAAACATTTAATAGAATTTCAGGAGACACATTTTTAAATAATTTAATTACAGGATTAACACAGAATATTATAAATAATTATGTACCTTATACTGGATCTACATCAAATATAGACTTAGGATATAATAATTTAACAGCTAGTTCAATTATTAAATCTGGTGGTACATCTAATCAATTTTTAAAGGCTGATGGAACTATTGATATAACTACATATTCAAATACTGGTCATAGTCATTATCAATTATTTCAACCAAATGGTACAACTCCTTTTGTCTATACAGATAATGGTGGGTCATTTCATATTGATGGAAATATTATTCAATCAGGATCAACATATGAAACTCATACAGAACAAATATACACTACTAAAGATTATATTTATTTGAGAAGTGGAGCAACTTCTGGATTACCTGATGGACAATATGCAGGATTTACAGCTAAATTATATGACGGATCTAATGATGGTCAATTAGTCTTTGATAATAAAGGCTTTGCAAGAGTTGGAGACGTAGGTAGTTTATTGAAATTAGCAGCTATTCAAGAAACACCTACAGATACACAATTTACTTACTATGATGCTGCAACTTATTCATTAAAAACACGTGCTTTTTTAAGTGGTGATATTACAACGGCTTTAGGATTTACTCCTTATAACGCAACTAACCCATCTAATTATATAACAATTGGATCAGTTCCTGTTGTAGCTACAACAACTCCTTTAATAAATGGAATTGCTGCAATTGGAGCAAGTGGTAAATGGGCTGATGGAGCACATGTTCATCCAGTTGATACTTCAAGACAAGTTGCATTAAGCGGAACTGGATTTGTAAAAAGCACATCAGGAACTATTAGTTATGACACTTCTACTTATATTCCAGTCACAGGAAATACAAATACAATAAACTTAGGTGTTAATAATTTAACAGTAGATACAAATACTCTGTTTGTTGATTCTGTTCATCACTATTTAGGTATTACTACAAATAATCCTAATGCGTCAGTTGATATTGGAGGTTTTGGTACACCTTCTGATTATGGAGGAGGAACTGGTACGGCTAAAGTTTTAATTGCTGATAACGCGACAGGGTCATCTGGTGTTCAAATGTATAATTCTAATTCAGGAACAGCCTCTGATTTTAGATTTGCCATTTTTAATAATAATAAAAATGAATATATGGCATTTTCAACGCCAGCCGATACTAATACTAATACTTTATTTGGATTTGCAAGAAGTACATCTAATTATTTATTTAATAATTTAAATGGAGTAGGTGGCACTCTTAGAAATTTAACTATTGGTACGGTTGGAAGTTCTGACCTTATATTTGGAACTAACAATGTAGAAAATTTAAGAATAAAATCTGGAGGTAATGTCGGGATTGGAACTACTACTCCAGGAACGTTATTAGAAATAAGTAACTCTGCAAATATATCTATTAATTCAATTTTAAGGATTAGAGACATTAATACTGGTGGTTCATATTTTGATATCGGTTCTGCTAATGGTAGTAGTGGATTATTCATTAATCAAGGCTCTACTAAGATAATGCAAATTAGAAGTAGTGGAAATGTAGGATTTGGAACTTCATCAACCCCTAACGCAAGATTTAATATTTATAAAAGTGGAATAATTGATTATTTCAATATTACAAGTTCAGTTGATGGTGATGTGATGGTTATCTTAAATAATGGCAACGTCGGGATTGGAGCTACCACTCCAGACCAAAAATTATCAGTTTGGGGTGGTTCACAAAATATTATTGATCCAACAACTTTAGGTTCTGAAAGCTTAACTAATGGTACGTTATCTGGTGGAACTTCTTGGACTGCAACAAATGATTGTACTTTAGTATCTAATAACGCAACTTGGACTTTTTCTGGTGGAACTGCTTCAACTCTTACACAAACGAATGCTAATTTAACAGTTGCAGGAGTAGGATATAGATGGTATAAATTTGTTTATACAGTATCAGCTATTTCTGGAACTCCATCTGCATCAATAACAACATCTTTTGGCGGATCAACAACTTCTCTTACTATAACAGCTGGAGCACAAACTACTTATTTTAAAGCAGCTACTACACCTACTGATTTTGTTATTACTTCTACTTTGGTATCAGGACAGACATTCACATTGGGTACGTTTTCGTTAAAAGAAGTTCAAGGTGGAAATTTAATAACTGGTGGATTGTTAACTGGTGGAGGTACAACTGGTATTAAAGTTTTAGCAAATGGAAATGTTGGAATTGGAACAACTACTCCTGGACAATTACTTGAAGTAAATAATGGGCACATAAATGTTTTAAATACCAATTATGGACTTCTATTAGCTTCTAATCAAGCTCTAACTAGGAATGGAGCAAAACTTGTACTTGCTAACTCAAGTGCATTTACTTCTATGGGGTTGAGTACCGTAGGAGTTGAAAGAATTTCTATTGATAGTTCAGGGAACGTAGGTATTGGAGTAACTCCAACGTCTATGCTTACTCAAAAATCTACAACCGCATTAGAATCTGCTACGTTAGGAACTGAATTAACAGCTTCTGGAGATACTTGGGGATTAGCAACAACTAAAAGCATAACTGCTTTTGCAAATTATGGATCTACTGTTGCTGGAACAGTTGAAGTAACTTCAAATGCTCATGGATTTCCAGCTGGAACAACAACTAATGTTGTAATATCAGGAACTACTAATTATAATGGTACATACACAATAACATATATTGATGTTAATAACTTTTATATTACGGCAACTTGGGTATCGAACGATGCAACTGGAACTGCAACTCAAACTGGTTGGTCTGGAACTTATGCTGGTGGATACACACACTCAACTGGAAATACAACAGCATTAACTGATTCTACATTGGTTCCAGTGGTTGGTAATTTATACCAAATAACTTATACAGTAACAAATAGGACGACAGGAACATTTACGATTACATTCGGCGGAGTTACATCTTATACTTATTCAGCAACAGGCTCATATGGTCCTAAAGCTGCAACAGTAGGAACATTAACTATTGCTCCAACGACTGATTTTAATGGCACAATAATACTTTCAATTAAATTAATTGCATCATATTCTCCTATTTATGTTATTCAAGATAGTTCTTCTGCTAATACATTAGAAATTCGTAGTTCTTTAAATACTTCAGTAAATTTATTCATAGGTAAAAACTCTGGAAGATATAATACAACAGGTATTAATAATACTTCACTTGGATCTGGAGCGTTACCGATAAATTCAACTGGATTTAATAATGTTGCAATTGGTGGTAGTGCTATGCAAGCGAATACAGCTGGATTTTCTAATATCTCTATAGGTTTTAATTCCCTTTTAAGCAATACTGTCGGTTATGCCAATACATCAATTGGTAATGCAACTCTACAAAATAATTCTATTGGTTATTATAACACAGCAGTTGGTATAAGTGTTCTTGTCACTAACACAGCTGGGTATTATAATACAGGCATTGGAGCAAGCGCGCTTAGTTCAAATTCTACTGGATATTATAACACTGCGATAGGAATTAATTCTATTAATTTAAATACTACTGGTTTTTATAATACTGCATTAGGTGGTAATTCTCTTAGTTCAAATTCAGTTGGATCATACAATACTGCTGTTGGCTATTCATCGATAAGTAATATTGTATCTTCATATAATACTGCTATTGGTTATATATCTGGTCGTTATATAACTGGAGGGGTAACAACTAATATCAATTCTTATAATTCTGTCTATATTGGAGCAAATACAATGGCATCTGCTGATGGCAATTCAAATGAAATAGTAATTGGATATAACGCAACTGGTAATGGAAGTAACTCAGTAACATTAGGTAATACATTAATTACTAAAACTATTTTACAGGGTAATACTGGTATTGGCGGATATACAACTCCTTTACATTTCTTAGATAATACTCAAACTCAGAATCAACGCACTGTTTATGGATTAAACGTGGTGATGAATGCTACTAATCTTCAACAAGATATAGTATCTACAGGTAATGATGAACCACTTTTAAATCAATACTATGCCTGGAAATTTACCGCAAGTGCTGCAAACACAATGGGTTCGTTATCAGTTAGATTGAAGAAAATAGGTACTGTTACAAATACAACAGATTATATTAGACTTAAATTATATTCAGATACAGGTACAGCCCCAAATGCTTTATTATACACTTCTGATCAGGTTAAAATGGGCACATTAACGACTTCTTATGTTGAATACTTGTTTGGTGGAGACTATACGATGGTTAATGGTACTTCATATTGGTTAGTAGTTGAAAGAAGTGCATCGGTAACAGGAGGAGGTTCAATTACAGTTGATAGAAATTCTAATTCTTTAAGTACGACAAATGTTGTAACTCCTGCGAGTGGAGATTGGACAATAAATACAGGTTTAGGAAGATATATTATTTATGGACAGACTCCAAGGGGTATTTATGTAACCTCTACAAATTATGTTGGAGTTTATGGAAGCTCTACAAATAGTTATGGAGTTCAAGGAATCTCTACAAATAGTGGTGGAGTTTATGGAATCTCTACAAATAGTTATGGAGTTTACGGAAACTCTACAAATAGTACTGGAGTTAATGGAAACTCTACAAATAGTTATGGAGTTCAAGGAATCTCTACAAATAGTGCTGGAGTTAATGGAAACTCTACAAATAATTATGGAGTTTATGGACAATCAAGTAGTTCTTATGGATTAGGCGGTATATCAACAACTGGAGTTGGATTTATTGGTATATCAACAAATTCATCTGGTGGAGCAATGTATATAGGTGATGGGGTAGATAAATTAACCCAAAACAATACTGGTTCTGTACTTATAATGTCAAGACGTGTTGATGGTAACTCCACATATGCAGTAAGTGGTAATTTATTAAATATAACTGATAACCCAACCAACTGTACATCAGTTTCAGGAGCATTAATTTCAGGTACAATAGTATCTACTGAAAGATTTAGAATTGATCCTCGTGTAGTTGATGGAGCGAGTGCAGTAGGAGCATTTACAGATACATCAAGTGCTTTAGCAAATGCAACAGCTAAGTTATTTTCATTCAGAAATAATGGGGTTGAAAAAGCGTATGTTGGAGCAACTGGTAGTTTAGTAGTTCAGGGAGTAATAATGCCACAACAAGCAACTACTGCAGCAGCACCAGCATATGTTAAAGGTGGAATGTATTTCGATACTACCTTGAATAAGATGAGAATTGGTGGTGCAACAGGTTGGGAGACGATTACGAGCGTATAAAAAACAATAATATATTATGTGGATAACAATGATTTCAGTTTTTGTACTTTACAATTTATTCATTCTTTTAAAATATGGATGGTTAAATTCGATATCAGCAAGCTACTACAGTTTACCTGATGAATATATAAAAATAAAATGGAATAATAATGTAGTATTAACTTTACCTATTAAATATAATTCATTATTTCTTTTATTTTGCTTAGGATATGCAATACCAACCTTATTCTTAGTAACCGATGGATTTATGTTTTTTGCTTGTGGGTTAATTTGTTTTGTAGGCATAGCGTCAGCATTCAGACTTGATAGTTTTACAGCAAATATGCATCAATATAGTGCGTTAGGAGCAGTAGTATTAAGTCAACTATCATTAATATTTTTCTATCATTTATATTATTTAGTTATTATTACCGCAGTAAGTGCAGTAATATTATACTTACTTAATAAAAAATTACCTCAATGGATGTATATACTAGAATGGATTGCGTTTTGGACGGTTGCAATAGCTTTATTATAAATAATTTTTAATCTAATGATATATTATTAATAGATTTATATTTATTGATTAATGTTTCACGATTACTAAATCCTCTACTACGTGGACTAATAATAACAATTGGTGAACTTTGAGCAGCTTTATAAACTGAAATTTTCATTTTATTAACTGCAAAATTGACTTGCTCATCCCATTGTTTAATGTCATATTTATATACTTCATCCATTTTAGGAAAATAATCAATATTCAAAGATTTATTTTTATAATCTAAAATTAAATCATCTCTTGTTTTTCTATCACGTATTAATGAAGCACATATACCACTTTGTACCCAATAATCAATTGGATCTTCATTTGCATCAGGTAATTCTGCAGCGGGTTTAAATTTACCATTATATAAATCATATGGTACTATTTCATCATTATATAATTCTTTATTAATATATTCAGATAATTCATATAATTCAACTTTAGTTAAATCTCCAATAATAGCATGAACGCCAATACTTCCAATGTCATGAAAGGAAGACCAAGAAAGCACTATTTCTGTTTGATTGCCTGTTGAAACGATACCACTTTTAAATCTATGAGTATCTTCTAAACCTAATACAGTTCTTAATACTGCATGTATTGAAGCTTTACCCGTATCACTTAGTTTAGGCGCATTTTTCATATGTACATCATCTACATTTAATATTTCATCAACTGTTGATTGAATAGGTTGCCAATATGTAATCATTCCTAATTTTTCATCTAATTGATTTACATAACTTTTAGATTTAGTATTCAATGAAGATGGATTTGAAATGAATATAGTGTGTTCTTTGCCCATAGCACGATAAACCAATGCTGCTACAATAGACGAATCAAGTCCGCCAGATACATGAACCTGAGCATTTTCAATACCTGATAATTTAAAAAATTCTTTCTGCTCAAATATAATAGCTTCAGTTATTTCTTTATATTTACTATCATTACTGCCTAATATTGGTTCACAATCTTTTAATCTGAATGTTTCAGTTTTTTCTTCAAATTTAGGAAGTTCTTTAACTAATCTTCCATAACTATTATATACAAGAGAAGCACCATCATAAATTATAATATTTTTAACTATATCACCGCAACCAACTGAATTTACTGAAATAACTGGAACCATATTATTTTTGGCAATTTTAGAAAATAAATTTTTTCTAATTTTTTGCTTTCCATAATAAAAATAAGATTGATTAGGTATAATCAAAATTTCAGCACCCATATCAACCATTTCTCGTGAAATATCTCTACTATGATTCATAAACCAAGCATCTTCACAAATTGGTGTACCTATAATGGTTTTACCAATACTTGGTAAATTAACTTCGAACACTTTAGTTTCAGTTCCTTCTGTAAAATATTTTCTATCTTCATGATGGTCTGTATCAGCTAATAATTGTTTATCATATGTACGAATTCCATTATCATCAATTACAGCTACTGAATTTTTTAAAATTGGAAATCCATTTCTATTTATACCATGAGATGATACAAATCCAATTACAATTATTCCACACAATCCTAATTCTTTTCTATATTCTTCAATTTTTTTCAACCTTGAAATTTGGTCACGAATAAAATCCTCTCTATCCCAAAGAGAACCACAGCAATATCCACTAATAGCTGTTTCTGGAAACACTGATATATCTACATTATCATCATAACTAGCATGATTTTTATCCAACTTTAAACAATTTAAAATTTTTCTGGTATTACCGATTAAATCTCCTGTAACTGTATTAATTTGGTGTACTGAAATATTTGCATTTTCAATCATAATATATAAATGTTTTAAATTTGAGTACAAAGATACATATAACAATTGATATAAACAAAAAAACTCATAAAAATATTTATGAGTTTTTTAAAATTAAAAAATTTGGTCATCTTATCAATAAAACGATCAAAATTTTTTAATTATTGAATTGAAGCTTGTTCTTTTGGTGCATTAGCAATGTTTTGTGCGTTTACTTGATCATTAGCTTCCTTAGTAACTTTTAATAAAAGAGTATTTACTACTTTATAAGGCATTTCAGATAATGCACCCAATATTAAATTTACTTCTTCTACTGTGAATTCAAATTTCAAATTTTCCATAACTATATTTTTTTGTTTATATCTATAACAAAATAAATAAAAAGTTTAAACTTATTATAAAAAATATAATAAAAAATTACATAAAAAATAAATAATTTATAATATGAGAATATAATGTAAATCTAACTACCAATTTCACGACGGGCGGTTCATTTTTTATATATATTAATAAAAAAATTATGATAATATATAAAACTACAAATCTCATTAATAATAAATTTTATATTGGGCAAGATTTTAATGATAATCCTAAATATTATGGTTCTGGTAAATTAATTACATTTGCAATAAAAAAATATGGTAAAGAAAATTTTAAAAAAGAGATAATAGAATATTGTACTGATGAAAAACATATGGATGAAAGAGAAATATTTTGGATAAAAGAACTTAATGCAACAAATAAAAAAATAGCTTATAATATTTGTGAAGGAGGAAAAACATATAGAACAATGAAAGGTGAAAATCATCCATTTTTTGGTAAACATCATACAGAAGAAACTAGAGCTATAATTAAAGAAAAAAGAAAACTTCAAAAAATGTCTAATTTTGAAAAAGAAAGACTTAGAAAATTATGGAAAACTAATGCTAATCCAGGCAAAAATAAATCAAATGAAACAATAGAAAAAATAAAAAATGCAGCAAAAGAATTAGATAGATATGGGGAAAAATCTACTTTTTACGGTAAAACTCATTCAGAAGAAACTAAAAAACATTGGAGTGAAATAAGAAAAGGTAAAAATGTAGGTATTAATAATCCTGCTGCAACTAGATATTATATTGAAACACCAGATAAAAAAGAATTAATATTTAATAGTAGAAAAGAAGTAATTGAATATATTGGATGTAGCATGGGATTTTTTACATTAAAAAAATATAAAGGATATAAACTTATAAGAAAAGAAATAATAAATAAAAAAGAAATAATAATAAATAAAGAAGATGATGAATATTATATTTATACTATTGAATCTCCTAATGGAGAAATATTAATATTTAATAAAAAAAGTGAAATAATAAAAAAATTAGATTGCAGTTTATATTTCTTTATATGTAAACATTTTTTGGGATATAAACTTATAAAAAGAGAAAAAAATAATTTATAATGAGAATATTGTTAATTTTACCTCATGTTAGTACTGGAGGAATGCCTTCTGTATCTTTAAAAAGAGTTGAATATTTAATAAAAAATAATGAAGTATATCTTATAGAATATAGACAAATTTCTTGGAGTTTTGTTGTACAACGAAATAAAATAATAGAATTATTAGGAGATAGATTTATATCATTAGGTAATACATGGGATAAAGATGAAAGTGTTAGAGACAAATTTCAAGAAATAATTGAAAATATTAATCCTGATATCATTCATATGGAAGAAATTCCTGAACTGTTCAATGATGGAATGAGGGAAGAACATTCAGATTGGTTATATAGGAATGATAGACCATATAAAATTATTGAAACTACTCACACATCAACATTTGATGTAAATAAGAAAGTATATTTTCCTGATAAATTTTTATTCGTATCTAAATTTTCACAATTACAATATGAAAAATTTAATATTCCTTCATCTGTGGTTGAATATCCAATGAATAAATTAAAAAAAAATCAAGGATATGCTATTAAAAAATTAAATTTTGATCCTGAATATTTTCATGTTTTGAATGTTGGATTATTCACATCAGGTAAAAATCAAGGTTATGTATTTGAAATAGCAAGAAGATTAGAAAAATATAAAATACAATTTCATTTTGTAGGTAATCAAGCTGATAATTTTTCAGATTATTGGAAACCTTTATTAGAAAATAAACCAAATAATTGTATTATTCACGGTGAAAGAGATGATATTGATTTATTTTATCAGGCATCAAATTTACTTATACATTCATCTATAAATGAATTAAATCCGTTAGCAGTAAAAGAAGCAACATCTTATGATTTACCGATATATTTAAATAATCTTAGTACATATTTAGATACTTATGATTCTTATAAAAATATAAAATATCTTACAAGAGATGTTGATAAAGATGCTAAAAGAATATTAGATAATTTTAATATAAAACTTATAGATGATAATGATACATTTGAAGATATATTAATAAATGAATATAAAGAAGTACTTAATATAGATAAAATAAAACAAAATTCAATTGATGCTCAATATGAATATAATATTGATTTTATTGAAGGTGCAAAAGTTGAAATTCTTGGTACAAAAAAATCAGAATTTTATGTTGAGATATTAGATAAAAATACCAAAGAAGTCATATATAAAAATTTAATAAATAATAATAATTGGTGTAAAACAAATAATGAATGTTATAAAGAATATAAAATTAACATTTATCATAATAATAAATTAGTAATTAATCATAATTTTGATTTAACAAATAGAAATGTATTAATAACATTAGAAAGTAAATCTATTGGTGATACATTAGCGTGGTTTCCATATATAGAAGAATTTAGAAAAATTCATAACTGTAAAGTTTATTGTTCTACATTTTGGAATAATTGGTTTATAAATCAATATCCTGAAATTACATTTTTAAAGCCTGGTCAATCAAATATTAACGATTTATATGCTAAATATAAAATAGGATGGTATTTACCATTTGATAGAAATAAAAATCCAATTGATTATAAAACTATTCCTTTGCAAAAAACAGCATGTGATATTCTTGGATTAGAATATAAAGAAATTGTACCAAAAATTGAAATTCCTGAAGGAGTTAGACCAATTAAAGAAAAATATGTTTGTATTGGACAATTTTCTACTGCGAATGCAAAACACTGGCATTACCCTTGTAAAGATAGCAACAAAGGCTGGCAAATTTTAGTTGATTGGCTTAATGTTCAAGGTTATAAAGTTATGGTAATAAGTAAGCAGTCAACTACTCTTAAAAATATAATAAATAAAACTGGTGATTTTCCTATTGAGCAAAGAATAAATGAATTAAAATGGTGTGAATTTTATATTGGAGTTGGTTCTGGATTAAGTTGGTTAGCTTGGGCTGTTGGTAAAAAAGTAGTAATGATGTCTGGATTTTCTAATCCTTTCTGTGAATTTAAATCTAATAATATAAATGTTCATAATTTTAATGTTTGTAATGGTTGTTTTAATACTCATCAATTTGATCCAGGAGATTGGAATTGGTGTCCTATACATAAAAATACAGATAATCAATTTGAATGTTCAACTAATATTACGCCAAAAATGATAACTGATAAAATTATTAAATGTAAACTCATTGAAAATCCTAATAATTTCAATTTTACTAAATATAATTTAAAATATAATTTAAATAAAAATGATATTTTCTTTAAATATGATAAAAATGAAAATAAATTTACAATAATTTATAAAGGTGATGATGTTGAACCTTTAAATATTGATATTAGAGATTATAATTCAGATATGATATATTATACATTATCTGACACATCATTAAGTAAAAATAATATAATTTGGAGTATACCAGAGAAAAAAATGTTTGAAGAAACAAATAAGTTACTTATAGTATTTTACGAAAAAAATAAAATATTAGAATTGCAATATGATATTTAAAAATTTATATATAACGAAAAGAAAAATCGTTACATATGAGCTATATAAAAATTCAAAAAATACTTAAAGAAGAAGTTGAAACACCTGAAGAAGGTTATATTTATTTTGGTTATGATGATTCAACAGTTGGTAGTGGAGTAACTAGTGGAGTAACTGGTGGATTTTGGATGAAAGATGATACTGGTAGCGGAGCAACATATTTATTTGCAGGTTATTCAAATGCGCCAAATATTATATCTTTTAATCCAACATCATCAGCATTTAATGGTGATACTATAACAATATATGGTATAAATTTCTTTGGTGCTGTAGTGGCGTCATTTAGTGGAATTACAGGAATAACAACAGTAGTGAATTCAAATCAATTGACCGTAATAATACCTAATTTACCTAATTATGATAATGAAGTTGATGTTGTAATAACTTCTTCATTAGGAACAGGAACTTCCGTAAAATATAAAGTATATCAGCAAATAAATAAGCCTGTAATTACTAGTTATCCATCAATTGCTAATATAAATTCTACAATAACTATTAATGGATTATATTTTATCGCTGGACAAACTTCTGTATATTTTAATCCAGCATCTACTATTTCAACAACAACGGTAATTAATTCAACTACGTTAACAGCAGTAGTTCCAATAATTCCAACTGGATCAACACAATTTTATATTCAAACAACTTTTGGACAAAGTTTACTTTCAAATATTAATATTAATGGCGGAACAATTCCAATAGTTACTAATTTTTACCCAACATATGCAAATTTAGGAGATACTATTAATATATTTGGCGAAAATTTTATAGATATTAATAATTTATTAGTACGTTTTGGACCTAATCAATCATCAAATATTAGCATAATAAATTCAGGACAGTTAACAGTTACAATATCAGGAGATACTCCAATTGGAGATACATTAATTAGCGTTAATGATATGACATTTTCAGGATTTACAGTTTGTGGCTCTACTTCTACATTAATTCCAACAGTATCAAGTATATCGACATCAGTATATCCAGGGAATACTGTAATTATGACAGGGACAAATTTAGATTCACCATTAACAGTTACTTTTAGTAGCGTTATATGTAATACTTTACCTATAGATTCAGGTAGTTGCTATATTTATATAGGAACTAATGTAATTCCAGGTATAAATACAGTAATTGTTATAAATAAATATGGATCATCATTACCTTATTCTTATACAGTATTAAATCCTGGTAGTTTGACTATAACAAGTTTTAGTATTAATCATATGCAAAGAGGAAATAATTCAATTGGATTATATGGTAGTGGGTTTATTAATAGTCCATCAATGAGTGTTTATATTGGAAATGTATTATCAAGATTTTCTTATAATAATCAATCAGGATTAACTGTTCAAATATTAAATGCTTCATCAACAAGTGATTTAATTCCGACTGGACCAGTTGATATTAGAGTAGAAAGTATAAATTCAAGTTATACATTAAATGGATTTACAGTTGATCCTAATACAGGTTTAAATCCACCAATAATTTCAAAAATAAGTCCTATATATGGTCAATATGATGATATTATTGATATCTATGGTACATATTTATCAGGAGGTACCATTAGTTTTGGAACTTCGTATCCAGGAACTTATGCAGAAACAACTACAATAGATGATACTCATTTAAGTGTTTATGTACCATCTGGATTTACAATAGATTCTAATGAAATTATAAATATTTATGCTACAACAATAGCTGGATCTTGTACATATTCTCCTTTTGAAATTTATGTAGAAGCATCATCATCTCCAATAATAAATAAATTAGATAGTCCTGTAAATGTATCAGGAGGAACATTAATTACTATTCTTGGAAGTAATTTTGTTAAATATTATACTGATGTTTATGTAAGTATAATTACAGGAAGTACAGTTCAATATTTAGTATTAGATTCTCAAAAATTTATATCTAGTACTGAAATACAAGGAATTATACCTAATACTACATATATTGGACTTTCTATGATTAAAGTAGTAACCTCCGCTGGTGTTGATCAAGAAACAAATTTAAATTTTATATAAATTATTAAAATGACTGATTAATCAGTCATTTTTTTTATAAAATATAAACCTATTTATATATTTTGCCTACAATAAAAAAAACAAATAAATCAATGAAAATATTAGTAGCAACTTTTGATCACAATTATTATTTATGGCAAGTTCTTGTACAAATAAATAATTTTATGAAATATGGATATGATGAAGACACTATTTATGTAGTATCATCTTCAAATCCTAGTCCAATTTTAAAATCATTAATGAATAATGAAAAAATTAAATCTAAATTTTTTATTTATAAAGATGAAAGAGTAAATCCAATATATCCATCTTCATTAAGACCTCATATATTAGAAAAATTCTTTAATGAACATCCTGAATATAATGATGAAACTTTATTTTATTGTGATCCAGATATGGTTTTCACAAAAAAATTAGATTTCACTGAAATGATAAATGATAAAAAATGGCATTTAAGTGATACAAAATCGTATATTGATACAGTGTATATTAAAAGTAAAAGTGAACAATTATTTAATGAGATGTGTGAAATATCTAAAGTAAAACCAGAAGATATTGTAGCAATTGATGAAAATGCAGGAGGAGCACAATATTTAATGAAAGGAATAAATTCTGATTATTGGAAAAAGGTGTATGATGATAGTGAAAATTTATATTCTCATATGAAAAAAACAGAAAGTATATATAATCCTGAACATCCTATTCAATCATGGACATCTGATATGTGGGCAGTTCTATGGAATGCAGTTTATTATAATCATGAAGTTGAGATTAATAAAGAATTGGATTTTTGTTGGGCTACTGATTCAATAAATAGATGGAATGAAACTTATATTTTTCATAATGCAGGTATTGCTGGAAAAAGTGATACACATTTTAGTAAAATAGAATATCAAGTTTCTCCATTTAATAAAGAACTCAACGGTGATGATGATAATTGTACATATAATTATGTAAAAGAAATAAAAGAGACAGAAGAAAATTTCAAAGATATAATCTGGTAAAAAATAAAAAATTAAATGAATATAGGAATAGTTGTATTAGCTACAAATGCTTATTTTGTGTTAGGAATAAGATTTATTAAAAGATTTATGAAATTTTACAAAGGTGATAAAAATATCACATTCTATTTTTTCTCGGATAATGATCCAAAAAATTATATACCTGATAATATTGATGTTGAATATTTTCATGTGACTAATAGTAATTGGGTAGATGGAACAAACTTAAAATTTACATCTATATTATCAATTAAAGATAAATTAAAAAGTGATTATCTATTTTATTTTGATGCTGATACTAATGTAAATAAAGATTTTATTGAAGATTGGTTTATTGGAGATTTAGTTGGAGGCCAGCATTATGCAGATCAAGATTGGATGAAAAATGAAAAAGGATTTGATAGAAATCCGTTATCAAAAGCATATGTACCATTTGATACTAAATTACATCAAATGTATTTTTATGGTGCTTTTTTTGGTGGTACATCTGAAAATATGATTGAATTTTGTAAAACTATGAGATATTATCAATTGGAAGATAAAAAAATACCATATGAACCTGGGGTAAACGATGAAAGTTACATTAATTGCTACTTACACTTTAATCCACCAACAAAAGTAGTTTTATGTAAAGACTTTGCTTTTGCTATTAGTGATAAAGGTGGAATAGGAGAAACTAGATATCCAGATCTAAATGTAGATGAACTTAAAAAAGAATTATTAATATATAAGAATGAATTTATTAATATTCAAAATAATAAACTAATAAACTAATAAACTAATATATAATTATGAACATAGGAATATATAAAATTATTAGTCCATCAGGAAAAATATATATCGGACAAAGTTGGGATTTAAAAAAAAGATTTAATAAATATAAAAATCTAAATTGTGAAAAACAAAGAAAATTATTTAATTCATTAGTTAAATATGGTTTTGAAAACCATATTGTAGAAATAATATGTGAATTTAATGATGATATTACACAAGATATATTAGATCAAAAAGAAATATATTATATTAATGAATATAAAAATAACGGATTTGATATGTTAAATTTGGCATCAGGTGGTAGTAGAGGAAAGCATAGTGAAGAATCAAAAGAAAAAATGAGAAATAGAAAAGGGGTATTGCATCCTTCTTATGGTAAAAAAAGAACTAAAGAATTTTGTGAAAAAATAAAAGGAGAAGGTAATGCGAATTTTGGTAATAAAGGAGAAAAAAATCCGAATTTTGGAAAAAAACAAACAATTGAAAGAATATTAAAAACTAGTGGAGAAAATAATTATTGGTATGGTAAAACAGGAAGTACTTCTCCGTTTTTTGGTATAAAACAAACCATTGAACAAATAGAAAAAAAATCCGGTAAAAATCACAAAAAATCAAAAAAAGTTATTGATACATTAACTAATAAAATTTATGATACCATAGGACAAGCAGCAAAGGATTTAAATTTAACATATTCTACTTTGGTGACTAATATAAGATTAAATAAATCTAGATTGAAATATTATAAATAATTATTTAATTAATATACAAATTTAGATATTCAAAATATTAAAAATGAATTATTAATATATAAGAATGAATTTATTAATATTCAAAATAATAAACTAATATATAATTTATGATAACAGTATATTCTATTCATTATAATAAATTAGATCATCTATATTTACAATATTTTCAATTAATGAAATATTGTAAAAAAAATAAATTATGTTATTGTAAATAATGGAATTGATGATGATTTTAGAAAAACAATAAGAGATTTTTGTGATATATTAAATATTAAAGAAATAGTTATACAAAATAACGATAAGATTAATATGACAGCAATGCATCATAAAACTGCTCTTCAATATTGTTATGATAATTATATATCAAAAGATTTAAGTGATATTAGGGTTGTTATGAATTCTTATATTATACATTTTTGATTATTTTTCTTTTTCTGATATGATAGGTGATTTTCAACTTTGTGGATTAAAGATGGAGGTGATTGGAATGGAAATGTATATTGTGGTTATATTAATGCAGTAACTACTTTTGAATTAAATTATTTTACAGTAGATACAGATTGGGGAGTCGAAGTTATAAAAAAATAAGGAAAACATAAATTTTAGTTCAAAAAAATATAATTTACAAACAGATTGGAATTATTTTAATTATAATAGAAAAGAATTACTTAAATTAGTCAGTGTTGATGAATTATTTATATAATAGAATTATATCCTAATTTTAAAATAGATTATTACTCTCAACTTCCTTGAAAATAAAAAATGTAGATATTAATATCTACATTTTTTATTTTATTAAATTTTCATTCTTTAATTCTTCCAAGATTAAACTATATAATTTAGATAATTTATTTTTAATAGTTTTTGATGCACTTTTAAATCTTTTATCATATATTTCTAATATCTCATCTAAATTCTCAATTTTAATGTTTTTATCTATTCTACTATAATACCAACTCATATAATATTTATCATTAAATAAATTTATAATATTCAATAAAAATTTTTTAAATTTTCCACTTTTTTTTGATATTATTAATAAATTTTTTTTATCATTTAAAACATTAAAAAATACAACCAGCATATCAGAATTATATTTTTTTAATATTTTAAAATTATAATTATATAATACATCAGACATTTTATATATGTAAGTATCTTTGTGAAATGAATTAAAATATTTATTAAATTCTATATTAGTTATAACTCTACCAATTTTTTTAAAATTTTCCATAATTTCATAATATGCTTCACTAATGAAAGAATCAACTTCTTCTAAATCAGAATAATAAACCAAATCTATAAAATCTTCAATATCTGGGTTTTTAATAAAAGTTCTACTCATTTTATAACTTTTTAATTCACGAGTTTTATCTATATATTTTTCTTTACCTATCATATAAAATTTTAAAGCATGATTTAATTCGTGATGTATAACTTTAGTTTCTATATCATTCTTATTTATATTCAATATAATATCAAATCCTTTTTCAGTTAATGTTGAAGATGATGCATCAAATGAAGAATCATTGTTTGATATAAATATCAGTATTGAATTAATGTGCATAATTCTAACATCAAATAACTTACCATCAAATTTATAATATAATTTTTTATCATTTATAATCAATTTATAAATTTGATCACTTAAATCTTTAATATCCAACTCAATTCCAACTTTCTCTACTATTAAATTAAATATTTTATTTTTTATTATCATTATTTTATTTATAATTCAATTTATTTTTTAATTATATAATTTATTCTAATAATCTATTTTTATAACTCTCATCAATTTCAAAATTATCACACCATTTTTTATTATCTTTAACATCGGATATAACTTCTTTGATAATCAAATTTATTTTTTTTATGTGTTTTTTATTTTTATTCTTAAATAAATTTTTCCAATTGTTTAAATATGCTTCAACATTATCTATATCAACAATTTTTATAAATTTATAACCATTAAGTTTGTTTACACCACTATTTATTAATTCCTGATTCAATCTATTAATTTCCGATATTAATGTATTTTCTCCAATATTCATTTTTAATTTTATCAAAAATAGTTCTGCATTAAATTCATCTAAATAACTGTAACATTTATAAGTTTCACTATTTAAAAATTTATTCATTAAAAAATCACTATCTTTTGAATTAAAATCTATTAAAAATTGATAAAGTTGTGCAATCCTTGCGTTATATTCAGTATCTAAAGATAAATAAATCAGAGTTTTAAAACTATTCCACTCATTATCAAAATTAATATAGTTTATAGATTTACGAACTGAAATATAGTTCGGATCAACGTTAATATTTAAATTTAATTTTACATCATTTTGTTTTATTCTAAAATATTCTAAAATGTGAGTCAATTCGTGAGTTATTATTTCCTTTATTTTTACGTCGTTGAATTTATTTTGATCTATTTCAATTCTAATTATAACATTATATAATATATCATCTTTAAATATAATATGAGATGAATCAAATAATCCATAATTTCTATTAGATAATTTATAATCAATTAACATATTTTTTAAAATAAAATCATTCTGAGCATCTAAATCTAATATTATTTCATCTGAAATATTATCTTCTATATTTTTTTTAATTTCTATAAATATTATATCTGTATATTGTTTTATAATATTTGATATTCCTCTATTTTCTAATATATATTCATCGTAATTATTTATCATATATTTAATTTTTTATTTATATAATAACTGTATTAAATTCTCTGTTAAAAACGTTATCATTTTTTTACCTGGTAAAATTTCTACATCAGGAATAGCTGTAATTATACTAAATTTATCATTACCTTCAATTTTAAGCTCATTAATATATTTCTGAATGTTCTCATCCTTTTCATAATAATTCTTCATTCCTTCTATTAATAAAGTTAAATTAACACCCATTTTATTATTATATTTAATACATTGTAACTTATTCTCATCTTTTTCAATAAGAATATACCACAATTTACTTTTTGAAACTTTTATGTTTTCTAAAAAATTGTATGCATTTTTTGCTTTAGTGTTTTTTGGCATTTTAACCACTTTACCGATAAATTCTAGTTTTTTATCTTTATCTTCCATTTTTAATTTAAATTTTTATACTTTTATATATTAATATTAAAAGATTCAATTTTATAATTAATTTTTTATTAAATTTTCATGTTTTAATTCATCTAATATTAAACTATATAATTTAGATAACTTATTTTTAATAGTTTTTGATGCATTCTTAAATCTTTTATCATAAATTTCTAATATATTATCCAAATTTTCTATTTTAATACTCTTATCTATTTTTTTATAATAATAATCATTAAAATAACGGTTAGTTAACACATCATAAATATCTAATAAAAATTTTTTAAATTTTCCACTTTTTTGATGTATTTTCAATAAATTCTTTTTATCATTTAAAACATTAAAAAATATAACCAAATTATTAGAATTTAATCTACTAAAATTTTTTAAATTAAATTTATCTAACATTATAGAAGCATCATATATGTAACATTGTTTATAATATTTTTTAAATAATTTATTAAATTCATTCTCAGTTATATTATTATTATCTAAATAATTTCTGATTTCTTTTTCACCTTTAGATTCTGAACAGTTTGGACAATCACTACCATTTAAATGAAATCTACTAATCTGTTCAAACATACCATGTATTGGACATATTATTTTTACAGTATTCATAACACCATTATATTTAACTAAACTATAATCATATTTATTATTATGATTTAATTTTGATAATTCTATAAATTTAGAAGTAGATAATGTATTTATGCCGCATTTTGGACATCCGTGACCATTGTTATGAGCATATGCAATTTTTTCGAATTCTCCGTGAATTGGACATATTATTTTAATTATAGAATGTTTATCTTTATAATTATTAACTAAACTATAATCATATTTATAATCATATATTTTATTAAAATCATCAATTATTTCAGATATATTTTTATTTTTTCCACTACATTTTGAACATCCTATTCCAAGTAAATGATTATTCGCCCTTATGATAAATTCTCCGTGAATCGGACATATTATTTTAATCTTATTTCTACTATTTATATAATTCGTTAAACTATAGTCATATTTATTATGTACAATATTAGCTTTTTCAATAAATTCTATTTTAGAATATATATAATGACCAGAACATTTCGTACATTCATGCCCATTTAAATGAGATTGAGCATTTTGAGTAAATTTTCCGTGTATTGAACAAATTATTTCGACATCATTTTTACAACCAGTATAAATAGTATTTGAATAATCATATCTATTATTATGTATCTCATTTGATTTTTCTATAAATTCATTTGTAGTTAATTTTCTCATTATTATAATTTTATTTTTGATACATCTTCTCCTAATTTATTAAAATATTCTAATAATAAATTATCTACATAATTAGATCTATTAGATGTTTTATCATCTAATAATATAAGTATGTCAGGACTTAATGTTATTGTTATTTTCCTCTTTTTTTCTTCAACTTTTTTCATAACTTTTATTTTTATTCTATATATAAATAATTTCAAGTCATAACACAAGAATATATCTTATTTATAAAATAACAAACAAATAATATAAAAACATATATAAATTATATGAAGAAAAAAATGTTAGATAGTGAAAAAAAAATTACAGTGAGTTTTTCACTAAATCCATATATTTATGAATTATTAGATAAATATATTAAAAAATCTAAATCAAAATTCATTGAAACTTTATTAAAAAATAAATTAAAAAATAATATATGATTGTAGATACTGAATATAAAAATAATAACCTAATTATCTCATATATAGATAGTTCTGGTCAGATCAAACTAAAATATAAAAATTGGAGTCGCCCAACAAAATTTATAAAAACTACTGATGATGATAAAGAAAAAAGTGGTAGATTTGTCACATGGTCAGGAGAAAATGTTAAAGAGATTTATACAAAATACCCAAATCGGTATTCCATTTATGATTTCATAGATAGTTTTGATAAAGAAGAACGAGATGAAATATATTCATATGCAGAACCAGATATATTCTTCGTTGATATTGAGAACGAGATTCTTAATACTGGTAAACCACAACCACAACTTGCTGAGGGTGAGATACAAACAATATCAATAGTAAATAAAGATAAAGTGTTGGTAATTGGAACTCAGTTTTTAGATGCTGCACAAATTGAATCAATTGGTAATGATATCAATACTCATTTTCAAAAATTTGGAACAAATTATAAATTTAAATATGTTCAGTACAAAACTGAATATGATATGCTTCATAGTTTTTTTAACAAATTAGTTCCTAAAATGCCAGTAATAACTGGTTGGAATTTCATTAATTATGACTGGACATATTTAGTTGCAAGAGCAAGAAGAATTGGACTTGAACCTGAGGTTGCCTCATTCACAAAAAAACTTAATAAACCATTTAATCCTCCTAATGCTATTAATCCAAGTTACGCAGAAATGCCAGCGCATAGGGTTATAGTTGATTATATGGAATTATTTAAAAAATGGGATCAATCAGTTAAAGTAAAGGAAAGTTTATCTTTAGATTTCGCTTCTGAAAAATTACTAGGAAAAGAAATTAAGAAAATTAATTACGATGGAGATTTAAAAAAATTGCATAAAGAGGACTATAAGAAATTTGTATTCTATAATGCTGTAGATAGTTGCTTAGTTCAACAGATACATAAAAAAATGAAATATGTAGACATACTTTATGGCATGGCTGTATTGGGTAAAATTAAGATTAAAGATGCAATTTCAACTCTTGCATTAACAGAAGGAATTTTAAGAGAAAAATTAAGAGATCAAAAAAATATTGTTCTTGTTAGAAATGAAGATAGTGAATACGGAGATACTGAAACTGAATCTATAAAAGGAGGATGGGTTAAAGAACCTGTAAGAGGTATGGCAGAATGGACATGCTGTTTTGACTTTAGTTCCTTGTATCCTACTACTATGAGAGAATTTAACATATCTGCAGATTCATATAAAGGTCAAAAAGTAAAAGGTAAAGATTATTCCATATTTAATGGACATCAATTAACAATTGAGCCTGATGATATCATAACTTTAAATGGATCAGTATTTAAGAATGAGGAAGGAGTTGTTAGTAGTGTAATGAGAGAAGTATATTCTGATAGAAAAAAGTGGAAAAACGTGATGATGGAAAAACATGAAGAACTTGATAAATTACAAAATGAGCTTAAAAAATTAGAGGGAACTCCTTTATGAAATAATAAATAAAAATATAATTTTTTTATATTTTTATTTTTATATATAAAATAAAAAATGTTATGATTTTGACAAAGTATGTCGATGTAAAAATATCTAATAATCAAATTAAATATTATAAAGAAAAAGGGTATGAAGTAAAAGGAGGAAATGAAATTATTTCTATACTTGCAATAGATTTACCTACAAGAAGTGTATCAAAAATTAAAGCAAAATGTGATGTTTGTGGCGAAGAAACTATTATTTCATATAGTAGATATAATTATAACACAAAAAATTCAACAACATATTATGCTTGTAGTAGAAAATGTTCTGAACAAAAATCAAAAAATACAAATTTAGAAAAATATGGAGTAGAAAATGTTTCAAATTCTCAAATTATTAAAGATAAAAAAGTAGAAACTTGTTTAAAAAATTTTGGTGTCGAATATCCTCAGCAATCTAAAGAAATTAACAAAAAAGGACATGTAAGTAAATTAGAAAAATATGGAGATGCTAACTATACAAATCCATATAAAATGAAATCAACGAATTTAGAAAGATATGGAGTAGAATATGCTAGTCAAAATGCAGAAATATCTATTAAAATGAGAGAAAATCAATTTATTAGTTTTAAGAAAAATTTTGATAAAGGATTATATAAATCTGAAATTATTAGAGATAGAAAAGATATATTTGTTGGATATTTATCAAATGGTCAATATGAATTTAAATGTGATTTACATAAAGATCATCATTTTAATATTGATTATAAATTATTGTGGAATAGGATAAATAATAAAACAATATTATGTACAGAATGCAATCCAATTTCAAAAAATGTTAGTGGGTTAGAGTTACAATTATTAGGTTTTATTAAAGAAAATTATAATGATGAGATAATTTTGAATGATAGAAAAATTTTAAATCCTTTAGAATTAGATATTTATTTACCTAATTTGAAATTAGCATTTGAATTTAATGGTTTATGGTGGCACAATGAATTAAATAAAGATAAAGATTATCATTTAAATAAAACTGAAGAATGTGAAAAACAAGGCATTCAATTGATTCATATTTATGAAGATGACTGGATTTATAATAATGAAATTATAAAATCTATAATATTAAGTAAATTAAATATTTTTGAAAACGTAATTGATTCAAAAGATTGTGAAATAAGAGAAGTTTTAGATATAAATTTAATTAAAAGTTATTTAGAAAAAAATGATATACATGGATATATTAAATCTAATATAAAAATTGGTTTATATTTAGGTAATGAATTAATTAGTTTAATGACATTTAATATTAAGAATAATAATTATGAGATGATAAGTTTTAGTAATAAAATAAATACTAATATTATTGATAGTGAAATTACGTTATTAAATTATTTTATAAATAAATATAGTGCGAAAGAAATAGTATGTTATTTTGATAGAAGTTTTAGTCAAATTAATTTATATAAAAAAATAGGATTTGATTTTGTCGATAAAGTTAAGCCAGATTATCAATATATTATTGATAATATTAGGCATAATAAATGTAATTTTCGTAAAAATAAATTAGTAACAGAAGGATTTGATATAAATAAAACAGAGCATGAAATTATGTTAGAACGGAAGGTATATCGCATATATGATTCTGGATTTTTAAAATTTATATATACTTTAAAAAAATAATATGAAGCATTTAAAATTATTTGAAAATAATACTGGAACAATAATTTATCTTTGTACTATATCAGATTGTGGTATAAATGATATGTATTCATTTGATGATAAATTAAGCAGAAATAATTTTACTATAAATCATATTTGCAATGAATATAAAGACAATGATATAGATTATGAAATTGAAGATATTTTTGATATTGATACATTAATTGAGAATTTTAATGTATGTGATTTAGATAAAAAAATTTATTTAGATACTGCTAAGGTTTTAAATGATGTAAAATTAGATCCAGAAATACAAATAAAATATGATATTAAAAAATTTAATTTATAAACTTTTTAATATTTAATTACTATATTATTAAAATGCAGTGGTAGCATATGTTAATGCGTTTAGCTTCCAGTTAAAGGATTCTGTTCAAATCAGACCACTTGCTCAAATTTATATTATGGATTATTTAAACAATTACAACACATATTTATTAGAAAGAAAATCGATATCTGATTCTTGTGAAATTTTACAGGAGACTATATCAAAAGATTTGCATAATATATTAATTAATTTTAATAATATTAATTTAAGTAATGAGTTTACTTATGAATTATCTGAAAATGACTTAAAATTAGATAATATTAAAGTAATATTTAATTTATATAAATATAAAGAAAATGTTTGCAACTCTGTTGCTAGATTTAATAACTCTAAAATGAGTAATGATATTTTATCTAATATTGAAATAGTTTTAGATATTTATATTTCTGATAAAGATGAGATATATTTTAATGATTATATAGATTCTGTCATTTTACATGAATGTTTACACATTTTTCAATATTACAATATTTCTAAAAATAATAAATTTAGGTCATCTTCTTGGTCTATCGGAGTTATTTTGAGTCAATTTAGAAACAATTTTAAATCAGATTATATTAATAATATAATTGAATTATTATATAAAACTTTAAGTCATGAAATCGATGCTCAAATACATCAATATTATTATTTTAGTAAGATTGGTAAAAAATACAATAAAATATTTGATAATATTAAAGATATTGAAAAATTTAATATAAAAAAGCTTAGTAATATAGAAGAAATTGAATTAAATTTATTAAAAGATAAAATATATCAGAGTATTTATTATTATTCAAAAAATAAGAAATATATTAAGAAATTAAATAAATCTATATGGAAAGAAACTAATAATGATAAATTTTTAATTGATCTTAAAGAATTATTTGATATTAGGTTAAAATATATAAAAAGTAAAATATCAAGTGTTGATAATAGGATTAATGAGGGTAATTTAGAGTTCTCATCGATACCATCTGCAATATTTCATAAAGATTTTAATAGAATGTATTTATATGATCCTATATTTTTTAAAAATTTATTAAATGAAAATTTTAATATACCAATATGAAAAAGTATTTAAATTTTATCAATGAAGGTAATGGTATTTCTAACATTATTAAAACATATTCTGATATTATTTATACTAATTTTTTAGACTATGAAGATAAGATTATTTTTTTAGATTTAAAAGATATTTTATTTCCTTTATATAATATTAAATTGACTATTAATTTTGAAAAAAGATTAGATTGTTATGCTAAATTTGATCCTATAAATTATACTTTTTCAAATAATATATTAAAAAATATAAATTTATACTTTTTTGTTCCTATTGGAACTGATGATTACATCATAAAAAGTAAAATATCTCATGAATTGACTCATGTTTTAGAATTTTATAATTTGGTTAAGAATCAAAGAGATTTACCTACTCATGTTAATTTACAAAAAATTATAACAAATTTTAACAAAATCGAGACACCTTTAAATGATTTTACATATTTTATTTATTTATCTTTGGATAATGAATTAAACGCTAGAGTTTCAGAAGCGTATCATTTTTTAATGAAATTTAATAGCATAGATAAAAATATTTTATTAGAAAAAATTAAAGAATGTGAATCATGGAAAAAATATGAAGAATTGGATAGTTTTAATGCTGAAAAATTTTATAATTATATGTTAGAAAAAATATCAGAGCCAGCGTTAATAGTTTTAATTAATCATTTAAATGAACAAATTATTAAAAATAATTACAATTTAGATTTTATAGATTCAAATTTACCATTAATAGATTATTTTAAAAAATGGGAAAATATATTTAAAAATAAATGTATTAAAAATAAAAAAAAGTTATTATCTATAATTAATGAAGTTATTAAGGATCAAGGAAATATGAATGAAAAATATAGATATTATTAAAATGCAGTGGTAGCATATGTTAATGCGTTTAGCTTCCAGTTAAAGGATTCTGTTCAAATCAGACCACTTGCTCAAATTAAAAAGTCTCTTTATGGGACTTTTTTTATATAAATATTTTTAAAATAGTAGGTAATTCAATTTTTTTTTATTATCTTTGAAAAAAATATAATATGGTAATTCCAATTTATTTAAATCCAGAATTTAAAGTAAGAGATATAATTGTATCATTAACTGAAATAACTTTAAGTTATTGTAAATTTAGTTGTTATCATGAATTCACAATAATTGATTATGATTCAATAACGGGATACACCATAAGAGATAATGAGGCTGAAATAGAATTAACTATATCATCAAGTGCATTAAAAACTTTCACAATAAAAACAGATATAAAAACATCAAAGAATAGATATATTAATATTGAAAATAAGAAAAAATTTATTAATTTTATTGATGAAAATTGTCCGAATAAAAGAATTGAATGGGATTCTTATGATAAATATGATGCATGTAAATTAAAAAATTGTTACAATAATTATTGTGAAGTAGAAGAAAATTGTATTCGTTATATTAGTAATGATATAATTAATAAAAATTCTAATATTGTTAAATATATAAGAAGCAAAAAATTAAAAAAATTAAATGTCGATTAATAATGAACTTTATCAAAAATTATTAGATGCATCTAATCTGATACATAATAAAAAACTTTCAGGATCAGGAGATTTTATAATTATTAATTTTAAAACTGCAGAAATATTAAAAAAATACGAAAACAAAAGAAAGAAAAAGGAAGAAAGAATTAAAAAATTAAAAAATCTTGAAAAAATATCTAATTCAAAAAACATTAAAAAAAAATTAAATAAATAAAAAATGTAATGAACTACATATTATTTTTATTATCTTTGTACATTATTAATTAAACAAACAAATGTAAATGGAAATGAAATCAGACTATAGTTTTAATTTAGAAAATTCTTGGATAAATGATAATAATATTGATAATTATAAATCTTTCAACAAATTAATGGAAACATTTGATTTGATTGGAGTTTTTTCTGACAAAATGGTCGAAAAAGTATTTAGTTTATCAAATAGAATGATTGATATTAAAAATTATGTACTTGATAATAAAATGAGTCAAGAAGATGCAGATATAAAATTTAAAGAATTGATTAGCGAATTTACTATATTTTTAAATATGTATTCTATTTTCTCAAATAAATTTAAAAGTAATTGTTTGATATTATTCATAAGCATAGGTTTATAAACTTTTTAGTATTTACATTTAAAAAATAAAATTATGAAAGCAATAAATAATTTTTTTAGTAAATATTATTTGTTAATTATTTTTATTATATTAGTTTTATCATGGTTAATTCTATATTATTTCAGTTTAAAAAAATAAAATTATGAAAGCAATAACTAAATTTTTTAGTAAATGTTCTTTATGGATTATTTTTGGTATATCATTCGTGATATATTTTATTATTATTTATTCGATGGTTTATTTTATTACTATAGATAAAGATATTTCAGTTAATATTATGCTTAAATTGGCGCTTTATATATCTTTTTTATTTTCTTCATTAATAATAATTACTACTAATTCTACAAGGAAAAATAAAATTTTTTGGAATGATAGTACAGAACTTGAAACTTTGATAAATAATTCTGATACAATTACCATATTAGAAGATTTATATAATATAAATATTCAATATTTAATTAAAATATCACAGGGTGGCATTCATTCTCAAGAAATAAATAGATTGATATCAATGATAGATATAAAAATTAAAACAATTAAGAAATTAAAATAATGAAAAATACATCAGTTAAAAATTATTTAAAATCTATAAATTCATTAGGTGAAAATATAATAAAAGATATAAAATTATCTACGTATACTGATGATTTAGCTTGTTATTCAGTAAAATATTTTGATATAGAACTTGCAAAAAATAGAATGAAATTAATTACTATTAGATTAATAGATTATCATCATTTTTGTAAACAAGATATTCGTAAGCAAAAACTTGAACAATTAAAAATATATTAAATTATGATAACATATTATTTAAATGAAAAAGAAGAAAAATCTGCAAATGAATGGATCAAAAAACAAGAGAAAAAGAAAAAATCACCGAAAACAGCAATAGGCGGTAGATTTAGTTATAGATTTACTCCAACAGGAATAGGAACTGCAGTAATTATAATTGATAATCTTTTAAAAAAAGAAGAAAATATAACTGATTATGATTGTTGGTAAAATGACAAATATGACAAAAGAAGAATGGATAGGAAAAAATAATAATATTAAAAATCCAATAATTGAAAAATATGGTATAATGGAATACTATGTCATAAATGATGTATTTAATATTAATTTTATGGAAGATATATGTATATCACTTGGATATACAACAAAGCGTTGTAACATAGAGTTCACTATTTATTCTAAATTATTTGATGAAAATTCTAAAGAGATTGGTATTATTAGTAATCAAGGATGTCCTTCGATTGAAATTTATAAAAGAAATAAAAAACATGCTATTAAAATATCAAAAAATGAAAATGTAATTTCACATATAGAAGGAATTCACAGAATTTTAGATTGGCATACTGTTGAAGGTAAATTACACAAATTAGCAGGAGGTGAAATAGTTTTACATTTTAAACCATTAGAAATTTCTGATAAAGAAATTCAAACATTTAATGAAAAAACAAAAATTCTTGAATTAATAAAAATAATGGAAAAGAAAAATGATAATGTTGTGAATTAATTTTCACAACATTTTTTTATAAAAAAACGGAAAACGGTTTTTAATATATACATAAAAAATAACAACTTAATATGTTACCAAGAGAAACTAGTATTCGACAATTAAAAAAATTAAGAGCAGAGACCAAAGGAAAAGATATCGGAGATTTAACAACCAATGATAGAATGAATAAAGGCATTCCAAATCTTCAATATATAGGTAATGCAGTTGATCATCATATAGAAAGCTGGGATGAATTTGCTGCAAAGGATAGTAAACTACAAACAATTGCGTTCAAATCTAAATTAGTAAATCAATCAATAAAAGAAAATAATTATAGTAATATGAAAAATATTGAAAATGTATTAAAATTTAAAGATTTTGATGATAATTGGAAAGAAGAAAATGTAACAAAGACAAAAAGAACTGATGTAGCAAAAGATGTAATAAAAGAATATTATAGTAGAGATTCTGTAGAAGCTAAACCTGCATATGACGAATATAGTGAATATATTGAAACTTTAAAAAAAGAAATACTTAATAGTAACTCAGATATTGATGAAGATGCATTAAATTCAATTAGTGATAAAGAAGTTGAAGATTTGTATGATTATTTAAAAATTGATGAAATAACAGAATCAAATGAAATGCCTAAATATACTATGTTAGGTCAAGAAGAAGAACCTAAATCTGATCCAAACTTCGGCATAGGTGCAGTAAAAGCACAATGGGTTAAAAAAATATCAGACTTTAATGTTATCGATCCACAAACACCAAAAGAAAGATCAATTCTTAATGCTGGTGTATACATAGATAATGATATTATGAATGGACGTGTGAATAGAATTGACGGTAAAGATGTTTATATTGAATCTCCTGATGATCCTCTAGTAATTAAAAAATTTAGTATTAAAGATGCTGTTAAACTTAAAAAAGAAAAATAAAAAAAAGCTACTCAAATGAGTAGCTTTTTTATTTATAATAATTCATTTGCGATATTTGCTAATTCGGATCTTTCTCCTTTTACCAATGTTACGTGAGAATAAATAGGTTGTCCTTTTATTTTAGCAATCATATGTGATAATCCATTACTTTGTGCATCTAAATAAGGAGTATCAATTTGATTTATATCTCCAGTGAATACTATTTTAGTTCCTTCTCCTGCTCTAGTTATAATAGTCTTAATTTCGTGAGGAGTTAGATTTTGGGATTCGTCTACTATAAAAAATACATTTGAAATACTACGTCCACGAATATATGCTAACGGAGTAATTACTAATTTTTCTTCTTTAACACAATCTTGAATAAATTTATATTCTTTATCAGTATCTTTAAACTGACTTTGTATAAATTTTAAGTTATCGAACAATGCAAGCATATATGGGGATATTTTTTCCGACACATCGCCAGGTAAATAGCCTATTGATGAGTTACTTAGAGGTATAATTGGTCTTGCCAAAAATATTTGTTTAAAATTTCTTTTTTGCTGAAGTGCTGCAGCCAATGCTAGCAATGTTTTACCTGTACCGGCGACTCCTTGTAATGAAACTAATTTAACATCAGGATTTAATAATGCGTGTAGAGCAAAAATTTGTTCTGAATTTCTTGGAGTTATTTTATAACAAGTTTCTTTATCAATTCTTTCTACTTGTTGAGTTAAAGAATTGTAATATGCTAATGCAGATGATGTTGAAGATTTAATAATTAAATATTTATTATTTAATAGATCTGTGATACCTAATTCTTGAGGTGTACAAACTTTATTTTGATATAATTTTGTAATTATTTCATCGTCGTCAAGTTCTATTGTTGATCTACCTGTAAATAATTTATCAGTATCTTTGATTTTACCTGTTAAATAATCTTCTGCGTTAATATTTAATGATTTAGCTTTTAATCTCAGATTTATATCTTTTGATACAAGTATAATCTTTTTATTAGGATATTCTTCTGATAATGAGATTGCTGTATTTAAAATCAAATGATCTGGTTTTGTAGTTTTAAAAACTACGCAAGCATCTGTTGTTCCAGTAGTTTCATTCATCACAACTTTCAAATTTCCTTTACCTTTACCAATAGAAATCCAATCACTCAAATTATTTTTTGCTGCTAATTTGTCTGTTTTTCTAATAAATTCTCTTGCTTCGTAATTAATTGTATCGTTACCTTTTTTAAAATCGTCTAATTCTTCAAAAACTGTAATAGGAATTGCGACATCATTTTCTTCGAAATTGTAAATTGCATTGTGATCATAAAGTATTACACTTGTATCGAGTACAAATATTTTATCACTTTTTTCTTTTTTAGCCATTAATTTTAATTTTTTTTGTTTTATTGATTTTCATCAACGTAATAATTTGTTAATTTTTCATATTCTTCATTGTTCAATAATTTCACAAAATTTGCAGTTTCTTTAAATTCATCAGAAGTAAAATTATTATTAATAGAAATTTTCTTTCTTATTTCTAAAGTTTTATATATGTGACTCATTAGATATTCAGTATCATCATTTTCTATGTATGAATTATTATGATTTAATAATTCTATCATCGCATTTATTTTACTACGTTTTAATATTATCATATCTTTCTATTATATATTTTATAAGTATGGTCGTAATCATTTTTTTCATCTTTTGATTCAAATTTTTCAGATATACAAATCCATTTATCATCAAGTTCTGGAAATTTAGTATCTCCATCTATAATTGTATGAACTACAGTTAAATATACAGTATCTGAAATATTTAAAAATTGTTTATATATACCACCTCCGCCTGTTATAAAAACATCATCTCCATACATTTCGGCTGTTTTTAAAGCATCTTCTATTGAATATGCAGCAATTGTATTAGGTTCATTAAAACTCTCATCTAATGTCAGTATAATGTTTATTCTATTTGGTAATGCGCCTTTTGGTAAAGAGTAAAATGTTTTATCACCCATTATAATAGGTTTATTTAGAGTTAATTCTTTAAATTTTTTAAGATCATTACTAAGTTTCCATAATAATTTATTATCATTACCGATAACCCAATTTTCTGATGCTGCTACAATAATATTTATTTTCATATTTTAATTATTCAATTTGATTTATTTATAATATTTTTCTTATAAAGTTTAATTAATTATTTAGTATAAAAAAATCAAAAAATGAGTTTTTTTATTTAATATATATACTTGAATAAAAATAGGCATATGAATTTTAATATATAAATAAAATTAATATATAAATAAAAAAAAATAATATCAACAAAATGACAAAAAATATTTTAAGTTTAAACGATTTCAAAGGTAAGAAATCTATTACACAAGATTCAGCAATAAATGAAATGGTAGATGCTATTGATGATTTTTATAGAGTTAGTGTTGATGTTGATCTTCCTAAATCTTTAGTTGGATCATTCATCAAAAAAGTAAAAGAAAGCTCTGGTAAAGATTTAAGAGCAGAAATGGGTGAAAAAAGATTAGCTGAAAGATTAGTACAATGGGCAAATGAAAATTATTTGAACATAGAAAATCTTCCTGTTGAAATAGTAACAGGTTCAGATAAAGGACCAGTTCAGGCTCAACCACAAGCTCAAGGTGCACAAGATGAATTTAATGATGATTCACAAGCTCAACCACAGGCACAAGGTGCACAAGCACAAGTTCAACCAAGAACTGCACAAGCTCAACCTGCAGGCTCAGCACAAGGACAAGTTCAAGCAACTATTCAACCAAGTGCTCAATCTGCTGCATCTCAAGTACCAGCACAAGAAATTTAATTAATTATTTAACACAAAAAAAGATTATTACTATAAAGTAATAATCTTTTTTTATATAATTAACTTTTATTCAATAAAAAATAAAAATGACTTTAATTTATTAATATATAATAAAAAATAACAATATAATATGCCTATTAAAAAATATACAGATTTTAATATAATTGATACAAAAATAGAATCTGATAATATTTCATCAAATAATGCAGTAGATGAAACTATTGAAAAGGTTATTAAACCTATAAAAGAAGAAGTTTTACTAGCTCCTAAAGATGACTCTATGTTGAGTATTGAAATATTAGAGGAAAAAATTATAAAATTTAATAGCGGACATATAACTGATATATTAGAAACTATAAAAAATAAATATTCAGATACTGATTACTTTATTAGAAAAAAAGATAATCAATTACATATTGTTAAATATAATGAAAAATTAAAAATGAATATTAATGAATTCGTCAATACTTTATTAAAATATTATTCAACAAAACCTGAATTAAGAAAAATTACAGAAGGAATAAAAATTAAAGGGAATCAAAATTTTACTATAATTGAAAATATGAATCCAAAAAATTCTGAGAAATTTATTAATGATATAACATCTTTACTATCAAAGAAAAAATAATCACTTAAATAGTTGTATATAAAAAATATTTTGTATCTTTGTAATCTAATTATTAAAGATATAAAAATATGGCAGCGCCAAGACTTCCAAATAATATAAATTATTGGATTAAAAAAGGAAAATCTGGAAAAAATGTATGTTTAATTACACACAACGATTTAGACGGAATTGTTTCCGCAATAATAATGAAAAATTATTTAATTAATCATGATTTTAAAATTATCAAATATGGATTGATTGATTATCAAGAAGGTGTTTCAGCATTTAAACTTGATGACTCGTTGATTAATATAACTTTAGATTTTGCATCAGATGACGAAATATTTAATTATTACGTTGATCATCACGGTGTTTTTTCAGAAGAAGATAAAATAATAGCTCAAAAGAAAGGTAGCATAAAAACTGATACAGGTTCTGCTGCTGAAGGTTTAGCGTTACAATTAGGAATACCGTTTTCAAATGATACTAAAGATTGGATTGATATGGTTGATTCTGCTAAATATGAAGAATATAACGTTGATATCAAAGGAATATTAGATTTTGATTTAAAAAAAATTGCTAGCGGGCCTAATGCAAAATTAAATTTTGCAGCATCATTTAATCAAATGTTAAAACGTTCTGATCATAAAACATTTATTGAAGTTATAAATGCATCTCAAGAGCCATCAATTTATAATATATTCAGGTTATTTAAAATATTCTATCCTAAAAACAATCCTAATTTCAAAAATGGTGATGAACCTGATTTTGTATCTGATGCATATTTAAGATTAGCACAAATGAAAATAAAAACAAAAGGTATTGGAGAAAAATATCAAGGATTCTCAGAAGATGGTAAAAAAATTATATTCACTTCACAAGAACAATTTTGGAAAAAATTCGCACAAAATATTTCATATATAGATTATGACAATGATGGTAATATTATAAATTCAGATGTAGTAAAATTACAAGTTAAACCAGTTGTATATCAAATTATTGTAAATCTTATGTATGTTCCATCTGGTACATGGTCTAATGCTCTAAGAGCAAAAGCAATTTTTGCACAAGATGTAAAATCTGGCATCATACCTAATGATACTAAAATAAATTTTGTATTATTACAATATGGTAATACTCTTCAACTTGCAAATTTAACAACTAAAATGTCAGATATGTTAGAAGAAGATTTACCAAAAGATAAATTAGGATTACCGATTAATAATTTAGGTAAATATATGGATGGTTTATTAAAAAATTTTCAAACTCATATGGGATATAATGATGATAGAACTGTTGCAGGGGGGCATGATGGTATAGGTTCTTGCTCTAATATATTCAATAAATGTAAATTAGAATCATATAAAGATATTAAGTTTTTAGATTTATTTAGAAATAAAATCATTAATGATATATCAGGAGTTAAATGGGGAATAACTATGCTATGGAATGAATCAGATGAAAAAGGTAAAGTATTTGCACCTGATGAAGTTAATAAAAAACTACTTGATATCAATAATATTAGTAGTGAAAATGATATTTTAATTGAAAATGATGAAAGAGAAATATTAAATTATCTTGTGATTAATAATATTATAGATAAAGATATTATTTCAAAATTTAAAAATAATACAATAAGAAAAATTTATGAAATTTATATTGAGACTGAATTTAATGAAATAAAAAATAGAACAATAAAATGTAATGATTTAGAAAGAATATATTTCAAAAATAATAGTGTTATAGAAAATAGTATATTATTTAAAGCAATATATACTAAATTTGAATTAAATAATATACATAGTGATATTCTTATTGATTCAAGAAAATTTCAACGAAAAGAACTTAAAAAATTTTTTAAATATATATTTAATATAATGAATAAAATATACTTAAAAGAAGATACTAATAAAAAGGTTGAAAAATTTATAAAATAATTATTTAATTTTTTATATATAATAAAAAAATTAAATTATTTAATTTTTTATATATAATAAAAAAATTATTTCAATGAATCACATAAAATTAATAACAGAGATGTACAATAAAAATCCAGATCATGAAATAAATTCATTTGGATGGAAAGTACCTATAAGAAATTATGTTGATGATGTATTTGATCATATTGACTACATATATTGTAATGAACACAATATAAGTGAAAAATCATTTAAGCAATCAGATGACGCTGTATTATTTATTAGAAATATTTTTGATAATAATCCAGAAATAATAAAAGAAATTAATAATCTTAAAGATAAAAGAAAAGAATATACTGCAGAAGTTATTTATGATAAATATATTAAAAATAAAAATTGATATATGAAAGTAAATAAATTTGAAGAATATTTAAGAGTTAAAGATGATTCTGAATTTAATAGAACAACAGATAAATTTAATTTATAAAAAAAAATAGATATTATGAAAAATAAACATTTAAAATCATTTGAAGGATTTACAAATGATGAACATTTTTATGGTGATGATTATACATCAACATTCACGAAATACAGTGACGGCAGAAAACAGAAAAAAGATTTAGAAAAAAATATTCATAGTTATTATTATGAGTGTAGAACATATCTTATGAATAAAGAAACAAATAATGTTATAAGTCTTATTGATGCGCATCCTGAAATAATAAATGTTGAATTGGCTGGTGATAATATACTTAATTTATCAAGTTCATATCAGAATTATGATGTATGTAAGTATTTAATTGATAAAGGAGCTGATATTAATTTAAAAGGACATGCAAATTTTAGCCCACTATCTAGTATTGTGTATGAGAAACGTTTAAATGAAGAAGGATTTAAGGTATTTGAACTATTATTAGAACAGCCTAATATTGATATTAATTCTATAAGTAGAGATGGATCTACTCCATTAATACTAGCAGTCGAAAATTTAAAAAGAAAAGATCATATACTTTCTGGTGAAAATCATAATGTTGATATGAGATTGAAAATTATTGATGAACTTTTACAGAAAGGTGCAAATTTATATGCTAAAGACTATAATTTTAAACCAGAACCTAATGATGATGGACTTAATGTATTTGATATTGTAAATAAAAATGATTATTTTTATTCTAATAAATATAATAAACAAATATTATCTATATTAAATAAATATAAAAAAAATTAAAAAAATTAAATGAAAATAGAAAAAATTAATGAATAATTTGATACGTCTAAAATTAGAAATATATATGAGTTATCTGAAAATGGAGAATTAACTAAAACTCAGGAATTTGAAGTTAGAAACAAAAATTCTAAAATTGTTTATTTAACAGAATAAGAATATAATAAATTAAAAGGATTGTCTGATAGTACAAAGAAAATGTATAATTTGTTGGATAATAAAAAAACTCAATATGTTAATATTATTATAGCAGCAATATACAAAGTTAAATCAGAAACATTTAAAAAAATTCAGTATAAATCTACTGAATTTTTTTATTTTTTCTTATTTGCTAATGCAGCATCAATTGATTTATTTATATCTCTATCCGAAATTCTCATATCTTTATATTTATCATGTATTTCTAAATCAGCATCTCCGATATTTATTTCTTTTAATTCTTCTTTAAGATCTTTAAAGAACTCTTTCATACTCTTTTGTAATTTATATAAAGTTTCAATACAATCTTTCATCTCTCTTTGAAACATTGATACTGCTTGAAACAAATCTGCATCAGAGCTACCATTATCTATTTGCTTCATTAAATTAATCAATCCTCTTTTTGAACATGATATTGAAAATTTTAAATCCGAAATTGCAAGTGCATCATTTTTAATTATATTATTTATGTTTTTATTTAACATAATATCCTCAGATAAATACAAATTTGCTATACATTCAAGAGTTTCTTTTGACTCTTCTCTAATTACTTCCAAATCTTTTTCATAATCATGCATTTCAATTTTGAAATTTAGATCAATATTATTATTTACTGGAAAAAATTCTGTTGGATCAAAATCTAATTCTTCTTGGGCATCTTCAATTTCACTTTTTAATTTATCTATATTATCTTGAAAAGATTCTTTATAATCTTTTGCTGTTGGTGTTTCACTTTTTGACATACAAAAATAACTTTATTTTTTTAATATATATAAATAAATATAAGTTATAAATGAAATATATTAGATTTTTTGAAAATATAAATACTAAATTTAAAATTGGTGATTATGTTATAATTGACATCAAAGATAGACAAAATAAATATGAATCTATTGTTGATTTTTTAGATAATAATGTAGGTATCATTGCTGACTTTGAATATGATAAAGGTATTCAAAATCTTCATATAAATGAATGAAAAATAATGAATTTCAATGAAATTATTTCATCAAATGATTTAATAAACTAAGATAGTAAATATTTATCATATAAATTAAAATAAATAGTTAAATAAAAATAATAAATTAATTTAAACTTTTAATGATTTAATTTCTATAAAATATAAATAAATAATATATTTTTATTAATATATACATTAAAATTAGGTATTAATACATGAAATTGACGGAAAGACATATAATTACTAAATCACATTCAAATTATAAAGAGTGTGATGAATTATGTTTTAAATCAAAGAACATCTATAATCGATCAGTTTATTTAATCAGACAAGGTTTAGAAACAACTGATTATAATCCTTTAAATAAGTTATATCAAGTAATGAAGTCTGAAGAGTGCTTTCAGAGATTACCAATGAAAGTTGCGACTGGAACTATCATTCAGGTTCAACGAAATTACAAAAGTTTCTTTAATTCATGTAAAGATTATGGTAAAAATAAATCAAAGTATAAAAGTTATCCAGAGCAACCAGGATTTCTTCATAAGATTAAAGGAAGATTTATTATTTCATATAATTATCAAGCGATATCAAGAAAAGTATTCAAGAAAACAAACAAAATCAAGTTATCAGGTACTAAAATAGAATTCTATACCAAGTTAACTGATATTAATTCAATAGATTGCGTTCGGATAATACCAAGGCTTGATCAATACGTGATTGAAGTGTGTTATACCTATAATGAAAAGAAACAAGTCAGAGACAACAAACGATACGCTTCAATTGATTTAGGTGTAAATAATTTAGCGACATTAACGACCAGTATTAAAGGATTTCAACCATTAATTTTTAATGGTAGACCACTTAAATCTACAAATCAATATTACAATAAACGTTTAGCAGAAATGAAATCAGTTCTTGAAATCACTAATAAAAAGAAGTCAAGTAAAGGAATAAGGAAGTTAACAAATAAACGAAACAATAAAGTAGATGATTACCTACACAAAGCAAGTAATCAAATAGTTAAAGAATTAATTATCAATAACATATCAAAATTAGTTATTGGTAAAAATGATGGTTGGAAACAAGAATGCAACATGTCAAAACAGAACAACCAGAATTTCATACAGATTCCACATAGTAGATTTATATCGATGTTATCGTATAAGTGCGAAAAAGAAGGAATAAGAGTTATATTACAAGAAGAAAGTTATACTAGCAAATCTTCATTTTTGAATTTAGATTTAATACCAGTTTACGGAGACAAAACCGAAAAAATATTCAGTGGATATCGTCAAAGTAGAGGTTTATATAAAATAAAAAATTCAAATGTGATAATTAACGCAGATGTAAATGGTAGTTATAACATTTTAAGAAAAGCATTTCCGAATATATTTATTGACGGAATAGAGGGGTTTGTAGTTACCCCAAAAATTATTAACTTAATTTTAAACTGATTTCATTGTTTTTCATCGAAATTAGAAACTATATGCTATTATGATGTTAAGTATGATAATGTACCTAATAATCTTATTATGTTTACCAGATATATGGGATCTGAACCAAAAAACGGATTAAAAAGGGAAGGTGAAATTTTTACTGGAGCAGAAGATGAATTAATATTAGCTACGAAAGAAGCAATAGAAATTCAAAAAATTAAAAATAAATCAAATAAATTCAATATGTAAATATTAATATATACTTAATTATTAATATATAACAAAAAATAATAAATTTTTATGGAATATTATGATCAATCGTATTTAGATTTATTCAAACAAGTAAATGCTAAAAAAATAGAAACAACAGATTACACATACGAGCAATTAAGAGGTAATGATAATTCTTTTAATGGACAAATGTTAAAAGAAACTCCTGATTATACTAATTATAATACTAATTATAGTAATTATAGTCAACAAAATATAAATGAAGTAAGACGTCAAGAATACTCACAAGACTTTAACATTAATGAATTTAACATTGAAACAAAAGTAAATGGATTTAATATTAATGAAGTTAAACAAGAAGCAAAAGAAAATAAATTAAATGAAGTTATGCAAAAACTTCATGATGAAAGACTAAATGAAGTTAAACAAGCGCAAGAACGTCAAAGTTTAAATGAAACAGTAGATTTCACTAATACTGATTATGTATCATTAGAAATGTTTGAAAAAGCAAGATATAATTCTATGATGCAAGTTGCGAATAGAATTAATCCAAGATAAATTAAATTTATAAATGTTTAAAGAATATTATATAGGAAGAAAAGGATTTTATCATAATAAAAATGTTGTCATTCTATCAAGTAGTTATGATATGATTGAATATCAAGACTTTGGTTTAATTTTTGATAATTTTGAGATTATAATTTATTTTGAAGATGGTACTAAAAAATCTGTTAAATTAAAAGGAAATTTAATTAAAAGACAATTTACATTAAAATAATAAAAAATGATTTTTATTATTTAATATATATATAAAAAACTAATAATATCAATGAATAAAATTAAAAATTTCAAACAATATAATGAAAGTTTATCATTAAATGAAAAATTATCAGATTTACAAATAGAATATAGAGAATATTTTAAATTCATACTTGATTGTTATGATGTTAAATCTCCTGCTAAATTATCAGATGAAAAGAAAAGTGAATTTTTTGATAATGTAAACAAATATTGGACAAAAGGAAAAGGTGCAACTAAAGATTTAGAAAAAATTAAAATTGATATTTGCGGTGAAGAAAAAACAAATAAAAAATAATATATATAGTATATAAAAAAAAAATAAATGTATGAATCACTTAAAGATTTTTGATATGTTCGTTAATGAAAACAACGAAAATAATGATGATGATTATGCTGGATATTCAGAAAACGGAATAACACAAGATAAAAATGCTGAAACTGAATTAGTTAATTATCTTAATATACAATCTAAACTATTAGATGAAACTGCTAATAATTATTTTAAAAATGGAAAGAATGAACAAGGCATAAAAATGTTAAATGATTTGAGAACTGAAACAGATAATCATTTAACCCAAAACATGAAATCTGCTAAAAATTTTAATAGTATATATCACGACATTTTTTATAAAAAATATATAGAATACAAAACAATAAAATAATATAAAAATAAAAATAAAATAATATGAAAGATAATAAATTAAATAATCTACTTAGTATTGATGATTTTACAGAAAAAGAAATTTTCAAAAATGCAAAAGTGACTAAAAGAACTGAAGTTGCTAAAGATATTTTTGAAAATAAAGAAGAATCTGGTGGTAAATGTATTACAGAAAAACCAAAAAGTAAAGAAGAACACGTATTTGGTAAATTGAATAATCTTTGTGATCTTGATAATTTTACAGATAAAGAATTTTTTAAAAGTTCTGGTCCAACTAAACGCACAAATGTAGGTAAAGATATTCTTAAAGAATTCAAAAACATCAAAGATGATGACGATGATGACGATGATAAATATGAGAAAAAAGGTAAAGTCGTAAAAAAATGTAAAGATGATGAAAAAGAATGTAAAGATAAAAAAGGGGCAATAAAAAAGTTTTCTAAAGACGATGATGAAAAAGAAGAAAAAACTGGTCTTTCTGCAGCCCAAAAGAAACTACCAACTGCATTGCAGCAAGCCATATTAAAAAGACAAGGTAAAAAATAATAATATAATTTATGAATAAAACATATTTTTTTGGATGGACTAATATAAAAAGATTTGTCATGGAAATATTAAAAATTTATTCAAATCAACCATCATTTTTTTCTAAGAAAAGGATTGAATCTTCGATTGCGTTTATAATTGGTCAATGGGGTATGATTTATTTTTTATTACACTCATTAAGTACAATATCAGCAGGTGATTTCGCAATATGGGCTGGAATAGAATTTGCGGTTGCTGGATATATTATTAATTATATAGAAAAAGGTAAAAAAATAATTAACACTACTGATACAAATACTAGTAATATTACTAATGATAATACAGGAGAAAATACTACTGATACGAATACTACAAAAACTAATACTATAGGAAACGATTCAAAGTAAATAACATTTATTATATAATAAAAAGACTGAAATAATTATTTCAGTCTTTTTTTATTATTTTGTATAAAAAGATTTTATTTTTTTACAATATCCTTTATATTTTATTGGAATATCACTATCTACATCACAAATATTATATTCTTGCTGATTAAGTAATGAATATAAAATTCTTTGAGGATTTGGAGTATCAATAAATATAGTAGGAAAATCTACCCACGCTCCAGATAACATACTCCAATAAACAATTGATTTCCATGTAGTTGAAAATTCAAGTGGACAAAATAATTCCACAGTATCTCCAACATAAATATTTTTACCAAAATCATCTTTACATATTAAATATTTTTTCTTATAATTTTGTATTGTCATTTTATTTAGAATTTATTTCATTTAATTTAGCAATTCTTTCTTCTTTTTTTAATTTTATTTTATCTTGATTGATTAATGTTTTCCATTTTTGTAGCATTTCTAACGATAAATTATTAAAATCATTATCAGGAAATTTAAAACTATAATCAAAATCATTCAAAGTTTTTTTCATAAATATTATTTAAATTATTAATTTTTTCTTTTCTATATTTTTTTAAATCTATCCAATTCCTGTCGATATCATCATCACGAAAATAAACACTATCTCCTATATCATTCATTATATGTCCACAAATAGTTCCAGGTATAAAATGAGAATTTATCCTATATACATAATATTTTTTATTTTTAGTATAATACATATTAGTATCTCCTAAATAAACTTGAACATCTCCAATTTTCATTCTATTGATTTTAATTTTTGTAATCTAATATATGACTTAGTTTCTTGATGCTCATAATATTTCCAAACTTCTTTTAATTGGGATTCATCTTTAATATGATTTTCATCATTATAATAAACTACATCAACATAAAAACGTTTAGGTGTAAATGGTAATTTAATTGTTTGCCTACTTGTTATACTATCATGACTATTATTATATGCTCTACCAGTAAAAGATGAATTATTTTCATCAACAAAAATAATAGCATCCAAATAATATGGATTACTATCAATTTTTTCTTTAAATACTGCAGAACAACGATTATTTTGATAACATTCATCTGCTATATCATTCCATTCATCATCGGTACACATAATCGGAGCAATTGGTTCAAAATTAGCCAATTTATTAAAATAACTAAGTACATATGATGCTGAAAATCCAGAATGACCTTGTTTAGAAAATATTTCAAGTAATTCTAATATATTTTCTTGTATCCATTTATTTGGATCATTTTCGCATTTATCAATTGGTTTATAACCTAATTTAAGAAATTCTCTTTTTGCATGTTCTACTAAATTACTCATTACTTTCTAATTTTTTAATTTTCTTTCTCCTCATAATATTATTATATTCTTTATATAATTCTGAATTTGATTCTAATTTATCAATTATATTATTTGCTTCTTCTTTCAATAAATTTTTTTTATATTCTATTCTTTCTTCATCACTCATATTTTCTATTCTTTCAAACTCTTTTATTATATAATCTAATCGATTTTCATTCAATTTTATTCTGAGTTCTTGAAATCTATCGGATTCTTTATTAATTTCGTAATATGGATTAATAGAATTAAATATATTTTTTAATTTTTTACTAAATCTTCTCATGATAATTGTTTTATTTCGTTTAATTTAATTTTTCTATATTCTTGCAATGAAATAAAATCACATTCAAAATACCAACTTTGAGTTGTATTACTATCATTATCACTCACCGAATACATAAATTCAGACGAACGAATTGAAAAATTCTCAATTTTATAGATTTTATAATCAACAAGATCCCAAGCATAAATAGTTTTAGAATTATTTATGAATATAACATTATCTCCGATATTAAATTTCATAAATTAGATATTAAAAATTAAATGATTTGTTTGGGTTTTTTGTTCTTTCTAATGTAAATAATGCATTAAATTGTCTTTTATTAAATTCTGTTTTTCCATATTGACCATCAACGTGGAATTTATTGTCGTTAGTGCATGAATAATTGTAGGTTTTGTTATTTTCAAACTGTCCGTAATCTAGCTTACATATTGCTCTCATCATTATATTTATTTATTTTTTATAAAATGTTTATTACTTTACCATAAACATTTTTGGTCCATCCATTTATATGTCCTTTATTGTTACCAATAAGAACACCTTGTTCTGAGTTTTTTGATTTTACTAAGTGTGTATATAATTTTCCGTGATATTTAGCATATACAATATCTCCCACTTCAACTGATTCCCAAGTTGCAGGTTCTAATGTTACAGGCTGTTTTGATTTGATTATTGGAAGCATTGAGTTTCCTGGTTCTTTACTAATAATAGTTTCTCCAGCTAAAAGTCTTTCAACTTTATTATTTATCATATAAAAATTTGTATTATTAAATATTTTTGTTATCTTTGTAAAAATCTAGTTGAGTATAGTTCATTTAAAATTATATCACTTATATATTATAAATAAAAAAAGTTTTATATTTTTAAAAAACATTTATTTAAAAAACATATATATAAAAAATAAATTAGCATAATATATCAAAAATGAAGAAAAAATTAGATAAATATTAGATTATTAAAAAATAATCTAATAAAAATGAAAAAATTCAAATGTAAAAAATCAGAAGTTGTAACTGACAACAAAACTTATAACATCTTAACAAAAGATGATACAGATCCGTATTGGGACGAAGGTTTACACTTTTATCCAGAATATTCAAGAATAACAAAAAAATATAAAAAGAAACAATTATTGATGTATCAAATAAGAATGTATAAAACTTGGAAGCATAATAGAAATAAACAATATAAATAATTATGAAGAAAAATTATAAATTTGAATATCAGATAGTAAATATGGATTATGCAAACTTATATCCTAAACATATTATATTTGATGACGAATTTATGAGAGAAATTAAAAGAAAAGAACTCAATAAGAAAAGAAAAGAAAAAATCGAAAAAATAAATAATTTAAAATGAAAAAAACCGTAAATTGCTGTGGAAATTGTCCATTTTGTAATACTGAATATTATTATGAATCAGGAGATGAACCAATAAGTGAATGTATACTATCAAAATTTTTAAAAAATGATGAATATTTTATTAATTTTAATGATAATGTTAGTTTTTACACTGCAGAATGGTGTCCTCTTAAAAATGAAGAATATGTTTTTAACTTTAAAGAATTTTCAGATAAAAGGAAAAATGATATACTTACCATAGATAAAAAAATAACTGAAAATGAATATCAAATTGATCAAAATATAGATTATGATTCATTCGAATTTGTATCAAATAATATAGAAAGTCAAGAATTATTTAAAAAATTTGATGAACTAATGACAAGCGAAGATATATCTGAAGAAGATATTAAAGAAGAATTTAATAATAGTATAGAACAAATAAAAAAGCAAATGATAAATTTAGAATCACTTGGAACTAAATTAAATGACGAAGTAAGTAAATTAGGCAATTTATAATCAGTATTATGCAAATAATAAAAATAAATTCTAAAAAACAAGATAACGGGTTATGGGGTATGCCTAAAAACTGTTATTCTATGGATAAATATATTCAATTGAATGAAAAAAATGAATTAATTAGATCTGGCGCAATAATTGCAATGACTGAGAAATTTAATTTAAGTTTTTCAATTTTTATGTCAAGTGAATATTCTTTCTATATTAAATTTGATGATTATTTGCCATTTGTTATTACATACTCTAAATATGAAGTAGTTAATGATATATTATATCAATTTAATGATGATAAAGAACATAATATTTTTTTAAGAAAACAAAAATTAGAAAAAATTAATAATGTATAAATATAAAGAAAATACGCAATCATATGAAAATTTACTCAAAGAATTAAAAATATATTATTCAAATATACTAAATGATAATTTTAAATATACTGTATATGATATATCAGGATTTAGAAAAAGTTATCATAATAATTCTGAGTATGTTATTTCTGTTAAAATGAGAAAAAAATATAGATTATCAGGATATTTTTATACTACTGAACATCATTATTTATCTGAATGCAAATTAAATAATATATCCAGAATAAATAAACTAAATAAACTAAATAAATTATGCCAACCAATATAGTTTCAAACTTAGATACCAAATCATATTTATTGTTATTAAGAGAACTGAAAAAATATTATGATGAACAAATACCAGACAGTGATTTTTATATACGTGAAATAAGATATGATTGTAATAATGATAATTATGTTGTAACTATTCATTATAATCATATAGTGAATACAAATATGAGATTTAGATTATTATCTTTACCCGAAAATCAATTAATTTTAATTTTAAGAAAAGTTAAACTAAATAAACTAAATGAAAGAAAATGAATTGACAAATTATGATTTTAAAATTGGCCAAATTGTCACTTGTGTAAAAATTGATGATAATGATTATTGGGATCAACATTTAACAATAGGTAAAAAATATAAAATTGAATATATTGATTGGTATTTTCAAAATAAAATTGTAGTAAAAAGTGACACTAAAAAATTCAGCCAATTTGTACCAATAAGTTTTTTTACTGATATTAAATCAATCAGAAAATTAAAATTAAAAAAACTAAATAAATATGTACAAAATAGGTGATGTAGTTGTTTGTATAGATAATGAACCTAAACAAGATTATGTTTTTTATGATTTCGTATCATATATGTTAGAATTTCATAAAATAAATCCATTAGAAATAAATAAAACTTACACAATTAAAAAAATTCTATCATATTGGGGAGATGATGGAAATTGTTATGAATCACTTGATGATACTAGTAGTCGATATGAAAGCACTTCATATATATTAGATGAAATTGAAAATAAATATGGATATTCAGTTTATGATATGACGAGATTTATAAGTGTAAAAGGATATAGAAAATTAAAATTAAATAAACTAAATGAAATTAGTTAAAAATAATAAATTTGAAATTGATGATTATGCTATTTGTATAAAAAATAGCAATCAATTAATAACAGTAGATAAAGAATATAAAATATTATGGATATATAAAAATAGCGGATATTTAAATATAATATGCGATAATAATCTTATAATGCCGTTACCTGATTCATATTTTATAAATAAAAAGAATTTAAAAGATTTAAGAAAATTTAAACTTGAAAAACTAAATAAATATGTTCAAAACAAATGATACCATTGTTTGTATAAAAACCTTTGAATATTCAAATATATTGACAATAAATAAAGAATATAAAATATCAGCAATGGGAATATTTAATACTGATAATATATGCGTAACATGCGATATAAATATTAATTATTTTGTACCTAAATCCTGTTTTGCTAGTAAAAAAGAACTTAGAAAAATGAAAATAAATGAAATCAAAAAACAAATTTAAAGTTGGTGAATTAGTTATTTGTATAAAAAATGATACTTTTACTGAACTATTATTGACAATAAATAACGAATATAAAGTACTTCAATTAAGTAATTGTAATTCAAGTAATATGTATATGATATGTAATAATAATTATAATTTTTTTGTACCTGAATCTTATTTCATTAGTAAACAAAAACTTAGAAAAATGAAAATAAATGAAATCAAACAACAAATTTAAAGTTGGAGAATTAGCTATTTGTATAAAAAATGATAATACAAATGATTTATTAATAACAGTAGGTAAAGAATATAGAATATTAAACATTTATGAAGATGAAAAAAATAGTTCTATATTAATAATGACTGATGTTAACGTTGATTGCTATATAATTATTAAAACATTTTTTATTAGTAAAAGAATTGAAAGAAAAAATAAATTGAAAGAAATTAGTGAAACATTTTAATAATTAAAATAATTGTTGTACATTTGCAAATTAAATATAAATAAAAAAGTAAAATTATGATAGAATTAAAAGGTAAATATACAGATGCTAAAATATTTATAGATGAAGTTGAAGAAGGAGTATTTACTCAAATATACAATGTTATAAACTCAGAAACATCTAATGGATTGAAAATTAGAATAATGCCAGATGCACATGTTGGATCGGATATCTGCATTGGATTTTCCATGGAATTAGGAAAATACATCAAACCAAGTACGATCGGAACAGATATCGGATGTGGCATGTTGTCTGCAAGATTTTCAGGTAAAACTTCATTAGATTTAGAGAAAATTGATAATCTGATACGTGAAAATGTTCCTATGGGATTTGATATGCATGAAGATATAGTATTCAAAAATATTCCTTTTGATGATGTACAAGTAATTGCTGATAAATTTGCTGCAAAATTTAATGAGAAATTTGGAACTTCTTATGAGTCACCAACATATAATGAAAAATGGTTAACAGCTAAATTGAAAGATATTAATATGGATGAAGGTAAATTTTTTCAATCAATTGGTACATTAGGAGGAGGCAATCACTTTATTGAACTTGGCAAATCAGATAAAACTAATGATTATTGGATAACAGTTCACTCTGGCTCAAGAAATTTTGGTTTGAAAATTGCTGAATATTGGACTAATGTAGCAAGAGGTAAAGTATTTGTTGCTACCAAAGAATATAATATGGAATTAGATGATATTGTTATGAACACTTATCCAAAATCTGATATTGATAAAAAAATAAAAGATTTAAGAACAAGATATAGTCTTAATATTAATAAAGAATATTTAGACGGTGAAAATCTTATTGGATATCTATTTGATATGATTTTTGCACAACAATATGCTCTATGGAATAGAAAAACTATGTTATCTTTGATAAAAAAAGCATTAAATATCAAAAAATTTGATGAAGAAATAAATTCAATACATAACTATGTCGACTTTAAAGACTTTATCATAAGAAAAGGAGCAATATCATCTTATCTTGGAGAAAAAATGATTATACCATTCAATATGAGAGATGGAATACTTATATGTGAAGGGAAATCGAATGAAGACTGGAATAATTCAGCTCCGCATGGTAGTGGTAGATTGATGTCAAGATCAAAAGCAAAAGAGTCAATTGATTTAAAAGATTTTCAGAGAGTAATGAAAAATGTTTATTCAACATCTGTATGTAAAAGTACAATTGATGAATCTCCATTTGCTTACAAAAACTCAGAAATGATTGAAAAAGCTATTGAACCTACTGCATTAATTCTTGATAAAATTAAACCAATCTTAAACATCAAAGATAAATCTGAAGGTACTTCATGGAAAGATAGAAAAGAACAAAAAAAGAAAGATAAACAACGTAGCAATGAAAGAAATGCTATTTCTTATCAAAAAATGAAAAAGTTTTAATAACAAAAAGGATGAAAAATAATTATTTTTCATCCTTTTTTCATTATAAAATTTGGTAAATATCTAAAAATGTATTATCTTTGCATCAAAATTATAAAAATATGGAAAACGAAGAAATAAAAATTTATGAGCATACAATTAGAGAAGATATTTTAAAACATATTGATGATTTAAGAGAAAAAATTTCTAATAATGTATATTTTCCAGAAGGAAAACAAGATATACAATCATTGATTCATATTGATGATAGTATTGATGAATGCTTAAATTGCTGGTATTATTAATTATGATGTCATTGTGTCATATTATATGACAAATTGACATTATTTTTGGTTTGGCATAACATTTGAATAATAATAAAAAGTAATTAATATATTAATTATGTTTAAAGAAGGAAATATAATAGTTTGTATTGATGATAGTAATGATACTAAAACATTTGAACCATATAAGAATTTGAAAAAATATTCTACGTATAAAATAGAAAGTTATGGTCATTATTATATGCTTAATCAATATATAAAATTAATTAATATAGGAGGAAATTTCAGAGCAGACAGATTCATATCACTAAAAGAATATAGAAAATTAAAACTTGAAAAGTTGTGTTTAAATCAGGAGATAAAGTAGTAATTGTAGATTATAATATATTTTCATTTGATGATTATTTGAAACTTTTAAAAAATAATAAATTATTTGAAAAAGATAATATTAATATTAAAAAATATGATATATTAACAGTCAGAAGAGTGTGGTATTCATCAGATAATGATTATTTTACAACAGATTATTATAAAACTTTTGGTAATTTAGATTACATATATATAAATTTATCATTTGAAGAATTTGGTAATAGTTCATTTTCATTAGATGTTAAAAGATTCATATCACTAAAAGAATATAGAAAATTAAAATTAAAAAAAATTAATAATTCAAAAAAAAAATTAAAGTAAATTATGAGTAAAAAAATTATTGGAGTAGATCTTGGATCATACAATTCGGTAGTAAGCATCATTGAGGGAGGTGTAGCAGTTGTTATACCAAACGCAGAAGGAAATTTAACAACTCCTTCTATCGTAGCATTTGATCAAAAAACAGGAGAAATTAAAGTTGGAGAGTCTGCTAAACGCCAAGCAGCATTAAATCCTAAAAATACCATTTTTAATATTAAACGACTTATTGGTAGAACATATGATGAAGTTAAACATCTAAAACGTCCTTATGATATAGTTGATAATAATGGTAAGGCAGCAGTAAAAATTGGTGATAGAGTATATTCGCCAGAAGAAATTTCAGCAATGATTCTTCAAAAAATGAAAAAAACAGCAGAAGATTATCTATCTTGTAAAATAGACTCGGTAATTATAACGACTCCAGCTTATTTCAATTCGGATGAAAGAAGTTGCACTAAGGTAGCAGGTGAAATAGCTGGGTTTCAAGTAGATAGAATTATTTCAGAGCCAACAGCAGCAGCATTAAATATTAAAGATAAGACAGATAAACTATATATGGTCATAGATGCTGGTGGTTGTACAACGGATAGCTCAGCAATTACGGTATCAGATGGTTTATATGAAGTACTATCAACAGACGGTAATTTAGATTTAGGCGGAAATTTGATTGATGATGCAATTGTTGATTATGTTTCTGAAGAATTTTTAAAAGAAACTGGTGTAGATATTCGTAAAGATTCAATGGCACTACAACGTATTACTGAATCCGCAGAAAAAGCAAAAATAGAATTATCTAGTGTAACACAAACTGAAATCAACTTACCGTACATCACGGCGGTAGATGGACAACCACGACATTTAAATAAAATTATTACTCGTGCTAAATTTGAGCAATTAATTCAATTTTATGTTGATAAAACAATGAAATTAATTATGTCATCACTTAAGAAAAGTAACAAACAAATTTCACAATTTGATGATATAATTTTAGTGGGGGGTAGCACCAGGATACCTTATTTGGTAGAAAGTATTGAAAAATACTTTGGTAAAAAAGCAAATAAATCTCTAAATGCTGATACTGCAATTGCATCTGGAGCCGCTATTCAAGGTTCTGTATTAAATGGAGATAATACAGATATATTATTACTTGATGTAACAGCGTTGAACTTTTCTATTGAGACAATGGGTGAAATTGCTACTATCATGATTCCCGCAAATACTACGATCCCGACATCTAAGAGTCAAGTATTTAGTACAGCATCAGATTCACAACCAAGCGTACAGGTAAATGTTTGTACTGGAGATAGACCTCTATACAAAAACAATAAACATTTAGGCACATTTTCACTTGATGTTCCACCTGCTCGTAGAGGCACACCACAGATTGAAATTACATTCAGTTTAGATAGCAATTCAATTTTGACAGTTAAAGCAGTTGATAAAGCAACTGGTAAATCTAATGATATTAGAATAGAAGGTAAATCATCTTTAACAAAAGAAGAAATTGAAAAAATGAAGATGGAAGCTGAGCAAAATGCGGAATCAGATAAAAAAGAAAAAGAAAAGATTGATAAACTTAATCAAGCAGATGCTATGATTTTTCAAACTGAAAAACAAATTGAAGAATATGGCGATAAATTGAATGAATCAAATAAAACTGAATTGAATTCTAAGCTTGATAATCTTAAAGAAGCTCACAAAACTCAAAATCTGGATGATATTGATAAATATAGTAAAGAATTGAATGATACTTGGCAAAATATAAGTTCTAAGCTTTACGAAGAGAATAATAATCAATCAACTAATGAAAGTACATCAACTAATAAAGATGAATCTGAAAACATAAATGACGTGGATTTCGAAGAAGTTCACTAATTTTTAAAATAATTCAAAAACAAAAAGTCAGAATAATTATTCTGACTTTTTTTGTTTTTGAATATATCCTTGATTTATATGATTTTTAAATAATTCATTTAATATTTTTTTAGTTTTAGAATAACTATAAGAGTTTATATCATTTTTTCTAAAATCATTTCTTGTTTTATATTTGTTAGCTTCTTCTTGTAATCTTTCTGTTGTCCAATAATATTTATGCTTTGCTGTCCTGCCTTGATTAATATGATTTTTAAATAATTCATCAATTATTTTTAAATTACTTGCCGCATGATATGCTTTACTACATTCTTTTCTAAATTGCATTATAGTATTATATTTGTTAGCTTCTTCTTGTATTTTTTCTTTCGTCCAATATCCTTCTTTAACTTGTCTATTAGTATAACCACTATTTATATGATTTTCGAATAATTTGTCCATTATTTTTAATCTATTTGCAGAATTATATGCAGATTCGTTATCATTACAAAAATCTCCTCTAGTTTTATATTTTTTAACGTATTTTATTAATTTATTTTCGGTCCATTTAAAAGGTTTGCCACCTAAAGAACCTCCTTTCGCAATATTAAATAATTTCCAATTATTTTGTTTATAATAATCAATCCAAAATATTTCAGCTTCTTTAGCATCTATTGAATTTAAATTAGAATCTAATATTTTATATTTTGGATATGAAATATTAGATTCTTTACAAAATTTATTTAATTTTTCATTTTGATCAAATACGTGCTCTTTGTCTCTTCTATCAATATTAATAGTCAATCCAATATAAGCTTTATTATAATCTATCAATTCATAAACATAAACAAAATAAATATAATTTTTAGAGTATTTATCTGAATATCCATTATTATTATGATTTTTAAATAAATCATCCATCAGATTTCTTCTAACTGCAGATAAATATGCACCATTCGATTTTTGTTGAAATTCACATCTAGTACAATATTTATTAGACTCTTCTTGTAATTTTTCATCAGTCCATTTTATATAATATCCATTATTTTTATGATTTTTAAACAAATCATCTATCATATTTTTGCTACATGAATATTGATACGCAGGTTTATTATTTTTAATAAATTCTCCACGAGTAAAATACTTATTAGCCTCTTCTTGTAACTGCTTGTTGGTATATTTTAATTTTTTTTTAGTCCATGTTATAATATATCCTTTATTTATATGTTTTTCGAATAATTCATTCATTATATGATTTCTATATGAATATCTGTAAGCCGCTTTGCTATTTTCTCTAAATTCCATTCTATTTGTATATTTGTTTGCTTCTTCCTGCAACATTTCCTTAGTCCACTTCATAATATAATATGTTTATTTTTTAGTTCTTCTTTTATTTCATAATTTTTGCACATTTCATCTATCATAATATTTTGTATATATTTTGATCTATTTGCTATTGTATTATTTACAGTATTTAATATATCTGGATCAAATGATATTGAAAATGTCATTTTCTTTTTTTCTATTTTTCTTCTCATAATTATTATTTTTATTGTATATATTAATATACAAAAATCATTTTTTGACAATTTTATAATAATTGTAGTTAATTATTAAGAAAAAGTTTAATAAAAATAAAACATTTTAAAATAATTTTATTATATATGTCATGAGAAAGACTGTGCCAGAAGATAAGAAAAGAAAAAAGTTATCAGTATCTATTGATCCTGAAGTGTATGAACTTTGGCAAAAATATTGTGAGGATAATGGGATTGAGAATTATTCTGAATATATTGAGAAAATAATAATTAGTAAAATAAAAAAATAATATATACTTAAAAATCGTACTTTGAGGATATTAAATTTTAAATTATTTAATGAAGCAAGATTATCAGATATATCTATAATTAAAGGTACTGGAGTCACTTTTAGTGATCAAGAAATTATTAATACAGATAATTTTATAAAAAATAAAACTATCTCTAAAAGAATAGATAATAAAAAGATTAGGTTGAATATAAATTGGAATCACACAATTAAGCATGATTTAATAAAAAGATTTAAAGAAAGAACTTCGTTAAAAAATATAACAGAATTAAATACATTAATTAGTAAAGGATTAGATGAATTATTTATTAATAATTATGATTATATTAAGAATAATGGAAAATACTCATTATGGTTTTCAGAATATAATTTTACTATAATTGTTAATATTTCTAATAATTTGAATATTAATATAATAACAATATTACCAGGTCAAAAAACTATTGATGTAAAAAATATAATAGAATTAAAAACAAAAATATGAATAAAAAAGAATTAAAAAAAGAATTTGAATTTTGTTGTTCTGCATTAGTTAAAACTAATGATACTTGGGATTTTTATTGGGATGTCTTAGATGTTAATGAAAAAACTCGTGATTTTTTCAAAATAAAATTTGAAAAATTATTATCATTATTAAATGAAGATGATACTTCATTTATATCTATGGAAACTGATGATATTTATGATATATTAGAACTTAATAAAATTGAACATATGTATCAAAAAACATATGAAATGATATAAATATTGTGAAGATATTAGTATTGAGAATAATTAGTAAAATTAAAAATCAATAGTAATTATTCTGATTTTTTAATAATATAACATATATTCTTTAATATATAATAAAAATAGAATAAGTATATGTTAAATGAGGGTAAAGGTATATCAGATATAATAAAGAACGAAGTAAACAATATATGGAAATTATTTATTAATAATTCATATTCATCTCACATATTAAAATTTGGACGTGATGATATTGGATATAGAGATATTACAATAATTTTTAACAATATAAATAGTTATTACTCAAACATTAAAATTATTAAACCTAATAATATTATAGTTAATATTGGAATACCAACAAATGGTAATGAAAATAGAGTTAAGGAAAATATATCGCATGAGCTAACTCATGTTATAGAAATTTTAGGTATTGGAGATAAGGACTATCCAAAATATAATAAAATAAAAACATCTTTATTAAAATTTAAAAATTATTCTATGTCTAATGCAATGGAATTTATTACTGATATTTTTTATAAAACATTGGACAATGAAGTTAATGCTAATGTTGCTCAAACTTATATTTATATTAAAAGTGAAGGTAGATGTTCAAAAGATGATGCTATATTAAGATTAAAAGATTGGGAAACATATAAATTATATGATAATATAAAAAATATAAAAATGAGTATTCTTGTTTCACAATTAAAACAAAAAGAAGTTGATGATTTTAATGATATACTTATTAAAAACGATGTTAAAACAATAACTTCAAATAGTATTGAAACTTGGCTAAATTTCTGGTTTAAAATATTTAAATTAAAATCAGATGTTTTTTTAAAAAATTCTGAAAGAATTTTGAATGAAATAGAAAAAGACTGGGAAATTTTTGAGACTTATGTTTCAAATACATATAATAAATCAAAAGTTATTGATTATAATAAATATATATCTGATTTTAATAATTTTAAAAAATAAAATTTTAAAAATATTGAGAAGATAATAGTATATGGATTGTAATATTTATAATTTTTAGTATAGTAATTTATTAAAAATATTTAAAAAAGTTTGGTTAATCCAAACTTTTTTTGTATATTTGTTTTTCAAAAATCTTAAAATCCAAAACCTCACGATGTATAGGTTATCGTCTAACAAATATGAAAAAAAATATATTATTTTTAATAATGTTAATTATTTTTAGCATTAATTCTTTCACACAAACAATAAAAATAAAAGAACCTGAATTTTTAAATAATGTTGTATATGTCAATGACACAATTGGCGACGGTATATTATTAAAAAAACAAATACCAACATATAAAAATAATGCAAATGCTGCATCTTATATACCATATGTTGGGTTATTTGCTGGTAAAGCTACAATAAGATTGAGATTTTTATCACATGATAATGGTTCATACACATTCAAAAATAAAAACAATAAATTTATCATTAAATGTTTTAATAATACAATTGATCCTACTACTATTATAAAGATTATAAAATTAGAACCAGAAGGTGAAAAATATCTATCTATTGTAATAGCAACTGGTAGTGTTTTTGGTGGAGGTGAATCAAAAAATCCAAACACAATTGAATATAAAGCTACAAAATACGGCGATAGTTCATATTTAATTGAACTTGAAAATTTAGATTATGGAAATTATTCATTTAAGTTGATAATGTCAAATGAATATATATTATTTAATATTTTAAATTGAATGATATTAAATGATATTAATCTTTTTAAATAAAAAAGTCAGATTAGTTCTGGCTTTTTTTATTTTTCAATTTGAATATTATTTTTTTGCCAAATATTTAGCATATTTTTCTGGATATTTCTCTTTTAATATTTCTTGATATTTTGGTGATAATATTTCAAAAAAATCTTTTTCTTCATAAAATTTACCTCTCGGCGTATAAGGTTTACCACCATTAATAGAATTAAATGAAAGAATAGTATTATCTTTATATTTAGTTATATTCCAATCTGATCCAGCTTCTATCAATTTATAAATTATATTCATATTTAGATAACGAGCAGCAATAATTAATGCTGTTTCACCTTTATTATTCTGTATATTCAAATTTGCACCAGATTTTATTAAAGATTCTACACGTTTAATGTTTCTATCTTTCACTGCATAAATTAATGCTGTATCTCCTTTATTATTCTGTGAATTTGAATTTGAATTTGAATTTGAACTTTCTTTTTTACTTAAATAATAGTTATATTTTTCTGGATATTTTTCTTTTGTTAATTCTTGATATTTTGGTGTTAACATCTCAAAAAAATCAATATTAGCTAATAATTTGTCTCTATAAGAGATAGGATTTTCTACAGATGATAAAAATTTGTCATATTTTTCTATATTCCAATCTGCACCAGCATCTATCAATAAACTAATGTATCTCATGACATCTCTATTTTTTGTTGCTTTCATTAATGCTGTTTCTCCATTATTATTTTGAATATTTAAATCTGCTCCACTTTTAATTAAAATATTTGTCAGTTCACTCTTGCTATTTGTAACAGATCTAATTAAAGGAGTGTTTCCATTTTTATCTATAACATCAATATCGCCGCCAGCTTCTATATAAGCTAATAATTGTTTTTTATTATTAGGATAGCCACCAAGATTACCAACAGCAAGATTACCAACAGAATCTATATCATAGTCACGATATAATTCAAATGTTTTTACATATTTCATAATTTTAAAAATTTTATTTCGTTTATATATTAAAAATTAATATTAGATTTATTATCTTTTTATATATAAATAAAAACTTTATATGAAAATATTAAATAAAAATTTATGGAATAAATACATAAAAACATATGAATCATTCAATAAAGAAATTCCAGATGAATTAAAAAAGTTATTTAATGAAATAAGGCAAATTATAGGCAATCAAACGAAATCATTTAAAAAAAATATAGATTTAAATTCATTAGAATTTTGTAATTTGATCATAGAATTAGATGTTAAATTTAACAAATTGAATTCTGAAATAAGATATGAGGATAAAGATATTATTTACTATTCAAATGTAAATATAAATGATTTAGTAACAGGAAAAGATAGAACAATAATACCAATTATAATTGATGATATAAATTTAAATGTAGATAAATTATGTTCAGTTATAAGTCATGAAATAAGACATATCTATGATGTTTACACTATAAATGAAGAAAGTGATATGAAATCATTCACAAATTCTTTATTTTATACTGAGTTACTTAAAAATGAAAGCAATAAATATTTTATAGATTTTTTACAATTAATTTATTTATCATTAGAACACGAATTAATAGCTAGAAATACTATGATATGGGAGATGTTTATAAATTGTAAGTGTTCTAAAGAAGAATTATATAGGTTATATCATGATTCTTACATGTATAAATCTTTTAATATTTTAAAATCATTTGATTATAATAAATTAATTAATGAGCAAGATATTATAGATAAAGTAAATATTTTTATAAATTATTTTGGTGGTAATTTATGTGCAGATAAAAATGATATATTTATATTTTTTGAAAATTGGAAAAAATATTTTATTACTAAATCTGATGAATATATAATAGAAGGATATAAAGTTTTGGATGATATTTTATCTATAAATGAATTTAAAAATAACAAATCAGATACAATTAATATAAAAGATTTACTTCTTTATATTCATAAAAAATTCATTTTTAAACAAAAATATGAATAAAAAAATATATAGATACATTGAAATCTAAATGTTTCTATAATATTTCTATATTAACTTGTGATAGTAGAATTACGGATTATTTTTACAGTAGAATAGAAGAAATAAAATTTAAATTACTAAAAATAAAAATGACATCATCTGATGTCATTTTTATTATTTTGTCTTTGATTTCCTTTATATCCTTGGTTTGGTTTATCTTTGAACAATTCATCTAGTAAACTATTTCTAACAGCATTAGAATATGCTTCTGAATCATTTTTTTGAAATTCTCTTCGTGTTTTATATTTATTTACTATATTTTGTAATTGTTTTTTCGTAAAAACTTTATTAGGATTATGTTTTTCCGCATATCCTTGATTCTCATGATCGTTAAACAATTTATCTAATATGTCTTTATCACAAGCAATATTATATGCTGAAGCATTATTATCTTTGAAATCATTTCGTAATTCATATTTATCAGCTTCTTTTTGAAGGTTTTCTTCTGTCCAATATCCTTTTGGCACTTGTTTAGATTGTTTATTGAATAAGTAATCTAATAAATTACTTTTAAGAGCAATATCATAAGCTCTTGGATCATTTTTAATAAATTCTTCTTTTGTTTTATATTTATCTGCGGCAATTTGTAAAGTATCAATACTTAAACCACCCATTGTTGGGTCATCAAATACAGAGTCATCATAATCAGGGTCATAGAATTCAGGGTCATCAAATTCTGAATCATAAAATTCTGAATCATCAAATTTATAATTATACTCATTTACAAACTCATCAAATTTATTAATTCTACTCATATTTAAAATATTTATTTCTACTATATATAAAAATATTTATTATTTTTTTGTAATATCAAATAATTTCATTATCTTTGTAAAAATTAAAAATCATGAAAATGATGCTTCAATTTAAAAATATAAATAATGTTAAATAAAAATACAAAATATATTTGTAAAAAGGCATATAATAATTATATTGAAGGTGAATATTATTATATTATATTTTATGATGATTATATAGTTTATTTGTATAATTTTGGAATATTTTCTCTTAATAAAACTAAATTTGTAGGAGATTATCCTAATTTCTATGAATATTTCTGTACACTTCAAGAACAGAGAAAACTTAAGTTATTAAAAATAAAAAGTGAATATGAAATAAGTTAAATAATATTAATCTTTTTAAATAAACAATAAATCCAGATTAGTTCTGGATTTTTTTATATATCTTTGTATCAAAATTATAAAACTAAATCAAATGGAAAATCCGTATTATAAAATGATGATAAACAATGCAAGAGCATTTGTTAGATCAAGCAAAAATCAAGAAGATGTCGATAGAATTTCAATTTTTGAAATTAGTGAAGTTCTTGCAATTTGTACTGGTAAATTAAAAGAAGATATTGTGATTGAAATTTCTGGGCTTAAGTTATAAACAATATAAAATATAAAATCATGACAAAAAATCAAATCATACAACAGTATAAGAATGAAGCATTGAATAGTATTGCTAAAATTTATCATCCTAAATATAATTTTAGATATGATGAATATAGTCATCTTAGTGGATCTGAACAGAAAGAAGAAGAAATTCGTTCTATTATTCAAAATATGAATAAAAATATTGAAGAAGTAAAGAAAAAAGAAAAAGAAATCGAATCTAAAAAAATAAATAATAATGAACATATTAGAACGTTGTAAGAAAAAAATAGAAGAAGATTTTGGTATTATAGATTGGGAATTTGTAGTAGAACAACCTGATAATAACGTAGTTACGCATTATAGATTCAAAAATAAAGATGGTTATGAAGCATTTGTGACAGTAATTAATGGTACTGAAATATGGACTCCATTAGTTACTGATATTAATGATAATGAAGTTATGTCAATAAAAAATGATAGAATTGAAAAAAAATATAAAAATAGAAATAGGAGCACTATAAATCCTGATGAAGCTGTATTTTTATGTTATATTGAAGATGATGTCGTTACTTGTGTTATTGATTATAAAGAAGAAGATGAATCATATGATGATATTGAAAATGTTAATAATTCAGATTTTAATAGATATTGGGATTGTATAGAGGAGAATATATTTGAAACAATTCATTTTACTACAATTGAATCTGCTAATGATTGGTTAATATCAATTGGAATGGAATATGATTCAAAATTAAATCATTAATAATGAAAATTGAAGATATTAAACCAATTGGTAATTTCAAATCAGTATTAGAATTATTTAGAGAAAAAGCTGATGCTATAATCACAAGATGTAACAAAGAAAAAGTGTACAATTCTGCACTTTCTATATTAATTAAGTCAATTTGTGGAGAATTTGCTATTATTAAATTGTTATCTGATAGTATTATAAATCATAAGGTTGGTAGTATAAGTATAGAAGAAATGAGAATTGATTTACTATATACACACTTAATTGTTATAGATTTAAATAATGTTGCTCAATTTTATTTAAATAACATTAAAATGGAATCAAGAACAAAACAGCTACAAGAAATTATATATTTTAATAAAGATATTTTTGGTAATTTAAAAATAGAATAATGAGAAAAACTAAATGTAAGAAATTTATCATAAAAAACTTTGATAAATTTGAATATGATAGTAAATGTGAAGATAATAATGAAGGAAAAGCTTATAGATTAGAAATAATATAAAAAAAATAATATATTTATGAAGCAATTAAGATTTACTACAACTCATCCTTATGGAATGTTCTCTTCAAGTGAAAGTGAATTATTAATATCAACTGATAATATAAATTTAGGAGAATTAAGTAATTATTTACCTAAAGGAGTAGGAGCTTATATTGATAATGATGCAGAAGAATTAGCAAAATTTGATATTCCAGTGTTCTTAGATGGTGATTATGAGCAACTTGATTTGCCTATTGAAGAACAGGATATATTGATGATGTTACCTTCTGGAAATTATCAATGTAAATCTGAATTAACATATAAATCTATGATTAATAAAGATAAATATTATCTACTAACTCTTAAAAAATAAACATGAATAAAAAAGTATATTATAAATCAGAGTGTGGTAAATTAATACAATATAATAGAGATACTGATACATATTCTATAAGAAATGATATAAAAAAAGTAGATAAAAGATTATCATTTAATGAATTTATGCTTTTTAATGTTAAGATTATTAATACTCAAGAGTTTAGTAGATTAATGAATATTTATTTCAATAGCATTAAAGAAACTTGGATATTTGAAGGAAGTGAATATCAGAGTTTAGATAACTTTGAATTTAAGGATGGTAATTTATCTGCTAATTATATCCTTGGAAAAGAAATACCATATCATCACATAATTCAATCTGAATATTTTGGTTATAAAGCAGAGATGATCCTTGTCTATCATTGGGGTAAGGCATATTATCATGACATTTCATATAATGGTGAGGATACAGGTAGATTATACGACATAAAAACATTTAAATCTGTTCAATGGTGCAAATTAAAACACTGTTCTCCAATATTTAATAAATTAAGTAAAAAAATAATGTAGAAAATATGGAAGAGTTAATTAAAATGTTAAATAATTCTTGTGAAGAATTAGAATTAATTACTGAACTTACTTTAAAATATAAAGATATTCAGGTAGTAGGAGAAATGCTATTATATAAAAAAAATGGAAGATGGTATTCTTAATAAATTAATGACAGCTAGTATATCTCAATTAGAATTACTTAAACGAGATTATTATTTCAGATATTATAAAAAAGATATCACAAACAAGCTTATTGATATAGCAATAAAGAATGTTACAAGAAGAAATAAATTAAACAAACTAAATTTATGTGTGGAATTGTAGGTGGAAATGGTTTCGGATCTAAAGAAGATATTCAGATATCATTAGATAAAATTAAGCACAGAGGAAGAGATTATCAAGAAATATACGAATATAAAAATATATTTATGGGTCATAATAGATTATCTATTGTTGATTTGTCAGATTATTCAAATCAGCCATTTCATAGTAAAGATGATAATTATGTTATTGTTTTTAACGGTGAATTATTTAATAGAACTATTGATAACTTTTCATATTTGAGAAAAAAATACAATATTAATAATTATAAATCAGATGTAGAATTATTATTATTAATTTATATAGAATATTCTGACGATTTAATAAAATTTATGTCATCATTAGACGGTATGTTTTGTTTTTGTATCTTGGATAAAATTAAAAATAAATTGGTTTTAGGTAGGGATTATATTGGAAGATTACCATTTCATTATAAGTATGATAGTAAACTGATATTTGCCAGTGAAAAAAAATGTTTTGATACCAATGATAATATTTGTGATGTTCAGCCTGGTACAGTATTAGAATATTTTTTAGATACTAATGAATTAAAAATGTCAAAATATTTTACATTTGATAATATTAATTATGACAAAATTGACAAAGGTGAAAATTATTATACAACGAATATAAGAAGATTACTAAATGCCGCTATTGATAATGAATTAGTATCAGATGTACCCATATGCACAATATTAAGTGGTGGAATAGATTCTACATTAATAACATATTTATTATCTAAAAGAATACAAAATATTACAAGTTTTGTTATAAATATATCTGGCACCACAAATTCAAAAAAAATATTAAAAGATGATTTATATTTTGCAAAAAAATTCTCAGAAGAAAATAATATAAAATTAGTTATTATTGATATTCCATTTGATGTAATGAAAGAAAAATTGCAAGAAACAATTTATGCGATAGAAAGTGAAAATTATATTCAATTATCATTTGCTATTGCACAAATATTATTAGCTAAAGAAATATCAAATAGAGGATTTAAAGTAGTATTTGGTGGAGATGTTAGTGATGAAATATTTGGATCATATGATGATGTTAAAAGGTGGTGCTGGAATGATGAAACAAAATATCATAACAGAAGAATATCATTAGTTAAAAATGTAAATCATAAAAATCTGAGTACATTAAATAAATCTATGATGTATGGAGGTACAATTGAAGCAAGAACTCCATTTGCTGATTATAATTTTGTGAATTTTTGTTTAAGAATACCTCCAAAATATCGTGATGAAAATAACGGTAAAGGAAAACACTTGAAGTATATTTTGAGAAAATCATTTGAAAATATTATATCAGACGAATTCTTATGGAGAAAAAAAGTACCATTTCAAAATGGTTGTCATTCTGATAAGTTTGACATACGATCAGCTATAAAAACAAACAAATTAATTAAATTAGATACAATAGAAAAGTCAGAATAATTATTCTGACTTTTTTATTAAACTTTTTTTTATCATGTGATATAAATATATTATGTCGTATTGGAATTATAGAATTTTAGCAAAAAGAATGGTAACAGATTTTGACTCTGAAGTCGAATTTGGTGTTTATGAAGTATATTACAATGATGAAAGTGATATACCTGAATCTTGTACAGAAAATTCAATAAACATTTTTTCATATGAAAGTGAATGTGAGGATCCAATAGAATCTATACAATGGCAATTAGATATGATAAAAAAAGCATCTGATAAACCTGTATTAGACTATGATAATTTTCCAAATGAATATGTTAAGCATTTAAGAAAAAAGAAATTAAAATCAATTGAAAATAATTTTAAATAAACTATTTACTTATGATTTAGTAGCAGATCCAAGTTTTTCAAACGCAAAACTATCATATAAATATGATAGAGAAGCAGAAAGAAAAAAATTGAAAGATGATAGAATTGAAAAACTCAATAAATTAAATAATTTTCAAATTAATCAATAAAAACATATTGATTATCAATTTTATTTAAATTGTATATTTTAATCATGTCAACGATATGTTTACCCCAATTTTTTGTTTGCGAATATCCACCTCTTTGAATGTTATGTACCCATATATTATAATCTGTAACATTATTATTTATTAATTTAGAATAATATTTTCTTTTTGAAGTAAACTCACAAAAATGCCTAAATGATATAGAATCATTTTCATAACTTCTATAATGTTTTCCTTGTTTAACTCCAAAATAATTATGTTTAGTTCTACTCAATTTACTTGTTCCAGAACCACTTTCCCATATTGAAATTGAAAGAATTACGCTAGCAGGGATTTTATATTCGTTGCTTAATGATATAGTTAATGCATTATATTTATCAATAAATCTTGTTGTAATGTTTTGAGTATTTGAATATACACTAAAAGCGAATAGCATTATTATGCCTAGTAAAATTTTTCTCATGTCTTTAAATTGTTTTTTTATTGATGAATCAGTAAATAGGATAAAAATAAATATATCCAAATGGTAATAAATTCCGCTTATAAGATAGGATTTACAGTAAGAAAATCAGCGGATTAATTCATCAATTAATTATAAAATTAGGTTATCTAATTTGATTTATAATTATTAGTTATGTTATTATATAGTAATTCTTTATTACTAAAATTAAATTATTCTCATTGTTATATAGTAAAAATTAAATAATTAGTTTATTTTTATTTTAATGTACTTATAATCAGCAAATTATGATAATAAGTTAAAAATATATAAATAATTGAAAATATACTTTATATTATTGACATATGATTAATAATGTAGTATCTTTGTATTTATAAACTTATATAAATATAAATGATATGAAATTTAAAGAATTGGACGAAATTTTACAATTAAGATTAAAAAAATCTTGTAGATTAAATGAATCTTTAAATGGTTGGCTGCCTTCAAGTGAAGATTATGTTTATATGAAAGATGATGAGGTTGTAGAAATATTCTCAAATAATTTAGAAATAGAATTTAAAGATAATAATATCACATCTGTGAATAAGTATTAATCTTATTTTTTCTATATTTAACGTTAGATAAATATTTATCATCTTTTGATATTATTTCGTAAGGAATATTATTCAATTTTAGCAATTCAATTTTTTTTGTTATATCTCTATTACTATAAATAATATATACTTTTTTTATATATTTTATTGAAACTTCATTTGATACTATTATCTCTTCTGCAATACCAAAATCGAATGCATCTTTATTTGTTTTGATGTTCCAATATTCTTTACCAAATTCTTTTAATCTAAGTTGTTTTGATATTGATAATTTTTTAGTTTTTTCTTTTGGTAAATTCAAATAATAGTCTAAATTTTCTATTATTGGAATAATTTTATATTTATCACTCAATTTTTGAGTATCAAATTCTATTACAGCATCACCATAACCAACAGCAGTTGAAAAATTTCTAGTTACTGATATGCCAACTTCATCTTTTATTCCTAAATTTCTTCTCATATCTGAACTCCATTGATAACCCCATTCACCTTTTAGTAATTTTATTTTACCATCAAGTAAAATTTGTTTTAAATTACCTACTCCTTTATAAAGGTTATAATTTTTTGATTCTAATATAAATTCTTCAAATTTTATTTTCATATATTTATATATTAATTTTTTTATTCCAAATTTATTTTGTATATTTGTACTCTAAATAACATAATTATGACAAAAAATGCATTCATAAAATTTATAGAATTATCTATAGAAAAAGGTAAAAAAGAAAATAATATTCATGATAATGGATTAGATTTATTTGATTTTTTAGAAGATTATAATAAAATCAATAATATTTTATTAAAATCTATTTATGGTGAAACATTTTATGATATTATAAATGATTTTATATATGATAGTATAGATGATATATTAATAAAAAATAAAGATAATTATATCATTTATGATGAAAATGATAATATTATAACAGATTGCTCTAATATTGATAATCTATATAACTATTCTGAAAGTGAAAGATTAAGATTAATATCAGAAAAATATTCTTATGATATAAAAAAATCTATGTCAGATGAAGAAAGATTAAAAATCATTAAAGATTTTGTCAAATAACTATTAATCTGATAAATAATTAGTATCTTTGTATCTAATTAAAACATAACCAATATGAAACAGTTAATAGGCACAAAAAAAATTACACTTGCTACATTAAAAAGTTTTGCAAAAAGGAATAGTGATAAACTATTTGTAAAAAATATTAGTTCATTTGATGGAATGACAGATTGTGTTGAAGAATGTCATGATAATAGTTGGAAAGAAACATCTATTATAGATAAAACTAATTACTATAAAACTGGTATTAACGGTATTTATACAGTAGGTTGCAGTAATGATTATTTTACTCTATATGAAGATACAGTATTTGTTGGTATTGAAGTTTATAATTCTTGTGGTAGTTCAATTTTAGCTGTGAAAAAATAATATGAAAAAAAATTATTGAAAACTGAAAAAGATTTATATAAATTATTAGATGAAATATATAATATTATACCCAATGATAATAATTAAAAATTATGATTTATAATTACTTAGAACTAATACCAGATGAAATAATTGATACATTTTATAATCAAATTAAGAGATGTATTGATGAAAAAATATCATATGATCATTATATAAAAAATTTAAAAAAAATAAATAATAACAAAATACCTGAAAAAATTAAAAATTTATTAAAATAAATAATGGAAAAAAAATTTAAATTAGCAATTCAAGAATATCAATGTCCTGGTTGCGTATGTGGATCAAACATTAAATGTTTTGAACCTAATACAATAGCAGGAGTTGGATGTGGAAAACATGTAATAGGAACTATGATATTTGGAATAGGGCATATATTATTAGGACTTCCTAATGGATTTAATAGAGTAGGAAAACAAAATGATTTAAAACCAATAATTTTTGAATCATATGAAAAATCAGATTGGAAATTTGATAAATTTAATGTTCCTATTTGGAAACATTATAATAAAAATGGACATACTATAGTAAGAGGTATTATGCCAAGAAAAAATGAAACATTTATTCATATTTTTCTTGAAGATTGTAGAAAAGATATTGATTGTATTGAAATTTCAGAAGATGAAATTTCAGAGATGGACTAATTTTAAAAATAAATAATATGAATAGATTTTTTGGAATGATGCCTTCAAGTGAGGTAAAAAAAAGTAAAAGCTTTAAAGTTGGTGTTGGACAATTAACAGTAACAATTCAAGCAGGTGAAAATGGTTGGACAATTTTATTTGCTGATAGTTCATCAGAATATAAAGATGTTATAGATACTACTGAAAATAATTTTAATAAAGCATTATATGTATTAAAAACTCATTTTTGTGATGTAAATGAAATAGATGAAAAAGAAAAATTTGAATGCTAAATGATATAATAATGATAACATCTTTGAAAATTGGTGATAAAATTGTACTTAAACAACCTACAAATATATTTGAAGAAATGGGTGTACCAAAAACATTAAATTTTAATGAAATTTATACTGTAGATCAATTAGTCAATTCAATAGTAGACAATTCAATTATACGTGTTGGATTAAAAGAAGAACCATATCAAATATATTATATAGGATTATTTGAAACATCATTGAAATTTGAAAGAAAACAAAAATTAAACAATTTAAAAAAATATGAAACAAACTAAATTAAAACTCTCTAACGGAGAAGACGCACTAATTGTAGATACTAATGATGCTAAAATATTAAAATCAGAAAACTATAATTTCTTCTTCAATAAGAAAAACGGTTACTTCGCAAGATGGGGTAAAACAGAAGAAGATGATGGAGATATTGATTTATCATTACCAGAGATCATAGACATGGAGATTAGTACAACATGTCATGGAGTTGGAACACCTTGTAAATTTTGTTATAAATCTAATAATTCTAAGGGCAAGTATATGAATTTTGAAACTTTCAAAAAAGTATTTTCTAAACTACCTCCATCAATAACTCAATTAGCAGCAGGAATTGGAGATATTGATAGTAATCCTGATATGTGGAAAATTTTTGAATATTGTAGAGAAAATTCTGTAATTCCTAACGTTACAATTAATGGAGCAAGAATGGCATCAGAGTATTTTGATAATCTTGCAAAATATTGCGGAGCAGTAGCAATTAGCGTATATGATAAAGAGTTGACTTATAACGCAATATCTGAATTGACAAACCGTGGAATGGATCAAATAAATATACATTTTATGATTTCGGAAAATACTATTGATACAGCATATGAAGTTATAAATGATATGCAAAATGATCCAAGACTTAGTAAAATGAACGCTATTATTTTTTTGTCACTCAAGCAGAAAGGAAATGCAAAAACTGGTTTTTCTCAATTATCACAAGAAAAATTTAATGAATTGTGCAAATATTCAATATCAAAAAAAATTAGGTTCGGATTTGACTCATGCAGCAGTCGCAAATTCTTCACTTATTTGGAATCAGATGAATCTTTAACTACAGAATTTAAAGATCAAATGGATCAATGTATTGAGCCTTGTGAGAGTTCAGTTTACTCTTCTTATGTAAATGTAGATGGAAATTATTTTCCATGTAGTTTCTGTGAAGGTGTTAATGATGAATGGAAAAACGGATTAAGTGTATTGAATTGTAATGATTTCTTAACTGATATTTGGAATAACGAAAAAACTAAAAATTTTAAAAATAATTTGTTGTCTTGCGGTAGAGATTGTCCGATATATAAAATTTAATAAAAAGTGACAATTAAAAATTGTCACTTTTTTATAATCATCTTCATTTTTTGTGTGTTTTGATGCATTATGTCTTCTTTTAGTGAAACATAGATTTTCAATAGCACAAATATCTTCATAATTTATATCGTTTAAAAATCCATAAATTATACTTATTTTATGATCAATATTTGGATAATTTTCATTATTTTGTTCATATAATACATAATTATCTTTTATATATTCATTATCATAATAATCATAACCATTCCAATTTTCTTTAAAATTGGTAGCTCTAATGTTTATTTTTGTTAAACTTTGACATTTTTTATAATAATTTTCAAATTTTGTATAATCGTTTTCATCTACTCTATATCCTTTATCAATCATGTTTTGACGTAATTTTTTAATAATATCTGGAATTTGAAATACATTTTCAACACCATATTTTTCTAAATTTGTCATTTTTCTTTTTTCTATCACATCTTTATTTTGTAATGCGTATTCTGTTCCAAATTTTTCTAAACAAGAATCTTTCATTTTTTGTTTAACATCATCTAATTTTGCAGGATTATCTTCACCATATTTTTCTAAACATGTATTTTTTGTTTTTTGTACAATACTGTCAAGATCTTCTTTTGATTTATTTTTCCAAATTTCACGATTTAAATTTTTATAGTAATCTAATTGAGTATTATTTGATACTCCATATCTTATCATATTTGTTTCTATTATTTTCTCCCTTGTTTTTGGATTTTTATTTACACATTTATTTGAACAATGTATAAAATAGCCAAATGCTCTTTTATTAAAACTTGCTTCTTCGCCACAAACAGGACATATTCCTTCATTCTCTTTTTTATAGAAAGAGTCATAATAGTATTTTTTAGAAACATTGTGAGATGAAATTACGTGTTTAATTAACCCTCCCCAACTTTTAAACTTTTTATTACATATTTTACATTCTTCCATTTTTACAATATTATTTTTTTAATTCTTTCGTCATTCAATTTACTCAAGTCCTGATATATTAGATACTCAATATACTTTGACTTATTTGATATTTTTTCATTCATTAGATTATCAAGTTTTCTATCTATTGAAACTCTTCTTGCGATTTTTGTTTTTATATTATTCATAATAACTTATTTTATTTATTACTATATATAAATATTTAAAAGTCAAAAAATGTTATTTTCATGTTTTTATTATATTTTTTATATGTTATATAACATATTTTCAAAACTATTTATAAAAATTATTATATATGAAATAAAAAAGAATTATGTCTAGAAAAAAATTATCTGATGAGAATAAAAAACCTGGTATTTCAATAACAATTGATAATAAATTAGATGATATTATGGAAGATTATTTAAAAGAAAATAATGTGAATAGGTCAAAATATATTGAGCATCTTATACGTAAAGATTTTGAATCTAAAGGTTATAATGTCACTCCTTACTCAAAGAAGCAATAAATATTATTATTGGTATATAATAAAAATAGAGTAAAATAATATAAAAATTCAAAAAATAATTATATTGAAAATATGATAAAAAAGAAACCTGTTTGAATCAATATAATTTAATATATACTATTATAAAAATAAATAATTGAATTGACATATTATGATTATTTAAATGAAGGTAAGGGTATATCTAACTTTATAAAAAAATTATCTACCATAATAGTTGGTAATATTTTCAAAGACATTAAAGTTTTTGATATAGAAATAGATATATCAGAATTAAAATTAATTAATAAAATTTCAATAGAAGTTAATAATATAACTAGAGATTATAATTCAGCATTTTTTGTTAAAAAAAATACTGATGATGATATTTTGAATAATTTATCAATAAAATTTGATTTACCATTTATAGAAGATGTTGATCATTATTATTTAATTGAAATTGTTACACATGAGCTAACACATTTGTATGAGTTTTATAATATTGTTAAAAATAATAAAAAATTACCACTTTATAATAATATTAAAAAATCTTTAATACAAACGATTAAGCAAGACAATTTTGATATATTCTCATATTTTAGAAATATAGTTTATTTAACATTAGATAATGAATTAAATGCTAGAGTTTCTCAAACATATCAATTATTAAAATTTAAAAATATCAAAGATAAAATACAATTATTTAATATATTAAAAACTACTCATATTTGGAAAAAATATAAAGAGATTGATAATTTTAATCCAAAATCATACACAAGTGATTTAATAGAAATACTTGGTGTTAATTTGACTTGCATATTAATTAATGATTTTAATAATGAATTAAAAAATAATTTTATAAATTTTTCATTTATAACTAATGTTAGCAATGAAAATGAAATAATTGAATATTTTAATAATTGGAATAAGAGATTCAAATATAAATTAAAAAAACATATTTTAAAATTGAATAAAGTTATTGATGAAGTTATTACTGATTTATAAAAAATAAAAAGTCCTTATTTTCAGGATTTTTTATATTCATCATAATTTATATCTTGTTCAAAATAACCTTCGTTCTCTATTGAATCATTTTTATCTTGTTCTACTCTATCAATAACACCATCAACATGTTGTCTTTCAAATAAAAAGTATTCAAATTCGTTAATATATATCATTTCATTTTTAATTGTATATATTAAGTTTGGTTTATTCAATTTTTATTTGTATATTTGCAAACTAAATAATATATTACACTAAATAATTAAGCATATGAGAAAAGGATTATTATCAATATTAAAAAAGTTTAAATATCATACAATAGAATCAGAAAAAATTTTATATAATGAGATTATTGATGGCGTTATTAATGCTCAAAATAGTGGTGATTTAAAACCATTACTACATAACATTCTAGAATATAATTGGATTGAAAAAGGAAGATGTTCGTTTTTAATAGGATTAATTTATGGTGCATTAATGCAATATAATAAAAAAATTTCAATAGAAGGATTAGAAAAAATCAAGGATCAACAATGACTAAAGAAGAATTAATTATATGGTTCTGTGATAAATTCAATTCATGTTATCCAGTTACTCATTCTGATTATCCAGAAAGTATATTCTGGTTTTATGATGAAAAATTTATTAGAAAATTAAAATTATATAAATTAAATAATCAAAAAATAACTTTGCCTAGTATTGTTAGAGGAATATGTTTATTTGAAGAGGATTCAAAATATTGCTGGTTTAATTGTAATTATGATGAAATTTGGTCATTTTTATATGTTAATTATTCATCTGATTATACTGATGTTCAATCATTTATAAAAAATATACTAAAAGATTCAAATAAATTTAATGTATTTACACCGGGGTTTTCAGTGAATGCAATTAGTGATAAACTAAAAGATTCAAATAGATTTAATGTATTTACACCTTACAATGTATTTACATCTTACTTCGATATGAAGTTACAGTATGATAAACTGAAAGATGAAAATAAATTTTATAAATTGATACCTCGCAATATGTTAACACCTCGCATATTGAATGATGTATATATCAACAATAGACTGAAAGATGCAAATAGATTTAATATATTAACACCTGATGATTCTACTATATTAGCAATTAAAGGACATGAAGATACAAATAAATTCAATGCATTAAATACAATTATGCCTTAATCATTAAATATATTAAATTATGACAACAGAAGATTTATCAATAAAAAAAGAGATAGAGTTAATTGAATTTGCTCTTTATGAAGCAATTTATATATCAAGATATACAGAAAATAAAGAAGGCGTGTATGCAGTACTTCAAGTAGAAGAAGCTGAACAGATGGTGAAAGACATATTCGAAGAATTGAATAAAATTGGATATGAAATAGTTAGAAAACATGTTGATTTACCGATATGCGGGTATTGTAGAAAATATAATAACGATTTAATTAGCGTTTTAGGTAAACAAGGCTATATTTGGAGAGAAAATAAAGTAAATATAAATGATAATTATACTTTAATTTGGTATGGATCATATAGAAAATATGAGCAAACTTCATATTATATTGATTATATATCATGTGATATTGATACGTATTTACCTGGATTAAAATATAAAGATGATTATAAGGAAGTTATATGCTTAGATAATAATAAATATAAAATAATAGAATAAAATTCAAAAATAATTTGGCAATTTCAAAAATAAATAGTAACTTTATTATATGAAATATACTGATCTAATATTAAATAATTTTAAATATGATATTGAAGATGATATTTGGTATGATACTAAATCTTCTTATCGTGCAATGGAAATTGAATATTTAAATGTTAATGATAGTTTCAAGTTATATTATGGAGGTTTTGACATTTATTTAGGAGAATTCTCAGATAAACATTTATTCTTAAATAAGATTAAATATCATAAAACTAAATTATTAAGGTTAAATAAATTAAAAGAATTAAATAAAACAATATGATAAAAAAAATATCAAAATTAATAAATAGTTTTTGGAAATTTGATTCTGATCAACAACCAACATCAAGTTGGAATGATAAACAAGATCTTCTTAAAGAAATTGAAAAAATACAATTTGAAGAACTTGCTGATATTAGAAATAAAATAGGTCCTATTAATAATTTATTAAAAATATTAGATAATTCTTCAAATGGAGAAAAAATTATCATTAAAGATACATTATACTTATTTGTAATGTCTGAAATTAAAAAATCAAAAGAAGTTATTGAATATATTACTAAAAAAGAGTTAGAAAAATGATAGATAATATTACATACTTTACTTTTGATGTCTCAAAATGTAATGATGATGCTATCAAATGTTATAAAAAAAGAATTATTAAATTTAGTAAATTAGAATATTTTGGATTACATATTGATAATGTGTGTACTGGTATTATAAATTTCAGTGTTGATACACAATTAATAAGGAAATTAAAAATATTAAATTTAGATAACAAAATAGAATATTATAGTTCTGAATATTTAATTTTAGATTTTATTCAAAATTCAAGAATTGATAATAATAAATCTATATCTAATTATAGTACAATGTATTGGTATACATATGATGATTGTAAAATAATTGATGAGATTAATAACCAATATCAAAGAGAAATAAAAGTATTCAACAATAAAAATAAATCAAAAATGGATACTCAAAAAATAAAACAATATAATAATAAAAGAAATTATCGTAAATGAAAATAATAAAAGAAACTTGTTATAAAGGAACCAGAATTTTAGTTGGTAATGAAAAGAGAAACTTGATTAATTCTATGATTACAATATTAATTGATGAATATCATTTTCAAGAAATTCAAATACCTATTATTCAACTTCAAGAATTATTCAAAAATAAAGTTGGTGAAGAGAATAACAACATGATGTTTCCGTGGTGAAAAACCACAATATGCAAGATTCCGAGAATTTACACAATTTGGAGTTGAAATATTAAATCCTACTCATGATTATCTATCTGAAGGAGCAAATTTACAACATTTAGCAATGAAATTATTAACAAATAATTTCACTGTCAATATTGATAATTATATCATTAATAATGATGTTAAACGAGGACTTGATTATTATAAAGACGGTAAAGGATTTGAAATCACTTGTGAAAAATTAGGTTCATCAAAACAAATTTGTGGTGGGGGAGAATATGATGGAGGAGTTGGATTTGCAATAGGAATTGATAGATTAATAAACTAAATAATAAAATTTAAATATAAATAATATGAAAATAAGAAGTGGATTTGTGAGCAACTCAAGTAGTTCGTCTTTTGTAATTCTGTTACCTGAGAATTTTCTTGATGTTATTGATTATGATAAGATTACTAATAAATATGAAGATTTTCCATTAGATGGATTTAAAGACTTATTAAAAATGCTCATCGACAATGAAGAATTATGGTATGATTCCATATATGAGTATTGTAATACAGATGAATTTGAAGATTTCGATTTTCCTGATCATTTAGATAAATTAGTTAAGCCATATGTAATTGCAGAAGTTGAAGGTGGACCAGATGAAGGCAAAATTATTATTGCAAATAAAAATAAAATTAATGAAATTTTAAATAATAAATAATATGAAAATACGAAATGGATTTGTAAGCAACAGTAGTAGTAGTTCTTTTATAGTTCTTATTAAAAATGATCAAAAAATATCAAATAATATGCTTATGAAATTATTTGATTTAAAAGAAAACTCTATTCTATGTGGATTTGCTTCTGAATTATCTAATTGGATGTTAGAAAATCTAAAAGAAATGACTATTAAAGATATATTTAATAATTATTGTTATTCAGAAGATAAAAATTTATCAGAAGAAGATATGATAAATATAATTATAAATGATAGTTGTCCTGATATTTCAAGAGAAGAGTTAGAAAAAATAAAGAATAAAGAATATCGTTATTATGAATGTTCAGCATCTGATGATTCTGGTGATGGACTAGAATCTTATCTATGTGATAAAGGAATAAATGTTGATAATGATAACATTCGTATTCAAAGTGGAGGAAGTTATTAAAATTAAAAAAAAAAATTAAATGAAAATAAGAAATGGTTTTGTAAGTAATTCAAGTAGTTCATCTTTTGTGATAAGAGGAATTAAAATTACAGTAGAAGAATTAGTTAAAGTATTAAATATTCCTATTGAAGAATTTGATAATATTGAAGATGAATATGATAAATATGAATTTATATCAAATAAAATTGATGATGATTTCAGAATTGAAGTAAATGGTAATTATTTTGGAGAAAAAGATTATAATACTCTTATTGTAGGTGATTCACTCGGTGGATTAGAAGATGGTGAAGTAACAGAATTTAAAGATCGTACACCAGAAGAAGATGATGCATTACGTCAAAAATTTGAAAAATATGGAATTTCAGGAGTAATTTGCACGTATATTCAAATGGTAAGTAATGACAATTATTAAATAATTATTTATAATTAAAAAAATTATGACAAAAAATCAAATTCATAATATATTTTATTACCTTGGTATTATGTTAAATGATAATAAAATCATATATACATCACCTGATTATTTAATAGAAAAATCAATGACTTTTTTTAATAAATTAGGTAAAAATATTTTTATATGTGATATTGAAAATAATTATAAGAAACAAGAGATAGATTATGATATGAATTTTTGGTCTAAATATTGTGAAATATGGAAAATTAATAAGCAAGATTTTGAATTATTAAATATTATTAATTTTATATTAAATTCTAATATTAATAATACTAAAAATGTAATTAAAAATTTCGAAAAATATATTGGAAATATTGATATAATATCTGATTCAGATTTAAGTTTTAAATTGCATCCAATATTACGATCTCATATAAATAATAGTATTAATTTTGATAGTAGATATTTAAAATTAATATCATTTTAATGAAAATTAAATAAAAATTAAATAATATAAAATATAAAATAAAAAATGATAAATAATATAGCATTAACATATGACGATATTCAAAACATACCATCATATTCTGAAGTAGAACATAGAAGTGAAATTAGTTTAATAACAAAGTTATCAAAAAATTATGAATTAATTATACCATTAGTTGCATCACCAATGGATACAGTTTGTGAATATGAAATGGCATGTAAAATGTTTCAATTAGGAGGCATTGGATGTATTCATAGATTTATGACTATAGAAGATCAAATTGTTGAAATTAAAAAATTAACTAATTATATTAATAATAGTTCTCATAATCCTTTTATTGGACGTAAAATTCCAATAATGGCTGCAGTAGGATCAACTGGAGATTTTTTAGAAAGAGCAAAAGAATTAATTAAATCTGGAGTAAATGTCATTCTTATTGATGTTGCTCATGGACATCATATAAATGTCAAAAAAGCAATTGAAGCAATTAAAGGCTTAAATTTAAATATTGATGTAATTGCAGGTAACATTGCAACAGCAGAAGCAGCAATTGATTTACAGAATTGGGGTGCTGATGGATTAAGATGCGGAATTGGAAATGGGGCGTTATGTACAACAAGGTTAAAAACAGGATTTGGAATACCAAGTGTAACAAGTTTAATTGATATTATATCTGTTGCTAAAGTTCCTGTTATGGCAGATGGAGGAATTAGAAATAGCGGTGATATTTCTAAGGCTCTTGCATTAGGATCATCTAGTGTTATGTTAGGTTCTCTATTAGCTGGAACAGAAGAGTCACCAGGAAAGATTATAGAGAGTTCTAATGGCTTATATAAACGTTATAGAGGCTCTGCTTCATTAGAAACAAAAACTGTTCACAATCAAGCAGAAAGAAACGTGGAAGGTGAGTCAACAACAATACCATTTAAAGGTGGTGTCAAATTTGTAATAGAAGGATTAATAGATGGAGTTCGTTCAGCATTATCTTATGGTGGAGCTAACAATCTATCTGAATATAATCCAAAATGGGTTCAAGTAACAAATGCTGGAATTGCTGAAGCAAAACCACATTTATTATAAAAATAAAAGATAAATAAAAAATGAAAATAAGAACAGGATTTGTAAGTAATTCAAGTTCAAGTAGTTTTGTAATAATTGGAGTCAAAAGATTAGATTGTACAGAAGAAGAAATTGAACAAGGGTTTGATAATGGAATAGAAACACTTTATGTGGATATGACTAACTATAATTATATTATTGGTTATATAATTTCAAATGGAGAAGAATTATATAGTAGTATAACATCAATAGATGATATAATAGAAAAATCTAAATTGGTATCTGAAACATTAAATGTTGATATCAGTGAAGTTGAATTAATAACTGGAACTAGATATTGTTAATATAAATAATAAAAATGAAAATAAGAAGTGGATTTGTAAGTAATTCGTCATCTAGTAGTTTTATAATTTCTGATAAAAGTTTTAAGAGTGTACGTGATCTTGCTACATATATGATTAATGTAAAATATGAACAATATATTGATAATGATATGAAAAATAAAGAATATGATGCATATAGTATAACTGAATATAATTCATATATTAATATATTAAAAAATATAGATGAAAATCAAGCTATAACCTTTCAAAGTTGTAACTATGATACATATATAAAAAAAGTAGCTGATCGCTATTTAGTTTCTACATGCAATAACGAAGATTGGGAGTTGTATGAATATAATACAAAATTATCAGATGATGCGATATCAGAATTAAGAATAATACAACAAAATTATAAAGTTAATAGTGATGACTGGAATACTATAGAATATTTAACTAAATATGAAAATGATTTTGATGCTTTTGATAATGATTATTATTCTTTAGATTTTAAAATAGTTGGTAAAGAAAGTTCAACATATTGTCCAAAATGTAAGAAAAATGGCGATTATTATGATATGTGGAACACAAAAAAACATGGACTTATATGTTTAGTGTGTAATCCAATATATAAAAGAAAAGATAAATTAGACGAAATAAATAAAAATATATGATAGAAATTTTAAAATATGTAACTTCAGATTTTTGGACATTTATTGGATGTTTTTTAATAATTTCTATTATAGGAAGTTTTATTGTAGGAATTTTTGAAGCAATTTTCAAAAAACCAGACATCAAAATAGATTTAACTAATAAAAAAGATAAAAATAAAATAATATGAAAATAAGAAATGGTTTTGTTAGTAACTCATCATCAAGTAGTTTTATCGTTATTTTTCCAATGGAACCTAAATGTGTAAATGATGTAAAAAATATGTTATTCACTAAAAATCAATCATATTATGATTTTGATAATACTTATTCAGTTGAACAAGTTGCAATGACTGTATGGTCTGACATATGTGATCAAACTAAAAATAATACTGAAAAAGCTATTGAAATTTTAAGTAGCGGATATTATGGAGATGGAGCGCCTGAATATGATGATTTTAAATATATAGAGGATTCATCTGATAGATGGACAGCATATAACAATGCTACAAATAAATATTCAGCAAAAATACTTAAAGATTTCTTTAATATAAGAAAGTTAAAACTTCAAATAATTGATGGAAAAGAAGTAACTGGATCAGTAATGTATTGCTTCAGCTATTCAGATAATGACGGAAACTATTATAGCGCACTTGAACACGATGGATTATTTAATAATTTAAAGAATATAACAGTTAGTCAACACTAATAAAAAAAAGCTTCTTTTTAGAAGCTTTTTTTATTTCCAATTTCGTTTTGCTCTAATTGCAAAATTTATTTCTTGCTCTTGATCAATAATACTCTTAGGCACATCTTTACCTTCATCTTGATATTTCTTACTTCTTTTTTTAAGTGATGATAATTCATTATTTAATTCTTCAATAGTTTTACCTGCATGTTCACCAGTATGCTTAACTTTAACATCTTCTTCCCATTTTTCATTCATAGAATTATAATCTAAAAAATTCTTTATTTTTTTCATAATCTATATTATTTTTGAGTATATATTATTATATTTTTTTAATTATTAGTATTTTTATAGTTTAATTATATTCTAAATGTGAAATATATACAAATTATTATAAAGAATAATAAAAACAAATTAAATATTTGGTACATAAAAGTATTCGAAGTACATTTGTAGTGTAATTAAAACAACAAACATTTAAACAATTTAAATTCAACTATTATGACAACAAATTCAGAAAATTCATCTAAATCAGCAAAAGTTTTCTTTTTGACTAAAAATGAATATCATTCAGTAAAAAAAAGTGTAAATTTTAATAATTTTATGACTGTACCTGGTGTTGGAAAAGAAAAAGGTGGACTTACATTTTATACAATGAAAAAAGAAGAAGTTTCGTTGTAAAAATTAAAAAGTATAAAAACTAAACCTTTTTTTTCTTCACTGAAAAGAAAGGTTATTTTTTAAATAAGTTTAAAAACATTTGGTAGATTAAAAACTTTGTATTACTTTTGTACTACAAATTAAAAATAGAAAAAAATGACTTTTTTTCTATTATATATAAGAAAGACTAAAAAAAAAATAAAAAAGAAAACAAAATGTATCAAAATTTATATATAGAAATGTGTAACGAAAATATCATTAATGATGATACATCACAATTGACTGGAATTTAAAATTCAGGCTTATATGCCTAAAATTATACAAAACCAGTCATTAAAAAATGACTGGTTTTTTTATGAATAAATTTGTTAAGAAATTATTAGAAGATAAAAAAATAGAAAATAGTAAACTTCAAAATATAAAAGAAGAAAAAAAACGTAAAAAAGAAAAAAATGTTGAAAGACATCAAAGCGTTAAAGAAGAAATAATAAATATTCAAAATTATTATAACGAAATTAAAAGTAAAGAAAAAAAAATTGATGAGTCAGTAAAAGTAGTAAATAAAATTCAAGAAAATTACGATGAACTGAAAAGAAAATCTGATAGAACTGAAAAATTTATAATGTTTGCTGATAAAATCAAAATTGACGATAAAGAAGTTCCTAAAACAGAAAAAGGTATGAGTTCAAAAGCAAAAGAAATTGCTAAAAAACTCTATAAAAAAATTGATAAAGAAAAAAATTAAAATATATCGCGATGGTGATGCAATGGCAGCATATAGGGCTCATAACCCTGAAACGAGGTCCGAATCCTACGATCGCAACAATAATAAAAAATGCGGGATATTGTAATGGTAACATATCAGTCTCATAAGCTGAAGTAGGAGTTCGAATCTACCTCCACGCAACAAATAAATAAAAAATTATACATTTTATAAAAAGTTCATTATTTTATATTTATATATAAAATAAAAAGTTGAACTATGACAGATAAAATGTATAGTACTAAAATTTTAAGATTTGCTAAAAAATTAAAAGCAATAAATTTTTTAGGAGGTAAATGTAAAAAATGTGGAGAAACTAATTTTTTTAAATTATGTTTTCATCATACGAATTCTGAAGATAAAGAATATAGATTATCTCGTATGTGGGGTAAAAATTGGAAAAATATATTCAAAGAAGTTGAAAAATGTGAGTTATTATGTCAAAATTGTCATTATGAGTTTCATGATAAACCTAAGACATATAGAACAAATGATAAAAAAATATTCTTAGAATATAAAAATGTAAAAGGATGTGAAAAATGTGGATATAATAATACAACAAGTGCATTACATTTTCATCATTTAAAAGATAAAAATTTTGAATTTAGATTTGTCAAAGAAAATATTTCTTCCATAGAAGAGATAAGAATAGAAATAATAGAAGAATTAAATAAATGTCAAATATTATGTGCAAATTGTCATACAATTGAACATTCTGATGTTGATTTTTTTAATAATAATTATGAACTAATAAAAAACAAATCATTAAAATTTAAAAAAATGTCTAGTAAAATAGATAAAGAAGTTGTTAAAAAATTATATATTGATGGAGTAAGACAAATAGACATTTCTAAGTTATTAGATTGTTCAAAATCCACAATATCAGGAATAATAAAGAATTTTAAATAAACAAAAAACAATAAATTAAAAAAGTAAACATTATGAATAACATGAATAACATATATCGCATTTATCGCAATTGTAACATTAATTACAATATGGAAGAGATATGTATTAATATGAATAATGATTATATTAATGATGATGAAAATATTGTACGAAGAACTGGATAAGTTAAAAAAATTATTATGTGAATAATAAAAAAACTCAGTTCTTAAAAATAAGAACTGAGTTTTTTGTTTTTAAATGCTCTTTGAAATACTGGATAATGAATAAATAAATATGAGGTGGCTATGGTTGTGGTGAAGCCAGCCTGGGATGGACCCAGGTGTCTAAGGAATGAGGTAAATAAACGTATTAAGATATGTGTAATAAGTGTACATGAAAAGCACAGAAGTTATTACAATTGGTTCGAATCCCCTCCATCTCACAAAATAAATTAATGCTGGTTTCGTCTATCGGTTAGGACTACAGGTTTTCAACCTGCCAAGAAGAGTTCAACTCTCTTAATCAGTACCAAAAAATGGATTATTAGGCTCCTTGGTGGAGAACTTGACCGTCACTCAAGTAAAATTAACGGACCGTAACCGTTATAGTCCGCTTATTATTGGAATGTAGCTCTTAACGGTTAGAGCGGCACTTTGTTAAAGTGAGGGTTATTGGTTCGAATCCAACTATTCCAGCAAAAATATATGGGAATGTAGCTCAAAGGCAGAGCAACTGGCTGTTAACCAGTAGGTTAGGATATCGTGATTCCTCACTCCCGCAAAAAATGACCGAGTGCCCGAATGGAATAAGGGGATAGTCTGCAAAACTATATTGTGTGGGTTCGAGTCCCACCTTGGCCTCAATAAACATAATGCCGAAGCTTAGTGGAAAAGAGATTTCTCTCATAAGGAAATCCAAATGATTTCGAACATCATATTCGGTACATAGTTTATAATTGTGACTATTATCATACTAATAGTATGTTATGATTAATAAAAATAAACTTATATAGTCTTGTAGTTCAGTTGGTTAGAGCAATTGCCTGATAAGCAATAAATCGTGAGTTCAAGTCTCACCGAGACTACTAAATAATGCTCCTATCATATAATTGGTAAGTATGCGCGCCTTATAAGCACGTCATGTAGGTTCAATGCCTACTGGGAGTACAAATGGATTGATTGAGCAGTTGGTTGGCTCGCCGCACTGTAAATGCGTTCTCTTCGGAGCTTGTGGGTTCGAATCCCTCTCAGTCCACTAATTTTACAAATAATTTATTATACATTTTTTATATATAAAGATAAAAAGTAGTATGAAGAAATTGTTACAAAAATTTGAATCATTACAAGAAGGTTTAGCAGTTATATTATCAAATTCATTATCTAGTATGGCTATGTTTTGGATAATAACATTATTAGTTATAATACCATTATTTTTCAGTCAGCCTTCAGGACCAGTTGCATGGATGCAATATATAGTTTCCGTATTTTTTCAAGGTGTAGCGTTACCAGTTTTGGGTTATATTGCTAAAATAAGTGGAGAAAGGACTGATAGTATAATTAAAAAAATTGAAGAATTATCTGAAAAAATAGAAGGAATGACAGAAAATATTAAAACTGAAGTTGATGATATTGAAAAAGATGTTGACTATATCGAAAAAGATGTTGATGATATAAAAATTGATGTTGAAAAAACAGATAATAAAATAAAAAAGAATGTTGATGATATTCAGGAAAATGTTGATGATATTCAGGAAAATGTTGACAAAAATGATAAAAATATTCAAACTGATATTGATAATATACAAAAAAATGTTAATAACATAACAGAGAATGTAAAAGAGAATGATAATTTCGTAAAAACTCGCACTGATGATATACAAGAAAATGTTGATAAAATTCAAGAAAATGTTGATAATATATCAGGAAAAAGTTAAAAAATATTTTAATTATTTATTTGGTTAATTAATAAAAAAATAGTATCTTTGTTTTTAATAAAATATAAAATGAAATACGGAATTTACACATTAGTAATTGAAAATTATTTAGTTAAACATTTATCATTATTTAGTTTATATCCTTCTATGTTAGAATTTGGATGGGGAAATGGTTATATATTATTACCTACTAATCATCCATTATATAAAAAACCATATGATGATATAAATGATATAAGAGTTCATGGTGGATTAACATACGGACAACTTTTTAATTCAGATTCATTTTTAAAATGGATTGACGGATTATCAATTGATGGAGATGTAACATTAGATAATTATGAAAAATTCAATAATTATTGGATGATAGGTTTTGATACTAGTCATTATGGAGATAATAAAGAAAATTGTAATAAGGAATATGTTATTCGTCAATCTGAATATTTAATTGATCAGTGTTTAGATGATAAAATAGAAGGAGTTAAAAAATATAAATATAGATGTTCTATGAAAGAAAAATTAATAAATATTAACAATATTATTGAGTAAAATAATGGCTAGATATAATAATATAGGAATACATTCTGAATTTATAAAAACTATACTAAAATGTGATCATTGTAATTTTGAATTAGATATTCCTAAACCACAAAATTATTCTGAATTTTCAATATTATCTAAATTTATATTTGGAATTAAATTAACAATTGATTTTAAATGTACAGATTTGGTCGAATATCGTTGGCTCCCAGAAAATAAAAAAATAAAGTTAAAAAGAAAATTAAAATTAGCATTTTTAAATAATAAAAAATTTATTTATTTAAAAAATCCAGATAAAACAAGAAAACCTTACAATAATAACTATGATAAAATGTTATTATTAAAATGTGAATATGATTGTGAGCAAGAATTTAATGATTATGATGATAATAAATTTAATATAGAAATTTTTGGATCTTCATATATGACTAAAGGTATATTCTTTAAACACTGTATTGGAGAATTAACTTGTGGTGGATTAGGATATGGGCAAGTTGACATTTATTTTATACCAGAATATATCAGGCTTATAAATATGTATAAAAATGAAAATGAAAAAGCAAGAGATTGTTTTAAAAATGAAATTCAAAAATTAATTGAAAAAAATGATAAATACGATAACATGCCTATGTAACCAGTCTTGACTACGAATCAAGTAACTGTAATTGAAGTTGTAAATGTGGGTTTGAATCCCATCGTAGGTTCGATATATTATTCTATAAAAAGTTAATATATAAATAAAAATTTAAATAAAAATATGGATGATAAAAGATTAGTAGAAGCGATATTAGAATATAAAGATTATATTTGTGATAATACTCAAAGTGTTGAAATATCTTTTGTTGATAATATTGATGATTGTGAATCAATAAATGAAATAGATATAGATGGTTATAAATTTAAAATAGGCATGAGCATTATTGAATAATAAAAAGTATATAAAATATTATATACTTTTTTTATATTATAGCCATATTGTTTTTATATATAAAATAAAAAAAATATGGATATAAATAAAATAAAAGAAATTTTTACTGCATGGAAAATTTCCTTTGATCCAACTTTAGAACAATCAGAACTTGCATCAGAAAGAATACAAATTTGTAACGAATGTGAGCATAAAGAAACAGTTGCGGTAGGAGAATTTGATATATTTACAAGATGTAATCTATGTGGATGCGCTTTGAGAGCAAAGATATTCACAAATCACACATATAAAGACACTGGTGGCACGTGTCCAATAATGAAATGGGCAAAAATTGAAGAGCAATATTTAAAAAATAAAAAAATATAATTGAAAAATAAATTAATCGTAAAAAATAAAAAATCTAAAATATATTATACATTAGAAGAATTACAATTATTAGTTAATAAATATGAAACTCAACAAGATTTTAGAAATAACAACTTACGCGAATATAAATATTCTATTAAAAATAATTTACTTAAATTATTATTTAAAAATCACCAAAATGAAGGTAAAATAAAAATAGGAAATAAAAGTAAATGGTCACTTGAAATATTACAAACAGAAGCAGATAAATATAAAAACAGAAAGGAGTTCAGAAAAAATAATTCACCAGCATATTATACGGCGTGTAGTAAAAAAATATTAAATAAGTTATTTGAAAATCATCAAAATAATGGATATTTAGATAAGCCTGAATGGAAAGAAAATATTTATGTTATATATGTATACGAATTACCAGAATTTAATAGAGCTTATGTTGGATTAACAAATAATATAAAAAGAAGAGATAACGAACACATTTTTTCTATTGATGAATCTTTAAATAAATTCTGCAAAGAAAATAATATTCCTCTACCAAAGTATAAAATATTAGAAGACGAATTAAAATCAACAGATGCTCAAGCACAAGAAAAATATTGGTTAGAATATTATATAAATAACAATTGGAATATGTTTAATATTGCAAAAACTGGCTCATTAGGATGTGCTTCTATAAAATGGAATAAAAAATCATTGCAAAAATTAGCGAATTCATGTAAAACTAGAAAAGAATTTAGTAAAAATTATGGTGCATATTGGACTGCTCAACAAAAACGAATGTTAGATGAATTATTTGAAAATCATATAAATAAAGGTTTTATAGATGATTATTGGACATTTGATGTATTACAATCTGAGGCTAATAAATATAAAACAAGACAAGATTTTAGAAATTATAATATATTAGCATATAAAGCTGCATGGTATAAAAAAATATTAGATAAATTATTTGAAAATCATTTAAATGAAGGATATTCTGAAAAACAAGTAAGAACTGGTTATTGGACTATTGAAAAATTACAAGAAGAAGCAAATAAATACCAAACAAGAAATGAATTTAAAATAAATAACTCTAAAGCATACGATTCATCAAGAGAAAAAATGAATTTTTTATTTAAAGATCATAAAAATAATGGTTATAAAAACAAACAATGACGAACAAGTTTAAAATAGGAGATATAGTTATTTGTAATGAATGTTGTAGTGATATTATTGAATATCCTTGGTATCATAAAAATTCAATGATAATTATAGCAATTGATAGATTTAGTTATTTTACAGATTATTGGGATTCTGGAAATCCAGTTTTTATAACAAATAAAACTATAAATCATATAACATATGAAGGTATATCGGAAGAATGTTTAGAATATTCTATTAAGCATATAAGAAAAGAAAAATTAAAAAAGCTTCAGATTTAATCTGAAGCTTTTTTAATTTATTTTTTACCATGTATTGGACAATTATCATCAACAAAATATTTTTTGGAAGGATATATTTCTATATTATTAATTTTTGGACATGTGCACATAGGAGTTTCCCAAAATTTATGATACATAATATCTTCATCTTCCCCGTACAATGTCTGCATATTAAATTCAATATTTGTTAATTTTTTATAATATTTTTTATAACTTTTATTAGGTTTAAAAATATCTTCATAAATAATCAATTTATCTTTTACGCATTTTTTTAATTTAGATAAATTTTCTTTATTTTTAATTCTATTTTCATCGACTCTACATCTAAAATCTTTATATTTAACCAAATAAATATCTTCTTTTTCATATTTATCAATTAGTTCATCTATTGTAGATTTTTTCAACTCTTTATAATCATCAATATTAAAATCATCATCATCATCTTCGTCAATACATTTTTCTAAATTTTCAAATCTCTCTTTTTTATCAAGAGGACCTCCATGAAATGTTATTTCACTAAATATTGCATTATATAAATCAAAAACAGTAAATGATTTTTCCCCCAAATTCGTTATTGAATCTTCTTCTATTTGTCCATCTATTAATTTATTATAATCATATACAGTAAAATTATTATTAATTGAAATATTTAAATTTTTAATATTATTAAGAGATATAAAATCTATTGCATAAAATTTAGTATAATCGTTTGATACACCTTGAATAGTTGGAGTAGCGGTTAATTCATTATCATATTTATTACAATTCCAATTAACTTCAAGATAATCCATGTCGATTTTATCTGTTATATTATTCTCAATTTCTTGAAGAAAAGGATCGATATAATATCCTCCTAGTGATGAGTAAAAAATATCATTAAAATCATTAACATTATATGATACAATATCGAATAATCTTTTAAATATTAAATTTTCGCCTAATTCTACTGTATCAGATAGGAAAAGTATTATATCATTTGGATTTACAATATCAGCTTCATCTATTGATGATAAATATGAAATTGATTCTTCACTATAATATATATTATTATTTGTTATGGTTATCATATGATTAAATTAATTATCTGATTTTAATAATTCTTCATTTGTATTACTTTCAGGCTCTAAATCAATTTCTGATTCGACAGATATATTATTGAAGTCTATATCTGGACTTTCATCATAATTATTCAATTCATCAATATTAATTTCTGGACCAGTTACGTCTTCTGTTGATGTATGAGCTTGTTCTTTCATCTTATCTTGTTGAAGTCTAAGATATTCATCCATCATTTTCTTTTTTAAAATTTCTTGCTGTTTTTTCTTATTAGCGTTGTAAGATGCTAATCTAGCTTTATGAGTTTTATTATTTTTTGATTTTGGCATATTATATTTTTTATTTTATTATTTACTAATTAAATTTTTCTATGTTATTTATTTTATCTTTTCTGAGATACTTTGAAAAATCAATCATTTTAATCAAACTAAGTTTTTCTAAATATGAAGTAAGTTCTGTATCACAGAAATAATAAAAATTATTAAATTTAAATATAAGATAGTGATCATAATTCACATAGGATAAAAAATCTTCAAGATTATCTAATTCAATAATCTTGAGATTTTTTATCTCATTAACAATATTAGGATTTTTCAATAATGAAATCTTAACTTCACTTATATTAATATCAGTTTCGGTATTTTTATATATTAAGTCTCTAATTTCAGAAAAAATTTCTTTTTTATTGCTGTGATTATGATTCTGTTCTTGTATCATCTGTTCTATCTATATTATTATATCCATCCATTGCATTTAATGCATCTACCCAATTATTAAACATATTAGTATATCTTTCTAATACAACGCCATACGCATTAAATAATCTAGTCATCAATCCTACCTCAGTTAATATATTTTTAAAATAAAAGAAATGATCAGTTGATCCTTTTTCTTCATGCTTCATCAATAGATGACTCACTAATACTAAGCTTTGAATTGAACAAACTGGAACAAATGATTCAGCGGCCTTAGGCAATGCTTTAATATAATTTCTAGTTGGATCAATAAATTTAGTAAAAAGTTCCCAAAAATTGAAAAGTTCATTTCCATTATATGATAATTTTTTAGTTAAAATATTATCCATATAATTCCATTCCTTCATAGAAAGTTCAAAATTAAAATTCAATGAACTATATTGAGTTTGATATGTTGAAAATAATTCTCTTCCATATCCAAATAATTTATCCCTATCATCTTTAGTCATATTTTTAACTTCATCTGAATCAGTTTGAAATCTATTCAAAAATACATCTAAATTTGTAAACAAATATTCATATTTTTGAAGTGATGTACTTTCAATATATTTCGATCCAGTTTCTTCTATAATTTTTTCTGCATCTTTAATTTTAGTATCATTTGAACTAATTTTTTTATCATCTCCATCTACAAATAATTTTGTATACTCTTCGTTTAAATTGAATGTTTCGTCACTCTTAAAATTAAAAAATTTTTTTTCTTCCATTGTTATTTATTTATTTTTGTTATTTATTTATTTGATTTTGCTTCTTTTTCTTTCTCTGCTTGCTGACTATTATATAAATCTCTACATTTATTTGCTCGTTCTACTGCTTCAACTCCATATCTATTAATAATACCATATGATGTTATTAAATCTGCTTTACCTAATTTGATAGTTCCTTTTTCAAGATCAGCTTCAATTAATGCTAATTCTTGATCAATTAAAATATTTTTTATTTCATCATCAAATGCATCAAAGAAATTTTCATTAAAACTAACCAATAATTCAGCGTTTAATAGACTTACATATCTATCATTAATTTTAGCTATTTTTACTAATGTTTTTTGTTTATCATCTGCTTGAAATACAAATTTTAAATTTATTGGAATGCACAATTTTTTTTCTAAGACTTTAAAATAGTCTATAATATAATCTGCTAATTCGTGATATTGTTCTTTTGCCATAATTTTTTGTTTTTTAAATATATTATAAATGTTCAATAAAGTTTATAAAAAAAATAATAAAGATATAAATCCTAATAATATTAATAATATTATAGTTCCTACAAAAAATCTTGCAAAAAATTTAAGATTAAGATATTTAAATTTCAATACTATTCTTACATTCAAATCATCTATTTGTTGAATATTATCTGTATCTAGTTCTACATATTCTAAAATTCCTAATTCAAATAAAAAATTATTAATTTCAACAACATGATTTCGAACCATATTATCAATATAATAATATCCATATTTGTCCATATTTTCTTTATCATCTAAAGGTAAATTTAATACTGTATATAATCTACCTATCCAATCATATTGTATTCCATAAGGATTAATATTTTTATTAATCCTTGAATCTGCTAAAAATTTTTTATTCTTCTTAAGAAGTTTAAAATATCTTATCAAATATAAAAATCTTTTCATATCTTCTTTTTTTATTTATATATTTATTGATATTGGTTCAATTGAAATAAATACTATATCAAAATATTTATTTCAATTACTTATAGGTTAGAATTAAATTAAAGTTTAATTATAAGATAAAAATATTATTAAAATTATCTATGAAAACTTGGTGCTGGTGTTGGTTTATCTAATGAATTTTTAATTCCTTTTAATAAACTTATCATTTCTGTTATACCAGTATAAAATTGAGGCTCAATTGTAGTTGTAACAACAATTGGCTCATTTGCTTTTTTATTAGCTTCTATTTTATCGTCTCCGAATAATGAAGTAAAAGCTTTACCAATAGTTTGAACTAAATTTGGAGTTGCTGATGAATTACCATAAATTGTTTTTATTGTATCTTGATTATCTTTCAATTTATCTAGAATTACTTGTAATTTTGCATCATCAACTGCACTCAATAAAACAACGCTAGCGGATACTTTTGATAAATTATCAAAAGTTGTGATATCTTTCAATGAATTAGAAAGATCGACAAAAGAATCTGCCAATTTATGTATTTGAATACTTTTGTCTGGCATATTATTTAATATTTTAACCAATTTATCAAAACCTTGTATATAAAGATCTGATAAAGGATTTTGTGTTGCATTTGATAATAACATTAATGATGGAGATAACATACCTAAATTATTAGTAAAATTCATTAAATCATTAATATTTACATTAAAATCATTAATATTTTTTGCCATTGAAACTAAAAAATTATTAAAATTAGTTAAATATGTAGCATCTGGAATATTAGTAAAATTTCCTTTTGATAATATATTAGACGCAGAAACAATAGCAGTTGAAGATTCTCTTACAAAATCTGTAATTGACATTTTACCTCCAACATCAAGTAATGAAGCAAGAATACGCATAATTCCAATGTCATTAACTTTAGAATATGCTGTTGCCATTGATATAAGAAAGCTACCAATTCCATCTGAATATTCTTTAGTAGGATGTCCAGCATTAGTCCAATTTGTAGAATCTAATATTGTTTTTGCTACAAGCATAGAATTTGCAGCATTTTTAACAAATACTTCAAAACTTTCAGGATTTATACTAAATATACTTGATCCTACCAAAGATACTACTGCATATGTTTCTGCAAATGATTTTAATAGTCCACCAACTCCATCAGCATAATCCTTAGATGGATAACTACCTGCTGCTCCCCAATTAACTCCTGACAATTCTGCATTTGCTGTTTTCATAGCATTTGCCGCTGATATTACAAAGTCATTAAAACTTTGAGATTTATGTAGGGTTAAAAATGAAAATACTCTATTAATTCCTTGTAATCCTGTAATTGCAACATATGCAGCAGCAAACATTGTAAAAGCAGTACCTACTCCTAATGCCCACTCTAATTTCGGATATCCACTTTCCCATTTTCCGTTTTGTAAAAGCCAAGATACTGCAACCATAGTATTAGCAATTTTAATTAAAGGATCTTCATCACCTGTAAATACTTTTGATATTGCACTAGCAATACCTCCAACTGATGCAATAACCATAGCTGAACTAAATGCTATTAATGATCCTCCAACACCTAATGCCCAATCTAACGGCGGATATTTAGTATAATTTCCTGCTTGTAACATATAAGAAACTATTACAATTGTACCTGCAACAGCTAAAATTGCAGCAAGACCAATCCAAAAAAATGGATCAGTTCCAGCAAATAATCCAACCACAGTAGCAATAAGTGCGAATCCACCCACTGCTAATCCAGCAGATAAGGTCCACATAAAATCTGGAGTAATCATTTTAGTAGGTAATGATGAAAATATATTAGCTATAACAACAATTGCGATAGAAGTTAATATACTTCCACCTATACCAATAAGTAAATCTTCGATAGACATTTTACCTAAAACATAAATTGCAGGAGTAAAAATCAATATAGACAATCCCATTGCTAATGTACTTAAAACTATATTTAATGGATCTTTAAGAGGTATAAATTTACTAAAAATTATACTAGATTGTGTAATTGCAAAAGCCATAGGTAAAATCATAAGGACTCCAGTAAGAACATCAGCGAATTTCATTTTACCTAAAAAATAAATTGCAGGAGTAAAAAACAATAATGATAATCCAATAACAGCACTACCAATTAATAAATCCAATGGATTACTGATTGGAATAAAACCTTTAAATATTTCACTAGCCAAAACAATACCTCCAGCAATTAATGGTATCATAAATGGCAATGCCAACATTTCTTTATATGTTACATTTTTTAATCCTTTCAATGCAATTGAAATACCAAATGTTGCTACGCCCAAAGCCAATCCTATCATACCTACTGATAATACTTGAGCAAATGACATCTTCTCTACATTCTTTAAAATTTGTGAAGATTTTACAATACCCCAAGCTATCATTGGTAAAATCAAAGGAAGTAATGGTATCATTTTTATTGATGATATACTAATCTTAGAAATTGATTTCATTATAAAATAAGTTGCTAATCCCATTGCAGTACTAATAAGCATAATAGATATTGATTGCATTATTGAAAATTCAGGCATACTTTTTAATATATATCCAGATAACGCTAATCCAATCGCCATTAATGGCATAATAGCAGATATTAAAAGTACGTTAGTATATTTTAAATTTTTTATATCAGCAATCTTATTATAAGCAATAGACATACCAACCATCGCTGCGGATAATGCAATAACAGAAAGAAAATCTACTTTCCCTATTATTTTAAATGCTAATCCTAATGCTAAAACACCTGCTGCAATTAAAACAACAACTTTGATACCATCAACAATTTTGTTTTTGTTTTTAGGATCTTCTATATGTTCAAACATTCCAGATTCTTTTTGCTTCTTTATACCATCTATTTTTTGTAATATTTTTTGATTATCATCTCTAACATTTTTGAATCCTTGCTCAGTAATTTTCTGTAAATCTTTAACAACATGGCTCAAATTATCCATAGGAGTTTTTAAAAAATCATTGACTACATCTGACTTACCAGTTTTTTGCTGCTCTTTCAATAATTCTACTATTTCCTCTAATGCATGGGTGAATGTACCTAATGATTCTATATATTTTTCATCTATTTTAGACATTTATAATTAAAATTTATTTTGAGTTCTTACAGTTTTCATATCAGGGTTATTTTTTTGTCTAACATTAGATTTTTTAAGAGTTTGATTTAATTTATCTATTTGTTGAACTGTCTTATCAAATTCTTGAACCTGAGTTTTATAATCTTGAACCTGAGTTTTAACTTCTTTTTGATTTTCTGGCTCTAAATCTTGAATATTTTGTAATAATCCTTTTTCAATAACATCTTTCTTTGCTACAATATTTTGTTTTTGTTGTTCAGTGTTTTGTAATATATTATCTACATCATCTGTTGGTTTATGATTATTAGGCTGATTATTATTTTGAACTGACTTTATTTTTGCTTTATTAGATAATGAATTTATATAACCTTGTGAAGTATTAGGATTATTATTATCTTCTAAAAAAATTTCATAATTATTTATATGTTTCATATTAAAATGTATTTTTATTTTTATTTTTATCTAATGTATTCTTTTTAGTTGAATTATATCCTCTATTCTTATTAAAATCATTTAAATTTTTTATTATATTTGTATTTTTTTGAGTACCTACATTTGATTTTTGTGTGATTGATCCTGGTGCAACTGTTGTTCCTGATGTTGTTACTACTGTTGTTCCTGTTGCAACTGTTGTTACTGTTGTTCCTGATATTGGTACTACCTCTGTTATTGGTGCAACTGTTGTTCCTGATGTTGTTACTACTTCTGTTCTTGATGATTGATTAGTTGTTGTACTTGTTGATGTATTTGATTTATCCGATTTATTATATTTTTTTAATTTTGTTATATCAAATATAGGTTTATTATTTTCATCATATAAACTAATATTTTTATTTGTATCTGCATCAATCATACTTTTTATTTCACCATTCTCAATTTTAAATTCAACTGGCTGTTCTTTATACATATAAATATGTTCTTCGTCAATATCAGTCATAAGTTCAAATTCTTCTAATTTTAATTTCTTTTGATATTCTTCTAAATTTGAACTATCTACATATTCTTTACTATTTATAATTTCTTTTAATTTTGAATTATAATCATTATCATCATTACTTTTAAAAAATGATATAATACTAGGATTACCTTCTAATCCTTTTTTAACTAATTTAACTGGATATTTTTTATAAAAAAACATATCTCCTGCATCAGAATCTATAAATTTTTTTGTACAATCTGCTGTTTTATCAGCGATAACTTCATTGATTGTTTGTTTATATTTAGAATATTTTGGATTTTTTTCTTTTTTATAAAGAGTTTTTAAAGTATTACCAGAAAAATTCAATTGATTTTCTGTTATTACCTTATTTATCCAAAAATCACTAATTTTTTTAATAATTTCTTCTCCTTTTAATTTATCAAAATTAGAAATTGAATTTTCAGGTTGTACATCATCTTCTTCTTTTTTTTCTTCACCTGAATCTTGTTCAGTTGTTATTTTTTTATCACCTGATACATCAGGATTGACTGAATTGATTGATGTTGAATCATTAACTACATCATCTTTTTTTGTTGTAATAGGAGCTACCGCTGTTGATGTATCTTGTTCATTTAACATGAAATCTGAATATTTTTTTTTCATTTTATATTTTATATTTTATTTAAAATTTAGATGCAATTTTTTTCAAATTATCTAATACTACTTTATTATCCCAAAATTTAGGTGAACTTTCTTCATCTTTAAAAGCACAGAATTTCTTATCATTAGAATCAGTTATAAAATTTAATGCTTTCCACCAAAATTTAACTCTATCAAATTTACGGCAACTCTTAATATTAATTTTATCTTTTTGATAATTGCTGGCTATTACACCATCAAAAGTATTACTAGGATTACTTAATTCCAAATCAGCTATAAATTTTTCACCTGATGGCTCACATAAAAACAATTTGTTTGTTTGGTTGTCAGAACTAATATAATTATTAAAAACCAAAAAACTATTACTTTGCCCATTAGTATTAGCACTTGTTCCTGATGGTAAACTTGCTCCTTTCTTTAACATAAAATATATATTAATTACATCATCTTTTTTTAAATTAACATTTGCAAAATTAGTGGATGAAAATAATTTTTCAAATTCTTTAAAATTTGAAGTGACAATATTATTTTCTATTTTCTTTATTGTTTGAGTAATCATAAACATATAGAATCCATTTGAAGGAGCAGAACTAATCGGAGCTATTGTAGCATTATAATTAATTCCTTGATACTCAAATATACAATATTGCCAATTGCCTTCTAATCCTCCTATCTTAGTTTCAGATTGATTTAATGAATCTCCTAAATTATCTCCAATTTTCAATGATTCAGAATCATTTTCAAACTTTTTTATTTCTTTATTTGCTTTTATTGTAGTTCCAGATAAATTTAATCCTGAGCCATATGAACCTTCTCTAATATCAACACTCGGTATATCCATTAATAATGAAAAACTTGCATAAACTTTAGATAATTCTTTATCCCATCTCAATTTCAATTTTTCTGTTTCAACATTTTGTTCTTTTGTAACAAATAAATCTTTTGCTGTAAGTTGAATTACTTTTAAACTTTCAGAATTTACATTTGATGATACTTCCTTCATTGCAGCATCATTTCTAGCAATTGTTTTTTCTATTTCTGCTAAATTTATAGAAGATATTGGCAAAGAAAAATCAGCTTCACGTTCTTTATATTTATCTTGATCTCTTTTAGTTATAATACTTTTTACACTAACAAAACTTTTAATTATTGATTTCGGATTAGCCGCTGGACTAATCGTTGGTTTATTTGAATCTATTCCTATTTTACCAGCACTAGAATCTGTTCTAAGTTTAGCTAATGCTTCATTTGTTACTGATGCTTCATCTGGTGCTTTTTCATTTTTAGTTTCTTTTTCTTTTAATTTTTTAACTATTTCATAATTAACATAAATTGCCTTTATCATATCAAGCTTCTTTTTTGATTCTTCATCACCTTCATCTGCACTTTTCTTAATATCATCAAAAAATTGAATATTTTTTTTCAAAAACTCATATGTTTCAGTTTTCATTTTATCATATTCTTCCTTGTCAATAACTTCTTTTACATCGTTAATACTTTTTATTATTGGTATATCATTATCTGTTTTTATTCCTGATTTTTTTATCAATTCTTCAACATCCTCTCCTTCTGAACCATTCATCATTTTATTAAATAAATCTTCCCCTATATCTTTTTTAATAGATTCAAAAGAAACTTCATTTTCATTTTCATTTGATTCTTTATTTTCTTGATTTTCTTCTTCTGAAATCTTACCTGATTGTAAATCTATTTTCTTTATAAAACAATATACAATAACACCACGTATTAATTCATTAATTAATTTTGCAATTAATCTATTAATAATGAAATTTTCTTTACTTTTTCTCCATAACCAACTTAAACCTTTGAATAATCCATTCATTAATTTTCCTAAATAAGTATCTTTCAAATCAGCATTATTAGCAAATCCATCTCTAGATCCAACTCCTCCTTGAGTTCCTCCAAATATTTCATTCATTTTTATAAAATCTTTACGACTTTGAATATTTTTAAATTTCATTTATTTTATATTAATTTTTTTAATTTTTAAACCATTATATGAATATTTTTTACCAAATATTACAAAATAATCATTTTCAAATTTAACAGGATAATCTTTAGACTTATCTATACTTGAATCATAAATAACATCTTCATTGATACTTAACGAATAATATTTCAATTCTTTAATGAAAGATTCGTACAATTCTTTATTTGATTTCATAATCGTATATTTTTTTTCATTTCTAACTTCTGATGAATCAACATTATCAATTTTTTGGACATCTGGCATTTTTTCTTGCTTTTTATTTTCAATTTTCTTATAAAGTGCCTTAGATGATATATCTTTAATTAAATCACCGTCAATATTTTTCTTAATTGATGAGTCAGTAGGAGAATCTGTAATTAGCTCAGTAGAATCATCATTAAATTTATATTTTTCAATAATATTTAATTCTTTATCATTATTGACTCCTTTCTTATTCTCTTTATTACTTAATTCTTCTGACATAAAAATATTCTTTTTTCTTTATATATAAAAATTATTTATTCCTTTAAATATATATTAAAATAATAAATTTAAAAATTTATATATAACATTATGAAAATATTTAAATATAGTAGATATTCATTTTTAAATGAAGTAAACCTAATAACAGAGGACTCTGAGTTCCAGCAATTTCAGTTTGGTATAGAACCAATGGGAACTGCTGGCGGAGGTGGTCAATTTGCTTTCGCTCAGGACCCAAGTGCATCATATTATAATTATCAGGACAGTCCCTATACTGATTTTTATGCAAGGCAATCTGGATTAGTATCTAACTTAGATAGAGTTATAAAAGGATTACGTGGTCAAAATGATTTAATTTATAAAGATAGTAATCCATTTTTGGAAGATATTGAATTATATGATAAAATTAAAATTTTAAGGATATACGAGAACACTAGTTTAAAATTAGATGTGTTTATATCATTTGAATTTGACAAAAATGAATACTTTGGTGTATTTAGGAATTACAATGGAATAGTAAGACCAACTCTTGAATCAGAAGTATATTTTGAGCCAGAATATTTATATAGAATTGATAGTGAATATAAACTAAAATTAAGTAATTATTTTTACAAAAAATTAGAAAAATGGTTTATTCCAGAAAAAGGTTTTTATAAAAATATGAAAAATGAAACTATATTAAAAAACAATATTGGTAAATTATACGAAATAAATGAAAATAAAGTAGTTGAAATTTTAGGATATAATATTAACAGTAATAATAAACCATATATTATAATAAAAGTAAATGAAGATACTTATCATATAGAAAATAATGATTATTATTATTTTAAATGGAGATTTGAAAAAATGAAATAAAAAGAGATTAAACTTAATCTCTTTTTTTATATTATACAATTAATAAGTTTTCTTTATAATTTGTATAAATATCTACTAACAAGTTTCTTAAATTATCTGAATAAGTATCATTTTCAAATGTCAATTTCTTTAATTTAATAATAATATCACATATCTCTTTTTTACTATATTTTCTATATTCTGTTTTATAATTAAAATTAATTTTAAATAATTCCTTTATATCATCATCTGATTCTGTAATTATAGATTCTATCTCAGAATCTGGTTTAATTTCATTAAATAAACTTTTATTATAAAGTTCATTGGTAGGAACGCAATTAATATTTCCGACATCATCTGGATTTATTGTTTTAACTTTATTAAATACTTCTTCTAATACTTTATCACTACGGCTAAAAAATTCATTAGGATCAACTCCAATAACTGGTTTAAATAAATCATAAAATAACCTTCTTTGAATTTTATCTCCATTACTCAAATTACAAATTTTATCGTTTCTAGATAATACAGTCACAATATAAGTATCATCACTTTTTAATTGATAATCTTCTCCTATTATTTCTAAATTATTATCTTTTAAATACTTTTTAATAACATCTTCGAAAAAAGAACTTTTATTAATATTTTTTTCTGTTGCTAATGTATCAAATGCGTCATATAGCGTCTGATCAATTGAATATGTTTTTGTTGTTTTCATATTTTATTTTTTATTTATATATTTAAAAACTTAAGTTCAAATTGTCAAAAATAACATTTTTATTTAAAAACTTTTTTATTATGTTCATATATAATTATACATGATAATTAAATCAATTTCACTTAAAAATTTCAAATCATTTGGAAACAATATTCAATCAATAGAATTTAAAGAAAATTCTTCTGATTTAATATTATTATCTTCAGAAAATGGAGGTGGTAAAAGCAGTTTTCAGCAATCATTTGATTTTTCTCTCTTTGGTATAGTAAGAGGAAAAAATGGTAGTAAAGTAACTCAAAAAATACTTCCAAATAGAATTAACAAAAATTTAGAAACTGAAATACAATTCACTAATAATATGTCTGATATTATTAGAATTCAGAGATGTTTAGAACCTAATCATGCAAAAGTATTTATTAATGATATAGATGAAACAAGAAAATTTAAAAATTTAAAAAAAGAAGATAGAGATAAATTAATAGGATTTGATTATGATACTTATAAAAGTTTTATTTCAATGTCAGTATCTGATTTTGCAAATTTTATTGACTTAAATCCAGAAGATAAAAGAAATATTATAAATAGATTATTCAATTTGCAAAATTTAGATGAATATCTAAATTTAAATAACGGATTAATCAAACAAAATAAAGAAGAAGAATTAAAATTAATATCTATAATAGAAACTAATGAGCAAACAATTAAAACATTAAATCAAAATATTATAAATATTAAGAGAAGTGGAATATTAGATAAAGAAAAAGAAAGAGAGAAATTAGAAATAGAAAAAAACTCAAAGAGAGAACCATATATAAATTATAAGAAAGAATTACTATCATATGATGATAAATTTAAAAAATTAGATCAAGAAAGACAAGACTTTGAAAATCAAAGAAATATAATATCAAATGATATTATAGAAATAAAAGTTGAAATAAAAAATATAGAAGAAAAATTAGAGATATATGAATCAGGTATTTGTCCATTATGTAATACTGATTTAAGTGATGAAAATCACAAGCATGATTTGAGTGATATTAATTATAAATTAATAAAAGAAAAAGAAAATTTTAAAAAATTAAATTCTAAAAAAGATAGTTTAACTTTAAAATTAACTCAAATTTCAAATGATAGAGATTCATTATATAATCAAAAAAATATAATCAGTTCAAAATATAATAATTTAATATATGAGTTAAAAATAATAACAAAAAAAATATCAGATTTAATAGATACATCAGATCATATATCTATTGTAGAATTAGAAAAAAATATTGAAGAACTTAAAAATAATAATATCAAAAATAATAATAAAATAATAGAACTAAATAATAAAAATAAAATCTATGAAGAATTAAAATATATATTTTCAACTAATGGAGTTAGAAAAAGCATTGTTCAGAATATAGTTAAACCAATAAATGTTTATTTAAAAGAAATTTTAGATGATATGAAATCTACATATAACGTTAAAATAGATGAAAATTTTAACGTTAAAATATATGAGAGATTAACTACTGAAATACATCCTGAAAGTTTATCTATGGGGGAATCAAAAAAAATAAATATTGGAATTGCTCTATCGTATCTAAAACTAATATTAAAATTTAGAAAATTAAATATTTTATTTTTAGATGAAGTATTTTCTAGCATGGGTCCTATTAATGTAGAATACGCATTGAAAGTATTAAAAGATTTCACCAAGGAATTTAATATAAATATTATTATATTAGATCCTAAAGTATATTTCACAGAAAGTTCATCAATGAGTAGTTATTTTGATAGAATTTTAAAAATAACTAAAAAAATGTCATTCTCAGTAATAAATGAAGAAAATATATAAAGAAATAGAAAACGATATAAACTATTTAGTAATTGAAAATGATAATGAAAATGATAATTTTTCAATTTATAGTAATATTATTAATGATTTTTGGTATAAAATTCCAAAAAAATATCAAAAATCAAAAGATATTAAATTTATAACCCATAATATATATAATACAAAAACATTATATATTCATAATAAAAAAGAACATAATATCTACAGAGCATCATATAGCATTAGAGATAGTTCAACTGGTTTTTATTATAACAGCTATTGTATATATGGTAAAAAATATGATAATATGAATGAATGGACAAAAAAAAGAACTATAATACTAAGAGCAAAAAAAATTCAAAAATTAAATAGAATTCAAACTATTTAATTTTTTTATTTTCTTTTTCCTAATGTAAGATAAATTAGAATAATCTAGTAACTCATAAGGTTTATAACTTAAATCTTTTAATATATTAGAATTTAATTTATAGCTTGAATCTATCATCAAAGTGTCATTTATATCATATGGAATTATATTAATATAATAATCATTTTTATAATCTAAAGTCTTAATTATATTAATATTATATTCAAAAGTAAATATACATTTGCATTTGCATTTATTACTAACCATATTTATAAACATATTTAAATATTGAACGTTATTAATTCCATTAGTTATTTTAGAAAAACCATCGATTACAATTAATTCTGGATTATAAGATGTTAATATAGAAAAAAAATTATCTGTAATAGAACAAAATGTTAATTTATTATTATTTATGAAATTAATATTGTTTGAACTATATTTAACAACAACATTATTTATATCATTTCTAATTTTTGACATAAAATCACGAAAATATTTTTTATAATCAATAATAAAAAATATTTTTTTATCGTTATTATTAATTACAAAATTTTCTATCATTTTATTTATTACAAAACTTTTACCTGTTTGTCTTGACCAAAAAAACATAGATTTATCATTTTTAATAAAATTAGATAATGCATATTCTTGATAATCTCTTAACATTAGAGCCTGAATTGTTTTTTATTTGTTGTATAAAACTGCTGAGGCATTTTTTTAGGATTTATTTTCTTTTTAGAAAAAATTGTAGAATTAATAAGAGTTGAACATATGATCGCTAATGCAAATATAATTGTCAATTCAAATCCGAATGAGTTATAAATAAAAAATAATATTACATTAAAGAAAAGTAATATGATAAGGTATTTCCACATAAAAAGTCGTTTTCTTATTTTATAAAGAAAACGACTTTTTGTTTATATTATTTAAAAATAATTAATAAGAATATGATAAAGATTTTTTATTTTTAATAGAATTCTTAGTAGAAATAATACCAGCACAGGTGCTCCCTATTCCGTTTTTTAAAGATTCCGGAGTTGTGAGCGTTCTGCCGCATATTGCACAAATTCCTTTATGATAAATTCCCATATCTTTATGAATTTGATTTAGCATCAATAAATTGAAGAAAAATGAAAATGCTTTATAAGATAATGCATCTTGTTTAATTTTAGATTTTGGAGTTAATTTAAAAATCAATTTACCATAATTAAAAATAGATCCCATATAAGTATATGATCCTTCATTGTCACTTCCAGTAAGAACATAAACAAATAATGGTGATTTTTCATCAGCATCTTTCATTTTTTTAATTTTGTAAGTAAACCAATTTCCAGTTATTTTACTTTCCAATGTGAAAATAGCATTACCGCCAACTATGAATTTTTTAATGTCTTCGACATTTTCAAACTGATATAGAGTTTCTTTTTTCATATCTTTGTTTTTAATTATAATACAAAGATACAACATTTTAGAGTAATAAAAAAATCCTTGATACATATATTATCAAGGATTATAGATATTTAATATTTTTTAATATTCAAATTAATGTTTTAACATGATTCATAACATCTAAAAATATTTTCTGTTCATCATCAGACATAGTATGTTCCTCAGTATATGTTACAAAAAAGAATCCTAATCTATCGACTTCATTATATATTTTTTTATAATAAATTTTATGAACAGATCTTTCTTTAAATATATTATAAATATCTTTATTATGGTTAAGAGATTTAATATCATCAAGATATATATAATTGAAATCTTTATCACTTCTTAATATAGTTGTAGCTATTTTACTAGAAGTCACTGGCAATTCATCTAATACTCTATCATCAATAAGTTTACCAGAATTATTCATTGTAAATAAAAAATCTAATGATATATAACCCTTTGTATAATCATATTTGAAAAAACTCATATAATTAAAATTTAAATCCGATGATATCCTTTGATAATAAGAAAATAGTGTACCAGTTTCTTTTAACATATTCATATATTGTATATTTTCATGATATGTTAAAAAATCAATATTTCTTGATATAAATTCAAATAAAGTACTATAATTTTTTTTGTTGTTATTATAAATTTTTTTTGTCATTATAATAAATCCAATGATAACTAAAGTAATAAATATACATATAACGATTTCATTCATACTCTTATGAATTATTTTTTATTTATTAATACCGCTATTTTTATGGCTGTTTCAGCAAATTCTTCAAATTGTTCTTTAGTTAATTCTTTAGTATGATAATAATATTCCATTGTTATAAGTCCAATTGGAGTATTATCATAATCTTCTAAAATTGTTGAGTAATAAGTTTTTATACCTAATGATGTTAAATAATCTTTTAAAAAATAATCTTTCAAATCAGCTACAACTGGAATATAAATCTCTTCACGTGTAGCTAATATTCTATTCCAAAGAGGATTTATACTCAATGGCATATTTTGCATTTCTTTTATAATTGGTTTGGTTTCTAATGATACTGCCTCATAAGTATTACTACATTTCTTAAATTCTACGCCTGATAAATTTTTACCCCCATTGTGAAATTCATAAATAGATATCCTTTCACTATCAAATATCTGTAATAAATGATACATCTGTATTTGTATTTTATTTGCATTTTCTGCAAAATTCATAAATTTTGTTGGTAAATCAGAATGATCATCATTCGGTATTTTTTTCATCATATCATCCAACCTAGTATATAATGAATCAATTTTATCTTCTTGCTCTTTTATTCTTTTTGCCGAACTATTTATCATCATATAAGAAATTAAAATTACAATCAAAAAAACCGTAATTATAAAACCGTAATCTTGAAATATATTAGCAATATTAATTGCGAGTAGTATATAATTTAACATATTTAATTTATTTATTTTTAAATTTTATATAGTTTATATATAAATTTTATTTTTCAAAAAAATTTAAATATATTAAACATTGGACGGTAAAGATTATTATCAAATTTAAAAAAAAGTAATATCAAAATTGATATTTTTTGATATTTATAAATTTATATATAAATAAAAAATATAATATGAAAACATTACATATAGATGATAAAGTACATAATATTTTTAAAAAATATTGTAAAGATAATGGATATCAAATTAATAAATTAACAGAAATTATTATATCTGATTACATAAAAAACAACGCATCTAATGATACTAACGAAAGAAATTGAAATAATAGTAAATTCGGCAAATATGAAGCATTTCAAATCATTAGGATACGAAAATCTTAAACCAGGAAATAAACTAACAATACCAGTAGAACATCTAAATAACGGTAGTCATTCAATGGTTACTGTTAAATGTGATGTCTGTGATACTGAAAAAGAATTAATGTATAGGTTCTATTTTAAAAATATCAAAAAACACAATACATATACATGCTCATCAAAATGTGGGCAAGAAAAAGTTAAAAAAACATACTTAGAAAAATATGGTGATGAAAATTATCGTAATCTTGAAAAACATAAAGAAACTTGTTTAGAAAAATATGAAGTGGAAAATCCATCTCAAGTTGAAAAATTCAAAGAGAAAAGAAAAGAAACTATGATTGAGAGATATGGAACAGAATATTATTATCAAAGTGAAGATTTTAAAGAAAAATATGAACAGACAAGTCTAATAAATTATGGAACAATACATCCTATGTCTTCTGATAAAATGAAAGATATCATGAAAGAATATCATATTAAAAATGGATTTATTATAGAAACAGATGATTTTCAACTATATAGAAATAAAGTTTATAATTTAACAAAAAAATTAAAAAGTGAATTATTTTCTACATGGGACGGTAAAGATTATTATGATAATGAATATATTAAAGATAATTTTAATTTACCAGGTACGCATAAAGATTATCCTACTATTGATCATAAATATCCAATATCTGAGGGATTTAAAAATGGTATAAAAGAAGAAGAAATTGCAAAAATATCAAATTTATGTTTTACTAAAAAATTTATAAATTCTCAAAAATACAATAAACTAATATATCATTTTTTTAAATAATTGCCAGTATCAGCACTATAAATATATTGATGATTATAAATTGGTATAGAATTAAATGATTTTAATGCTATATAAACATCCATAATACACTCATTGGAGGCACCCCCAATCACAATAATTTTTTTATTTTTAAATTTTTTAAATAATTCAACCAATTCTTCATTAACATAAAACCATTTATGATTATTACCTATGTATATTAAAAATTCATTCTTATCTTTTAATTTAAAAGCGTCTCCTTTTTTAAAATTGTTGTGTCTTGAATTGAATTCTTCAAGAGTTTTATTATCAAATATATGTGTTATCCATTCCTTAAATCCTCCTTTATATTTAGAATAAAATTTCTTAACTCCATATTTTTTTTCTATCAAATCAACTTCATTTTTAAATTTATAAGTAGGTTTAGATCCTTGATTTGAATCCCATATTTGATAAACCCCTTTTCCTGATTCATCTGATGGAAAATCTAAACAATATTTATCTATTTTTTTAATAAATCCATTAGGATCAGTAGGAAAATATTTCTTGAAATTAGACTGTACATCAACAATTAATAATATTCCGTCATGATCAATTAAAGAGATGTTTTCATTAATCGTGAATTCTTTAAACTTAAATACCTCCATAGCTTTATATAAATTTTTTATTTTATTTTTTATATATAAATATATTAAAATAAAAAAGTCAACGAATTAGCACTTCCATAATAAACAATAACTTTATTTGTGTTAATTTTTGTATATTATAAAATTACACATAGATAGTATCTTACTATGTGTAAAATCAAATGATTCAGACTTATATTGGAAATTCACAAAAGGCAAAAAATATAAAATGTATTATTCAAATTTTACTGGATGCAGATTGAAAGATGATAATAATAAATTTTGTTGTATTGATTACTGGAGAATTTTTAACTATCAAAATAAAAATGTTCACATATTTGAATATGCAGATGGAATATTCACAACTGGCAAATCATTAGAAGAATATGAAATAAAAACAGCAGGAGAAAAATATAATTTATAATCATCTACAATTTGAACCCTTTGATGAATTGATTCCTCTCTTTGTTATACACAAATTTGACAATTTACTAATTTCTTCAGGTGAAATACTATTTTCAAATCCATATTTTACAGATTTTTTATGATCAATTGTTGGATAATTTCTATCATTTTTATTATTACCTTTTATATATTCATTATCATAAAAATCATAACCATTCCAAAATTCATATAATTCTTTTTTATTTTTATTCGTATATGATTTAACTTTCAATTTATAATTCAAAAAATCACTCCTATCAGAATCTTGTAAATATAATCCTAATGATTGCTTAGTTTTAATCATCTTATTTTTAACATCATCATTGCACATCGGATTTATATTACCATATCTTTCAGTATTTGTTGTCTCTATCTTGTTCCGTATATCATCATTTTTAATAGGGTGATCAACACCATATTTATCTAACATTGGCTTAACTCTAAATTCATACAATGAAAAAACATTTTTTGCTCCATATTTTTCTAGATTTGTGTTTTCTATTTTAATTTGAGTGTCTTTATCTAAAAGTGATGTTGTAACACCATAATTTTTTAAAAATGTATTTTTAATTTTATTTTTAATTTCATCATTTTCAGATGCATAATCGCAGCCAAATCTAATATTGTTTGTTTCTTTCATCTTTTCTTTAAATTCTAAAACATTTAATGCATGTTCAGTACCATATCTTTCTATCATAGTATTTCTAATTTTATCTCTTATAACATCAGATTCTAATATATTATCAACTCCATATTTTTCTTTGACACTTATTTTTCTTTTTATATTGTTACATTTTTGACAATAATAGTCCTCAGTTCTATTTTTTGTATATCTATTATAAGCAATAAACAATATCTTTCTTTCTTCACCACAGCGATCACACTTAGCATCAATTAAGACATTACTATTAATTGTCAAATCTTCAATTTTAACTTCTATAGTTTGTCCACCTTTAACATAATATCCTTTATCTATATAATGTTTCACATATCTATTATTCATTTTTAAAATCACACTTTCAGATAATATCATATTCTTTTTTATTTGTATATATAAAAAAAAGTTATTCAATAAAATTGTTTCAGAAAATAGACAATTTAAAATTTATATATAATAAAAAATAATAATTTGTAATTATGGCAATGACAATCGATCAATTAATTGATATAGTTCAGGGGGATTTGACCGTTTCTGGATTATTTGATAAAATTATACCTGATATGGAAGTAATTCGTTTAGTCAGAGAAGAAGCTTTAGATTGGTTTTATAAAAATTATCAATTCTCTAAAATTAAAATGTTTTATTACCTTAAAAGAGATTTCATTGACACAGATGAATATCATAGAACAAAAACAATAGTTTTACCGCCAGAAGTAGAAGATATAGTTAGAATAGTAAAAATAGACAATCCAAATTTATTTCGCTTGGGAATACAAGCTCCTCAGCTTTCTATAAATCTTGGAGTTACCAATCAGCCTTTTTTAACGTCTTTTGTTACCACAGCAGGAGAATTAGGAGTGTATCGTTCTGTTATTAGTAATTTTGCTGATCAAATAAATAAAATGACTACAAATACAATAAGATTTAATTATAATCATATAAATAAGCATCTTAATTTATTAACAATGATTGATACTGATATGATGTTAGAAATATATTCACGAATTGAAGAAGAAGAACTTTTTGATAATGTATATTTCAAACAATATCTTATTGGATTATGTCAAATAAGACAAGGTCAAGCTGTGGGGAGATTTAATTTTAATTTACCAGGAAATTTTCAGTACAATTCAGCCGATATGATTTCTCAAGGTAAAGAAAAAATGGATGCAGTAATAGAAAAAGTAAGATCAGAAACAAATACTGGTTGGTTTATAATGGATAGGTAACAAAGACTCAAAAATCACTAATTTTTTAGTGATTTTTATTTTTGGTCGTAGTGATATTCTGTAATTGAATTATCACGTTTAATTACTGTTATTAGTTCATTATCAGTTTCCTCAAATAAAGTTAAAAAGTCGTCAGCTTCAGCAACTAGTTCTGGTTCTTCTACTTCTTCATCAATTTCTTCAGATTCTGTTGACTCTTGAATTTCATCTACTACTTGTTCATTTAATTCTTCATTTTTCCATTCCTCACGAATTTCTGAATATATTTCATCCATATCATTAAGATATTGCTGAGTTGAACTAACGATTGGTTCTACAATAGGTTCTACAATAGGTTCTACAATAGGTTCTACAACAGGCTCTACAATAGGTTCTACAACAGGCTCTACAATTACTGGTTCAGTACTTTTATTAATATTAATACCAAATGATTCAGGATTATTAATTACAGATTTAATTGTTTCTGATATTATGGCTTCATAATTTTTTTTATCATCATCTTCTTCGTTATGTTCATCATCAGTTTCTTCGTCATCTTCTTCTTTTTTAGTTGTTAATTGATTAATTCCTATTAATAATGTAATAGCCAATGGATCAAATACACATATAATCAGTAATGCAACAATATTAACTAAATTATCAATGGGTATACCTGTTAATTTTGCTACAAATTTATATGGTCCAATTTCATTTGTTTCGTCTGATGATTTCAAATTTATAATTTTTTGATCATAATAAGTTATTGAATCATTATATGCACTTGCTTGTTTCATTTTTGTTGTGATATCAGCATTAAGCATATTAATTTGATTATCTGAACCTGTTATATGAGTTTCAGCACTTTTTGCAACATTATTATTTTTTTTAGTATAAAGATCATCCAATCTTTTTTCTTGCTGTGTTCTCAATCCAGATAATGTATTTATTCTAGTATTTGAACTTTCTATAGATTTATTAATCATATCTAATTGTATTTTAAATAATGATTTTTTACTTTCTATAATTTTTACTTGAGATTCTCTACTTTCTAATTTAGTAGATGATTGTTGATATGATCCTACAAGGAATCCATAAATTCCAACTGATGTTAAAAACATAATGAATACTACTGCAAAAACATAAAATGCTCTTAAAACAGGTTTTATTTTTTTCCAATAACGATAAACATAAGATACTGTAACTAATTTAGAAAACTCTAATGCTGCTGCTAATATTGTTATACCTGCTCCTGCAGATGCAAATAATTTTGTGAGTCCAAAAATCGAAAAATATGCTGCAGTACCAGCCAATGATAGTGCAGCAATTGATAATAGTATCACAAATAATAAATTTTTATTCATATGGTTTAATCTTTTCTTCCTGTTACATATCTTTCTTTTCTTGTTTTGTTTATATTTGAAAAAGTGATATATTTATCATCTATCTTAATATCAAAGCTATAAAGATTTGTATCATTACTTAATAATTGTTTTATTTTTTCTATTTTGATATTAGACCTTGCTTCAAAATCAGTAATAACAAATTTCAATCCATCATTTTCATCTAATTTATTTTTAAATTCTGGTAATCTTAAAAATTCCATTATTCTTTCTACTAATTTGCCAAATTTATCTGATCCTTTTCTATATTCACCAAAATATTGTTTGAAATTTTTTATTCGTGGTTCTTCACCATAATTTGTTCCAGCAAAAGGAATTTTACCTTCTGGGCCTGCAACAGATGGAAAATAAAAATTATGATCTGTTGATTTAGTATTAAAGCTTGTTATCATTATATGTTGAATTTTTTTGAATTTTTTAATATTTTCATATTGTTGATAAGTTTACTAAAATTAGTTACACTTGCGTACATAACATAATTAATTATTTGAAATCTTGCATCAGAATCATTTAAAATGTTACACAGTTCATTATATTCTACAAAATTATCATTTGTAATTGACATACTAATTTTAAAAGATAGACAAAATCTGACATTTGTGTCAATTTTAAAATTTATAATTCCTAATTTATCATCCCACAATTCTAAAAACAAAGATTTCACTTTATTTACAAATATATCGTAATCTTCTTGATTATTTTCATTAAATTTCTGTATTATCATAAATAAATTACCATTTTTTTCCTTTAGTGAAAGGTATTTTCATATCTTTCAAATCTTCTGGACCTTTTTTAACATCTTCACCAGTTGGTGTAGTATGAAAATAATTATTTGTATCTGTTGCAATTTTAACTGAATCATCTATAACAGCATTAGGTCCAAGTTTACACATTCTTATAACAGAGTTGCCTTTAACTCTACAATTGACCATACATTGATATAAATAGCAATCACTAACTTCTGAATCTAAATCAATTGTTGCACTTTCTATTTTAGAATTTATTACATCAGTATCTGAAATATCTCCTCCGTGAATAGTACCATTAACCAATTCTGATGAAATAAAATTACAACTATTATATCTACCACTATTCATAGTGCATTCTATGAAATCTAAATCATAAAGATCAAATATTGTTTTAAATGTTGCATCAACCAATTCAATTCTATTAACTTCTGTGTCTAAATTTATAATACAATCTTTAAGATTATAAATATTTCTAACCATATCAAATATTTTAGTATAAATTGTATCATAATATGCTTTTATTATACTGTAATCATTTAATTTATCTACTTGAACATCAATTGTTGGAAATTCTGCAATAAAATCATTATAATTTGAAAATGTTTTAAAAATGTTAATATTTTCAAATAAGTATTTTTGTAATTTTTTTAAATCATCTTCATCTAATTTAGCATCACAACAATTCCAAGTAATCGCAATAAAATAATCCATTAATGATAATATTTCTGCGGATTTCTTATTATAATTATCTCCACCAATATATCTCCATTCTAATCGTTGTCCAGATGCTTCAATATTTTCAGCAGGTAAAAAATTTATACCGTAATATTTTGTGTTCCCGATTTGCACATTATTCTGTAGTATATCAACAGCATTAGTTGAAAAATCAAATCCTTTAAATGGAATTAATGTTTTAACACTTTTTGCATAAATATTATTCTTTCTTTCAGGAAAAAAATTATAAATTCTATCTTCATCTACTCCTAAAATTAATTTCAATTTATTTAAATTATCTAATACTTTACCATTACCAATATCTTCAAAAGATATATTAATGTGTATAGAACATTTTTCATCCGTTCTTGCGTATTTATCCAAAACTTTAAGAATTTTCAATAAAATAATCTTTGAATTTACATAAGGTATTGGTCCTGTGATGTATTCACATAATTCAGGACCTCCGGATAAATCTGGCTCAAGCTTAAAATTATTTTCATCTGGTACAAAATCAGAGTGATATTTACGAAACCCACGACTTTGAATTGGTGCTAACTCATTATTTAATAACTCAAGTAACTTAAAATATGATTTATCAGTATAGAATTCAAATTCGAACCCTATTACCGCATTCTTTAATTTATTAAAATCTGTAATATATTCATTAGAGTATATTTTCATTAATAATTTTATATTTTATTGTATATATAAAAAAAATATTGTTATTTTTTAAATCCTTGCGAAATATATGAGATTGTATCTGGTTATAAATCATTCAGAGATATTAAAGTAGAGTCAAATGAATATTGGAGCAATAATATAGAAAATTTCATCAAAAATTTAATTTCTCATAATAGAAAAGAAAAATAATTAATATAAATAGATCAATATAATATAAACTTTTAATTTTTTAATGATATAATATATTTAAATATCATTAAAAATGAAAAATGAAAAAAAATTTATAGATTGTCTAGAGCTCCACATAAATAATAGATTAGAGCAATCAAAAATAAAAATCACAGATTTAGTTCTTGAAGAACTAATAACATTCGCATTAGAAGATTCAGACAATACATACACTTACAATTCAGGTAGTCACACAGCAGGTAGAGACATAGAAGCATTAGAAGATAATGCATCAGTAAAATCAGCTAAAGTAACTAAGGATATATTGGAAATGTCATCATTCAGATTAAGTAGATATAAAAATAACTTACCTAATATGATTGAATTCATTGATAATGAAGGTAAGAATTTTGAATACTATTATGTATTAGCTAGAAATGAAAATAAAGAAAAAATATCATATAGTTTTTACATTCTTCCGTCTAATATATTTGAATCAAAAAGTATGACATGGGAAGAATATAAATCTGGATGGCGCACAACTGATGATTCTCATGTAAAATTAAGAATAGTTAAAAATATGTCATCACAATTATGGATAACACTAAAATTAAAAAACATAGAAAAATATATTAAATTTAAAATTGATAAAGAAATATCAACATTAGGAGAAAAAAGATATAAAGCTAATCTGTAAAGATTAGCTTTTTTATTAATATCATATTTTAATCTACAAGAAATTTCCAATTTTCAACAGCAGAATTAGACATGCTGATATATATAGGATTGTTATCAAAACCAACAAAATTCATTCCTAATTTTCTACAAACCACACCTTCACTACCAGATCCAGCAAATGGTATCACAACTAAACCACCGTCAGAAGGCTTAGATGATAATAGTAATCTCTCAGTTAACTTTAATGGTTTTTGTGTTGGATGCTTAACTACGTCTTTCTTTTTTTCAGATGAAAGATTTTTCATTTCAGATGGTAGGCAAAATTTACCGTCAAGTAAAAAGTATCTTTCCTTTGATCCTGCTCCACCTGCTAATGATGATATGTTAGTAAACACATCTCTAGGTAATGCTCCACCTGGATGAGCCTCATATACCGTATCTTTATATCCACCATATCTAGCTGTGTCACTTTTTGTTCTTTTTTTACCTGCTGAATTTTTTAAAAATGTTTCACTATAAGGTTCTCTAACATCATCAACATTAAAAATAGCGTCATTTTTATATGCCCATATAATAGATTCATGACTTCTTTGCCAACCACTTTTATATGTAGGTACAGTTTTATTAGTATAGTGCCAAATTAACCATCTCTTATTTAAATTTAAATTTACTGATAAATGAGCCAATATTTCAGAAAACCCATAGATAAAAATGCTACCAGTTGGCTTTAATATTCTTATAGATTCATTCATCCATAATTTAGACCACTCTATATAATCTTCAAGTTTCATATTATCTTTATTATTACCAAAATCTTTACCTATATTATAAGGTGGATCTATTAACACGATATCAACTGATTCATCATCAATTTTATGCATACCATCTAAAACATCCATAAGATAATATTTATTCAATTCTAATTTATTCATTATTTATTTGTCTATTATTTTTATATTCTATTTAGATAGAATTATTGTTTTTGTTTATAATATATTCATACTCACACATTCTATTTTTAGATGAATTTATAGTTCTTTTTGTAATACATAAATTATCAAAATGTGCAATATCATCTATTGAAATATTATTCATAAATTCATAAAATATAGATGTTTTATGATCTATTGTTGGATATAACGAATGTCCAGGGTTAAGATTTAAATTTTCTTTAATATATTCATTATCATAATAATCATAACCATTCCAATCATAAAAAATAACACTCTTTAATGTTCTTGTTATTTTTCTGACTTTAAACTGATATATCTCAAAATCACTTTTATAAAAATCTGGAACCTTTCTACCATTTAATACTAGTGATTCTTCATATTTTGTAGACTGGCTATAGTGATCAACACCATATTTTTCTCTACACGTATTTTTCATTTTTTCCTTCACTATATAACTTTTTGCTGCATTATCAAATCCAAAATTATTTATATTAGACTCAACAATTTTTAATCTTATATCTTTAGACTGAGATGGATAATCAACACCATATTTTTTATTGTTTGTAGATATAATTTTATTCTTTATTTCATCAATTTGAAACACATTATCACGACCATATCTTTCATTATTAGTTTTTATATTTTTAAATTGAGCACAAGTTGGTGAACAACAATAAACATTGTTGTTATTATATGATAACAAATATTGCCTATATGGTTTAAATGATTGTTTATGACAAATATCACACTCAACAAGAATATTAGTATGTGAGCCAACAGGTAAATTAAAAACATCAATAACATATTCTTCTCCTTTTTTTATATCATTGACACATTTTTTAAAGAATTTATAATTAACAGAATTTATTTTTATTTTAACATTTTTTGAAATTATCATATTCTATAATATCATTTTTTATTAATCCACATTCTTTCATATCTTTATGAATAAGATATTCTACATATTTTGACTTATTCTCAAAATTTTCTTCTAAAAATAGAATAATTTCAGGCTCAAAGGAAAAAACCACTTTACTTTTTGTTATTTTCTTTTTCATTTATCTTTCTTTTTATTTGTATATATAAATTAAAAAATATCATTTTTTGCCATTTTTTAAACTTTGATACTACAATATAATATATAACAATATGAGAAAAATAGGAAGACCAAAAGTCAAAAACAGAAAAGAAAACATATCGTTATCAATCAACACACAAATAGATGATATACTAACTGAATATCTTAAAGATAAAGATATGACGAAATCACAATATGTTGAACATTTAATAAAAAAAGATAGGGAGGATAAAAAATGATTCATATATGCTTCAGTGGGGGTGCCACAGGATCAGATCTTTTGTGGAGTTTTGAATCTATAAAAAAAGGATATAAAGTCATAGATTTTTCTTTTGAAGGCCACAACACAAAATCAGAGAATAAATATATTCTATCTAGCAATCAGCTAAAAGAAGGCTATGAGCACATTAAAATAGCAAATAACACATTAAATAGAAATGTAACTAACGTATCATCTTATGTAAAAAATCTAATATCTAGAGATTGGTTTCAAGTAAAAAAATCTGATACAATTTTTGCCATTGGTATTTTACAGACAGAAAATACAGTTCTCGGTGGTACAGGCTGGGCTGTACAATTAGCCATAGATAATCACAAACCAATATATTTATTTGAGCAAAATATAAATCAATGGCATTATTTTGATTATGAATCAAACGCATTTGAAATTTATGAAGGAATTCCAAAATTAACTGAAAAGTTTGCAGGAATTGGTACAAGAAATATAAATCAAAATGGAATAGATGCTATTATAAGTTTATTTAAAGATTAAATTTATCAGATAAATTTTTAATTTTCTGTTCTTTAATTTCATCAGGTGTAGCTAATATTAAATCTGCATCAGAAAACGGCATAGTATAATCAAAGTTACTAGTATAATATTTTTTTATATAATCTAATATTTCAATAGGAATATTTTCATATTTTACATTATAATATTTAAAATTATCATGTTTATCATAATCTATGGATTCAATTTGTCCGATATTATTCTCAAAAAAGTTTTTCAAATCTTTTGAATATGTCAATTCATGACATCTTACATAATCACCTACGTTAAATCCAGAATTTAAATCTTCATAATGTTTTAAAAATTTCATATTAAAAATTATTTTATAACTTATATATAAAAAAATCCACAATAAATTGTGGATTTTTTATTTACCAAGCATCATTCCTTTCTGGTAAATCATAGATATCATCTAAATAAGGTAAAGGATAATCTTTATGCTTATTATCTTGTATTTCAGATTCACTAACAACACTAAAATTATAAAAACCATTATGAATACTTTCTTCTAACAAATAAGATAATTCTTCATTTGTAAGATCATATATATCATGTTGCTTACTTAAAATTGCTTTTATTGCAAATTCTCTTGTTACTAAATGTGTTGATTTTATACTCATAATTTAATTTATTTCTCTATATTTAATATTGACTGTTGGATTTTCATTTATTCCTAATCTTCTTAATTTTCTAACTATTGATCCCTTTTTATAAATAGTTAGTATACAATCTTCTGCATCTATTTCTGAAGTTTTAATTTTACCTGTATATTTATTAAAATCATCTGAACTTTCAAAAACAAATTCTACATTTTTCTTTTCTTTTTCTACTACGACTTTCTCTTTCATTACATTTCATTTTTTTTTCTGATTTTATTCAAATCTATATTCTTATCCGCAATATTTACGTACTCACTTGATATATCAAAGCCTATATACTGTCTACCTAATCTTTTTGCTACAATAGCAGTTGTACCTATTCCCATAAAAGGATCTAATACTACATCTCCTTCTTTAGTAGTTGCTTTTATACATTGTTCAACCAATTCTTCTGGAAAAGGTGCTGGATGAGGAATATTCATTTTTGGTGATATTCTCCAAATACTTTTTTGCTCAATCAAATCTCTTTTATTAAATATTGGAGCCTTTTTATTATCCTTTGTTAACCAATATATCAATTCATATACTGGCTGAAAAAAATATAATGAATTATTCACATCAGCTTTTCTATCCCAAATTATTGTTTGATAAATATTTATATTTGATTTACTAACCCATTCATATGGAGAATATTCAGTTTTATTATATCTTCTATTTTTATGATTATAAAAAAATGATCCGCCAGGCTTTAATACTCTTTTAATTTCATTCAATATTTCAATTTGCCATTTCTGATATTCATCTTCAGGCATATTATCTTCAAAATTGTCATATGTAATATATCCATCCCAATCTCCACCTTTTTGCTTTTTTCCTTTCATAAGCCCTAATTTGTTATATGGTGGTGATGTTACACCAACATCAATACTATTATCATCTAATTTTCTTAATCCTTCTAATACATCCATTTGATATATTTTATTATATTCTAGCATATTCTAGCATTCATTTTTATTATTTTTGGTTATCTAAATATATTTAGATAAAAATAATTCATTTGTTTAATATTTAATGATAATTTTTAAAAATAAAAAATGAGTGAAATTAATTCACTCATTTTTAATGTTAACTTATTAAATCCCTCATTTAGTCCATGTGAACTTCTCAGTTCCAACATCATATATTCTATATAATTTATTGACATAACAAATATCATGTTCACCCCAATATTCACCATTATATCCACAGGATAATAAGACATCTTTCCGATATCCAAATCTATTCTTTCTTACATTATCAACTATATAAAAATATGATGGATCACTTTTATGTTCAAATACTAATCCTAATTTTTTATAAATGTTCTCAGAACTACTCCACATCATATCAGCATATGAAGTTATTGTAGAAGGATCATATGTATTAACAAAAAATTTAAATAATTTTGATGCACCTCCAATAACAGAAGTACCCATTTTATTACAAAATCTTAATAATTCATAGTCATCAGAACCTCCGTGTTGACCCATATTCTTTCTTAGTTTACCAAAAGTCATAACTGAAACTATTTCATCATTAAATTTTAAACCTAATTTAATAAAAGATCCTACGTTACCTTGAAGATGATTTTCATTTATAAATTTACTAACAAAAGAATTATCTTTTTTATCAAAAATTACAATTTTACATTTCCTTGCATATATTGTTTCTGATAATCCAAACATATTTTTTAATCTGGATTTTATATTAGTTTTTCTAATTTCCCATAAATCTTCAAATATTTGTATTAAATGAATTCCTGATTTTTCATATTCCAAATAAGAATTTAATTGATATTTTTTATCTACATTTAACTCACAATAACTATATAAATCAATAAATTTTAAAGCTAAATTTAATTCAGGTATATAAAAATCAGATTTATAATCGTTTATACTATAATTCTCAATTAATTTATATTTACAATTATTAATTACATGATTTCTAAATTCTTCAAAATTTTCTTTTGTATTCAAATTTTCAAAATTCGTAGGATTTAAATACGTTTGAATCCAACTATCTGATTTAGTTGGCTCTATTCTATATAGTGAATTATCTGTTAATATTTCTTTACTTAGTTTTAACATTTACTTATTTATTTTTAATAGTTATATTGATTATACAAATATACAACATTTTTTTCATATGAAAAAATCAAAATGTAAATATTGAATTTAATACTGACAATCTTTTATTAATTGTAGGCAATCCAATTGGTTCGAGGAATCTGTTAATTATACTCAACATTGTTACGTCAAATTGTTCGTCGTAATCAATTTTAACTCCTTCTTTTTCACATATTTCATATGGATATAATCCCCTTTGATATGCGAATATTGGATTTTTAATATGATTACAATAAAAATATTTTATACGCCCTCCTCTTATATTATCATATTTAGTTTTATATTCTGAATTCTTATTTAATAAATAATTATGTAATGCTGCGGCTTTAACTGCAAAGTGAGCACCTTTAACACACACTACATCTGTAACATCATCAATAACTTTAATAGGATAATTACTACAACTTGATGTCATACTAATATCTTCAATATTCGCCATCATAAACTGTTTTTTCAAATCTTTAACAATAAGTAAAATCTTTCTAATATCCAAATTATTAGGATTAGCAAATATATATCGTAAGAACTCATAAATATTCTCTCTCACAAATGGAGGAGTTGATGATTTAACAATTTCGACACCTTTTGGATAAAAATAACTCATACTTTCATAAAACAGTCCATCTTCCCAAGCAACGTTATTAATATAATGTTTCTTTTGAATATGTAAAGCTGATCTATTAATTGTTTCAAGTTCAAAATTATGAATATTTTTAACTCCGTATTTAGCAGCATATTCATCTAACCAACCATTATATAATTTCTCAATAAATACTCTATCAATATGTAAAATAAAATCTAATTCATCTCCAGTATAACCAACAGATTTTATCATAGGAGCGAACGAAATATAAAGTGAGTTATGTACTAATATATTATTAGCAATAAATGTATGAGTTTCATCATCAACTTCGATATCATAAACATATTCATCTTCAAATTCACCTATCATTTCACATGATTCTATATCATCAAAATAGTATTCTATATTATTTATCATTTTAATTATTTTATTATTTCAAATTTTATTATTTCAAATTCATTTATATTAATATCATCTGTTGATGGTCTATCATAGAACATACTAAATTGAGCATGTACTGAATCACTATAAGCCAATTTAGCTTCTTCTTCAGTTTCTACAAACCATATAGGAGAATATTTATTAGTTGTAAATAAATATTCAGTACCAAATTCACTATCATCACTATAAATAACATTAAATCTTATAATTTTATTAGTTTCTTTGTGTATAAATGTCCAAACTTCCATATAATTCTTTTATTTTTTCTATTAATTCATCATCAAATTTTAGATTTTCATATTTCAATTTTTCTAAAATTTCAAAAATATAATTATTAGATAATTTTTTAGAAATCACTCCTGATAAATTATTTGATGTAAATGAATATAAATCATCATCCAGCAATAAATTATACCAAATATTATAAGCATCTAAAGATGAAAACTTATTTGAAGTTATAAAACCGAAATCTAAAATCACCAATTTATATAATTTATATCCTAATGTGTATCCTTTTAAATTTACTGGCATTCCTTTTTCAAAATCTATTAAATTTAATCTTGTTTCATCAACAGAAAAATCGAATTCCAAGTCTAATGATATTTTATTTTCTATCTTTAAATTTAATTTTTTTAAAATCTCAATAAACCAAAAATCTGGTTTAATATAAATTCCATATGAATGCTTTTTATAATAAAAATTACTTACATCATATTTAGATATTTCATTTTTAATATCAATATAATCGTCAGATATTATAACTCCTTCTTTTGACTTTTTTTTAATATATGTATCATCATTTTTTATAATATCATTCAATTTAGACTTATTAAATTTTTCATAAGTTTTTATAAAAATTGATTTTTTCATTTTTCAAACTCCTTAATTTTTTCAATTATTTCTTCAATAATTTTAAATATACCTTTTTCTTTTAAATCTTTTTCCCATATTATAATAACATCTCTGACTTTTGTTTTTAAAAATTTTATTTTATCGTAATCTTTTTTCCAAATATCTTTAGCTAAATAAGGTTTATTATGATTTTTTAAAAATGATATAGGAATATCATTTTCAAAAAATATTTTAGGATTAGCGTGCCATTTATCACCATTAAATTCTATAACCAAATTCAACTCTTTAATAAATAAATCTGTCATATATGTTATATTATTTACAGTATCAACAAAATAATATTCCTTATTATTAGTTGCATAAAATAATGTATACTCATTTAACTTATCTAACTTATTTTTTAATTCATCAAATATTTTTTGAGAAATATCTGAATATCCAAATTCAAATGATCTTTTATTTACAAAATTTTCAAATTTTTCTATCCCATTCATTTCACCATATTGTGAAATAAAATATTCTAAAGAACAAGTATATCTTTGTCTATCGATATAATTATTCCAAATTTCTAAACCTTTTTCTTCGCCGTTTCTTTCAATGATATTTTTTAATGTAATTGACCTTGAACGATTATATTCATCGAATTTTTTCTCATCCCAACCATATTTTTCTTTCTTATATTCAAATGTGTTTGTTATTGCTTGTTTTTCACAATAGTTTTTCCATTTTTCCTTACCATTTTTTTCACCATGTTTGCTGATAAGTGTTTTTTCTGTTATTGAATAATTTTGTTTTTTCCATTGCTCAGAAATATCATTAGGTATATCAAACGCAAAGCATGTTATATCACATATTCTATTAAAAACTCTACCTTTATTTAAATTGTTATATTCTGGATATTTTTCTATTAAACAATCTTCACAAACTGATAGAGTATAATCTTTTTCTAATAATGTTTTTTTAGTTAAGTATGACTTTTTATTAGGATAAATATTATAATTTTTATCTATACTAAATATCGAATCATAATAATAAATAGGACCATCACAATATAAGCATTTTCTATGATTTGGCAATTCTTTAATCAAAACATAGTTATAAAGTTCCTTAGTTTTATTTTTATTAAACCAAGTAATCCAAGTTTTATTATATTCATAATTATTTTTTCTTTTTGTCATATGGCAATACTTTTATCTCTATATATAAATATTAAAATATCATATTTTTCTAACTGAAAGTATTTTATCTGTTTTCAATATTTCTGATGGTTTAACTTCTATTTTTTTATTATCTCTAAAAACTATCATAGAATGATCATTAGTTACTATAATTTCCTCACCAGATTTAGTTTTTAATTTCCATTTAGGTTTAGAAACTTTATGCCTAATAATTCTCTTAACTGGCGCATAATAAAGTTTTTTATCTTCATTCCAATTTAAAATAAGTTCTTTGCAATTAACTGACACATGTCCATTTAATGTTACACCAGCAGATCCATATTGAATATTTTTATTATATAAATCTTCTATTGTAAAATATCCATCATTAGTATTTATAATGGTCTTACAAAAAACGGAATCAGTATCACCATAAATTGTTATTGGAACATCTTTTGGTATAGGTTTTACATTTGAACAATCACAAACAAATCTACTATATAATACATTATATCCATTTAATTCTTTTTTATCTTCAACTAAATCACCACGATAATAATTTAATTTTTCTAACATATTATCTACTGATGTATATGTATAATGTATATTTTCACCATTTCTATCTAATAAATAAAATTTACCTTCTTTTTCTGCAATATATTCAAGTCCGAGTAATTGATGTGTTTTTGTGTCTAAATGCCATTCTTTATAAAAATATGTTTCAATCTTTTTAAGCATATAATTTATAACATCACGTCCTTGAGCAGTTATTGCATTTGCAATATGAGAATTTGATAATACAAATTTTGGATGTGCAAATGCACCATAAGTTCCATTAATTACAAGTTTTAATGCAAGTTGCATAGCTTTTGCTCTATCGTATTCAGCCTTAGTTTCATCAATTTTTCTTTTTACTTCTGAAATTTTATCTCTCTTTTCTTGTGCTGTCATTTTATATATTGTTTCTTATTATATGAATTATTTATGATTTGGTTTAAATAAAAAATATCTAGTTTATTAAATATAATATATTCTAATTATATAGTTTATTAAATATAATATATTTTAATATATAATAATTATAATATAATTAGTTTAAAAAATAAACTTTATTATTTTTTAAATATACAATATTAAAGATAATAATGATACTAATGGTATCATCATAAAATACAAATTATAACATGATAAAAGAAAAAGAGTTAAATATACAAATGACAAGTAGAAATATAACATATTATAAAAATTTAGGATATAATGTTATAAATGGTAATACTTGTAATATAAAAATTGAAGATGTAAATAAAAATTCAAAACTTAAAATTACAGCGATTTGTGAGAAATGTGATTCTGAAAATTATATTTCAATCGAAAAATATTATAAAAATTTCAATAATCATAATTATTATGGTTGTAAAAAATGTTCCAAGGAAAAATTCAAACTAACAAGTAATATATTATTTGGAGTTGATAATCCTATGAAAAATAAAGAAATAAAAGAAAAAGCAGAAAAAACTAATTTAAAAAAATACGGGTATAAAACTTCATTATTAAATAATGAAGTAAAAGAAAAAATAAAAAAAACAAATTTAGAAAAATATGGTACGGAAATTCCTTTAGAAAATAAAGAAATTAGAGATAAAATTAAAAATACTAATTTAGAAAGATATGGAGTAGAATATCCTGCTCAAAATAAAAATATAGAAAATAAAATTAAAAATACCAATTTAAAAAAATATGGTTTTGAACATCCAGCTCAAAATGAAAAAATAAAACAAAAAATAAAAGACACAAATTTAGAAAAATATGGTAACATTTCACCTTTTAAAAGTGATATAATAAAATCTAAATTCGCTGAAAAATATAAAGATAAATATAAAGAAATAAATATTATTGAAGTTGAAGATAATCATTTAATTATTAAATGTGATAAATGTGATCATTCATATAAAATTTCAAAAACTATGTTTAATCATAAAATGTTAGAACATATTATTTTATGTCCTAAATGTAATCCGTCATCTAATTCATTCATGGAATCTAAAATTATAGAATTCATATCAGAAAATTATAGTAAATCTATAATATTAAATAGTAAATCTATAATATCTCCATTAGAATTAGATATTTATTTACCAGATTTAAAATTAGCATTTGAATATAATGGTATATATTGGCATAATGAAGTAAATAAAGATAATAATTATCATTTAAATAAAACTGAAGAATGTGAAAAATTAGGAATACAATTAATTCATATATGGGAAGACGAATGGCTATATAAGAGAGAGATAATAAAATCTATAATATTAAATAAATTAGGAAAAATAAAAAATAAAATATATGCTATAGACTGTGAAATAAAAAAAATTGATAATAATAATTTAGCTAGAGAATTTCTTAATAATAATAATATTCAAGGATTTATAGGTTCAAAAATTAAAATTGGATTATTTTATGAAAAAAAATTAGTAAGTCTTATGACATTTGATAATAGACATATTATAAATGAAGGAGAATATAATTTATTAAGGTTTTGTAATATATTAAATACTGATATTATAGAAGGAGAATATCAATTATTTAATTATTTTATTAAAAATTATAATTCTAATAAAATAACAGTGTACTCAGATAGATCTATTAGTCAAGGTAAATTATATGAAAAATTAGGATTTAAATATGAAGGAAAAACTGATCCTAATTATTTTTATGTCATAAATAGAAATAGATATAATAAATTTAACTTCAGAAAAAATAAATTAGTTATGGATGGATTTGATATTAATAAAACAGAGCATGAAATAATGTTAGAAAGAAAGATATATAGAATATATGATTCTGGTAATCTAAAATTTGTATATTACAATAATATTGATATTAAATAAACTTTTTATATTTTTGTATTATATATAATATAAAACTATTTAGTTAAAAAACTATAAATATGTTTACATTATTATTGATAATTAAAAAACTTTTTATATCTTTGTACTATAATAATTATAAACAAAAAAAAAAATAAAGATTATGAAACTGACAGCAGAAGAATACGAATTATTATTGAAGAAATTGGAATTTAGGTTTAAAAATTCAGGTAATGAATTAGTAGAAAAATTAAAAAACAATGATGAATTATCTAATGATGATATCACATTATTGTTAAAAAAATTGGAATATAATTTCAAAAAAGGTAAGAATGAAATTTTAGAAAAATTGGCTAAACAATTAGCTTAAATTATTCTTAGTTATTTTACATTACACTCTTCAAAAAGAGATGATATATTTTATATCATCTCTTTTTTATATATTAAATTTATTTGTACTATTTGATAATTCTACTAATCTTGAAATTTTTTCATCATCTAAAGTTAATGTTTTAAGATAGTCATTAAATTTTTCAATAAATTCTTCATTTATATCATACCATCTTTTATCTAATTTATCTAAATAATCATTTCTATTATAATTATTCTCGTTATATTGTTCATCATCTCCATAGTAGCAATCAAATTTAATACTATCTAAATCAAAATCTTTCATTATTGAATACACAGTTTTTCCTAATTTTTCTGGTATATGTTGTTCGATTTTTAAATATTTAAATAACATAATTAATTTCATATGAATATTTGCATTATTATATTTTCTACCAAATCCTCTTGAATTTGAAGAGCTAGCAAATCCGTTTTCAAAATATTGAATATGACCTCCATTACATACTTGTCTATTATAATTACATAGAAGAATACAAAAATAAGGTAGTATACCATATTTTTCTTTCACAATATCTAAAAATTTTTCATAATCAATATTTGATGTAGATTCTATATAAGAAACGTCAGTTATAGCGTCAAATACATTTCCTTCTGAAAAATCTTTATTTTTTAATAATAATGTTTTTAATTCTCCTTCATTTTTAAATAAAATAGGAAAATTAGTTCCTTCATACATTTTCAAGTGTTTCATATTATAAATTAAATTTTGTTACTGAATCATCAAATTCTTTTTTCTTCAAATAATCTTTATATTGTTCTGGATATTTAGATATTATTCTATTGATATCGTACGTATTTAAAAAACCTAATGTTTCATGTCCTTGTTTATTTTTACAATATAGTGATGCTCCAGCTTCTAATAATATTCTCATTGATGCTAGGTCACTATTTATAGCAGCTCTCATTATTGGAGTATCACCGTTATCATTTTTAGCTTCAATATCAGCACCAACCTCTATAAGTTTATAAATTAAATCAAATGAACATATGGTAGCAGCATATGTCAAAGGAGTCTGTCCATTTTTAGCTTTAATATTTGGATATGCTCCCTCATCTAATAAATTTATCATTTTTATTGATGATTCTTTGCTTCTATTATCAATAATATTTTCATCAATAATTTTGATCAATTCGTTAGTAGCTTCAATCTTTATAATAAAGTCATCTGAATAATCTTCAAATTTTTTAAAATTAGTTATCATAAATTAAATTTATTTGATTGTATTATATATTCTAATTCATCTTTATTTTTTGATATATATTTTATTTCATCTAATGACATATTTCTTTCATTGTGTGAGAAATATTTTTCTAAATTTTTTGGTATTTCTTCATAATGTATCACATATGGCTGCATGAATTCTGTGTCATATCTAATATATTCACCTATATTATTTGATGTAAAAGTAATAATTTCAGAATCCGAATATGACTCTGATTCATTACACACTACCAAATCTCCAATTTCTGGCTCATCTTTACAAATTTCTTCAAATAATTTAAAATTAGTTATCATAAATTAAATTTTTTTATATTATTATTAAAATTCAATTTCATCATAATAATCTTGAATTTCTTCTGGTGTGCATACTAATTTACCCATAAATATATTATTATCATAGCTTTCTGATGTTGGGTACGGATACCATGTATAAGAATTTTCATACTCTGGATGTTTTACTATTGTAATTGTTTCTAAATCTGTGAAATTATCTCTAGCTGTAAAAACTTTATTCTTACGAAGTCTAATCCAATCTTTAATTATAATCTCTGGCATTCCAATTTTTTTCAGAGATATATAAAAATCTGGCATTTTTACAGGCATATTCCAAAGTAATTTTTTATCAGAATCTTCAAATTTTTTAAAATTAGTTATCATATATTAAATTTATTAGTTTGTAATATTATTTCTAATTCATTTCTATTTTTAGACCAATATTTTATTTCATCAATTGACATATTTCTTTCATCATCACCTGAAAAATAACTTTTCATATTTTTTGGTGTATAATCATATTTTATTATATAAGGATAAGCCTCTCCGTCATCATATCTAATAAATTTACCGATATTAGTTGATGTAAATATAGTATTAATATCAGCATAGTCTACTTCTTCACATATAACAAAATCTCCAATTTCTATTGATTTTTCGTTTATTGATTCAAATTTTTTAAAATTAGTTATCATATTATTATATATAAAATATTTTTTAGAAAATAAATATTAATATATATAATTATGGAAAATTCTAATTTAACAAAGCAAGCAAAATCTGATATATTTTCTGAATTATATCCAATTATAAATTTTTATATAAATAAAGGTGCAACTCCGCAGTCATTAAAAAAATATTATAGAAATTCTAAAATGTTTAATGATATTTTAGATGATATAAAAAATAAAGGTTCTAATCTTATAACAGATGATATTGAATATAAAAATTTAGTAAAAACTGTATTAAATGATATTTTAGATGATTTAATAGCAAAGCAAAAAGATGATGAATATAAAAACAAACAAATGAAGCACTTAAAGGAATTTAATTCATATGAATATAAAAATGAATCATTTGGATTGATTACATTATTCGCAATTGGTTTCTTTTTATATAAATTTTTAAAAAGTATACTTACTAATTATATGAGAAATAGAAATACAAAATTATTATTAACAATACTAAGTAAACTAAATAAATTAAAAGAAAAAGATAAAATACAAGTTATTGATCTTTCTAATGTATATTATATAAGATTAAATTTTGATAATGATGAAGGTGGTATTAAAATGTCTAATTTTGATATTGAAGAAAGTGGCATCAAAATATCAAAATTTAATGTTAATGAATGTGATATTAGAGTATTAAAAAATGAAAAAACTTTAGAAATATCAGAAGGTACAAATAAAATAAAAATAAATTTGACTAATAATGAATATAATGAATTCTTAAAATTAATACAAAAATAAATAAACAATATAAAATGATAAATGAAATAAACAATATTAAAAAATTCACAGAATGGTTTCCGTTATATGAATTTCAAATACCTAATGTAAAATTAGATGAGTTCTTCTATAACATAAAATTATCAACTTCTAAATACACTAAAATTCTTGTTGATTATTTTAAAACATATGAACAATATATTGATTTAATGGATAAAAAGAAGCATCAATATAAGATTAATGATATGTCAGGCGATATTTTAGGTACTGAAAAAGTAGTTTTCAAATGTAGCATTTTTGATAAAGAAGATATTGAAAATATCAGAGAAAATTTAGTAACTTTTGCATTATCAGAATTTTATTCAGATATTCCTGATTCATTAAATGTTTTTGGTATAATGATGAAACCTTTATCGTTTATTGATAAAGAAAAAGTTAAATATTCATTTCAGCAAACTATAACTTTTGATACAACAATAAATGTTATATCAACATTAGGTAATATGGTATATGATAATGAATTTAATGGATATTATATTTGGACTGATAAAAAAGATAAATTAACTGAATGATAATTAAAAGATTTTTTCAATTAAATGAAAATAATAGCGTTGATAATGATATAAAAAAGGTATTATCAAATAAAGATGATTTATATGCAAAAATTCTAAATTATATGAAATCACATTTAGATTATTATGATTTTGAAATTGAACTTGATCATCTTGGTGATGTTTGGAATCCTAATTTTTTAAGTGGTGGAGAATTAAATATTGAAATTTTCGATAAAAATGAATCTAATGGTGATAATTATGAATTTAATGGTGAGGAATACCAAGCATTACTAGACGAAACAAATTTAACTAAGTCAGAAGTAACAAATATAATTAATGATTACAATGATTTATTATCATCTTTGACTGATTACTTAAAACAAATCAAAGTATTAAAAACAAATGAATATGCTGATTTTGCATATTTTGAAGATGATAATACACTTAATATATTGTATCTTGATGAAAAAGAAAGGGGAGATTATTATATTTTATCAAATAACGAATATAATGATTTCTTATTATATATAGAATCAAAAAAATTTAATATTTAATTATGATTGAAAAAGATATGCAAATCAAAGAGTTATACGATTTAAAACATATAAATGATAAAATAGAAACTGGATTTGATTATGAAGAAGAATTAATGACAAAATCATTATCAAATTTAATGTTTCAAAATGAAACTACTAGCTCATTTTTAGATAAGTTAAAAAAACTATTAATATATACTATAGAATCTAACTTAATTATACGAAATTTCTTTAATCCGACAATTTCAAAATATTACAATAAACATAATAATTAAATAATATGAAAATTAAAAAATTTGAAAAATACGAGCATAACATTGAACCAATAATATATGATCCAGAATATAAATTGATGAAAATTGATGAAAATGGAGACTCAAATGAAATTGATATCAATGTAAATCCATTTGATTTAGATGAGATTGTTAGTTGTTATTTAGATATGAAAGGATATGATAATAATTTGTGGATAAAAAAAATAACAGAAGAAATAGTAGACTTAAATATGATACCTGAAATAAAAATTCATCTATCTGCTAAAAAATTCAATATATAATTTTTTTATTCAAAATAAAATTTGTATATTTGTATTCAAAATAATAACTCATTTAAAAAGTATATAATGAATACAGAAGTAGAAAATTCAAAACATCAAAAATATTCTAAGATTAACGAAAAAATATTCAAATATTATTCATTTGATATTGATGATAATTTGTTATACACCAATACAAAAATTATAATGGAGCATTTAGTGAATAATAAATGGATTGATGAAGAAGTAGATACAGCTATATTTTCTAAAATTAGAGGTACTGAAGGCTGGAGGTATAAACCAGGTGATGAATCATTTTCGAACTTTAGAGATTATGGGCATCTTAAAGATGAAACTTTCATTATTGATTTCAAATATGCTGTTATAAATAAGAAATTTGGACCATCTTGGACAAAGTTTCTTGAATGTTTAATAAATGGTAATATATTTTCTATTATAACATCAAGAGGTCACTCACCAAAAAACATAAGAAAAGCTTTATATTGGCTTATATATGAATATGGATTAGACAATTTTAAAGATTTACAAATAAAAAATATAAACAAAAATATTAATTTTAAAGATCAAATGATAAAAAATCTTTTAAAATATCATAAAATTTTTAAAACTGAATCTCACCAAGTAATTGATTATTATATTGAATTGTGTCCAATTTATACTATATCATCTAATTATTTTATAGAAAAATATGGTATAATGACAGCAGAAGAATCAAAGAAAAATGCTCTACAAGATTTTAATGAAATAGTTAATAAATATGCAACTAAATTAGGTATAAATGTTAAATATGGATTTTCTGATGATGATCCTAAATTTGTTAAGGCTGCAATGGATCAATTTTTAGAATTAAAATTATCAACTAAAAATGTAACATATTCTGTATTTGATACAGGTGGAGATAAAAAAATAAAAAAGGTATTGTAATAATTAATATTCACAAAAAAACCAACATTATTAATGTTGGTTTTTTTATAAACTAATATTAAAATTAGTTTTTACTATAATGTTCTCCCATTGTGATCAATTGAAAGCACTCAGTAGGCGTGATACCATTTTTTTCTGCATATTCTGCAATATTTGATCCAGTTGAAACATACTCATTGTAGAAAGAAATTAATTGTTTGTTCATTTGTTTAATTTTTAAATTTGTTTATAATTTTGATTGAATACAAAGATATAAAAAAATCTGAACTACACAAGTAATTCAGATTTTTTTTGTTAAATGTTATGTTCTATCTCTAATAATTTATTTTTTCTATATTCTATAATTCCAATAAACCAATTTTTATATGATAGTCCATTAACATCTTGATATATTGTGAAAGAAATCTGTCTACCATTATCATCTTTTATAATTATACGTTCACTATATGAACTATCTACAATAGAATATATTTTTCCTACTGTTACTGATGAAATACCATAATCATTATCATGACAATATAATTTATCTCCAATTTTTATCATTTCAATAAAGATTTTAGTTCTTCCAAATATTCCGAGAATTGTTTAAATGCATCCTTATAACATTCTCCATCGGTCAAATCTATACCAGCCTTTTTCAACAAATCTACAGGATAATCACTACTACCAGATTTCAATAGTTCCATATATTTTTCTAATTGTTCTTTATCTCCATTCAAAATTCTTGTTGAAAGAATAACTGCAGAAATAAAACTTGTTGAATATTGGAATACATAAAAATCATAATAGAAATGTGGAATACGTGACCATTCATTTGCATACAATTTATCAATTTTAATAATATTTTTATCTTCACCATGATACTTTTTAAGTAATTCATAATATTTATCATTCATCAATGATGCTGTTAAAACTTCATCATTTTCTACTGATTCATACATAAATTTTTCAAATTCAGCAAACATAGTTTGTCTGAATACAGTTGTTCTAAAATGTTCAATATAATTATTCAACAAGAAAATTTTCAATTGTTTATCATCTGTTGTAGTCAACATATGATTAAGTAACAAAAGTTCATTTGTTGTTGATGCAATTTCAGCAATAAATGTTGAATAACTTGATTTATTATAAGGTTGATTAGCATTACTTAATATAGAATGTCCAGCATGTCCTGCTTCATGAAGAAGAGTTGAAACATCATCATATTTATCTTTATAATTCAATAAAATATAAGGATGAACATCGTACACAGATCCATTCATATATGCACCAGTATCTTTAAATTGATTTGGATATACATCTATCCAACTTTCACTGATTGCTCTTTTCATAATATTAGTATATTCATTTCCAAGAATTGAGGTTGATTCTATAAGTAATTTTTTAGCGTTATCATATGAATATTTGTAATCTACATCATTCACAATGGGGTTATATAAATCATAATAATTCAATTCATCATAATTTAATATATCTTTTCTAAAATTAAGATAATCAAACATTTTATCAAGATTATTGGATACATTTTCAATTAAACCATCATAAATAGATATAGGAATATTTTCTGATGATAAAGAATTATCTAAAGATGATTTATAATTTCTAATTTTACTTTCTGTTGCAGAACTCTTAATGAATTTGAACATCAATTTAGATAATGTGTTCTTATATTCATCAAATGTTTTATAAAAAGTATCATAAACTAATTTACGATCATCTCTATTGCTAGATTCAATTAATACTCTATAATTTCTATCATCAACTAATACTTCTTCTCCATTTGATAGTGTAATAGTTGAATATTTCAATTCAGTATTTTTAAAAATTGTATATACATCATTTGATGTTGAAAAAACATCAGAAATATTAGTTAAAAGTTCTTCTTCTATTTTAGATAAAATATGACTTTTATTTTTTAATGTATCTTTAATATCAAAATGATAGACTTCTAAATCTTCACAAGATAATATATTTGAAATTATATCATCATTAAAATGAATAATTTCGTCTGTAATAAATTCGCATTTTGAACTAAATTTAACAGCAGCATCTTTTACTTTCTGAACCAATTTATCAGCATCTTCATTATTTTGTTCTTGATCTAAATACATATTAGCATAACAAAAAAGCTTTGTTATCATTTTACTTGTCTTAGTTGACAAATCCAAACATTTCTTCAATTCTTTAGTATCTGTTAATTTACCATTAAATAATACAATTTTTTTAGTATAATCTAAAATTTTATCACAATCTATATCAAATTCATCTTTATCTTTATAAATTTGTGTTAAATCCCATTTAAATTCATCCGAAATTTCATTTCTTAATTTTGTTTCCATTTTTTATTTTATAATTGTTTGTATTTTAGCTGTTTGTATTTGATTTTGTAACCATTTATTTACTATATTCCGATATTTTATATTTTCTTTGAGTAATTCGATATCTTTTTTTGCTTCTTCGATTGCATCAGAATATTTGTTTTTATTAGTATTATATAAAAGCATAAGATCATCATATAAGTCTATTTGTTGATGATCAGTATTATCTTTTTCAAATTTTAATGATTGATTAAGACATGATTCTATAGTATCATTATAAGTATACCATTTTTTTGATTTTATCCAATTTTTTGTATTATCATCTAATTGATTTGGTATTAATTCAATTTCTTGCATATTCGTTAAATCTATTAATTTTTTATTATTATCTTTTAACCATTTAGCATATTTTTCCATACTATTGACATTTTTTAAAACATCAGATATTTTAAGTCCAATTCCTAAATCATCAATTCCTAAATAGATTCTCATAAATGTTAATGCTCCAGGATGTTCTGTTTCATTATCTTTCATAACGTTATAACAACCAGCAGGAACAACCCATTCATCAGATGGTAAACTTGAATAATGTGTAATAAAAATTTCTGCTTTACCTTCTTCAATTAATTCCTCAACTAAATTGGCATATTCTATTGATGTATGTCTAATAATTGATAATGATAAACCCTGTTCACTTTTTTTGGTTATTTTAATAATTGAATTGAGCATTTCTATCTTTTCCATAAATAATTTATTTGTTTTTATTTGGTTTTATTGGTTTTATTATCATTTGCATTCTTTTACCTTCTAATTTTGGCATAGATTCTGCTGCTCCAACTCCATCTAATGCATCGACAAACTTCAATAGTTTGACTTTACCTTGATCTTGATATATAATTTCTCTTCCTTTAAAAAATACTGATAATAATACTTTATCTCCACCCAATAAAAAAGTTTTAGCATTTTTTAATTTAAAATTAAAATCATGTTCATCAATATTTGGAGTCATTCTAATTTCTTTAATATCAATTTGATTTTGTTTTTGAACTTTTTTTTGCTCTTTATCTTTTTTCTTTTTATCATAAAGAAATTTATCATAATCTACAATCTTGCATATAGAAATATTATTATTAGATGAAATTTCAACTAAGTCTAATTCCATTTCATCCGCAAGTCTAATGGCTTTTCTAGTGTCTAATACGCAATTTTCGACATTATCTCCTACTAATCTAACACTTTGACTAGTAATAAACCTATTTATTTTGTTTTGAGCTTCTTGTTTCTTCATTTATAATTTATTTATAGGTACAAATATAATACAATTATTTGTATAAACCAAATTTCATTAATAATTTTTTATATATAACAACAATGAAAATAACTAAAATTCAAAATAATCAACCAATACAAGGAATTGGAATAATATTTTTATGTTGATAAATAATTTTAATGATTTCAATAATTTTAATAATATTAAAATTATTGAAAATAATAATATATTTCCATCAATAAGACATTTATCGTCTTATGAATCTGCAATTTCTATACTAGAAAATAAAAATTTTATGAGTAGACAGGAGTTATTAAATAATAACATTAATATAAATAAAAAAAATAAAAAATTAGAATTTGATAATAAATGGTGGATAGAAAGAAAAAATATTGAATTAGAAAAATTCAAAACTGAAAATTTAATATTTTGTACTCCAGATTGGTATAATACATATGATCACGAAACTGGACATGGACCAGTTATGTTTTATTTTAAACCATCTATATTTGAAGATTATAAAGTCACATTTACTTTATTAGATAATATAAGTAGTGAAATAAAAAAAATATACGATAAAAATGAATTATCTGATATATATTATAACATATTAAATAAAAACAAAAAATCTAAGCTATTATTAGAAGCAAAAACAATACTAACAAATTTAGATATTACAAATATTGGTTCAATGTATAATACTAGTATGGGTAAAATATTTATAGAAGAAGGTAAATTTTATTATAAATATTCAGAAGTTCAAATACACTCAAATAAAATTCCAATAGAATATATAAGTAAAATAAAATTAACTAATAATTATTTAGATTATTCAGAAGAAGATAATAATATAAAAGAAAAATTCATTTCAATTTGCAAAAAATTAAAAATTAAAATTATAATATGATAACAACATTTAAAATATTTGAAAGACTTGGTATTGATAATACTATACTCAAAATGTCAGAAAAAATATATTCTGGTTTTTTAGAAAATTATAACAAAGAGAAAGAATTCACAAATTCATCAGATACTTTTTATACTGATATAACAGATTTAAAAAAAGAATTTAATTTTAAATTTAACCCAGATAAAATAGGATGTCAAATAAATTACAATAATGCAGAAAGTAGAGGTGGATTTACAATAGAGATTGGAGTTATAAATAGATTATCAAATGATGAAATTAAGAAACCATATGAAATTAAAAGTGAAATTCTACACGAAGTTCAACATCTGGTTAATGCATTCAGATATTCAAAAACAAAAACATCAAAAACAAAAACAATAGAAAAAAAATCTTTTATAAATAAGTATGAATTTATGAATATTTTTGATCATGATTTAATGGGGTCATTTAGTAATACAGATAGTAATACATATGGTATGAAAAGATCAGTAATAAATTTTATGAAATGTGACTTATTCACAGAGCAATATAAAAAAATAATAGCATATTTTTATTTAGCAGATAAAAATGAAATGATGTCTAAATTACATGAATTTTTACCAGAAATTAAAAATATTAAAAATGTTAAAGATATAGATAACTCATATAAGATTTCATTTTATAAAGATATGTCAAATTTCAAAATAGACATTAATAGTTGTACAATAGAAGAAAAATACAAACTATCTAAAATATTCAATCCAAAAGATGCTAAACGAGTAGAGAGTTATTTTAATAATAAAAGTAAAACATTAATAAAAAAAATTCATAAACTAGCAGATTTTAGAACAGAATAATATAATAATATAATAATTATTAAAAAAACTAATAAATTTACATATATTGAAAAAATAATTAGTATTTTTGTAAAATAATATAAGATGCAATTTTTAATATAATCAGATGTAAAATATGCTTAAAATCGGTGAAAAATATCTTAGTAAAGATGTGGTTAGTGTACTATTCAGTTTACAAAATAAAAACGAATATCATAAAATAATTGATATTGAAAATGATATAATATACATAGATATTAACAGTAATACTATAATGATGTCAACAAATAATACTATATTCAGTAACTATTCATATTTCTTTGATTATTATTACACTAAGCAAGAAGAACGCAAATTAAAACTTCTACGATTAATTAAATTTTAATATATTTACATTAAAAATATTTATGAAATATATTAAAATTTAATTTATTCTTCTCTATAACATTAATCATATAATAAAGTTGGTTGTTTTCTTTTGTATTAAATAATACATCATTATCTTCTGTATATTCTATTAATTTCCAAGCATCTAAAATCAATTCTTCTCTTACTTCTTCGTATAGATGATAATTAGAAAAATTATCTTTTGGCCCTAAAAAACGAAGTTCACTTCTTCTAAAATTTTGAATATCTCCATGTCCACAACAAGGCCTCATTATATCCAATACATCAGAATCATAAACAATATTATGATTAATATCATTAGTTAAATTTTTACTAATTAATGATGAAATATATTTACATTTATTTTCATCATAATTAGAATTTTTTATAAGATAATTTAAACATATATTTGAGCTATCATTTTCCCACAAATCTATACCACTTCCTTGTCTACCACTATCATGAAATGATACTGCATATCTAATTGAGTTGAAATCCACATCTATACTCAATTCTTTTGTATAGAATCTCGACATAAATTCAGAAAAAATAATAGATCTTGATATATGACGTCTACCATGAATTCCATAATCATCAAATGTATTTTCGTGATTTTTATAAATGTTTAATATTGATTTAGAGAATTCATCTAAAAAATCATTCCATTTTTGTATATCTGTATTCATTATTTTTTATATTTATTTTTATCATATGGTTTTTTACCAAAATATTCTGGTTTAGGATATAATGTTTCATCCAAATATAATTTATCAAAAATATCATTTGAAAAATACTTTTGTAAATTTATTTTTTTAAATTTATTCATATCCTTTATTTCTTGTACTAATTTATTTAAATCTTTAATTTTAATAAAATATTTTTTTGCTACAAATTTATCTTTTTTATTTTTTAATAAATCTTCTATCAATTTTTGCCACAAAAAAACCTTATATCCTTTATCTAAGAGAGTTTGAGATTTTCTGATACCAACGTTATCTTGATCTAAAAAGAATTGAATATCCAAGTCAGAATCAAATAAAAAAGATAAGTCAGTATCAATTGAGTTTAATCCAATAGCTCCAATCGAATTGGTTCTAGAATTTCCATAATTCATAAATAATGAATCAAGCATACCTTCAAATATTGTCACTGGTTGATTCCAGTCAACATTTAATATATTAAAAAAATTTGAAAGCTTATTATAAGATAGCATTTCTAATTCATCCAAAACTTCATCTGGATGTAAAATTGAGTAAATTTTTTCGAAATTAAAAATTTTAAAAAATCTTTTATCCCCAGGTTTCATATTACGAATTTGCATTCCTAATAATTTCTTACCTGATTTATTCAACATTACAATGCATTTCTCAGTCCATTTATCTGTTAATTTATAATCACACTCATATATATTTTCGAAATTTTCTATCAATCTTTCAAATTTCAAATATTGATAAGCAGCAGAGTTTAATTGAATTGGTTTAAATTTTGAAATTTGATGTTCTGAATGCTCATTTATATAATTAGAAAACTCATCTATATCAATTAATTTATTTAAATGTTCAGGTATATAAACATCCTTCTTACTATCAAATTTCATATTAGAATCAGCAAAATCATATAATGCTTGTTTTTCTTCTAACCCAATTTCAACATTAAATTCTTTAAATAATTTTGTAACACTAGATCTACAATCTTCATTAAAACAAACCATATATGTAGGATTATCCTTATATATATTTGCTCTTTTTGCATTAGGATCTTTACGAGAATCACCACAAATTGGACATGCAAAATTTAATCTATCATTATAATCTTTAATTATAAATTTACGGGGATCAGAATGCGCATTTTTAAGCACTTCTATCATCTTACTTTTTATATATTCAATATCTATTTTTGCCATAACTCATGATAGAAAAAATGATTAATAAAGTTTAATCTATAAACATAAAAAATCAGGCTCATAACAACCTGATTTTCAATTACTATTATAAAAAGATGCAAGATCATGATATATATACTATATATAATATATAATTTACTTCATAATTGAATGATAATCAACAATATACTATATTAAAAAGATTCTAATATTTCTATTAAATCCTTTAATTTTATATATTCAATACCGTAATCGTCATAATTCCCGTAATATTCCCATTCATGTTTAGTTGTTGATTCTAATGATTCTTCTATTTTTTTAAATTGAAGATATGTTATTTCTGGTTTTAATATTTCTAAAACCATATCAAGTGCTTTGAATTTTGGTTTATCTTCTCCATCATATTCTTCTGACTCATCATCATTCCAACAATTACCGCCTGATGATCCGCCTTCTGACCAACGCATATACACAATTAATTCTTTAATACCATCACAGCCATATGGTTCATTGAAAACTCCCTGATCTGATGGGCATTTATTATTTATTTTATTTATTTGTTCATTAGTTAATTTCATATTCAATATTTAAAAATTATAATTGCAAATGTAATAAATTATTTTCAAATAAAAAATATTATTTCAAATTATTTTGTTATTATCAAAATTAGTTGTATATTTGCAAACTATAAATTTTAAAAAATAAAAATATGGAAAATTATTTAGGTAAAATATTAGATGCGTCAATAGTATCATCAGGTAGAAAAGTAAAAAACGGTACATATATTACTTTTGAAACACATGTTAATATCACAATTGGTCAATATGTAGATATTGTATTTGATAATAAAATACATCATTTTGAAGTAAAAGATATTTCAATTAAAGATGTAAAATTAGTAGTAGATGCTTGTGAGATAGGATATTACGCAACAAAATTTGATAACGATAAAAACTTTGATTTGAGAAAATTGATTGATGTTGATATTGTACTTATTACTGATAATGATAAAATTAAAAAAATTAAAGAAGAATCTTGTTGGTGCTAAATTAAATATTATGATAAAAAATATATTGTTAAATAAAAAAGATTTTGAAAAACTAACTAAAGGTGAAGTGATCGAAAAAGATGGTATTAAAATAGCTATTCAAGATATTGGATATCAAACTATGATTAATATCTTAGATGAGAATTATTATTTAAATGATCGAAAAAAATATTTTTAAATGAAATTAGAAAAATATCTTGAATATCGTAAAATTTTTGAAAATAATTATAAAGAACAAATAAAAGTTGGAAAACATGATTTAGAATTTGTAAATTTATATGATTTGAAAAATGATATTTCAAGATTTAAAAAATTTATATTTATTTATAGTTATGATAATAATTCTTTATTTACTAATACAGTATCTTCAATAGATACTAGAAAAAGATTTATAATTAAAAATAACAAACCAGCAATAAAAATCAAAATAGATGTTACAAATGTGCATTTAATTGATGAATGGTCTGAGAGATTTGAAAAAGTATTAGAATTTTATAATAAAAATATTAATAATAAAAAATATGAATAAAAAAATAACAATATTTAAAAATTTAACAGCAAGTCATAATGTAGATCCTCAAAATGGATTTACTCCATTATGTCCAGATGAATTACCTGTTGAAGATGGAGATAAAATCGTGATTGAATTGAATAAACAAAATAATTTAACTAAATATAAAACAGTATCAAAAGATATGCATCCTGTTAATTCAATTTGGATTGCAAATGATGAACATCCTCAATTTTCACCAATAGAAGGAGAAAATGTTGATATTTCTTGGAAATCTCATTGTATATCTGGAACTTTTGGTTCTGAACTTATATCAGGACTTCCTAAAATGAGTGATTATGACTTCTTTGTAGCAAAAGGATTTGAACCAGATTTACATCCTTATTCAAGTTGCTATCATGACTTAAATAAAAAAATATCTACAGGACTTATTGAATGGTATATATCTAAACATATTGATACAGTTATAATTGGAGGGTTAGCATTAAATTTTGAAGATGATCCTCTTTGTGTTGGCACAACAATTATTGATTTAGTTAATGCTGGATTTGATGTTATTTTAAATATGGGCGCGACCAGAGGATTAGGATCAATAGAAGGTAGAAAAAAATTTATTAATATGCTAATTGACGAATATCATGTAGTAGTTGTAAATTCTGCTGATGAAATTAAAGTTATTTAATTTAATATTATGTTTTATACTGGTGATATTATAATATTTAGAAATACTGATAAAAAATATAATTTTTTTAATATTAATATTAAAAATAAACAGAATTCTGTTTATTTTCTTTATTCTTTTGATAATAATTTTAATGTATTTGATAGTTATAAACTAAATGATGGAGATATATTTAAAATTATATGTGATAATTATACATTTCGTCAGTATCTAATACCAATATATCCATTTGATATTCCAAAAACATATAATTATGAAGTATATAATCGAACCTATAATATGTTTACTAAATTGAGTATATCTGAATATAGAAACCTAAAACTTAAAAAACTAAACAATTTACAATGATAGCAAAGATAGCAAAAGCTGGAGATAAAGTTGTTTATACTGGTGAACTTTATCATCATGTAGATGACTTATTAACTAAAAATTCAATTTATATTGTAAAAGATATATCCTTAGTACGTAAAAAATTCGGATACATATTATTTGGTTTTGATATTTCATTTAATTTTGATGAATTTGAAAAATTATCTGAATATAGAAAACTAAAACTTAAAAAACTAAACAATTTACAATGATAGCTAAAGCAGGTGATAAAGTCATATATATCGGTGAATATTATAATAAATATAATATTTTATTATTAAATGGTTCAACTTATACTATAAGACATATAACTCAAATATTAGATCATTATCTATATGAATTAGATGAATTTAATAGAATAAATTGTTTTATATCTAATAAATTTGAAACAATATCTGAATATAGAAAAAGAAAACTTGAAAAAATAAATAATTTATAATGATAGCATATAAATTAATGAAACAAAGAAAAAATGGTACTCTTGGTAGTTTATTTATAAATGCTAAAAAAGTATATTCTTTAAATAAATGGATGAATGCTGAGTTTATACCAACAAATGGATTTGCTGAAAGATTTGGCTGGCATTGTTGTTTCACTCCAAATGCACCACATTTGAAAGAAAATTTATCAAGTGGTGAAGTAAGAGTATGGGTCGAAGTTGAAGTTGAAGGAATAAAAACATATGATAGACCAGAATCTCAGGGAGGTTCTTGGATTCTTGCTGATAAAATGAAAATTAATAGTATCATTGATAAAAATGAATATAGATAAATCTTTAGGATATTGGAATTTAGGAAATTGTAGTTATTTAGATGAACTTGCATATCATCTTTTTCTTAAAGATTATGATAATTGGTTTCATTCTGTAGGTTTTGAAGAACCAATAACACAATACGTATTTTGTATGCAACATTCATATGAAAAACACACAGGACATATCGCACAATATTACAATAAAGCAGTATTAGTAATAAGAAAAGAAAAACTTGAAGAAATAAATGGAATCAAAAAATAAATATTATAAGAATTCTTTAACTGGACATATTATTTGCGAACAAACATTTATATCAGATATTATTACTAATATTCCAACTAAATATTATGATTTACATATGCGTGAAATTGGTGAGAATTTTGATTTACGTGGATATGTAGAAATCAAACAGAAAAAATTTGATTTATATAGAAGTAGTAGATGGAATGCAGGTGAAATAAATAGTTGGTTTATAAAACCTAAAATAGAAAAAACTTTAATTGAAATAAGAAAAGAAAAATTAGAAGAACTAAATAAAATAAAAAATAAAAAATATGATTGGAATGTATAAAGAAATGAATGAAGAAATATATAAAAGATTGAGATATTATGAAAGTCAAGAACAAACAGATGATATAAAAAGTCGAATGGATGAACTATGCTTACTAATTTTTTATATTAAAGAAAAAATGTTAGCACAAATGGATAGAAAACCTATGCCACAAGAAATTGAAAGAAAATTTCTTGTTAAAAGTGAATATAAATCATTTGCAGTAAATGAATATAAAATTATTCAAGGATATATTTCATCTAATCCTGCAGTTAGAATTCGCATTAAAAATGATAAAGCATATATAACTATCAAAGGAAAAACTAATGAAACTGGTGTGTCTCGCTATGAATTTGAAAAGGAAATATTAGTTGATGAAGCAAAAGAATTAATGTTATTATGTGAAGATGGTAAAATAGATAAAACTCGTTATAATATTCAAGTTGGAAATCATATATTTGAAGTTGATGAATTTCATGGTGAAAATGAAGGATTAACTATTGCTGAAGTTGAACTTAGTAGTGAAGATGAATCATATGATATTCCAGAATGGTTAGGTGAAGAAGTTACTGGAAATAAAGAATATTATAATTCATATATTAGTAAAAATCCTTATAATAAACAAAATATTAATTTAAATTAAAAAACAATGAAACAAATTATCAAAAGTATCTTAGATACTGACTTATACACATTTAGCTTGTGTTATTTATATCTTCAAAAATTTCCTCGTGCTATTGGAAAATATAGTTTTATTGATAGAAATTCAACCTGTTATCCAAAAGGATTTGCAGAAAAAGTTAAAAATCAACTTAAAAAAATGGAAGATGTAAAATTAACTGATGATGAATTCAACTTTATGTTAGATAAGTTTTATTATTTCCCAAAATGGTTTTTTACATTTTTGAAAGGATATAGATTTGATTCATCTGAAGTTTCTATAAGTCAAGATGTAGAAGGTCATTTATCAATTGAAATTGAAGGATCAATTTTTAAAACTATATTTTGGGAGCAACCAATATTAGCAATTGTATCTGAACTTGCTCATAAAATGAATGGAGATTTTGATAAATATGATGAAAAAAAAGAATATCAAAAATCATATGACAAATGTAAAAAAATGATTGATGCTAAAATTTTAGTCTCTGAGTTCGGAACTAGGCGCCGTCTTTCTTTTGCTCATCAGCATCTTGTTATTAAATCATTCATTGATTGTATGAAAGATAATTGTACTGATTTAGGAGGTATAATAGGCACATCAAATGTATATTTCGGTATGAAATATGGATTAAAAATAAATGGTACAATGTCACACCAATATATTAGCTTAATTGCATCAATATATGGACCAGTAGAAGCAAATAATACTGCAATGAATATGTGGGAAGATGTATATCAAGGTTCGTTAGGAACATTCTTGTATGATACATTAACTAGAGAAGTATTCATGAAAAACTTTTCATTAAAAAATGCTATTTTATTTCAAGGAGTAAGAGTAGATAGTGGAGATGAAATTGAAGCATTAGAAGATTTTATTCTAAAATATAAATCTCTTGGTATTGATCCATCAACAAAAACTATAATTTTTAGTAACGCATTAACTGTAGATAAAGCAATTGAAATTCATAAAATTGTTGATGGACGTATGAAAGATAGTTATGGTATAGGTACACACTTATCATGTAGTGTGGATAATGTAAAGCCATCTAATATGGTCATAAAACTTACAGCAGCTAAAATTACAGAATCAAGGGAATGGAATAATTGTGTAAAATTTAGTGACGATAAAGGTAAATATACTGGTGATAAAGAAACAATTGAAATTTATAGAAATTTGTTAAATATCAAATAATTTATTTATATTTTTAATAACTTCTGATATATCAATTATTTTGTTTATCTTTACAAAAAATTCTAAAAACCTCACTTGTATAGGTTAAAGTCATTCTATTATGAAGAAAATTATATTATTTTTAATTGTGTGTCTTTTTTTATTTAGTTGTAGTAAAACTGATGATCCAGTAGTCTTTAATTATAATTTTTTGATTGGAACGTGGACTGAATATAAATCAATGCAAGTTTATTATATTGATACTAATAAACCATACAAGTGGGATTCGGGAATTTATATTGACACAATAGCTTTTAGTCCATTATATCAAGAATTTAGTTATTATAAATACAAAGGAAATTGGTACACAAATTCAGAAATTCTTAATATATCACCATTAGGTAATAATTTTACAGAAGTAGAGTATCATAGTGTAATAACTCAAGATGATAAGAATATCATAATTGAATATCAAGAAACTGATTATAATAGAAAATTTTATCATTACTTTAAGAAAATATCAAAAGAATGGAAATTAGAATATATGTTAAATGATATAAGTAAAAATAAATAATGAGTATTAAAAAATGGACGATTGAAAAACTTCAAAATGAAGTTGATAAATATAAGACAAGAGCAGAATTTTACATCTTAACAGACGGATGAACTAATATCGGATTTATATAATATTCGTTCATTTGACGATATTGCAAAAGAAGAATCTAAAATAATTAATAATATTATAAGAAAAGAAAAAATAGAAAAAATAGAAAAATTAAATAAACTATTAGAATAATATAGTATAAATATATTATGGACTATAAAGATTTAGTATATATTGACATTGAAACTGCAGGGTTTTATCCAGATTTATCATCTCTAAAAGAGAATGATATTAGAGGATATGATCTTTTTATGCGTAAAATAGAAAGAAAAAGTTCACAATTTTTAGATTGGAAAGAAGATCCAAATGATGTTTATATCAATAAATCTTCATTGATTCCAGAATTTGGTAGAATAGTTTGTGTTTCTATGGCTAGAATTTCTAAAAATGATGAAATTAAAATGATGTCGATATGTAATGAAGATGAAGAAATTATAGTTAAAAAAACACAGCAATCACTTATGAATATATCTAACAATTCATTATTAGGATTAAGTGGTTTTTATATTAAAGGATTTGATATTCCATGGCTAAATAGAAAAATGCTAGCATATGGATATATAATTCCTAAAATACTTAAAACATTTAGTATTAAACCTTGGGAAATGAATGTAGTTGATTTAGCTGAAGTTTGGAAAAGTTCAGGAACATTAGAACCTGTTTCTTTTGATGAAATGCTATATTCATTAAATATTGATAGTCCAAAAGATTTGATGGCTGGTAAAGATGTACATAAATATTTTTGGGAAAATAAAGAATTAAATAAAATAAAAAGTTACTGTGAAAAAGATGTAATGGGATGTATTAAAGCAGCAAAAAAAATTATACACTTAATATAAAATATATGGAATTCAACAAAATTTATAGACTATTAGATGACGACTATTATGATAATGGTCGTAATATATTAAAATATAGGGAATTGAGAGATTATGAAAAAACAGAATATGAATTAGATAATGATTTTAATTCTATTTGGTTTAGAGTTTGGAATGATAAAAAAATCACATGGTTTTCTGTTAAAAATGATTTGAATGGGCCGAATATATCAGAACTTTTTTCATATTCTACTGCATCATATATAACAAAATGTTCGTCATTTAATAAAAAATTGAAAATTGAAACTGAATTTGAGCAAGTATGTCAGATATTTTTATGTATTCTACATCACATCATCATATATAACAAAATGTTCGCCATTTAATTGAAAATTGAAATTGAATTTGAGAAAAATAATAGAAAAGAAAAAATAAAAACCTTAAATAATATATGAAAACAAAAACAGATTTACTAATAGAAACACTTACTAATGATAGTGGAAGAAGAGTATTTACCATTACAGAAACGAAAGAATTAATTAAAATTGCACAATTAGAAATTACTAATGATGATAAATTAAACGAAGAGATTTTGAAATTTAAACAATCATATGTAGATGGTATTAGTTGGAAATTATAAAAAAATATAAAAATAAAATGACAAAAATTATAACAAGTCCTGAAAAAATTGATGATAAAAAAGGAAATAATGTATACGTTTTTTTAGGTGGACCTATTCAAGGTGCACCTAATTGGCAACCAAATATATGCAATGATTTATCTGGATATAAAAATTTAGTAGTTACAAATCCAAGAAGAAAATCATTAGATAAATCAAAATTCAATTTTGATGAACAAGTAAAATGGGAAACAGAATATTTAAATGAAGCTGATATACTTATTTTTTGGATTCCAAAAGAAGAGGAAAAAATAGAAGGTAGAATGTATGGACAAACTACTAGATTTGAAATTGGTGAATGGATTTCAAAATGTAATAAAAAAATTATAATTGGAATTGATGAAGAATTTCCAATGAAAAAATACATTAAAAATAGACTTGAAAAAGATTATAATGTTAAAGTACTTAATACTTATAAAGAAGTATTAAATGAAGTTAAAAATAAAATAGATTTTTTATCAAATTCTAAACCAGATACTTTTTTTACGTCTGATGAACATTTCGGAAGTAAAAGAACACTTGATTTATCTAAACGCCCTTTCACTTCAGTTGAAGAAATGAATCAATATATGGTTAATTGCTGGAATTCAGTTGTTAAACCGAATGATACTGTTTATAATTTGGGTGATTTTGGAAATTACTCATTTATTAATAAATTGAATGGTAATATATTCTTAATATTAGGAAATTATGAAATAGATGAAATGAATAAAGATTATAAAGGAGATTTTAAATCATTTAAAAAAATGTTGATAGACAAAGGGTTTAAAAATGTATATAATGATTTAATAATATCAACTAATATTGATGATGAAAAAGTTTTACCATTTAACGAATTTGATAAAAATGAAAATTTATTTTTAACTCATGAACCATTGAATGCTAACAAAAGATTATTTAATCTATTTGGTCACATTCATGGTAGACAAAAAGTTAAAAGATATGGACTTGATGTTGGAGTTGATGGTAATCACTTCAAACCAATTAATATGAAAGAAGTGCTGTTTTATAAAGAAGCAATAGAAAAATACTACGATGATAACGTTTTTGAATAAAAAAATAAATAATATGAAATATTTTAATAAATTATATGAAAAAATAGATATAGATGATACTGAATATAGAAAACTTGATGATAATCAATATTATCTAATATTATATTTTTTAGTTAATGAAAGTGGCGCTATTAAAAAATGGAAAGAAATTTATGATTATTATGGCTCTACTGATAGAATTAGAGATAAATATTCTGAATATATTTCTGATAGCGAGTATGATTCATATTTAACTTATATTGATTTGGTTAAATATTTGGCTAAAATATATTCATTTATTGATTATAAAAATATAGATTATTATGATTATATATTAGAAATGGTAGATAAAAATACAAAAAAAGATGAATAAAATATTAGTTTTAATCGGTTCTCATAGTATTGGAGATACATTATGCGCAATACCTACTATAAAACATTTAAATAAAATTTATAATAAAAATATTCATGTATATACTTATCAACCAGATTTATTAAAAAATTATCCATATATAACAATAGTAGATAATTATGATATAGATGAAGATGATTTATTAATAGAAACATTTAGACCTGATAAATTTGTTCATACAAGAATTGATATTAGACAATTACATGCATTAAGTTCAGGATTTCAATTATTACCTGAAGAAATGGAAATCGAATTTTATCCTGATGAATATAAACCAATTGATTTGCCTGATAATTATATTGTAATACATCCTTCAAAAACTTGGCCGTCAAGAACTTGGGAAAAAGAAAGTTGGAATGAATTAGTAACTAAATTGAATAAATTGAATATTCCAGTTGTTGTTATTGGTAAAGATTCTAGTGAAATAGGTACATATCATATTAATAAACCAATATATAATATTAATACTAAAAATGTATTAAATTTGGTAAATAAACTTGATATTCATCAAACATGGCATGTACTTAATAAATCATCTATGATAATTACTATGGATTCTGGAATTTTACATTTAGCAGGTACTACAGATACATATATTATACAATTGGGTAGCTCAATTGATCCTAGATTTAGAGCACCATATAGAAATGCTACTCAGGATTATAAATATTCTTATATATTAGGTACTTGTAATAAATTTTGTAGTTCTGATATGAAATATAATATTATTCATAATAATAATCATACTATTATGTCTCCTGTTGCTTTTTGTTTAGAAAATTCTACAACAATTGGACAAGATGTAGATCCTGATAAAAATATTTATAAATGTCATCCTACTGTTGATCAAGTTATTAATGAAGTAATAAAAAAATATAATTTTTCAAATAAAGGTAAGATTATAATATGAAAACATTTTCAGTTAAACAACCATGGTCATATTTAATATGTTCAGGTATAAAAGATGTTGAAAATCGTAGTTGGAAAACAAATTTTAGAGGTAGAATATTAATTCATTCATCAAAAAAAATATCAGATTCATATATAAATATAGAACAGCAAGAATATATTACAACTAATCATAAAAAATTAAATCCAATAGAAAGTCATTATATTTTTAGTGCAATAATTGGAAGTGTTGAAATCGTTGATTGTGTTAAAAATTCAAAATCAATTTGGGCGGAAGAAGGATCATATCATTGGGTATTAAAAAATCCAATTTTATTTGAAACTCCAATTGAAAATATAAAAGGAAAATTAAGTTTTTGGGAATATAATTTATATGAAAAATAAAAATAAAAATAAATTAATTTATAATATTGGTAATATAATTATATGTAAAGATGATTATAAATGTTATAAAAAATATAAAGAATATATAATAGATGATGTTGTATTGCATCCTAAATTTAAAAAAATAAGTAATAATAAATTTAGAAAATTACCTGGGTTATATTATTCATATAGAGTTGATCGTGGTTATTTATCAAATGATGAAATTATAAATAATTTTTATGCAAAAAATGAACTTAGAAAGATAAAATTAAAAAAACTTAAAATGTTATAGATATTTATTGAATATATTAAAAATATATGTATATTTGCATTTAAATAAAGAATTTAAAAATGATAATCAAAAATAAAAAAGCATCTTATGAATATGAACTACTTGATGAAATAGTATCGGGTATTTGTCTTGTAGGAACAGAAATAAAGTCAATAAGATTAGGTAAAGTATCTATTGTTGATAGTTATTGTGCATTTCAAGGAAATGAATTATATTTATTAAATTCTCATATTGATGAATATGAATTTGGTAATAGATATAATCATGAGCCAAAAAGACCAAGAAAACTTTTACTTAAAAAGAAAGAATTATCTAAAATTCGTAAAAAAGTAAAAGAAAAAGGATTTACTATCATAGCTAAAAATATGTTCATAAATGAAAAAGGACTTTGTAAAGTTACAGTTTGTATAGCAAAAGGCAAAAACACCTACAATAAAAAGGAAAGTATTAAGGAACGAGACATTAAAAGAGATACTGATAAAATTTTAAAATCTTATAAATAAATCTTATGATTAAACCAAGTAAAGATGTTAGTTACATAACGCCTAAAAATTACTCAAGAAAAAATCTTATATGTACTTGTTTGTGCTCACTTCAACTTGATAGTGAAACTCTCATAGTAAATAATATTAAAGTAATATATAGTGTAAATCCTACTGGTGGATATTCAAAAATACCAATAACAAAAAATGGTAAATGGAAACAATATTGGAATAATGATTATTCTTATTGGGGAGAATTTAATGAAATTATAGAACTACCTTATATTTTTTCAAAAATGAAAAATGAAGATTATACTATAATGACATCATATTTTAAAAGAGATCATGTATTTATGCCATTTATAGATAGAATAATAATAAATAATTTAACAGAATACAATATTCTTAAATTACAATATGATAGAAAAAATAAATTAAGTAAAATTGTAAAAAGTTCTGATTATGAATAATTTAACATCTCTAGAAGAAATATGTTTGGCTCCTTATATTACTATTGCCACTGGTTTAATTGGAATTAGTAGAAAAGGCGGTGGTAATCAATTTAGACATCAATTTGCCACACTTGGTATTTTGATTGATTATAATTATAATGATTCAATTTTATTAAAAGCTTCTGTTTTACATGATTTTGTAGAAGATTTTAACGGATTAGAAAGAATTGATGAAATTAGAAGAATTGACGATGATGGACCCGCAGTTGTGAATTTAATTTTGGAAGTATCTAAAAGTGATAATGAATCAAAAGAAGTCTATCTTGAAAGAATATTAAAAACTGGATCAAATAGAGCAAAAATATTAAAATGTGCGGATAGAATTAGTAACCTTACTGATTTGCATTTAGATACTCATACATCAGGTAAAATTTCATATTATTTAGATCAAACAGATTTTTATATTTTACCAATCGCAAGAGAGGTAAATATTAATTTTGAAAAAGAATTAATTGATCTTATTAGCAGACGTAGAAAATTGTGTTAAAAATAATTAAAAAATTTTTTTAATTCAAATTATTTCATGACCTTTGTATCAAATTAAAATATAAATATATGAAAATTGAAACATCAGATTGTGTAGAAGCAATAATCAATCATTTTTTAGAAAAAGGAACTGAAAGTAGTTCACCTTTACTTGATAGTAAACAATGGAAAAGAATTTCTAAAACTGGTACAGGTGATAATATAATTCGTAAATTTCAAAATAAAATTACAAGCAATGAAATTTATGTTGTATCAAGTGATACAGAAATATTTAATGTTAGTAAAATTGATACATTCAATAAAAATATTATCACAAATTTTGATAATTTCAATACAAATATAAAAAAATCAGAAAAATCTGATAGAGTTTTTGTGACTTCATATGGTAGAGATATGTTCAAAGATTGTCTTGAAGTTTACATAAAAAATAACAATGTTTTATATCAAGATGTTAAAGATGAAATGAAAAATTGTTATGGATTTCAAGATGGTGATATTGTTAATATCATAAACGGACATCCTATTGGTGATGCTCAAATTCTGAAAATGAAATATGATGAATATGGTGGTAGTTGTGTTTTAAAATCAATATCACCAACAAATAATAGTTTTGTAAAAAAAGGAGAACTTATAAAAGGTTACGCATTAAGTTTATTAGGCTATGCAACTCTTGTTACTCCAGTAAGCTCTAATACTATTATACCTAAAATTAAAAAAGAAAAATCAAAAAAATCAAAATATATATTAGAAGTTGAAGATTTTAGCATATCTAAAATTGATTGGCAAAAAGAGACTTATTCGGATTATGATATAAATATTGGTATTACAGTTTATGTTAAAGGTGAAGATTATATGTATGATGATGAAGTATTACCAGAATTACCTGAATTGGAAGAACTTGAACTTGGTGAAATTCAAATGGATGACAATGGTTTCATTGGTATTACTTCTGAGTTGTCAGTTGTAGAGATTAAAAAGATATTAAGTGATAATGGTTTTACAGTAAAATAAATAATATATGAAAATTGAAACTTCAGATTGTGTAGAAGCAATCATTGATTATTATAGTGAAAAAGGTGTGGAAAATAATTCTCCTTTATTAGATTCTAAACAATGGAAAAGAATATCTAAATCAGGTACAGGTAATTCTATTGTTAGAATTTTTAGAAACTCAAAAACAACAACTTTAATTAATGTAACATCATCAGAACATGAAATTTTAAATGTTGATGAAAATAATACACAACCAACAGTAACAAATTTTAACACATTTGTTAAACCACAAAAAAGAACAATGAAGTGTAAATGTAAAAATTGTGGGTCAAGCGAAGTTATGCTATCCATATCTCCATCAGATGGTGAAGATGGATATGATTTTGATCCTAATAAACTTACACAGAAAAAAGCAAAAAAATTAGTTAAAAATTCAGATCAATCTATTTGGATTTGTTTAGGTGATTGTGAAGATGAAACTTCAGCAGTAGTTGAAATTGATGGTAAAAGAATAACAGATTCTGATGATTTTATTGAATATATTGCAGATTATGGTAATCCAAAATTAGATAAATTTGATACAAACTCAGTTCCTGTAAAAAAAAATGATATTATAAAAACAGTTAAGATTGGAGATTTAGAAGAAGTACAAGAATATATTAAAAATGGAGGTGATTTAGATTCTTATATTAAAGATTTACCTTGTAATAAAAATATATCAGAACACGGTGAAGTAAATTGGACACTTTTACTGTATGCAATTTATGAACAACAATATGATGTTGCGATAGCACTCATTAATGGAGGTTGTGATGTTAATAAGCCAATGATACATATAAATTTTACTCCATTGATGCAAATTTTAGGTAATAAATATAAGTCTAAAAAAATTATAGATGTTATAGATGCATTAATGACTCATGGCGCAGATTTGAGTATTGTGGAGGATGGCTATCCTCGTGGTACAAGTAAAAAATGTGATGCTTTTGATTATGCTGATATGTATGGTAAAAAACAACATAAACAATATATAATTGATAATTATCCAAAACAATATCAAGAATATTTAAAAAATAAATAATTATGAATTTAACAGCAGAAAATGTTCATAACATTTTTAAAAAATGTCTATCTAATGATAGTGTTGATACAAAAATAGTAGATGGAGTATTAACAAAAGCCAGTTTTTGTGTTAAAAAATTGGAAGAAAATAAGTCAAATATTTCTGATATGCTAAATGACTTACCTGACTATTTCAAAAAAGGGTCTGGAGATGGTTGGTCATTTCTAAATATGTGTGAGGATAAGAATGGAGTTCAGTGGACAGATTTTCATGCTACAGTTGATGAATTAGTTTGCTTAGGAATTGCAGTTGATAAAATGTCTTATTTGATGCCGAGAGATTTTTGGAAAGTATTACCAGGAGGAATGCCTTATTTAGTAATAAATTAAAAATAATAATTTTATAAAAATAAAATATATGGCGACAATTCATAAAAATAAAGAAGAAGCAATAGAAATGCTTGAAGAATGGTTAAAAGAACCACTTGTTCTAAAAAGATTAATATCAAATTTAAAAACAAGTCAGTATAATAATTTTGATGTTGAATTTATAATTGAAGCATTTGATGGTAATACAAATCACGTAATCGAAAAATAATTTAAAATATGAAAATATTAAAATCTATTTTCAATATTATATTAGTGTTTGTACAGAAGAAATAATTTCTGAAATAAAAAATCATAAATAAGTTTAAAATATTTGGTAGATTTAAAAAAATATTCTAATTTTGTAGAATAAAACAATATAAAATAAAAATTATGAAATCAACAAAAATCTTATTAATTTTAGTATTATCTTTTTTATTGTCTAACTGTGTATCAACAAATGGACTTCAAAGTCGTAAATTCTTACATAAAAATCATGCTAAATATCATGAAGTTGATTCAGATGGATTATATGCATATAAATAATTAAAACCGCGGTTGGTAGCTCAATAGGTAGAGCAGTTGGATTAGTCTATAACTAGTATAGAACTAATCGTATTAATAAGAAAAAATTTTAAAGAAGTAAGTCGTTTAAATATAATTAGCTACTATAGAAAATAACCGAAAATAAGAGATTAATATTTTTAATATCAAACAGGCAAAAGATAGGGGGTTCGAATCCTTCCCAACTGACAAAATTTTATAAAATGGAAAAAATTTTAGTATTTAAAAATTATGAAAATATTCCATTTGGAAAAATATTCCAAATCAGGTTTAAAGAACCTATGGGAATAAAAGAATGTCCATATTTATATAGATGGACATTAATTATTTTTGGCTACACAATTAGATTACATCACTGGATTAAATCAGATGATAGACGTTATTTTCATGATCACTCATGCGATTTAATATCAATAATAATAAAAGGTAAATACTTTAATGTAATACCAGATAAAAACGGAAATCCTATTAAGTATTTAGCTGAAGCATGGGAACCACGTTTTATGAAAGCAGAACAAAGACATTACTTAGATATTCCAAAAGAAGGTGCCTGGACAATTTTATTATGCTCAAAACCATATCATAAATGGGGATTTTATGTGAATAATCATAAATGGAGACCATTAAGATATTTTCATAAATTTGGTATCATTCAAACTGAAGACTATCAATAAAAATTTAAAATAAATATATATGCTAAATATAAAGACTAATAATAAAATAATATTAAAATTATTCGAACCAATTGATATAGAATTGTTAGTTTTATTATCTGATATTGATAATACATATTTGGATTATCCAGATGAAAATTTAGAACCTGGTAGTATTATGCAATTACTTTATTGCCCAGGTGGAATTTACTTAGAATGTGGCGGTAGAGTATATTTATCAGAAGATTCAGAAAAATATGATGGTAGGGATGTTGAAATGATTGAAGGAATACATTTTAAATTTATCTAAAAAAATAATTTAAAATTAATTCAATAAATGTTTGGTAGATTAAAAACTTTATTGTAATTTTGTACTATCAAATTAAAAGAAAAACAAAATAAAATATGAATTTATATAAAGAAGATTTAAAAAAAATAGGTAGCGTAATGTTTGAAAATAATAATAATTTGGTTATTGTTTCTGATATTGAGTTGGCAAGCATAGAAAGTATCTTATTGAGAGAAATATTATTATTGTTCGGAGATTATAAAATAATGGAAGAAAATGATTATACTTGGGAAAATGATGAAGATGGTATTGAATTCGTTACAAATTTACCATATGATTTATTTAAAAAATTAAAATAATTAAAATAATTAAAATAATTCAATAAATTTTTGGTAGTTTGAAAACTTTTTTGTAATTTTGCACTATCAAATTAAAAGAAAACAAAAATAGAAAAAAATGACTTTTTTCCTATTATATATAACAAAGAATAAAAAAAAATAACAAGATAAAAATTTAAAAATAATGAGAGCAATAAGTAAACATAGTAGTTCATCAAAGTCCTTTAAATTCTGGTTTAGAAAAACCAAGTTTGGAACAGATACTTCTTGCCTTATTGTAAATATAAGTTGACATTAATAAATGTAAAAAGAAATATAAAAAATCCAAACTCAAAAAGTTTGGATTTTTTGTTTAAATATATTAAGTACCTTTGGCAGAGTGGTTTATGCTCCTGACTTTTAATCAGGGTCCATATGGACAACACGAGTTCGAATCTCGTAGGGTACACATTTGTCATAGTGGATGACAGTTATTCAGTTAGGCTGGGCATAAAAATTATCCATCTGAATAGTGAGAAGCTATTATAAAAAATAAATATTAAAATCATGGGGTAAAGTTAGATTTCGACAAAAAGTTTATGACACAAAGAGATGAAACAGGTAGATTCATTGTTAAGTCATTAAAAACAGGTAAAAGTTATTATGTGGAACCAATTGGTTCAAAAAGATCATCAAGTTGGGGATCATATAATCCAAGTACAGGTGATATTGAACATAAAAAAGGATATGATAAATATTCAGGTGCAATATCAGAAAATGAAAGCCTAATTACAAAAGAAAATGGATTTGAAGATATTACATATTCAGGAATAGGTGTTTCGCCATTCTCAGTGATTGAGAAATTAGATTTGGAATATGAAAGAAAAATAATACTTGATAAAATCAAGTGATGGTATAAGGGTAAATCGTATAGGTGCTTATTGTACGTTGGTCTGAAAAACCAAAGGCTGGTGTTGAACTCACCGTTTACTCGCTGAATAAAAATAATATGCGTCATTAAGCAAGTGGTCAAAGCAGATGATCTCCAAAATCATTCCGTAAGGTTCATGGGTTCGAATCCCAATATGGCGTGCAAAATAAATGGTAAGTTAAGCAGTCAATTGGAGTGACGACTAGTCTTGAAAACTAGGTTTCGTTTAATCGGATGGGGGTCGGGTCCTCAACTTACCGCATCAAAATGTTTATTAATAAAGTAATAAAAGTTCGTATTTTTATTTAATATATACAAATAAAAATACGAACTATGAAAAAAGAATGGCAAAAAATAGATATGTTATGCAAAAAAATAAAAGCAATAAATTATTTAGGTGGAAAATGTATCAAATGTGGTGATGATAATATATTTCACTTATCTTTTCATCATTTAACAGATAAAGATTTTACTATATCACAAATAAAAACTAGTAGATTTTCAAAAATAAAAAAAGAAATTGAAAAATGTGAATTATTATGTGAAAATTGTCACATGGAAAAACATTATAATGAAAATATAGAAAATACAAATGAACATAGAAGAAAAAGTAAGTTAATATATTTAAAATATAAAGGAGAAAAATGCGAAAAATGCGGATATGATAAATGTGCAGCATCATTATCTTTTCATCATAGAGATTCAAAAAATAAATTATTTTGTATTGGTTCATTAGGAATTAGAATAAATAGTATAGCAGAATTAAAAGATAATATTATAGATGAATTAGATAAATGTGATGTTTTATGTAGAAATTGTCATATTGAAGAACATTCAGATATTGAATTTTTTGAAGAATTTAAAGAAGAAATATATAATAAAGTAGAAAATTCAAAATATATAGAAAGACAATGTAAAATTTCAAGAGAAGAAATAATAAAAATGTATAATTCTGGAATAAAACAAGTTGATATTGCTAAACATTATAATGCATCTAAAAGTACTATTAGTGGAATAATTAATAAATTAAAAAATAATGGTGATTTACCCAAATGGTAAAGGGGCTGGTTTGCTAAACCAGTAGGGCGTGTAAAAAGCGTTGCGTGAGTTCGATCCTCACAGTCACCGCAAATATTCAGAATGTGAATATTATATATGGTGCATGTAGTCGGTAAGGGATGCCGCCCTGACTGTGAATCAGGAATACTTAATAGTTAATGTGAGTTCGAATCTCATCTTGCACCCTCTAAGAAAAGATTATTGATGAAGTGCTGAAAGTCTTGGTTTGATTCTAATAGTTTCTAACTAGTCATCAGTAAAGGTTGGCAACCTTTGTAATCTTTTTTGACATTAAAATGCTTTTGTAGCTCAATGGTAAAGCGGTTCCCTCTTAAGGAAAGGATTGTGTGTTCGATTCACATCAAGAGCACATTTTTTAAACTTTTGTGTATTATTCGACTATATTTTGTATAAAATATACAAGATGATATCAGAAAAAATAAAAAGAACTAAAAAAACGTCAAGTTCAAAAGAAAATAGAAAAAAATCTATAAATGGTAGTAATTTAGAAAAAGAATTTAAATTTAAAACAGGTTATGATAAAGCAAAAAAATCTCAAAAACCAACATTTATAAATCAGTATGGATTAACTCAAATAATAGATTTTGATTTTATAATAGAACAAAATGGTATTAAATATTATATTGATTTGACAGCATCTTATAGATCAGATAGAGCAAAACAAAAAGCTTACAATGGTTATTTATTAAAAACTAAAACAAATATTGTACATAAATTTATTATTGGTGTCAAAACTTTTATAGAACGAGGAGAAATAATAACAGCTACTCCATTAGAAGGAATTGATGAAATTTGTTTGGTTTCTGAATTAATAGAAAGATTTAAAAAGGCATAACTGATATATTATAAAAATTTACTGTGTATATCTGCTTTCCAATCATTTGATGGATATGTTAATTCTCTTACATCAAATATTTCAGATATATAATAATCTCCATTTTTTCTTCTACTATATCCTAAAATTGAATCATATCCAGCATCTCTAACAGAATTTGCTATTATATTTTCTTGTATTGCGTATCTGAGTGTATTGTGTTGTCTACTATGTCTTATTATATCATATCCTAAATCGCAATTTTCATCATAATTAGAGTCTTTATTGTATTTAGTTAGTACATCAGCAACATCTTCTGGTTGAGGATTATATTTAATTGCAGTTTTGAATATAGTATCTTTTAATTCATTCGTAGCACCTTTTCCGTTAATTTTGTCATATGCATTTTCAGAAAGTTTACCTCCAGTTGCGCCTTTTATAAATAGTGGATTTTTTAATAGAATTTCTCCTTCATGTTTATCTGTTCCTCCATAACCACTTTTTCCTCCACGATATTCTTTGACATTTTTATCTTCTATTGGTAGATAGAATACACCAGTTCTTATTGATGTTTCTCCATCTTGCTCTGGTTTTTGGTAACGAACTACATTTAGTAATAGTCCATCATCTAATATTTTTGTTCCTGGTGTATTTTCAACAGCGGACATAAATATTTCATCATTTAATGGTAGTTCTGTCTTATATTTCAGAGAGCGTGTTATATCAGGTGATATGTGTTCATTTATGAACTTTTGAAAAATTGTTTGCATATTTGTATATATTAATAAACAAAAATTGTTTTTTTTAATAGATAATAAAAATATAAAAATATAAAAATAATGTACTACGTAATTCAAGAAAATACTTTTAAAGAAGAAAATTATGATAATTTAGTTAAAGCATTAGATAGAATGGAATTACCGTATGAGATAGTTAAGGTTTTACCTTTTGTTGAAGATTTTGAGTTTAATACTAATAGAAAAGATGTTTTTTGTTTTGGTTCTGTTAAAATGGCAAGATTAGCAAAAAAATATGAATGGTTTCCTGGCTCTCAATTGAATAAAAATCATGATTATAGAATTTATAGTAGTTATTATAAAGATAATTTATTAAATTATGACTCTATAATTCAAAACTTTGGAGATAATATTAATAGAACTGACTTGTTTTTTGCAAGACCATGTGAAGATACGAAAACTTTTACAGGAAAGGTATTTGATATGTATGAATGGATAGAATTTAGAGACTCTTTTTTAAATAGTGAATATGAAACATCATTAACAAAAGACACTAAAATACAAGTTAGTTCTGTTAAAAAAATAACCAAAGAATTTAGATTTTGGATAGTTGGTGGACAAGTTATAACTGGAAGTCTTTATCGAATGGGTAGTTTTATTCACAGAAGTGAAGTTGTTGATGATGGTGCATTAGAATTTTGTAGAAGAATGATTAAAATTTATCAAATAGCAAATTCTTTTGTTATTGATATATGTGAAGTTATTATTAATGGAACACCTGAATATAAGATAGTTGAATTGGGTTGTATTAATGCTGCTGGTTTTTATTCTGCTAATATGCCAAAATTGATTAATGCTATTGAAGAAGAATTTAATTATTTTAATTAATTTTTAAAAAATATTTTTTATATGAAAGAAGGTACGAATGCAAAAAAAGAATTTTTAGATATTATAAAAAATTATAAATTAATTGCATCAGAAATACAATATTATGATATTGATGGTGTTGTATATGATATTAAATTAAAACCATTATTTAGTAAAAATGATTATAACGATTTTTTAGAATCATTAAATCATAATTATGATAATGGATATGGAGGTCAAAATTTATATGGAGTTATATTTTGTGAAGATGGCGCTTGGATGCAAAGATATGAATATGATGGATCAGAGTGCTGGAGCATTTATCAATATCCTGATATGAGAAAATCATTCAATGAATCTGATGTTTTAAAGTATGAAAGAAACATAAAATTGAAGAACATTGATGATATATCTAAAAACAGGACCATAGACTAATAATATATAATTAAGTTGAATATAATTAATTAAAAAATAAACTTTATTAAAAAATTAAGATATATTCTAAAAAATCAATTAAAAAATTGATTATAAAAATAAAATAATATATAATGGAAGAAATTTATGCTCAAATTCTTGAACAATTCGAAATTGTAAAAGAAAAACATGAAAAATTTGTTACAAAAGGAAATAAATCTGCTGAGGCCGATGTTAGAAAAGCTTTTGGTGAAATTAAAAAATTAGTTACTCCTTATAGATCAGCATCTGTTGAAGCTACATCAAAAAAGTAATTTTACAAACAATTAAAGTTAAAAAAGAGGATCAATTATGAATCCTCTTTTTTTATTCAATTTTTTGTTGTATATTTGTTGTATGAAAACTTATAAAGGAAATATAACAAAATTAAAACCAAATCAAATCTTTGTTTTCGGTTCTAATACAGAAGGCAGACATGGAAAAGGCGCCGCACTCAAAGCAAAAGAAAAATTTGGAGCTATATATGGACAAGCATATGGGTTACAAGGACAATCTTATGCAATTGTAACAAAAGATTTAACTAAATATAAACATCCGTCAATAAGTTCAGAACATATTATTAATCAAATAAAGAAATTATATTTATTTGCCGAAGAGAATAAAAATTTAGAATTTTTAATAGCATATTCTGGCATTAAAATAAATCTTAATGGTTATTCTAACCAAGATATGGCTAATATGTTTTTTATAGAAGAGCCGCCAAAAAATATAGTATTTGAAGAAGAATTTTTAAAATTAAAAAATAAATTATGATAAAAGATAAAATGATTGCATTAATTGCACATGATTATAGAAAAAAGGATATGATTGAATGGGTTAAATATAATGCTGAAACATTACAACAAAATAAATTGGTTTGTACTGGAACAACTGGTAAATTAATTAAAGAATGCTTAGATAAATATTGTGAATCTAAAAATATTGATAAAGTTTCTATAATAATGATGAATTCTGGACCAATGGGTGGAGATGCAGAAATTGCTTCCATGGTTGTGAAAGATGAAATTGATTTATGCGTTTTTTTAATTGATGATCTTAACGCTAATCCTCATCAAGCAGATATTCAAATGCTGCTACGTCAATGTAGATTACATGATATACCTGTTGCTTGTAATCGTCATTCTGCGGATCTTATGATTACTTCAGATTTATGGGGTACTGATTATAAACCATCTTTACCTACTTATCAAAAATATGATAGAGAATAATTGATTTGTCATATTTAATATATATAAAAAATACATTGAATATGATAAATTTAAAAACTTTTGAATTTTTTGGTGATGGTAAATTTGCAATTTTTTCTAATGATTCAAGTGAAAAATTTTGGGGTAGTAACAGTTAGATAAATTCTTATTTATATTTGCTTATTATTATTCAAAATTAACTAAAATTGACTTTATTTTTATTTATATATAGTTTATAAAAAAAATAAATAAATAAATGTTAAATTTGAATGAAGCATCTGAATATTTAAAAGTATCCAAATCAACACTAAGACGGTGGGAGAGCAATGGAATTATAACTTCAATAAGAACTAATGGTAATCATAGGAGATATGATATAATTGAATTGAATAGATGTATAAACACTAAAATTATTGAATCTAAAA